>Ga0187893_10001564_pt1 | contig 54478 bp, 45 predicted proteins | sample MA1701074metaG_FD_139574 | JGI IMG/M metagenome (GOLD analysis project Ga0187893, IMG submission 139574) | White microbial mat communities from a basaltic lava cave in the Kipuka Kanohina Cave System on the Island of Hawaii, USA - MA170107-4 metaG ... | reverse complement strand
GGAAACAAGGGACGACACCACGGTAAAGCCCTGTAAGGGCGCAACAACACGAATTTGAAAAACCGGATAAACCTTTCTGGAAACAGCACCGGAAACTGGAAACTAGAGACTAGAACGGGATTGGCGATTGTCGATTGTCGAATGACGAAAGACGAGGCATCCGCTGAAACGCGAATAACAGACCCGCCAAGACTCATCCACGCCCCAACCCCGGCACCGAAGAACAGAAATCGATCGCCGATCACCCGGATGGCCATCGATCGCCGACTGCCCATCGAAGTGTTGAAGGCCGTGACGGAGGCGGTGAAGGCGGCGAAGGTATTCGACGATGAACTGGTCCGATCGCTCGATGAACGATACGAACTGCGGAACAAGTACCTGATCTCGCCTCTTGGCCTGCGGACGTTTCTCTATCGTATTCATGCTCCCGACGGGGCGACTCCGACGGTCAATCTGGCCAAGCATCGGCGGCGGCAAAAGTCGATTGCGGAACTTCTCGATCACGTCTTCGGGCCGTGGCGTAAGTGTAGGCCGGAGTTGTGGGAGCATCGGACGTTTCTGATGCTTGTGGGAATTCTCTATGAACGACTGGCCACAAATGAGAAGGAGATTCCGACCAAAGAGCTGGTGGCCATGTCCAAGGCCCTGGCCGAACAACGACGGGCACAGGCCCAATCAGGCGCATCGCACGAATCAAACGAGGAAAGACCCGATCCCGGCGACGGACAACTCCCGGCCAATTTCCCCGTCGTCGTTCGACAGATTTATGGAATGGATTTTGAAGTAATGGACAAGGGGAAATAGGCACAAGGCACGATGCAACGCAGGGGGAAAGGCGAAAACCAATTACTTGTTACCAATTACAAACAGCGTGCGGATGGGTCGCGTGATCGCAATCTTCGAGAAGAACGATCCGTAAAAATACGGGCTGTCGTCGCACAGTGGCACGCCGCCGAGCGTCCCGGTCTAGATAGCGGCAATGGTGATACGGTGGGAAGAATCAAGATGTACCAACCCAATTCTTCAAGAGCTGGAGCTCGCAACCGCAGATGTGGCGGTGTAATTGTAGCTGCTAACACGAAGTATATATACTTCGTGTTAGCGAATTCCTCCGCCTGGAGGTCGGGCTATGACCGTACCGTGGTACACCGTATAAAAAGGAGCAACCAATTATATGTAGTATATATACTACATATAATTGGTCAGGATCGTCGTTAGATAGCCCGCTCAACTCGTAATCAGCCCTGCAATTCGATTACTATTCCGGCTAATAGCCGCTTCCGCTGATCCGAAACCACGCATAATTGATTCTGTGACATGGAGTATATATACTCCATGTCATGGCCTCACGACTCTCAATAGCGAAGTCCGATATCGTCAAAGCTCTTGACCAGATGCCGCCCGTATTGCGGCAAAGAGACTTGGGGAAGCTGCTCGAAGAAAACCGTGCTTTTTGGCGTCTCTCTTTGTCGATTTCACTCACTAGGTTCATCGAATTCCTACTCGATTCATCGAAACTACGGAAGGTGCACCTGTCTCTTCCTCATCGACCCGAAACACTCTACGTGCGGGGCAAGGTTTCGTCCCTTGTTGTCGCGAGCTCAGCGAAACCCGGGGCATACCTGTGCCACTACACCGCGATGCATCTTCATGGACTCACTGACCAAATTCCCGAGACTGTCTATGCTAACTTCGAGCAGAGGCCTGTTCCTCCTCCTGAGGCACTTCCGACTCAAGCGGCAATTGACGCGGCATTCCGACGACCGCAGCGATTAACCAAGAACGTCTGTCCGTTGGAAGGCAAGCGGCTTTGTATGATTAACGGAAAGAACACTCGCCGGCTCGGAGTTGAAGAACGAACGGATGAGCACGGCCTGACCTTCAGTGTCACGGGGCTCGAACGTACTCTCATCGATATCACCGTTCGCCCGGCGTATGCCGGGGGCGTTTCCGAAGTGCTGGAGGCATTCCGCCGTGCCGCAAGCCGTGTGTCCTTGAACAAGCTCTCCGGAATGCTCAAAAAAATGGATTTTGTCTATCCCTATCATCAAGCAATCGGTTTCTATCTGGAGCACTCAAGAGCCTACGAACAGTCCCGCATCGAACTCTTCCGCGCTCGCCCCCTTGAGTTGGACTTCTACCTAACCTACGCAATGAAAAAGACCGATTATTCACGCCGATGGCGGATTCACTTCCCAGCGGGGCTGTAGTGGCCGCAACTGATCGACCAAGAAATCCACGTAGAAATCGAAGCTCTGAAGCTTGATGCTCGAATCCACGGTGGCCGCTACCGCAGCGAAGTCATCGCGATGGAAGTCTCTTTGTTCGGAGATTTCCCCGATCAGACGAAGTGGTACGCGCTTTGCCGCGAAAACTCTCTCGATGGCCACCCAGGCTTCTTCGGTTGTAAGATCCACGCCGCCCTTCGTCACCAAGTAGTGGATGTCGAAAAAGTCTCGGGCACGCGGTCGCCGTGAACTGCTCTTCACAATTGACCGATAGGCCTCCATTTGCTGACAAATTGCCCGCACTTTCTCGGACGCGATCATGAGTTCCGAGTAGACAAACACTCTGAACCCCTCAAGGTCGTGGGGAATCTTGCCGTCGCAGTATTCATGCTTGCTCAACTCGACCGTAAATGTTCGTCGCCCTCCGAGCCCGATTTCCAAGGCCTGGAGCCTTCGCTTTTCCGGTTTGGATTCCAACCGGTTAAAGTCCTTGATCGGCATCACCTTGAAATCCAAGGTGTAGCCGCCCCAGAAGTCACCGATTGTGTCCTCAACGACATTGGGGGGTATCTTCGACAGCTGAACATCAAACACCTTTAGGCCCTCCGCACGAAACGTTTCCGTAAGAAGCCGTCGGACCCTTACCTCAACGTCTTCGAGTGGACCTAAGTCCCCATCAAGCGAGAAATCGAGGTCAAGCGATTGCCTTACCGATAGTCCGTAGACGATTCGTAGGGCGTTTCCACCCTTGAGCACCAGTCGCTCCATCAGTTCATCGTCGGACACAAGGGCGATGATGGTAAGGGTCTTGATGCGCTCCAACTGCTCGTCGGCCATACATTTATTCTTGATTGCTCCCAGGCAATTTGTCGAGACGCCGCAACCTTATCCGGATGCGGGCATCGGAAACACTTCAGGCTGGAACTCTCGTGACCACCTCGACCTGCCCTGACGAGATCCGCACTTGTTCTTCGCGATAGTGCCTTGGCCATGATTTGGCAGCGTACCTGACAGACCCCGAATGAGCAACGAGATCACGGGGTAAACTTCCTGGCAACGGTCGCGCGCCATCCGAGCGAAGAGGGAGCAATTTTGAAGAAGGGTGCAAGAGTTTGATGGGTTGAAGGGCACAGCCGGGGGCGGCCGTGCTACACCGAGCTATGTGACTCGGCGGGAGCGACACGATCCCTGTCCGGTCGCTCCCGCTCCCGGCTCTGATTGTGTCCATAGGCTCGCATTTGCGAACCCGTGAAGACCTTAAGACGCCAGCGCCGAAATCTTGCCGTTTTTTTCCAGCAGATCGACGAGCATCACGGCCGCCTCCTGCGGGGTGCACTTGGAGTTGTCGATCACCAGCTCCGGTTTGAGCGGGGCCTCATAGGGATCGTCGATGCCCGTAAAGCCCTTCAACTCTCCGGCGCGGGCCTTCTTGTACAAACCCTTCGGGTCGCGCTGCTCACAAACCCCGATGGGCGTGTCGCAAAAAACCTCGAAGAAGTTGCCCGGTCCCAGGGTGGCCCTGGCCGTGTCCCGATCGGCGCGATAGGGGCTGATGAAGGAAGTCATGGTGATCAATCCCGCATCGACGAATAGCTTGCCCACCTCGCCGATGCGGCGGATGTTCTCGGCCCGGTCCTCGGCGGAAAAGCCCAGGTTCTTGTTCAACCCGTGGCGGATGTTGTCGCCGTCGAGGACGTAGCAGAGGTGTCCGCGCTGCACGAGGGCGTGCTCCAACGTGTAGGCGATGGTGCTCTTGCCCGAAGCGCTCAACCCCGTAAACCAGATCAGCACGCCTTTTTGCTTCAGCAGCTTCTCGCGCTCCTCCCGACCGACGTGCCCCTCGTGCCAGGTAATGTTCGTCGCCTTGATGTTGCTCACGCCGTCGCTCCCTTTCTTGTGTTCGATGAGTCCTTAACAGAACCGCGAGCGCCAGCGACCGGCGGTCGTTTACGCCCCTTGAGGCTTTGGCCCCGCGCTTGCGCTTGGGGTTCTGTTAGTCGCCTTTCTATGAGCCCTTAACAGAACCGGGAGCGCCAGCGACCGGCGGTCGTTTACGCCCCTTGAGGCTTTGGCCCCGCGCTTGGGCTTGGGGTTCTGTTAGGCGCCCTAAGTCTTTCTACTCCAAAATGCAGTATAGAAACTCCCGATTTTAGATACAAGCCGGATGGCAGCGAGACGCCCTGGCCGGGTGCGCGTCATGAACGTTGGTAGAAGTCGCTTGTCCGAAGCCATGTTGAGGTAAAAGCCGGAACGGCGATGTCGTGAACTGAGCACTTTGTTTCGCCCTTTCAGGGCTCATTTTCGCAATGCTCTCGTTACCCAGGGCGTTGCCCTGGGCTTTCTTGTTGTGGCCCGTTGGGCCTGAAACTTTCAGTTCACGGCGTTGCCTTACAGGGTCGGGGGGCGCGGGACCGCAACGAATCCGGGGGCGTCGCTTCGCTCTGCCCCCGGCTATGATAGGTCAGCCTTTCAGGCTGCATTTGCCCATACCTCATTCTTTCGTGACGCATACCCCCTTGAATCTCTCGTGACACACACCCCCTTGGCTCCGATAATCCGATCGAGGTTAAGAAGAGGAACTTGGTAATGCGCAGAACGGTGGTCGGCGTTGCAACGGGAGGCTTATTCCTCCTCGGATTCGCGTCGGTCGCAAGGGCCCAATCACTCCCCAACGGCGTTGCGGCGGGCGACGTGGACCAGACGTCGGCCGTCTTGTGGGCTCGCAGCACCGCATTGGGCGAGATCGTCTTCGAATACACCGCTCATTCGTCATTTATTGGCGCTCGCACCATCACGGCGAAAGTGACCGACCCCTCCGTACCCATCAAAGTTGACGCGGGACCGCTGATGCCGAACACGACCTATTTCTATCGTGCAACCGACGCCGAAGGGGCGACGGCGGAAGGGACTTTCCGTACCCCCGCGGCGGTGGGCTTTCACGGTCTGCGCTTCGGCGTATCCGGCGACTGGCGGGGAGAGCTGCGCCCTTACCCCTCCATTTCCAACATGGTCGAACGCGATCTCGATTTCTTCGCGGCCCTTGGCGACACCGTGTACGCCGACGTGCCCTCGCTCGATTTTCCAGAACCCCAGGCGCAATCGCTGGAGGACTTCCGCATTAAGCACAACGAGGTCTACAGCGAGCGCTACGGAATGAACACCTGGGCCGACATCCGGGCCTCGACGGCGATCTACGTCACCCTCGACGACCATGAGGTGACCAACGACTTCGCCGGGGGAGCGCCGCCGGAGAGCGACCCGCGCTTCGCCGACACCGGTACGTACATCAACGAGACCGATCTGTTCCACAACGGGTTGCAGGCCTTCCAGGAATACAACCCCGTTCGAGACGAGTATTACGGCCACACCGGCGACCCCCGGACGGCGGGCAAGCGGAAGCTCTACCGCTTCCGCCGCTTCGGCCAGGACGCGGCCATGATGATGCTGGACGCAAGGTCGTTTCGCGACGAGGGCTTGCCGGAACTCGTCGAGCCGCCCGGCTCGCTGGAGTTCCGCCGCTACGAGGAGGCTTCCTTCGACCCGTACCGTACGATGCTCGGCGCGGTTCAACTGGAGGAGCTGATGGACGATCTGCTCTTCGCGGAGCGGGAGGGAATCACCTGGAAATTCGTGCTCGTGCCCGAGCCGATCCAGAACCTCGGCCCCATCCTGGCCAGCGATCGATTCGAGGGGTATGCCCACGAGCGCACGGAGCTGCTTTCCTTCATCGACGACCATGACCTGCACAACGTCGTCTTCGTGGCCGCGGACATTCATGGGACGGTGGTGAACGACCTCAGCTACCAGCTTCGCGCCGGCGGGCGGCAAATCCGCACTTCGATGCTCGAAATCACCACCGGGTCGGTGGCCTATGCCGCCCCCTTCGGACCCACCACCATGACCTACGCCCCACCCGTCATCAGCGACTGGTACGACCGGCTCGATCAAGAGGGGCAGAACAATCTGCTCCGCGTGGTGGGCAATTTCATGCTCAGTCTCTACGGCTATCCGCCCATCGGCCTGCAAGGGGGGCGGGTGGACGCGCGGCTGCTCGACGGCGGTTACGTGGCGGTCAACACCTACGGCTGGACGGAGTTTGAGATCGACGCGGCGACGCAATGCCTGACGGTGACAACCTATGGCATCGACTGGTACACGCCGGAGGAGATGGAGTTCCGCCCCGATCCGATCCTTCGCCGCACGCCGCGGGTGGTGAGCCGCTTCAACGTCAATCCGCGAGGCGATTTCGGGACTGCCTCTTCTTCTGCGACGGACGTCGGCGGGCATTGCCCGCGTCCCACGCCCTGCGGCGTGCTCGGGACGGTCAACTTGGGGGCATTGACCATGATGCTATCTCTACAGTTCCTTGTCCGCCGGCGAATACTACAACGCAAACGCTATGTTCGCCTGGCAACGTCAGCGTTCGGTGCACAACCCCGTTCACGGGGTTTGCCCGCGCAAGCGGGTCTTAGGCCGGCCGTTTACGGCTGGTCCGGCGAGGAGCTCTCCGTCCTTTCAGCCCGTTTCAACGGGCTTGACCGGAACGAGGGACAGCCGACGGAAGCCCACAGCGGAAGCCCGTTGAAACGGGCTGATCCCGGCGGCATTCGACATCCCGTTCACCAGTCCTAAAGGACTGGCCTGAAACCCCGCCTGAAGCGGGGAGAAGCCGCTGAAGCGGCTTGAAAACGAGACGTTCACCGCTGGAATCGAGAGGCCTTAATAGCGTTGCAGTACAAAAAAGCCTCCATTGACTGACGACAATGATGACGGGCACAAATACGCCATCGAGCGGCCGCGCCCTGCTGCAAATCGACGACCTGCGAACGCACTTTGAGGCCGACGGCGGATTCGTTCCGGCCGTGGACGGCGTGTCCTTATCCATCCCACACGGCAAAACCGTGGCCCTCGTCGGGGAGAGCGGGTGCGGCAAGAGCGTCACGGCCCTTTCCATCCTGCGGTTGATTCCCCGTCCGCCGGCGCGCATCGTCGGAGGGCGGATTCTGTTCAGCGGCAGCGAAGATGTAGCGTCACCCCTTGTGGGTGACGAACTGCCTCGGTCGCAAACCATTACCACACCCGTTGCGCCGCCCACAAGGGGCGGCGCAACACTATGTTCGGTGAGCGCCGCCGCCGATCCCATCGACCTGCTCCAAGTCACCGATCAGGCCATGCGGCGGATTCGCGGAAACCGCATCGCCATGATTTTTCAGGAGCCGATGACGGCGCTAAATCCGGTCTATTCCATCGGTGAACAGGTCGTTGAGGCCGTGGAATTGCACCAAAGCCTGCGAGGACGTGCGGCGTGGGATACGGCGGTGGCGGCGCTTCGGCGAGTTGGCATTGCGGATGCGGCCCGCCGTGCCCGCGATTATCCCCATCAACTGTCCGGCGGGATGCGTCAACGGGTGATGATCGCCATGGCCCTTTCGTGCCGACCGGCCTTGCTCATCGCCGACGAACCGACCACGGCCCTGGACGTGACCGTGCAGCGGCAGATACTCGAACTTTTGCGGACCATTCAGGCGGAGTCGGGCATGAGCATCCTGCTCATCACCCACGATCTCGGTGTTGTCGCGGAGGCGGCGGATGAAGTGTACGTCATGTACGCGGGGCGGATCGTCGAGCATGGGCCGGTGGCCGAGGTGCTCGCCCGTCCCTTGCACCCCTACACCCAGGGTCTGATACGCTGCACGCCACGATTGGGTGCGAGAAGGGATTCTCGCACCAGCATAAGGGATTCTCGCACCAGCATGCGGCTGGAAGTCATCCCCGGTACCGTGCCCGATCCGAGGAACTTGCCCGGCGGTTGCCGCTTCCACCCTCGATGCACGCTGAGCGCCGATCGCGCGCGGGGGGAGGGGTGCGAGAAAGGATTCTCGCACCAGCATCAGTTTTTGCGCCGGCGTCAGGATAGCACTTCGCACCAGCGTCAGGATAGGATTTCGCTCCAGCGCGAAACGGTCCCTGTGAAATCTGAATTCGCCGATTTGGTCCTCCGCCGCTGCGTGGAGGAATACGACGCGGAACCGTCGGGTTCGCCGATGCTTCGTCAGGCCGCCCCGAACCACTTCGTCGCCTGCTGGGAAGCCGATCCTCCTCGATAGGTCTGGACGAAACCTAGCCAAGCGTTACGATCTCGCTGACCAATTGCCAATTGTCGATTGCCAATTGCCGATTGAAAAACATCCTCGCGCTGTCCAATTGGCATTTGGAAATTGGCAATCGGCAATCGGTTCAGGAAGGGAGTCCGCCGCGCGATGGCCGCCGCGTCGTTCGTTCATCTTCACGTGCATACGCACTACAGCCTCCTCGACGGGGCCACGCGCATCGCCGCCCTGATCGACCGGGCGAAACAATGGAACATGCCCGCCCTGGCCGTCACCGACCACGGCAATCTTTTCGGGGCCGTTGAGTTCTATCTCGCGGCGCAAAAAGCGGGCATCAAGCCGATCGTCGGCTGCGAAGCGTATCTTGCCACCGGCGATCGCCGCTCCAAGGACGCCACCGAAGGCAAGGAATCGTTCCACCTTCTGTTGCTGGCGATGAACCGCGACGGCTATCAAAACCTCCTCCGTCTGGCCAGCATCGGCTACACCGAGGGCTTTTACCGCAAGCCGCGGATCGACAAGGAAGTCCTCCGCGAGTTCTCCAGCGGGTTGTTGTGCACCAGCACCTGCATCGGCGGGGAGATTCCACAGGCCTTCCTCAACCGCGATCGTGCCGCCGCTGAGGACTTGGCCAAAACCTACCTGGACATCTTCGGCCCCGACCGCTTCTTCATCGAATTGCAGGACCACAACCTGCCGGAGCAGCGGACGATCAATCCGGAGCTGGCCGACCTCGCCCGGCACCTCGGCGTGGCCACCATCGCCACCAACGACGTGCACTACCTCGACCACGACGACGTGGAGGCCCACGACGTTCTTTGCTGCATCAACACGGGCAAGCTCCTTACCGAGGAGGACCGCTTCAAGTTCCCCACCGACCAGTTCTACTTCAAGAGCGTCGCGGAGATGGCCGCGCTGTTTCCCGACCGCCCCGAAGCCCTGACCAACACCCTGCGCGTCGCCGACCTGTGCAACCTCGAACTGGACCTGACGAAGCGGCACGCCCCGGTGTTCAAAGTGCCATTGGATGTCACCCGGAAGAATGACCTGCCCATGGACGACGGGACCTACCTGCGCGGGCTGGTCGAAGAAGGCGCGGTGGATCGTTACGGCGAGATCTCGCCGGAGTTGCGGGAGCGCATCGACTACGAGCTGGAAGTCATCATCGGCAAGGGCTTCGCCAGTTATTTCCTGATCGTCTGGGACTGCGTTCACTTCGCCCGCCAACAGGGCATCCCCATTGCCGCCCGCGGCAGCGCGTGCAGCTCGGTGGTGTCGCACTGCCTGCGGATCAGCACCCCCGATCCGATCCGCTACGGACTCTATTTCGAGCGCTTCCTCGATCCCGACCGCGACGAAATGCCCGACATCGACCTCGATATCTGCCAAGAGGGCCGGGCGGCGGTGCTGGACTACGTGCGCGGCAAGTATGGCCACGTGGCCCAGATCATCACTTTCGGCACGCTCAAGGCCAAGGCAGCCGTGAAAGATGTCTCCCGTGTGATGGGCCTCGGCTTCGAGGAGGCCAATCAGCTCACCAAGCTCATCCCCTTTGAACTCAACATGACCCTCGACAAGGCCTTGACGCAGGAGCCGGAGCTGAAGAAACGCTACGAGACCGACGCCCGGATCAAGCGCATCATCGACATCGCCCGGCGCCTCGAGGGGGTGGCCAGAAATGCCGGGATACACGCCGCCGGGGTGGTGGTGGCCGATCAGCCGCTGGTGAACTTTCTGCCGCTTTACAAAGCCCCCGGCCAGGACGTGCTCATCACCCAGTTTGACGGTCCCACGGTGGAAAAAGTGGGGCTGCTCAAGATGGACTTCCTCGGCCTGCGCACCCTCACCATCCTCGAACGGGCCAAACAGCTCGCCGAACGCGCCACCGGCCAGACCATCGACCTGGAGCGGCTCGATCTCGCCGACCCCAGGGTCTACGAACTTTTCGCTCGCGGCGACACGCGGGGCGTCTTTCAATTTGAATCCGGCGGAATGCGCGACGTCATCATGCGGATGAAGCCCAACCGCATCGAAGACCTCATCGCCGCCAACGCCCTGTTCCGCCCCGGCCCCATGGAATACATCCCGGACTATGTCTCCCGAAAGCACGGCGCGAACTGGACCACGCCCCACCCCATCATGACCGAAGTCCTCTCCGAAACCTACGGCATCATGGTCTATCAGGAGCAGGTCTCGCGGATCGTCAATCGCCTCGGCGGATTGGAGTTGAAGACCGCCTTCCGGCTGGCCAAGGCGATCAGCAAGAAAAAGACGGACATGATCGAGGCCATGCGCGGTCCGTTCCTCGAAGGATGCGCGAAGAATGGCGTGAAGCAAGGCGTCGCGTTGCAAATCTTCGCCGATATCCTCAAGTTCGGCGGCTACGCCTTCAACAAGGCCCACTCCACCGGCTACGCCCTCGTCGCCCATCAGACGGCGTGGATGAAGACCTACCACCCCGTGGAGTTCATGGCCGCCCTGATGACCTTCGAAATGTCCAGCATTGAAAAGGTCGCGGAGTACCGCGAGGAATGCACTGCAATGGGCATCAGCATCGAGCCGCCCAGCGTCAACACCTCGGAGTTCGACTTCGTCGTCGAATCGTGCGGCCCCACGGACATTGATGTAGCGTCACCCCTTGTGGGTGACGCCGAATTCGCTCTTGCGCCGCCCACAAGAGGAGGCGCTACACAGCCTGGGCGGGCGGTCAACGGCCATCCGCTGCGCCGTGGAACCATTCGCTTCGGACTCGGGGCGATCAAGGGGGTGGGCGAAAAAGCCGTGGCCGCGATCATCGAAACCCGGCAGAGCGGCGGACCGTTCCGCAATCTGTTTGACTTTTGCGAACGCGTGGACCTTACGGCGGTCAACAAGGGCACCATCGAAGCCTTGATCTGCGCGGGGGCTTTCGACGTGACGGGCGCGATGCGCAAGGCGCTTTGCGACGCCGTCGAGCGGGCCATGGCCGTCGGGCAGGCGGCGCAGCGCGATATCCGCAGCGGGCAGATGGGCCTCTTCGGCGGGGAGGAAAGTTCACCCGCTTCGGAGCCCTCGCCCCCCATGCTCACCACGGCGGAATGGTCCGAGGCGGAGATGCTCGCCCGCGAAAAGGCCGTGCTCGGCTTCTACATCACCAAGCACCCGCTGGCCAAATACGAGCGCCTGCTCGACGCCTGCGCCACGGCCACCACCGCAGACCTGGGGCGATACAAGGAGGGCGACGAAGTCATCGTCGGCGGCCTGGTCACCGGCGTCCGCACCGTCCCCACCCGCACCGGGCGAAACGCGGGCAAACTCGTGGGCATCGTCACGTTGGAAGACCTCGCGGGCAAAGTCGATGCCGTCCTCTTCTCGGAGGAATTGACCCGTTATCGCCCGCTGCTGGTCGCCGACGCCGTCCTGTTCGTGGCCGGCGAGGTGGACCGAAAGCGCGAGGAACCCTCCATCCGCGTCTCGCGAGTGGTGCCGGTGGGCCGCGCGACGGCGGAGTTCGCCCGGGCCCTGCTCATCGACATCACCGAGACCACGCCTTTGGATGAACTAACGCGCCTGTTTCAGGCCCATCGCGGCGAATGCCGGGTCTACCTCAACGTCCCCACCTCCGACGGCCTCGTCGCCCAGATCGAGTGCAATCCCCTGATCCGCGTGGCCTGCTCCGACGAACTGCTCGCCCGACTCGCAGCGTTCTTGGCCCCGGACGCGGTATCGCTGCTCAGCGCCAGACGAAGACGCATCACCACTCGCCCCGATCCGACCAATACTTTACTCGCCACGAGATAGGCGGCGTGGCATGGCCAGCGCTCCCCGCTCCGTTCCCTTGTTCCTGAGGAGGCGACTGACACTGCTTGATTGACCCGCCATGTACCCCGTCATATGCTTACGCCTAATTCCCTTGAACTGACCGGTTTTGGCGGTCCTCAGTTTCCGCATCGTGAGTGAGGCCAATGAGACATACCAAAGTCATGCGCCTCCGAATCCTCAAGCCCGCCGACGGGCGAAGCTGGAAGGAACTCGCCCAGTTACTCCGTGATGTTCGCTACGTCGTTTTTCGTCTGGCGAACCTCGCCATGAGCGAAGCCTATCTCGGCTTTTGCATGTGGCGTAACGGCAAGGCGGACGAATTCAAGACGGCCACCATCGGCAAATTATCCCAACGTCTCCGTCAAATGCTCACCGATGAACAGCAAGCAGATTCAAAGAGGGGCTTTCCCCCGGCTCGCCTCGATCAGATGAGCAAGAATGCGGCGACCCCCTCTTCCGTGCATGACGCACTTTCCAAGTACAAAATCGGCGCTCTGCGCGCCCCGTCGAAATGGCGTGAGGTTACACGCGGCAAGGCGTCCCTCCCTACGTTTCGCAACAACATGGCCATTCCAGTACGCTGCGACGGTCTTCGTAAACGATTGGAGCGCACCGAACGCGGCAATGTCGAAGTGGACTTAATGGTTTGCCTCAAGCCCTATCCGCGCGTGGTCCTGCAGACCGGTGACATCGGCGACGGCGCCAAAGCCGTGCTGGATCGACTCTTGGACAACCAAGCGCAATCCCTCGACGGCTACCGCCAGCGCGTTTTTGAGATCAAGCACGAGGAAGAAACCAACAAATGGTGGCTCTACGTGACCTACGACTTCCCCGCTCAGGCGGCTCCTCCGAAGAAGGAGGAAATCATCGTCGGCGTGGACCTCGGCGTTTCCTGTCCCCTCTACGCCGCACTCAATAACGGGCACGCTCGGCTTGGACGGCGGGACTTCGCCGCGCTTGGCGCGCGGATTAGAAATCTTCAGCGCTATGTCATGGGACGCCGCCGCCAGATGCAGCGCGGCGGCCGCGCCATCACCAGTTCCATGACCGCCCGTTCCGGACATGGACGCAAGCGTAAGTTGCAGCCCATTGAGAAACTCGAAGGTCGCATCCACCGCGCCTACACCACCCTCAACCACCAGATGTCCAAGGCGGTAGTCGATTTTGCGAGTAACCACGGCGCGGGTGTGATTCAAATGGAAGACCTTGAAGGACTCCGCGACGAATTGACCGGGACCTTCCTGGGGGAGCGTTGGCGCTACCACCAGTTGCAGCAATTCATCGAATACAAAGGCAAGGAAGCCGGAGTCGCGGTCCGTCGTGTGAACCCGCGCTACACCAGCCGCCGTTGCAGCAAGTGTGGCGCGATGAATCGGGAGTTTGATCGAGCGACAAGGGATCGCGCGTCATCCGACGGCAACGTGGCGAAGTTCAAGTGCCCAAAATGTGAATTCGAGGTCGACCCCGACTACAACGCGGCGCGCAATCTGGCCGTCATTGACATTGAACGGCTGATCGCCGATGCTTGTTCCGACGAGAACGTGGTTACAACGGCTCTTTGAAAACTTGAATTGAGGCCGCCGAAAAAGTAACGCTAGCCCAATGGGCAATCGCGGACTGGCGGCTGAAGGCCGACCTGCTCGGCCTGAAGGATTTGAGAAGGATGCGTATCAGCGGCGAATTTCGCCCTTCGCATACGCTCACCAAACATGTCCCCTTCATTTTTTGAGTGGTGTTTCGATCGCAAACCGCTGCCTTGCAAGGACTTGAGCGACATCTGCTGTAAGTGACCGTCAATTGGGATGTGTCAGCAGGAAGAACGAGAATGCACGAGTGAGCTTCTGCGCTGTAAGTGACCTTCAATTGGGATGTGTCAGCAGGTTACCGGCTTCCGCCACCACGCCGAGCGACGCTGTAAGTGACCGTCAATTGGGATGTGTCAGCAGGTCGCTCGCTTCGCGCTCGCGGCTCGTACAGGCTGCTAACGTCCGCGCGGCGATGAGCCGTCGATCTCGATATCGTCGAAGCGCAGGGATCCGAGATCCTTCTTCTGGAAGGTCAGCCGGATTTCCGCGGGACCGTTCACGAACTTGCTTTTAAAGTTCAGGAACATGGAGCCGTCCGGCGCCACGGCCGTTTTCTGCTCGAAGTCGAGCGACGCCGCGGTCAGCTTCCCATGCTTGGCGATGAGTTGGGTGATCCAGGCCTGCAGGGCCTCCGTGCTCACCTCCTCCCGGAAGGCCGGAGAACCCGCCTCCCGCAGGAGGTCGGCCGAATCGGCGACGACCAGCGAATCCGACCCCAGAACGGCCTTGAGCTTGTCCGGAATTTTCGCCGCGCGGGCGATGAACAATACCGCCATGCACAAGAACACGAAAATGACGCCGGTCACAACGGAAATGGGGATGGCCGCGATGGCGTAACCCCGCCCCCGCCGCCGCCCGCCGCTGGTGGTGAAGATCCCGACAATTCCAAAGATCAGCCCCAGAAGCGCGGTCACGCCGAGAAAGCCGAGAATGGAAAGAACAAATCCCCCGATCGCCGCGGCGCTCCATCGCGGCGCGGCACCGGGAGCGTAAGCCGCGGCCGGGTAGCCTTGTTGCCCTGCCTGCGGCGGAAACGGCGGCGGTTGCATTTGCGTCATGGCTTGAGCCTTTCTAACTGCTTCCAGTCGTGTTCACCGCCGGTCCGCAAGGTCCCTGCGTATGGCGCGCACTTCGTCCACGACGGGGTCTTCCGTTGGAACCAAGTCCTCGCCCCAGCCTGCGACGACCTCCGCGCTCGTTTTGTCCAGCAGCCCCCCAAACCGGCCCGCTCTTTCCTGGTACTCGACTTCGACTTGACGAAGATGCTCCACCAGACGGTCCACGTCATTCCCCAACTCCGTGCAAATCTCTCGCCGAATCGCACGTACTTCATCGATGAGTGGATCCGTCTCCTCTGAAGATATTTGTTTTCGTTCCGGGCTCATTGGGATTCATCCTCTTCCGTTCATCGCCACAAGGCATCGGGTGTTGTCAGCGCGGGCGTCACAAAACCCGCCCGCAGGCACACATCACGCAGGTGCGGCAGCTTGTTCGGATTCGCAAGGTGACGCTGGTTCCACGTCAGCAGGAAATCCATGCCATGCACTACCGCCGCCGCCAGGTGCACCGCGTCGCCGCTTTCCTCCGGTCCCGGCATGGCTTTCTCTCTTACGAGAACCTTCGCCAGTCCAAGAACATCATCGTTCACCGCAAGGAGACCCGCATCCCTGGCCAGCGCGAGCGCCTCTTCCCGATTTCGGAACCTTGGTGAGCTAAGCTCGCGAAGCACCTCGCTCGAAATGAAAATATCATACGCTGTCCGCTGGTGCACCCACCACTGCCGACTCTGATGCCTCGAGTAGACGCTCCTCGCGTCACGCCGTTCACCCACGCATGCGCTGAAGAAGCTCGTCTCAAGATACACCCGTGCCACACGTCAAATAATAGCACATGAACGTTTCCGCCGGAAACTCGTATTCGCCCAACGGCATTATTGCGACACGGCGAGGCCGAACCGCCGACACCGGCGCTGCCTCAACGCTCGCGATGCGCCGCCTCCTCGATGCCCAGGGTTTCATCCCAGAAACGGGCCGAAAAAGCGGGATCGAATCGCCCCTTGCCGACCTCCACGGTGGGAATGCGCACGGCGCGTTCAGGAAACTGCAACCCGTAATACAGGGCCGCCTCCGTCTCGCGGATGATCCGGCGGCGCACGGCGTCGAGCGGTTCCAGACGCCGACGGAGAAGGCGCATCACCCGCTGCCTTCCGGCGCGGCGTGACCGGGGTCGGGGCCGTAACGGGCGGGATGATGGAAATACCAGAACATGGCCACCGCCGCGCCCGTGCCCACGGCGATGTACTGAATCGGCAGCACGCGGAGGTAGGGACTCGAAGGGACGCTCGAAGGAAGTCCGTCGGGCGCCGCTCCCAGACTCGCCCACACGTAGCCGCCGACGGCAAGCAGCGGCACGGACAGGATCGACCAGACGGCTGAACGAACGGGCACAAACCAGTACGCAAAATACAACGCGATGCACACCGACGCCGCCACCACAAAACAGGCCTGCCCGTGTTGCACCGACCGCGTCGATAACCCCGCGGTCAGCACCTTGAACACCACCAGCGCCGCTCCTCCCGCGAGGATGATGTGCTTGATCCCCTGGGCGACGGTCGCAACCCGGCCCGAAAGCGTGGGGGTTTCGCGCGGAGGCTCCGCGCCGCCTGTTGCCCGCGGCTCATGGACGTAGCCGCTTTCGCCGCCGAAGCACCAATGACCGACGCCGATAGACAGGACTCGGGCCACAAGAACAATCGCGAACCATCCCATGGCCTCGACGGCCAGCCGAATAGGCAGATTGCCACCGGAATCGGAAGCGGCACCGGACCACTGAATCAACAAGGAACCCGCCGTCCCGCCGCGCAAGGAGACGGCGGCCAGTCCCACCGCCGCCGCAAACGTCCCCGCCTCCGGCAGCCTCCGCCCGGCAAGGACCATCGCCACGGCGGCGGTCACGGTCGCGAGCCCGGCGGCCTGAAGAAGCATCATCCATGCGCCGCCACGCGTCAGCACGCTGATCGCCCCAAGCGGGTCGTCGGGGGCCATCGCCGACCAGCCCACGGTGAGAAAAATCGTCCCCGCCAGCCCCCACGCCGCCCACGCCGATACCCGGTCAAAAAAGCTGAGGTGGTATTCCGGCTCGGTCATCAATGCCCCCGTCGCCTCGGTCATGCGATGCTCGTTTCCAGAACTTCGTGACGGCTCAAGACCTTGGCGATGCCCTTACGGGCTTCGGCGTCGAGCGGACAGAGGGGAAGTCGGAACTCCTCCTCGATCAGCCCCGCAATGGCCATGGCCGTCTTGATCGGCAACGGATTGGGCCCGTACCGGCCGATCCCCGTGGTGAGATCATCAATCTTGCGATGGTGTTGAACCGCCGCCGTCACGTTCTTTTCCAGCGCCGCGCGGACCAGCGACTTCATCAGGCCCGGATAGAGGTTGCCGATCACGCTCACCACGCCGACCGCGCCAAGGGCCATGAAGGGCCAGGTGAGGGCGTCGTCTCCGCTCAAGACCGCAATGTCGCAGCGGGTGGATAGATCGGTCATGGCCTCCAGGTTGCCCGTCGCGTCCTTGACGGCGGCGATGTTCGCGAACCCTTCGCGCAAACGCACGATGGTGTCGTTGCTGATGGTCACGCCGGTGCGCGCGGGAACGTTGTACAATACGATGGGCAGATCGACCGCCTCGGCCGTCGCCGCGAAATGGCGGTAAAGCCCCTCCTGCGTCGGACGGTTGTAATAGGGCGCGACCACCAGCGCCGCATCCACGCCCAGCTCCGCCGCCCGCCTGGTCTGTTCAACGGTCGTGGCGGTGCAGTTGCTTCCCGTCCCGGCCATCACGGGGCAACGACCCTTCGCGGCGGCCATCACCCGTTCGAGGATCTTCGTTTTCTCCTCCCCCGTGAGCGTCGGCGACTCGCCGGTCGTCCCCAGCGGCACGAGCCAGTCCGTCCCCCCCTCGACCTGCCGATCGACCAGCGCCTCGACACGAGGCCAGTCCACCTCCCCGCCGCGAAACGGCGTAACCAGCGCCGTCATCGAGCCGCGAAGTGAAGACTTGGATTCTATCGACTTGGTCATTGCTCATGCCGCAAAGCAAACATCGCAAACTCGCTAGGCCGCTGCGTAGGAACGAATCTCGACTTCCACCCCTGCCTGCGCAGCCCGCTCCGCCTCCGTAAGCAGTCTATGGGTTGTCGGCTCGTCAAAATACTGTTCAGCGCAAGTGCCACACACCTCGGCGGGCACTCCTTTGAATACCAACGTCGTCCCGTGGCGCTGCAGCGTGACCGACACTTGTGCGGGATGCGTCTGCCCGTGTTTACAGATCACACATTGCATATTACTCAAACTGACCGATTTTCAAACCTGCGGTGTTATCTACGCCCAGCGGGCGAACGAGTTTTGCCAGGGACTTCAAGTCCCTGGCCGCGGTACTTCAGGTTCTTTTTCGCCCGGAGGGCGAGCGAACGATTCGTCCGCCCTCCGGGCTGAGAACTCAAGGGGCATCAGACCGGCGGCTGAAGCCGCCGGCAAAGAACGCATGCCCTCCGGGCGAAATTCGCTAATTCACGCCGAAATCGGTCAGTTTGAGATATTAGTTTCCTCAGGCGAACACTATGCTGAGGGGGCATACTGTACCAACAAATGCTTCATTTCCCGCACCGCCTCGCGCATGCCGACGAACACCGACCGTGAGACGATCGAATGGCCGATGTTGAACTCACCGAACCCCGGCATCGACGCCACCGGCCCGATGTTGCGGTACGTCAACCCATGCCCGCCGTGTACTTCCAATCCGAGTCGGCGTCCCAGGGCGATTGCATCCTTCAGAGCTTGAAGGGCCGCGTCTCGCTGGGCTGTCGTCATCGCATGGGCATAGGCCCCGGTCCAAAGCTCCACCGCCTGGAACCCGATGTCGGCGGAGGCCTGCACCTGATCGGCCACGGGTTCAATGAACGCGCTGACCACGATCCCGGCCTCACGGAGCCGCTCGACCACCGCCGCCACCCGCGCTCGGTGGCGGACCACGTCCAGACCGCCCTCGGTGGTCAATTCCTCGCGTCGCTCCGGCACCAGCGTCGATTGATCGGGTTTCAACCCCACGGCGATGGCGACCACCTCCTCGGCGATGGCCATCTCCATGTTCAGCTTGACCCCCACCATCTCCCGAAGGAGTCGTGCGTCGCGGTCGTTGATGTGCCGTCGGTCCTCGCGCAGATGGAAAGTGATCCCGTCGGCGCCCCCCAATTCCGCCTCCACCGCCGCCCACACCGGATCGGGCTCATCCGTGCGCCGCGCCTGACGCACCGTGGCCACGTGGTCGATATTGACGCCGAGCAATGCCATGAGGCCTCCACAAAGGACACGAAAGTTGTCCGTCCCAACGTATTATAGTTCCGTTCATTCGCCGGCCCAAGAACTTCGCTTAATGATTTGGAGGCCGTATCCTTTCCGGCGGCACGATTGAAGTGCACCGTTGACGGCGAACATTGGGCAAGACTCTCCCTTACGCCGAAGGCGTTTTGGCATTCAGCCCAGGGTTGTCCCGACGTACGTCGGGGCTACCCTGGGTAGCGTTGGTCGAGTTTCCGCAACCCTGTCAGGCAACGCCGTGAACTGAGCACTTTGTTTCGCCCTTTCAGGGCTCATTTTCGCAATGCTCATGTTACCCAGGGCGTTGCCCTGGGCTTTCATGTTGCGGCCCGTTGGGCCTGAAATCTTCAGTTCACGGCGTTGTCCTGGGTTTTCATGTTGCGGCCCGTTGGGCCTGAAATCTTCAGTTCAGGGCGTTGCCCTGGGGTTTCATGTTGCGGCCCGTTGGGCCTGAAATCTTCAGTTCAGGGCGTTGCCCTGGGCTTTCATGTTGCGGCCCGTTGGGCCTGAAATCTTCAGTTCACGGCGTTGCCCTGGGCTTTCATGTTGCGGCCCGTTGGGCCTGAAACTTTCAGTTCACGGCGTTGCCTGTCAGGGTTGTGCCCGTTCGCGCTTTCATCCCAGGGTAGCGCCTTCGGCGCAACCCTGGGCTGGAAGTCGAGGCCCCGTTGGGGCCTTCCGGCGAGGCGCCGATCATGTCATTGATCCGGTGAAATGATGTCGCCCCGCCGAAATGCTTCGATGTCCGTTCTCGACTATCATCAGGCCGTGAATACCCCTTTATGTGTCATTTGCGCCGCGGCGACTTTCTCCTAACCGTCCGATGCACCGCGACTCGCTCTACCGCAGGATCGTCGCAGGTGAAACCGGCGCATGGACGTCGCCGGTCCGAGGTCTCCTTTGGGTCGTCGCAGCGATTTATGGAAGGATCGTCGCCCTCCGAAACGCCTGGTACGACCGCAAAGGGACCGCCGCCCGACTGCGCGTCCCGGTCATCAGCGTCGGCAACCTCACCGTCGGCGGAACGGGCAAGACTCCATTCGTCATCGACCTGGTCCGCCGACTGGACGCTTTGGGGTTCAGTCCCGTGGTTCTCGCCCGCGGCTACGGGGCCGCGCCCGGCAAGCCCAACGATGAGCAACAGTTGATTCAGAGGAATTGTCCGAGCGTGGTCTGCATCTCCGACCCCGACCGCCGACGCGCGGGCGAACTGGCCTGTCGCCGGTTCGGGGCCGATGTCATTGTTCTCGACGACGGATTCCAGCATCGACGCCTGGCCCGTGATCTCGACATCGTCCTCGTCGATGCCACCTGCCCCTTCGGTCATGGCCACCTGCTGCCGCGAGGCCTGCTCCGCGAGCCGGTGACTGGGCTGCGCCGTGCGCACATGGTGCTCCTCACCCGTTGCGACCAGGTCCCGCCCAACGAGTTGGCGCGGATCGACGATCGGCTGCGCGAGCTTGCCCCCCAAGCGATCCATCTCAGGTGCCAACACCGTGTCACCGCGATCGAACGTCTGGCGGAGGACAGCCGAGGGCGGCTGTCCCACACAGCGGGGTCCCACACAGCGGGATCCCACGCAGCAGGGTCCCACGCAGCAGGGTCCCACGCAGCGGGATCCCACGCAGCGGGAGGGCAGTCCTACTCCGTGCTGGAAGGGGGACTCAAGGGCAAGCGCGTGGTCCTCTTCGCCGGAATCGCCCAACCCGATTCGTTCAAAGCGACGGTTGCCTCGCTCGGCGCGGAAGTCGTCGGCACGCATTGGTTCCCCGATCACCACCGCTACACTCCGCGCAATCTCCAATCTCTCCTTGCCGCCGACCGCTTTCCCGCGCACGATTTTCTGGTCACCACCGAGAAGGACGCGGTCAAACTGGTCGAGCTTGGCGGCTTCGACCCGTCACCGCGTGGGACCCCGTTGAGTGGGACCTCGCTGAGTGGGACCCAGCGGAGTGGGACAGCCGCCCCCGGCTGTCCGCCAGCGTCACCGAGTGGAACAGCCGAGGGCGGCTGTTCTACAACGATCGTCGTCGTCCGCGTGGCCATCGACTTCCTCAACGACGGCGGTACCATGCTCCAAGCGATCCTCGAACAACGCCTCCCGCGCCGACCCCAAACAGCGAGCCGCGGGCTTTAGCCCGCGCGGACCGGCACATGGCTGAACCAACCGTGCAACTCGACGCCTTGATCTTCGGTGGCGGCATCGCCGGCCTGTGGCTGCTCGATGAGCTGCACCGCCGCTCGTTTCGCACTCTGTTGATCGAACATCGCGCCCTCGGCGCCGGGCAGACCATCGCCTCCCAGGGGATCCTCCACGGCGGCCTGAAGTACGCCCTCGGCGGACTGCTTTCCGGCTCCGCGAAGTCCGTCGGCGAAATGACCGACCTCTGGAGGAAATGTCTCGACGGCCGCGCCCAGCCCGACCTCCACGGCGTGCGAATCCTCTCTCCCTGCTGCTACCTCTGGCGCACCGAGACGCTCACGTCCATGGTCGGCCTGACCGCCGCGCGATTCGGCCTGAAAACGCCGGTGGCCAAGGTCGCGCCCGACGAACGGCCCGCGGCCCTCGCCGGCTGCCCCGGCGAAGTCTTTCGCGTGGACGAACAGGTGATTGATGTAGGTTCGCTCTTGCAGAAGTTGGCAAAGCGCCATTCCGATCGCATCCTGCAAATCAGCGATTCAGCCGGCGTGAACTTCAACGTCTCGAAACCGGGTCGCGTCGATTCGGTTGAACTCCGACACGCGGATACGGCGGACGTTCTCACCCTGAAACCCAAAGCGATCATTTTCACCGCCGGCGAGGGCAACGCGGAGCTTCGCCGCCGCGTCGGCCTGTCACAGGAAGCCATGCAGCTTCGACCGCTGCACATGGTCATGGTTCGCGGCGCCTCATTACCCCAGCTCTTCGGCCACTGCGTCGACGGCAACAAGACGCGCGTCACCATCACCAGCGCTATCGCCAAGAATGGCCGTACCGTGTGGCAGGTCGGCGGCGAGATATCCGAAAAGAGCGTGACCATGAGCGCCGCAGAGCTGATCCAATCCGCCCGCCGCGAGTTGTCCTCCGTTCTGCCCGCGGTAGACTTGGCGAATACGGAATGGGCGACCTACCGGATCAACCGCGCCGAGGGCAAGGACCCTCGCGGAGCGAGACCCGAAGGGCCGGTCTGGCGGCGGGATGGCTCGGTCATCACCGCCTGGCCCACCAAGCTGGTGCTCGCCCCCCGGCTCACGGAGTTGATTGTGGACGCGCTCGGCGAACCCGCCACTCCCGATGCCGTCCCCTCCCCAAACCCAACGGCCTACAGCCTTCAGCCTACGGACTGTAAAATCGCGAAGCCACCATGGGAGGCAATCGACCAATGGCACGTCTAGCCGTTCCGCTGCCACCGCTGGGCTTTGGCGCCTTCAAAATCGGGCGAAATGTGGGGACCAAGTATGGCCATGCCTACGAACTCCCCGACTCCGCCACGGTCGAAGAACTGCTCAACGGCCTTCTCGACGCGGGCATCGGCTACATCGACACCGCCCCCGCCTATGGAACAAGCGAGGAACGCATCGGCCGGGCGATCTCCCATCGCCGCGGGGAGTTCGTTCTCTCCACGAAGGTAGGAGAGTTCTTTAATGACGGCGCATCGAGACACGACTTCTCCGCCGACGCCGTCCGCAAGAGCGTGGAGAATAGTTCGCGCCGCCTCCGCACCGACTTGCTTGACTACGTCTTCATCCACTCCACCCCGGACGACTTGCGAGTATTGGAGCAAACGGACGTCGTGCCGACGCTTCTTTCGCTGCGCGACACAGGCCTGGTGCGGGGCATCGGACTTTCGGGCTACACCGCCGAAGGGTTTCGAGCGGCCTTCCCCTGGGCCGACGCCGTCATGGTCGAATATCATTCGGACAATGAAACCCTCGCCCCGATCATCGACGAAGCGCAGCGGCAGGGCATCGCCGTCATCGTGAAGAAGGGTCTGGCCTCGGGACGACTTCCTGCCGCCGAGGCACTCTCCTTCGTGCTGGGCAACCCGGCGGTACGCAGCGTCGTGGTGGGCAGCTTGAGCCTGGACCATCTGCGCGAGAACATGAGCCTTGCCCAGACGGTGCGGACTTCAACCGCCCGGTGGTGCGATCCGAATCGCGATCGATCAGAGCCGCGCCCGTTAGGAAGCGGCAATGAACCTTGTTCCGCTCGCGACGTCGATCCGCTCCCTCACGGTCGCGGCTCTGATAGGATGAACCAAGATGAAGCGAACCGCCATATTCCTCGACCGTGACGGGACGATCATCGAGGACGCCGGCTATGTCGGCGATCCCGGTCAGGTCCGGCTCATCCCCGACGCCGCCGACGCCATCCGCCGCTTCCACCGCGCCGGATACATGGTCGTCGTGGTATCCAACCAATCGGGCGTCGCCCGCGGGTACTTCGACGAGGCCGCGATGAACCAGGTGGATGCCCGCATGAAGTCGCTCCTTGCGGAACGCGGAACGCGCCTGGACCGCGCCTACTATTGCCCCTACCTCGACGGCCCGGAGGCGACGGTCGAGGCCTATCGCCGCGACAGCGACTTGCGAAAACCACGGCCCGGGATGCTGCTGCTGGCCGCGAAGGAATTGGAGATCGACCTCTCCCGCTCCTGGATGATCGGCGATTCACCCGCCGACGTGCAGGCCGGGATCAACGCCGGTTGTAGAACGATCCTCCTTCGCCACAATGGTGCAGCGCCGACGGCGGTCGATCCGAGCGCCGGGCGGAAGCCCGGCGACGTGGCGTTTACCCATCGCGTCGATACCATGACCGAAGCCGCCGAGCTGGTGGAACGGGCCATGAAACAAGACCACGAGCCGATCCAATTGGAAGGGGCCGGGGGCCGGGGTGAAAGTGCCACTGCTGTGTCAGCAGTGGAAAACAGACCATCCGACGACGCCCTCCTGCACGCCCTCGAAAAAATCCACGATCAACTCGATCGCGCCCAGCGCAAGGAGCGGCAGCACGATTTTTCCATCTTGCGTCTCTTCGGCGCCTTGTTGCAGATGCTGGCCATCGTGGCCGCCCTGTGGGGCGTCGTCGCCCTGATGGACGACCAGAGTCCCCCCGCCTCCGCCCGCCTGACCCTGGCCTGCTTCTTCCAGCTCGCCGCCCTCACCGCCTTCGCCATCGACCGATTCCGCTAACGCGGCTTACGGCGAACGAAGAGCATTGGGCGTGATTTCACTTTTCAAGTGTGGAAGCACCGGACTGCATTTCCTACAATAGAGGGAAAGGGGCTAAGGGGTGCGTCGAATCTCACAACTGGCCGGGCAAACCGCGCGGCGCGACGAATATGACGCCCTTTGGATAATCGCGGTTCTCCTCTTGCTCGCGGCACCCGTCAACGCCGGTGTCCTATATGTGAACGCAAGCGCTACGGGCAGCGCCGATGGCTCGAGTTGGGTGGATGCCTTCACCGATCTCCAAGACGCGCTCGCACTTGCTCAAGTGGGAGACGAAATATGGATGGCCGCCGGAACCTACAAACCGGATCGCGGCACAGGCGACCGAAAAATGTTTTTTGTCGTGCCCGCAGGCGTTGACCTATACGGCGGCTTCGCGGGCTGGGAGGAGTGCCTCGACGAGCGCGATTGGATCGCCAACGAAACCATCCTGAGCGGCGATTTGAACGACGACGACACTCCGCAGGGTTGCGCCGCGTTCAGCGACTGCTGCCGCGAGCACGAGGGTCCGGGCTGTGAGGACCCCGCGTGCGAGGCCCTCGTTTGCTCGGGCATCCCACAATGTTGCAATCCCAACTATCCCGGGGGATGGGATTATCTCTGTTGGAATAGCGCCCAATACGCCTGTTACTCTTGTAGCCGACACAACTGCGAGAACAGCTATCGCGTGGTCACCGCTATCGGCGCCGATTCTTCGACGGTTTTCGATGGGTTTACGATCCTCGGTCAGTATGCAAGTCGCGAACGCGATGTCGCGAGCGGGAAAGGCGCCGGGCTCTTCTGTGATTCCTGCGCACTGACCATCCGCAACTCCCGTTTCCGCGACAATTCCATCGCCGGGATCATTGCCGAACATGCAAGCAACATTACGCTTCTGGGTTCTTCGTTCATTCGTAACGGCTACGGCGTCGAGGTGGTGCTATCAGATGTTACAGTGACCGATTGCGCGTTCACCGACAATTCGACGGGGCTGTTCGTGTGGGATGGCGACGCCATCGTGCACGAATCCAAATTCGCTCGGAACGGTTCTCAGCTCAGCGTGCACGGGAATGCGACCTTGAGCTCTTCGACTTTCGAGGACGGGGGCTCCGTCCGCCTGGGCGAAGGTGAATCGACAGTGACGGATTGTCAGTTCGTTGGCAATAGAGTCCACTTGTATATCAATGATTCGGCGGGCACGGTTGACAACTGTTTGTTTGAGGGAAGCACAGCGGGCAGCACCTTTATCGGAAGCCGTGGGAGCGTCCTGTTTCGCAACTGCGCCTTCTTGAACAACACCCCGCGCAACTTTGCGCTCGGCTGGGGCTCCGGGAACCTGTACGTCTTGAACTGCACGATCATCGGCAATGGAGTGGATTTCTTGTATGGTAGTGGAGGCATCTATATTGGTGAGTATGCCTCCGCGCAGGTGCTCAACACCATCATCTGGGGCAACGGCGGTGGACTGCATCAGACACGCGAACAGGACCAGATCAAGGTATACCCCGGATCGTTCCTTGAAATCGACGACAGCATCGTAGAAGGCTGGAGCGGGGTGTTGGGCGGCGACGGCAACTTCGGCGACGATCCCATGTTCGCCGATATCGGCGGGCCGGACGATATCCTCGGAACCGGGGACGACGACGCACGCCTCTTGCCGGGCTCCCCGGCCATCGACGCCGGATTCCCGTCAGTGTACCTGACCCCCACCGACCTCGACGGACATACCCGCGTACTTTGTGGGCGTGTGGACATCGGGGCCTACGAGTTCGGCATCGGCGATTACAACTGCGATCAAACCGTAAACCTGACGGATTTCATGGCATGGCCGGGATGTATGACCGGACCCCTAAATCCGGTCGCTTCCGCTCCCGGCTCCGATCTGCAATCGGTAATTGGAAATCGGAAATCGGCAATTGGCTGTGAGGCTTTCGACTTCAACGCCGATGGGTTGGTTGACCTTCTTGACTTCGCCGCCTTCCAACGCCTCGGTTTGTGAGTGCCAATTCACTGGCATCCGAAACACTTCCGGCGACGGTACGGCGGTCCCGAAGGGACCGAGGATAGTAGCCACGGGTGAAGCGCCGCCCGCCGTCAGGCGGGCACAGCGCAACCCGTGGAAACCTGCGCTCCCGCGATCCCGCCCCGGATGGGGCGGAGGAGGTTTCATTCGTTACGGTTCCGCCGCCCCGCAGGGGCGGGGTTCCTCTTTTCTCTGCACACCACGGGTTCCGTCCCGATGAACATCGGGACTCCACCCGCGGCTACAATCCTGCGCCCCGTTGGGGCGAACCCAAGCGCCGCCGGAATTGTCACGCGCCCGGAACGCGGCACCGCGCATGACGCGTCTTGAAACGTATGAACCCAAACAAAACGGGCGTCGGGGGAACCGATCGGTCCCGCCGACGCCCGTCTATTTCGCACGGCAAGTGCCACTGCTGGGTCAGCAGTGCCGCATCGTGGCACAATTATCGCGCCGCTTGATTTACGCCACCATGCCCTTGAGGTTTTTCAGCGGCAGCACCTTCACCACGTTCCGCGCCGGCTTGGCCTTGAACATCATCTCCTGGCCGTTGAAGGGGTTGATCCCCATCCGCGCCTTGGTCGCCGGTTTGCGGACCACCTTGATCTTCATCAGGCCCGGCACGGTGAAAATGCCCGGGCCCTTCTTGCCCAGATCGGCCTTGATCAACGACGCCAGGTCCTCGAACAACGCCGACACCTGCTTACGCGTTAAATCGCACGCGTTGGCCAACTCGCCATAAACTTCCGACTTTGACCGGGCCTTCCCGCCCGTCTTGGGGGATGTTTTCTTCGTCATGTACGCCTTTCCTTTCTAATAGACTCACCACCATGCGATGGCTTCACCGGCTGGGAATCTACAGGAAGCAAAAAGCGAAATCAAGCGTTTTTGCCTAGAAAAATGCGAAAATCTTACACGACCCTTTTTCGACCGCCGACACCGGCCCGCGAACGTCCCCATCTCGAACGAACACCGGGCTTGCAAAAGCTGTTCGGACCATCGCCGACACGAGCCGCCGCCGATTCGGTTTTAACTTCGGGTCGGCGCTCGATCACGCCGCTTCGGTGGCTGAGAGAACGGCGGACCTTCGCCGGCGTCGCCTCCTCTTGGGAGCGCCGGGCTTGGCCGCGGGAGGGACTCGCGGCGTAGCATCTTCGGCCAGGGTGATGGCCTGCTGAGCGGTCTTCGCCGCCAGGTCGGCGCTGACCTCCTTCCAAAGCCCTTCCGCACGGTTAAAGACCCCCCCGGATACCATGATGTTCATGGTGGGGTTTACCCCAATTTCACGGATCAGGTCCACAAGCCGCCGGACCCCAGGCACGCCGGCCGGTTGGGTACCGTATAGCATCAAAATATCGGGGCGAAGCTGTCCCACAAGGCTCAAAATCTCATCATTGGGCACCCCACCGCCCAGGAAATAGACCTCCCACCCTCGGGATTCAAACAAGTCCGCACACATCTGGGCACCAAGCTCCTCCGGCTCTCCGTCCGCGCAGGCGATCAATATCCGCTTTCCGAGGGGATCTGCCGTCGGCAATTTGAGTTGAATCTGGTCCGCAATCGCCCGGTTGATCCGGGTGGCCATGTGCTCCGCGGCCACGTTGATCCGGTCCCCGCGATAGAGCTTCTCCACCCTCTCCATCGCCGGCCAGATCAGCTCATGGTAAAGAACCGACACGTCCGGCGTCTTTTCAAGCTGCCCAAGCACGAACTGGCGGCAGGCGGTTCGGTTCCCGGCCAGCAACGGCCCCATGTACTCCTCAACGAGTGCGGTGGACGACATGCGGAAATCTCCTTAGGCCTCAAACAGGTCCAGGTGGCCGATAATGGCCGCGGGTTCCTACCCAGCTCTGGAGCGGTTCGACGCTGTTCCAAATCCTGCCGGGATTCCAGCCCGACGTTTTCCAAACGAATTCGTTTACTGAAATACTACCGATATTTACCAGATTGTGTTAATTTGGGTAGTTTCATAAACACGTAGGCCATCTATCGACCGCCCCCCCATTTTTTCTTGAGGGCGAATTGTAGAGAGTTGGTGAGTTGGGGGTCGGTCGGCTGCCGGATTCTTCAGCCAGTAGATATGACTTGCAAACCAAGTACGCTTTTCAGAACCCCAAGCGCCGGCGCGGGGCCATGACCGGTAACCCCAAGAGAACAAGGCCGGTCGCTTGCGCTCCCGGTTCTGGCAGAAACTTCATGACCTGGAAAGACTACACCACCGCCGAAACATCCGTCTTGGTCACCCGGACGATCTCCTCGACCGTGGTCATGCCGTTAACGACTTTGGACCAACCGTCTTCGCGCATCAGCTTGAGGCCGTCCTTCCGGGCGACCACAAGGAGGTCCGTGGCCGATCGGCGCTGGACGATCATTTCGCGGAGTTCATCGGTGATCATCAGCATCTCAAAGATGCCCACCCGCCCGCGATAACCCGAATTGCGGCAGTCCCGGCACCCCGCCCCCCGATACAGCTTCTGGCCCCTTTCCAGCTTGAAATCCGCGGGAACGTCGCCCTTATCCGGTACATATTCCTGGCGGCAATCCTTGCAGATTCGTCGCACCAGCCGCTGAGCGAGAACCCCGCTGATGGCGCTGGAAACCAGGAACGGCTCCACGCCCATGTCGAGGAGTCGCGTCGTCGCGGTGACGGCGTCGTTGGTGTGCAACGTGCTGAAAACCAGGTGGCCGGTGAGCGAGGCATTGATCGCCACCTCCGCCGTATCCAGATCGCGGATCTCACCCACCAGAATCACGTCCGGGTCATGCCGCAGGAACGACCGAAGCCCGGACGCAAACGTCAGCCCGATGTGCGGCTTGATCTGCACCTGCTGAATGCCGTCGAGGTAGTACTCGATGGGGTCCTCGATGGTCAGAATCTTGATGGCGTCGCTGCGGATGGTGTTGAGCGCCCCGTAGAGCGTCGTGGTCTTCCCCGACCCGGTCGGGCCGGTCACCAGAATGATCCCGTAGGGTTGGGAAATCAGATGCTGCACCCCGGCCAGGGCTTCGTCGATCAATCCCAACTGATCCAGGGACAGCAAGACCGACTGCTTGTCCAAAATACGCATGACCACCGCCCCGCCGAACGCCGTGGGGATGATGCTGACGCGAAGGTCGATGTCCCGGTTCTGGGCCTTGATCTTGAAGCCCCCGTCCTGCGGCAACCGCTTCTCGGCGATGTTGAGGTTGGAAAGAATCTTGATGCGGCTGACGATCGCGGCGTGGAAGCGGCGGATTTCCGGCGGCACGTTCGTCGTGTGCAGCACGCCGTCGATGCGATAGCGGATTTTCAAGTCGTTCTCATACGGCTCAATGTGTACGTCGCTCGCCCGGTCGCGGATCGCCTCCAGCAGGATTTCGTTGACCAGCTTGACGACCGTCGCTTCCTGGGCCTGTTCGATCAGGTCGGCGTTGTCGGCGTCGAATTCGCTGACGATTTCGACGTCCGTCTCCCCCAGCATGGCCTCCACCGTCTGCCCGCCCACGCCGAAATGCTGCTTGATGATCCGGGAAATCTCGTCGCTGGTGGCCAGCACCGTCTCGATCTTCGCCCCCATGAGCATCCGCAGTTCGTCGAAGGCGTAAAGGTTGAAGGGGTTGCTGGTGGCCACGCGGATGGTGCCGTCGTGGCGGTCGATGGGAATCACGCGATCGCGATGGACCACCTTGGTGGGCGCCTGCTTGAGCAGGTCCACGTCGATGGGCACGGTGGTGAGATCGACCAGAGGGATGGAAAGCTGTTCGCTGTAGATCGCCAACACGTCGCGCTCGTGGATGAACCCCAGGCGGACGAGGCAATTCTCGATGCGCTCCGAGGACTTCCGCGCCCCCTTGGCCTGCTTGAGCTGGGCGGGGGTGATGACCTTACGTTGTTGAAGCAGCTCGCCGAGACTCACAAGGCTCCCTCATCCCACATGGTGCGCGCGGACCCGCCGGTCGCAAACATGTTATACCCAAGATCGGGCAAACGGTTACACCCCGTGCAATGGTCCATAACTATCGTCTTGGCAATGGATTATATCAAGGCGGGTGATCGACTCGCCGTGATACAAAGGTCGGGTCAAGACCGGGAGCCAGAACTGTACGGCTGGTGGTCCCGGCGCGCCGCAACTCACTTTTTTATTCTCGTGCTGTAAGGAAGCCCATTTTCGGCACAAGCGACGCAGGCGGGGTCATGAGCTTGCGGATCGCGTCGAAGACAATCTTGACCTGACCGTCATACCTGGTTTCCAAAGCATCGAGGCGTCGGGCGAGTTCCTTGTGCGAAGCGAGCAACTCCCGCAGCCGAACAAAAGCTCGCACCACCTGAATGCTGGCTTGCACAGCTCGCGGACTGTTGAGGACGTTTGCGGCCATGATGGCCCCGTGTTCGGTGAACACATATGGCGGCACGCGGCGACCGCCACGCCCTTTCTTTGAGGTCGCAGTTTGCGACTTCAAACTACCCCATTCTTCAATGCTGAGTTGAAACATGAAATCGCCGGGGAAGCGATCCCTATTCCGCTTGACCTGCTCGTTGAGTCGCTTCGTGGTCGTCGCGTAGAGCTTGGCCAGATCCGCATCGAGCATGACCTTTTGACGCCGGACGAAAAAAATCGCCCGCTCGATGCGCTCGACAGGTATGACGGCCAAATCCTGGTTCATTAGGCTCGAATCTTAGCAGGGCACGGCCATGATGGCGAAGCGAGGCGGTCCGACCATCCATCGCTTGTTTCAGGACCATATGCGGGCTATCGTGGCCCACAGGCTTGTTCAAGAACACGCGGAACACGATGACCTCAAAGCCCGGTACGGACGAACGCTATCAAAACTGCCTCGCGAGCCTCCGCTCGCGCGGGCAGGAACATGTCCTGCGCTGGTGGGACGGCCTCCCCTCCGGCGAACGTGAACGGCTGCTCGCCGACCTTGAGTCCATCCCCTGGGACGTGCTCGACAAACTGATTCCCACCCACGTCCTCTCCAAGCCTCATCAATCCCTTTCCAGCCGGCTTGCGCCGGCCGTGGTCCATCCCCTCCTGCCCCGACCCGACCAGCTACATCTATATGAAGAAGCAATACGCATCGGTCGCGATCGGCTTACCGGCGGCAAGGTCGCGGCCCTTACCGTCGCCGGCGGACAGGGCACTCGGCTCGGCTTCGCCGGACCCAAGGGCGCCGTTCCCGTAACCCCCCTTTCCGAAAAAACACTTTTCCAACTTTTCGCGGAGATGATCTTCGCCGCCCGTCGTCGATACGGCGCGCCCATTCCCTGGTACCTGATGACCAGCCCCGCAAACCACCACGAGACAACCGAGTTTCTTGAGCGGCACAACTTCTTCGGCCTGCCGCCCGGCGATGTCATCCTCTTTCCACAGGGGATGCTCCCCGCGCTTGATTTCAGCGGTCGCTTGTTGCTCGCGGACAAGCACCGCCTCGCACTCGCCCCCGACGGACACGGCGGAGTCCTGAAGGCCCTGCTCCGCGGCGGCGCCCTCGCCGACATGCAAGCGCGGGGAATTGAGGCCATCTCCTATTTCCAGATCGACAACCCCTTGGTCAAGCCGTTCGATCCGCTGTTCATCGGCCTGCACGCCCTGACCGAATCGGAGATGTCCACGAAGGTCGCCCGCAAGGCCAACGATCTCGAACGTGTCGGCAACGTGTGCCTTCACGACGAGCGCCTGACGGTCATCGAATACTCCGAGTTTCCCGAACCCCGCGCCCGCGAGCGGAATGCCGACGGCAGCCGCCGCTTCGACGCGGGAAACCTGGCCATTCACCTGCTCGATGTCGGCTTCGTGCGGCGCATTACCGCGAGTTCGTTTGACTTGCCCTACCGCCGGGCGGAAAAGGCCGTCTCCTCATTGGATGGCAAGGGATCGGTCGTCTCCCCGCGCACGCCCAATGCCGTGAAGCTGGAGACCTTTATCTTCGACGTGCTCCCGTCGGCCAGGAACCCCCTGATCCTCGAAGTGGACCGCGCCGAGGAGTTCTCGCCGGTGAAAAACGTCGTGGGCGTGGACTCCCTCGAATCCGCCAGACGCGACCAGGTCCGCCGCGCCTGTCGATGGCTCGAGTCCGCGGGCGTCAACGTTCCGCGCCATCCCGACGGCGAACCCAACATCGTTGTCGAAATCTCGCCCCTCTTCGCCCTTGACGTTGAAGAGCTGGCAATCAAGAAAGATCAGGTTCAGCCGCTTAAACCGGGCGCGGCTGTTTACCTCGACTAGGTGTGCGTCCCAAGTCCCCTCTCCCCCGCTTCGGAGATCAGACGAGCCGATCGATAGGGGATGGTCCGGGGGCAAGGTCAGTGAGCATGGTCAGGGGGCAACGAATCGCCGTCTTCGCCTATTACCTTATGCCTAATGCCGCTTTTGCTTTACGAACGGCGCGGACGAATCACGCGATACAGGGCAAAGACTGCTAATGCGGCCAGACCACTACCTCGAGAGAGCCACCGAGAGCGCGGTTCGTAGCCGCTGCCATCCGGGCTGCGCCGCCAATAAGTGGCCATGATCGGTTGGGCATCCGCATACGACCGCCGCGGAGCCGCTTGCGCGAAGGGGTTCAGGGCCGCAAGGAAAAGCGTTGCCAGCGCCGCTCCCAGGAGCACGTTGCGAGAACGGAACTTGAGGTTTCGCGGTCGAAACTTCACCGTGTAAAGGTACAATTCGCACCGGCCCGACGAACGTCCGATCACGACGGGCGAATGATCCCTCACCCACGCTTTGCAGGGATTGGGCGCCTACGGAGTGAGGAAATGGTCACCGCTTTCGCGCAAGCAGGAGGCGCTCTGCGAGATCGGTGATCACCCAATCTTCCGCAATGAGACCGTCCCGAAACCGGCTGGTCACCATGTCGCGCCACACGATCGGACGGCCGGTGGCGGGGAAGCCCTTGAAGTCGCCCTGATGAGTACCCCGCAGCGTCCTTTGCCAGGCGACCCGGTCCTTGCCTTCCACGAGAATCTCGACTTCGACCTGAAGATCCGGGAAGGCACGCCGATACAGATCCAGGATTTTGCGAATCGCATCGTGCCCCCTTGCCATGTCCTGGTCGGTGAGGTGGGCGACGTAATCCGTGGTGAAGAACTCACCAATCGCGGCCAGGTTTCCGTTGGCGAGGAGCGCGGCGTTCGCTGCCTGGATCTTCGATGCCGGCGACTGGTTCATGAGCGGGCCTCCGAATTCCCACTGCCTACAGCCTATAGTCTACAACCCATTGCCGGAGGAGGGAGTCGAACCCTCACACCCTTGCGGGCACGGGATTTTGAATCCCGCGCGTCTGCCAATTCCGCCACTCCGGCCAAGACTGTCTGCAGCGTACTCTAACCGCAATCGCAGCCTCGTTCAAAAACCGTGCGCATTGTTCAGAGCACCGGGCGCAAGCCCGGTGACATACCCTTTGTGTAGCACAGCGGCCCTCCGCTGTGTACTTTGCGCTCAGCCGGGGGCGGCTGAGCTACACGCGGCTGAGCTACACGCGGCTGGGCGACACTTACTCGCCGTATTTCGCGATGATCTGGTCCTTCGTTTTTCCGAGGATGTCATACTTCCGGCCAACTTTTGTGAACGCCTCCACGGCGCGGTCGATGTGCTCAAACTCATGCCCCGCGGAAAGCTGCACGCGGATTCGCGCCAGCCCCTTGGCGACCACCGGATAATAAAACCCGATCACATAGATTCCTTGGTGGTAAAGGTCGCGGGCCATGTCCTGACTCAGTTTGGCGTTGTAGAGCATGATCGGCACGATGGGATGGCTGCCCGGCTTGATGTCGAAACCGGCCTCGGTCATTTTCGCGCGGAATCGTTTAGTGTTGGCCTCCAGCTTGTCACGCAACGCCGTCGATTCACTCAACAAATCAATCACCGCCAGCGACGCCTTCACGATCACCGGCGCCAGCGTGTTGCTGAACAGATAAGGCCGCGACCGCTGCCGCAACAATTCAATAATTTCCCTGCGCCCTGAAGTGAACCCGCCCGACGCGCCGCCAAGGGCTTTGCCAAGTGTCGAGGTGATGACATCGACGCGGCCCATCGCTCCGCAATGTTCCGCCGACCCCCGCCCCGTCTTCCCCATGAAGCCCGTGCAATGGCAATCGTCCACCATCACCAGGGCGTCATACTTCTCCGCCAATCCGCAAATCTTGTCGATCTGCGCGACGGTGCCGTCCATGCTGAACGCCCCGTCGGTGGCGATCATGCGGTAGCGCGCCCCCTTGGCCTCCTTGAGTTTTGCCTCCAGCTCGGCCATGTCGTTGTTCGAGTAGATCAGCCGCTTGGCCTTGCACAACCGAATGCCGTCGATGATCGAGGCATGGTTGAGTTGATCGGTGATGATCACGTCCTCCGCGCCCAGCAGCGGCTCGAACAATCCGCCGTTGGCGTCGAAACAGGCCGCGTAGAGGATGGTGTCCTCCGTGCCCAGAAACTCGCTGATCCGCCGTTCAAGCTGCTTGTGAATATCCTGCGTGCCGCAGATGAAGCGCACGCTGCTCATTCCGAACCCATGACTATCCAATGCGTCACGGGCCGCGGCGATCACCTTGGGATGCGACGACAACCCCAGATAGTTGTTGGCGCAGAAGTTGATGACTTCCCTGGGCGGGCTTCCTTGCGGAAAGGCGACCCGGATATCGGCGCTCTGCGGCGAAAGGATCCACCGTTCCTCCTTGTACAACCCGGCCTCTCGAATCGCGCCGAGCTCCTTCTGCAAGTCCTGTTTCATGCGCCCGAACATACCCAACATTCTACAGGCTACGGTCTACTGCCTAAAGTCTAGTCGCGTCGGATTTGCTCGTGCGAGATTCCTATCTCGCACGCATCACCGCAGGATTCCTATCCTGCAAGATTGCGGGAAAGGATTCCCGCCTGAACGGGTGCGAGAACGGATTCTCGCACCAGCATGGGTGCGAGAACGGATTCTCGCACCAGCATCCAGCCTACGGCCTACAGTCTACAGCCTACCCCCGTCGTGTACTCCAAGAACCCATGCTGCGCGATCAGCAGGGACTGCGCAAAGGTATCCGCCGCGTTGGGCCCGTCGCGCGTGATGCGAAACCCCACAAGCTGCCCAGGAGTGAACAGGTCGGGGTCAAAGGAAAAGCCGCTGCCGTTGTCGAGCGTCACAAGCTCATTGTCGCTCGCCAGCCAGCCGTCGGGCACCGGCCAGTCGTAGTTGAACGACGTATCGACGCGGGCGCCCTTGTGAGCCATCGTGGTGGCGACGAGAGTGAAGCGGACATATTGGCCGTTGACCAGCGAGTTGGCCGCCGGCGCGACGAACACCTTGAGGCTGGACGACGCGCTCACGTCCATGTCATCCGGCACGACGATCGGCTGCATGTAGTGCCCGCCGGATGAAGACGCGCCGACCTGTCCGGCGGGCACGGCCGACCCCAGGATGGTGTTGGTCACGCTGCCGAACACCCGCGAAGAAAACAGCGGCAACGTCGCGGCCAGATCATCCGCGTATGTCTTCGGCATTACTGCTCCCTACTCTGAGGCTGGACATCCGAACCCCAAGCGCCAGCGCGGGGTCTTGGCCCGTCGCTTGCGCTCCGGGTTCGGATTCTTACGACGCAAGCGCCAAGCCTACTTCCAACCCCCACGTCATGTTCCCACTGTCGGGGTTGGTCCACTGGACCCACACCGCGTCGCCCGCTTGAAAAGTCCACGCCGACGGATCGGCCATTTCCTCGCCGCCCATCCGCAGGTTCACGTCCCTGCCCACGCCCGCCTGCGTGACGGTAAACAACTTCGCGTCATAGGCCGACCCTCGCGCGGAATCGACGGATAGGGTAAACGCCGCCGTCCCCGTCCCTCCCGCGAAGTGGCAGCGCACAAACACCAGTCGGTAACGAAGGTCCAGCGAAAATGTCTCATCGATATCGCCCGATCCCGTCTCGCCTTTCGCGGTAACCGCCAATAGCTGCCTCGCCCGCGCCTCGGACAGTTCGATCGACTGCTGCGTCAGCCCGGCCTGCGCCGTCTCAAGAAGTTTGATGATCTCTCGCCCCATTGCCTCATTCCTACAGCCTTCAGCCTCCGGACTTACTTCGGCTGAACACAAAAGGCACAGCGGAGGGCCGCTGTGCTACACAGTGTGTAGCTCATCCGCCATCGGCCGAGCGCTCTGTCGCGTGTAGCTCAGCCGCCCTCGGCTGAGCCCCTTCGTCGCTCCGTCATTCCCGCGCAAGCGGGAATCCAGTCTTCCGCTCCTTCGTGCCTCCTTGCCTTGCTGCCTTATTGCCTCGTTGCCTTCGCCTCCCCGCAGGAGAGGGTCGGGGTGAGGGCGCTCTAAGCCAAGTGTAGCTCAGCCGCCCTCGGCTGAGCCTATGCCTCCACCTCATCGCTCACGTGGTCCGCCAGTGTCTCTCCCGACGGAATCTGCACCCGAAACGGAACGCCGATCAATTCCGACACGCCGGTATTGGGCCCCGGCACGGTCACCGTCGCATCGCCGATGAAGATCACATCGCTCAACGTTCGCACGCGCTTCTGCCCGTTGGCCCGGTAGCGAATGATCAGATCAATCTCGTCCGAGACCTCGAACAGCGTCTCCGCCGCCGAGCCGTGGTAGGAAAATACAAACCCCGAAAGTCGGTAGACCCCTCGTGCAAACGTGCCCAGCTTCCCCTGCGTCTCGTCCTCGCCGCTGTACGGGACCGCCTCGATCCCCGGCTTGTAAACAATGCTGTGTACGCCCTCGATCGTCGTCTCCGTAAACGGCGACTCCCGCAGTTTCGTCGCCGCCCCCCTCGTCGCCAGAATCCAAATCACCGAATTGCTCCACTGTGTGGCACCGGCGTCCAGCCGGTGAAGTCACGCCGGCACTCTGTTGTACGTGCTCTGCACCTTTACCACGAACGTCATCGTCGCCTCCGCCGCCGCGACCCGCGAACCCGCCGTGGTCCGCGGATAATCAAACGTCCACGCCCGGTCATCGAAGCCTTCCGCTCCCTCAATCACCCCGCCGTCCCGCAGACCATCCAGGTAATCATCCAGCGCTCCGATCTTGTCGAGAATCGCCCCGTGCGGATCGGACGCGGCCACGTCCGTCACCATCCGCATCCCCGCCGCCACTTCCATCACCTTGTCGTCATCCACCACGCCGATCGGGCGCGCCCGCACCAGGCGAACCGTCAGAAAAGGGCGCGGATACTCCGCCGCCCCCGCATCACCCACCTCGACCCGTCGAAACGGTTTCGTCGCCGTCGGCGGATTGGCCGCCAGATTGGCGCGGAGCTTGTTCACCAGCTCCTCAATCGCCGCCTTGATGGTCGTTCGATCCGCCATAGGCATTCCTCACCTTACATTGCCCAATTCCCAATTGGAGAGGGTCATTCGTGTAGCTCAGCCGCGTGTAGCACAGCCGCGTGTAGCTCAGCCGCCCTCGGCTGAGCACTAAGGGCACAGCGGAGGGCCGCTGTGCTACACAACTTGGAATGCACTCCATCTAATTGGCAATTGGAAATCGGCAATTGGCAATCCCCTAGTGGCCGCTCAACTCCTCGCGCGTCAACACCCGCTTCTCCCCCGTTGTCGCCGCGATCCTTCCTCGCGCCGTACTCGCCGCGACCCCCGCCGCCGAGGGCAGTTCAATCCTGCCCTCGGCCACGCGCGTAAGCCATTCGATCACTTGATCGCGCCGTCGCCGCGCGTCTTCCGAAACGGGAGGACGACGTAGCCGCAGTCGATACTCGGCCAAGTCCAAAGTGATCGATGCCAGAACGTTGGTGAGATCGGGATGGATCGTCAGACTAATCGGCACGGCGTAGCGCCGGCCAAGGTAACTGTTGACCTCGCCCTCCGCCCCCAGCCGCGCCTCATCCACCACTCCCGCGTCCGCAACCCCATCTCCGTCGTCATCGGCGAGCTGCACAAGCGCGACGCTCCCCACCCGTTCTTCAATGTCCGCGTTGGTGATGTATGCCATGGGTCACCTGTGTTTGAGGTTAATCTGTTCATTCAATAAAAGCGCGGCGGCGACATCGTCGAATCCGAACCCGGAGCGCAAGCGACGGGCCAAGACCCCGCGCTGGCGCTTGGGGTTCGGACGGTCATTCCCTAGGTCGGCGTCACAAAATCCACGCGCACCGCAAACTGCCAATACGCATAGGCCAGTCGATACCGCGCCCGCACGCCGTACTGGAACTTCTCCCGACGGAACCCCTCGTCGCTCTCCTCCGTCAGGGCCGTGAACTCCACCGCCTCGCGGTCCTGAAACAGAAACGGCCGGATCACCGCATCCGTCTTGACCAGGTACCACTTGCTCGCGTCCGTCAGCCACGGAAACGCGATGACCCGCGCCGCCCCCTGCAACACATTCGACGTACTGCTCACCACCGTGGCGCTGACCGCCTCCAGCGCCCTCAGGTACATGCTCGTCGGAACGATGCACACCAATCCCGTCGCCGAAAGGGCCATCGGGTCGCCCAGGTTGTCCTTGAACCCCAGCATCGCCCCGATCGCCGCGTTAAGCGCCGCCTTGAACTCCTCCGTGGTCGGATGGTCCGGATCGACCGCCGTGTGGGTGAGCTTGTTGTCCTGCGCCCCGGACTCCCCCGACTCGTGGGCATTGTTGAAAAAAGAGACGCCGTCGTAGCTGTTGAACCCCGCCGTCTCTCCGTTGATGAGGAGCTGCCCGATCAGGAAGTCCTTGTGCGTCGCCGCCCGCGCCGCAAGCTCCCCGATGCGGATGCGGATTTGCCCCGTCTTGTCATCGGCAATCTCGTCTCGATCGACCTCCAGCGTCGATTCATATTTCAGGTTCTCGACCGAGTAACTCTCGGTGCTCAGTCCCCTGGCCAACCGCCCCGTGCCCCATTCGCGCATCCCCGGCACCGACCCCAGCCACTTGTAGGTCTCCGTGTCCGTGTTGGATTGAATCCGCGTCGCCAGGTCCTGATAGTAGGTGTTCGCCGCGTCGTAGCGGCTGAAAAACTCGCTCCGCAGCCCCTTGGTCAACAGCCCCGTATTGATAACAGCCACGTCAATCTCCTTTGTCCCAAATGGTGAATGCTGGAATTGTCATTCCCGCGCTCCGCGCTTTCGCGGGGATGACCGCGGGAATCCAAACCGACAGACTGGATGCCGGTCCCGGCTTTCAACGGGATTCCTTGCGCCGGCATGACCAATTGCCCCTTCCACATTCACAATTCCGCATTCCTAAACGTAGTCCACTTCCACGAGAAACGGTCCCGGATCGGCCGTCGCTCCATTCGTCACCGCCAGCGTCATCACCCCGCCCGCCGCCACGTGGCCATTGCTGATCGCCCCCATGTCCGAAGCCGCATTCGCCGCCGGAAACGTCGTCGTCGCGTCGAAGGTCTTGGAGGCCGCCGCCGATCCGCCCGCGCTCACCGCCACCACGCAAGTATTGGAGTTGTCGATCCCCGCCGCCGCCGTCGCCTGATTCACCACCCGCGCCGAAACAATCCAGCCTTCTTTCTCGAAGACATGGATCGCCCGCGCCGCGATGTCCGCTCCTGCCGAGAGGTCCTCGACCGCGTGAGTGACGGTCTTCACCTTCGCCCGCGCCGTGTCGATCCGCAGGATGATCTCATTGGTCGTCACGATGTCCTGCACCAGCCCCACGTACGAATTGCCCGCGCTGGTGAAGGTGAGCGTATCATCCGCCGAGGCGAACACCGGCCGTCCGACATGCGCCGCCGTCGCCCCGGTCAGCGTCAGACCGAAATCGCCCAACGTATAGACCCGCACGGCCAGAGCGCCGCTCGCCCCGCCGCTGTTATCCATTTCTTCGTATGCGATGCCCACGAACGGGTCGCCGGCGACCAGCGGCTGCGCGTACCCCGCCGCCGACAGTCCAACCAACCCACCCTTGTAGATGTGCTTGGCCGCCGCCACCTGAAACGTCCGCAGCTCCTGATCGATGTAATGATCCACTTCGCTGTTTTTCGTCAGTGCCATTCCCTGTCATCCTTCCTTCGAGTCTTTTCGTTTTCCATGATTCAGCTTTGGTATCTCAATCCGAACCCCAAGCGCCAGCGCGGGGTCTTGACCGGTCGCTCGCGCTCCCGGTTCGGATGCAGGCTCCCTAGCCCGCGGCGCGGACGGCATCCGCCACATACGCCTCTTCACTCGTCAGCCCCGACAAGATGCGATTCGTCCGAAACTCCGCCCGCGCCCGCGAAGCCGCCGCGACATGCCTTCTCTCCACTCCGTCGGTCGCGCACGGCGGAGCGAACATGCCCGGCCGCACCACCACCGGCGCGGTGCGAAACCATTCCTCGAACAATTCCTCCTCCCGCGCCGCCAGCGCCTCGGCCCAGGTCCGCTGCGCCTCGACGAGCTTTCCGGCGCGCATCGCCTCGCGCACCCGCTCCTCCACCTGCCGCCGATCCATGTCCCGCCGCAGGTCGATCAGTTTCCGCCCCGCCGCCGCCAGCACATCATCCGCCGCCGCATCCGTGGAAAGCTCCAGCTCCTTCCGCAACATTGCCAGCGGCTCAGCATCATCAGAGCACCGGGCGCAAGCCCTGTGACCTGTCCGCGTACATGCCCCCTCAGCGCCATCTCGCGCATTCGCTTCGGCGTCCTCAAGTCGCTCGCCGGTCAACTCCCGATTCACGATCGGCCGCATCCGCGCGATCGCCGGCTTATTGGTCAGCGCCGCGGAGTGAATGGCCACCAGCTTGCGGTCCGTCTTGCGGATGATCGCCACCGGCGAGAGGTAACGATATTCCTTGTCCGTCAGCCGTTTCCTGGCCTGCTGAGTCCACTCGATCTCCGCCAGCAGCCCCACTCCCGGCTCCGCGAAGATGCGCTTGATCCAACCCGCCGCCGGCGCCTGACCTGACGGAGACGCATACGCTCCGCCCAGCGTCTGATGTTCGTAATCGATGGGCAGGTCCGTACCATGCTCCTCGAATGCCCGCACCGCGAGCCGCGCCGATTCCTCATCCACCACGAAACTTCCGTTGCTGCTCTCCACATTCCCCCACGGCGCGAGCAGAATCCTTAGCGGAACCGACTCCCCGCCCAGAGTCGCGGAGTGCAACGCCAGCGCCTCGCCCGCTTCATCCGTTCCCATCCGTTGTTTCTTCGTTTTCATACGTATTCCCTTTTTTCTCCAGCGCTTGTGGGAGGGCGAGCCTCCTGGCGAGCCGCGTTTCAACTCCCTCCCAAAGAACGTGACCGGCGCTCGCCCGCGCGCTCACCGCCGCCGATCACCGCTCCTTGACCCCCGATCCCCGTCCCCCGGCCCCTTGTCCCCGACCAGGCAGAAGCGAATCGGCCTCTCCGGCTTGCGGAATCCCCAAAGAATCATGCGCCCACCCCAGCGGAACCCTCACCCCGAGCCGATTGACCGCTACATCCAGCACCTCGGCCAGTTCTCGCGTGTTGGCCGGGCGACCTGGCCGCCGCGCGAAAAAAGGAACAGGCGCACTCGGCCCGAACCGCAGCCGCACCATCGGCCCCAGCAGATCGCGGCGAATCGTCCTCCCTTCTTTACGAATGTCGTCCAACAAGATGTCCTTGCGCACCTCCTCGTGAACCCGCGACGCCGCTACCGATCCGCTCTGCCCCGCGATGTCCGTGGTCAGCGTCTGCCCCAGCCACGCCTTGCTCATTTCACGATTCAGGAAATCCACCAGACGCTCGTACGGCGGCCCCGACGTGCCCCGATTGGCCTCGATGATTTGCAATTCCACCCCACGGCTGAAAATCCCCGCCGCGTTACTGCCCAGCGATTCCAGCATGTGCAGCAGTTCGCGCTTCTCCTCCTCCGTCGCCAGCGGGTCATAGCGGGCGATCCGCACCGGCATCCCGAAGACCTCCGCGAAGATCATCCAGTCCTTGAGCGACAGGTTCTTCGCCAGATAAGCCATGGCCGTCACCCGCAGCAGCCCGCCGCGCTGCGGATGACCCGGTACGCTGTGCGGCGTGTGGACGATGAACTTGAACGGCGAAAGCTCCACTCCCTCGCGCGGCGCATCCGCGGTGAGAATCCGCGGACGGTCCGTCTCATCAAACACAATCCGCGTAAAGTCCACCGCCGCCACGTCCACGGGCCGCAGTTCGCCGTGCACGATGTCCCACACAATCTCCGCGATGGCGATGTTGCGCCCGGTCGCCAGTGACAAGTGTTGCAGGACTTCGTCAAACGCCTCCACATCGCTCAGGACTTCCCGGCAATACGCCGCCGCCTCCTCCGCCATCGCCCGGTCAACCCCCGCCTGAACCTCGCTTGCGCTCTGCACCTGCCAGTCCAGTCCCGTCAGCGCCAGCCTTCGCGTATTGGCAATCGAGAACAGGTGCGCATCCTTCTCCTCCATCTGCTCAAACAATTCCATCGCCGTCGCCAGCGATCCGTCATCCGCCTCCTGGAGAATCGCCGCCAGGCGCGACGGCGTCAGTCCCGCGCTGGGATAATCGCGCACCGAGTCCTCCCGCCGCGCCACAATCGCCCGCCCCAACCTCGGCCGATCGCTCGATCGAAGTGCATTGACGATGCGTTGGGTCCACTTCATATCTCACCTCGTTTCGATCAGTACCGCGAGTGTTAGCGAGCGGCCTCGGGCGCCAACCACTCCATATCTGTCGCGGTACCGATGGATGTCGTTCACCACGCCCCCGTTCTCGCAAACCGCATCGGCCCCATCGTCCGATGCTCCACCCTTCCGCCCGCCGCCTCCGTCGCGTGCAGCGCCAGCGCCGCCGCCCAGAACCGGTCCGCGTGGCTGCCCTCCTGCCGGGACGCCGACAGACGGAAATGCCCCGCCTCCGTGATCGTGCGCTCCACCGAATGCCAGTCATTGCGGATGCGCTCGTCGGCGGGAATACGAGTGCGTCGTTCCTCGACGGCGATCCGCAAGGCAGAGGCCATCTGTGATTTCAGCGCCGCGGTGAAGGTGATCGGCTCGACGCGATGAGCGCCGAAGCGCTCCACGCACTGCTCGGCCAGTTGCATGCCGATTCCCCCCGCGTCGATGCAACAACGCCGCACGCGACGAATGGAAAGGATTTCGCTGAGCAACGCGAACTGCTCCCGAAACGGCGTCGCGGAGAGTTCGAAGAGGGCGACAGAGGACAGGATTGCCGATTGCCGATTGCCAATTGCCAATCGGCGGTTTTCAAATTGACAATCGGCAATTGGCATTTGGCAATGCGCGGTATCCTCGGCCAATACCCAAATCACGGTCAGGTCGCGCAATCGCCCCACGTCCACCCCCACGAACATTTCCCTGGACTCCCGCGCCAGCGGTTCGACGCTGTTGAAGACCACCAACGAGGAATCGGTGCACGCCGCGATCTGTTCGTAGGTGAGAAACGCCGTCGCCTCGTCGAGGAACTCGCACAGAAACTCCTGGCGGTACAACGCATCATCCCCCATGGCCTGGCGCATCTCCTCCGCGTCCACGTCCAGTCCCTGCTCAATGGCGTCAGGCAAGGTCAGCATACTGGTCGAGAAATGCGGATTGCCGCGAAGCTGATGGAACATGTTGCCGCGCCCGTTCGGCGTTGAGGCGATGTCCAGTTCCCCGCTCCCGCGCAGCAACGACGGGAACATGGCCGCCCAGATGTCGCGGTCGTCGGCGTGCATGGCGAATTCATCGAGAAGCACGTCCCCGGTGTACCCCCTCGCCGTCTGCGGATTGGCCGGCAGTCCGATGATCCGCACCCTCCCCGGCAGCACGATTTCCAATTGTTTGATGGACAAGTCCTTGAAGTAACGGTTGTCGAAGTAATCCGTGGCGATCTTCAAGACTTCACAATGCTGCCTCGCCTTCTCCATCAACTCCCGGCTCTGCCGTTCGCCCGCGGAAAGAAAGATTTGATTGCGCCTCCGGGCCAGTCCGCGCAGAATCCTCCGCAGCGACTTGGTGAAACTCTTGCCCGTCTGCCTCGCCCAGCAGTTCCAGCGAAACCGATCATTGGATTCGACGTCCGCTCGCTGATAATCCAGCAACGGTACGATCGCCCGCGCCCGCGCGGGTTCCGGTGATGAAACTTGCAACACAACTCAAGAACGTGACCGCCGATCGGCTGAAAGTGTTCCCCCAGCGCGCGCGTCGCTCCCGGCCCCTGATCCCCGGTCCCCGATCCCTGACCCCCGACCCCCCCCGCGACTCGCGGCTTAGATTGTCATGTACACGCTACCCCGGCACCCCGCGGCCACTACCATCGTCTACAAGTTGCCCCGAAGGGGCCGTAACATGACAGCCCAGGGCAACGCCCTGGAATTGCAAACACGTAAAACGAATTCCATGGACGCGAAGGGGCAATCGAATTGCGCTCATTCTGTGTTGTACACGTTGCTCCGAAGGGGCCGTAACATGTCCGCCCAGGGCAACGCCCTGGAATTGCAAACACGTAAAACGAATTCCATGGACGCGAAGGGGCAATCGAATTGCGCTCATTCTGTGTTGTACACGTTGCCCCGAAGGGGCCGTAACATGTCAGCCCAGGGCAACGCCCTCATATTGCAAACACGAAACGTGAATTCCGTGAACCCGAAGGGGCGAAAGAATTGAGCCCATACCATCGTCTACAAGTTGCCCCGAAGGGGCCGTAACATGTCAGCCCAGGGCAACGCCCTGGGAACAAAGATTCGACACGAATCAAGGAAGCCCTGAAAGGGCGCTACAAGGAGAATCGTTGTCTCAATCGTTAGCGAAGAACCTGATCCATCTGATCTACAGCACCAAAAACCGCGCGCCCTGCCTTGGCCAGGATATCCAACCCCGCCTGTTCGCCTACCAGGCGGGTATTCTGAACGACTGGGAATGCCCCGCGGTCGTGATCGGCGGCGCCTCCGATCACGTTCATGCTTTGTTTGTCCTTTCCAAGAACCACGCCCTGGCCAAGGTGATCGAAGAGGTAAAGAAAGGTTCCTCCAAATGGCTGAAAACCCAAGGAAGTGAGTTGCGCGATTTTCAGTGGCAAGCGGGCTATGGGGCATTCTCCGTGAGCCAATCCAATGCGGAAGAGGTGAGGCGCTACATCGAGGAACAGGAAGAGCACCATCGCACTCGATCGTTCCAGGAGGAGTTTCTTGCGTTCTTAACACGACACGGGATGGAATTCGACGAACGTTATTTGTGGGATTGAGTAGATTGTTTCGCCCTTTCAGGGCTTTGGTCTTTATGGCGTTCATCGTTTCCCAGGGCGTTGCCCTGGGCTGACATGTGGACGCCCTTCAGGCGATGAACGAAAACGGCAGGGTGGCATGGCCCACGCTCGCACTCGTGTTGCCATGCATCTTCGATGAGATCGATCTACTCACAAGAGCGCGCGCCGCGCCCGACCCCCCAGCCCGACAGCCTACAGCCTACGTTTCAGCATGCTGCCGCTCGAAAGCAAGGAACTCCCGCTCCTGCAAATCATCCGCGTTCAGCCGGATCGCTTCGCGGACGTGCGGTACGGCGTCGGCGCAACTTCCTACTTGGCGTCCACGAACACCTTGAAACCGCCGCAGGCCATGCGCTTGCAGTCGAAGGGCATCTTCTTCGGGTCGCACAATTTGGCCAGTCGTGGGTCGGCCATCGCCTTGGCGTTGATGCGATCTCGATGGGCCTTCGACTTGTAAACGATGAACGAGAAAAGCACCGTCTCTCCGGACTTGGGCTTGACCAGACGCGGGAACGGCACCCCGAACTTCACGTTGAGGTCGTCTCCGACGCACTCACGGTATTCCAGCGCCCCGTGTTCCCGCCAGACCTTCCCCGCCATCCGCGCGATGCGGCGGTAAGCGTTGAGATTGCGTTTCGGTACCGGCAACACAAAACCATCGACGTATTGAGCCATAAGACATCTCCCAAGTTTGTTAATAGTTTACAATGCAAATGGTTTACAACGTTTCTCGCTGACCGCTTCTCCATAACCATACGCGGCCTCCGACAATCTGGCAAACCAAACTCTCTCCCTCCCTCGCGCCTACAGTCTAGAACCTATCCCAAAACCCTGCGAGCCGCGAACTTCAGTTCACGCGGACGCTCGACTTCCTGAGAAGGCGCTGGGTCTGGCAAGCCCGCACACCCGCATAGTCAATTTTTGGGATAGCTTTTACAGCCTACAGCCTACGTCCGAGTGGCATGGCCCCCTGACCCCCGATCCCCAGCCCTACGGCCCAGCTTGCTGCCGCACGAGAGCAAGGAATTCCTGCGCTTGCGCATCTTTCGGGTTCAGCCGGATAGCTTCGCGGACATGCGGTACGGCGTCGGCCGGTCGCCCGGACATGAAGACGGCCACCCCGAGGTTGTAATGTCCCTCCGCGAAACCCGGACGTTCGGCCACCACTCGTTGCAGGTGTCCGATCGCCTCCTCGATGTCCGCGCGGCGCTCACCACGATCCGGCCGACTGAGCAGAGCAAGGGCGAGCGTGTAGCGGGCATCGGTGTCATCCGGTGACACCTGCACGCCCTCGCGGTACAGGGCGATTACGTCTTCCTGACGGCCCATGGAAGAAAGCATCGCCCCCAGATCGGCGCGGGCCCGGGAATGAGTGGGCTCCAGCCGCAGCGCTTCACGGTATGCCCCTTCCGCCTCACCCAGCCGACCACCCTTTCTCAACACACCGGCCAGTCCCCGATGGAAATCGGGCTGTTTTGGCGTCAGTTCTACCAGCCGCCTCACCGTGGTCTCCGCGCTTTCCATCTCGCCGCGGGCCAGGTACAGCCAGGTCAAATCCTGCAGAGCCGCGGGCGTGGCGACAAATCCCCACCGATCGGCTCGCTCAAGCCGCCCGATGGCCACTTCCACTCCCGTCCGCTGATGGGGCGACGCCTTCTCCCACCAGCCGTTGCCGGGAAACCAAACTTCATCTCCGATCTTCATCGACGCCAGCATTTGGCGTCCACGCCAGACGTTGTACTGAACGGCTCCGCTGTGGGCCGTGAATGCCAACAGCGCCGCCATCGCCGCCGCGAAGGCAACTCCGGTCCGCGTCAGTCGCCCGCCGCGTTTCAGTTGCAGGTTCTGTATGCGCACGTTCAGGTCGCCCACCAGTCGAATGCTCTTGAGCGCCAGAAAACCCGTCATCGCCGCCATGCCCATCGCCAGCAGCAACGGGATTTGCCCATACAATCCCCGGAAGATAAGCAACGCCCCCACTCCGACGACTCCCATGAGAAGCTCTTCCCATATCTTGAAGTCGTACGTTCTTGTTTTTGCTACAAACTTGTCAGAGCGTGGAGCGGAAGCGACACGACCCTGCCCGTCCTTTGCGAGTTGGTCGGCTTCCTTCCGGTCGCGGCTCTGATCGGCGCGGCGTAGCAATGACGGCTTCGCAAACCCGAAGTACAGCGCGTCATTGGGACATACGCTCACGCAATCCATGCACTTCATGCACCCCGGATCCACCACCATGCCATACAGCGCGACCTCCTCGTGTACCCGGACATTGGACGTACACGTCGCCGTGCAGTGGCCGCAGTGCTCGCAGTCGTCGGTCACCAGAATCCGGCCCAACGCCGCCTTGTCCGCCACCGCGAACAACCCCCCGTACGGGCAACCATAAGTGCAAAAGCCCTTCGCCCCCAGCAGGTAAACAATTCCGAACCCGCACATCGCCACGGTGAGCACCGCGATGCCCGCTCCCGGAAACGTCTTCCAGAACTCCGTGGTCATCAGGTGATTGGACATTGTCGGCGCTGGAATGCCCACCGCCCAACGATACACCGTCGGCCAGGCGAACATGTACAGCGCCAACGCCAACGGCGCGAGCAGCAAGATGCGCGATCGAAACGGCTTGGGCTTGATCCCGATTTTCTTGAGCAACCACGCGCACAGGTCCTGATAGGCCACAACGTGGCACCCCCACCCGCAGACGAATCGCCCGAAGATCAGCGTGGCCAGAAGGGCCGCCGCGAGAAAGATGAACCCCGCGTTCATCTCCCCCTTGCTCAGCGTGTACATCGCCTCCGACGGCTCGACGGGCGAAACCGTCCGCCCGGCGATCAGCCACTGGACCACATGCCCGATAATCAACAGATGTACCACGAAGAGCGAAATCGCCCGCCATCGACTGTTCCGCGACTTCCGCACCACCGCCCCGTGCGACGGCAGCACCGGCAGGCGAACGGTCTCCCTCGCAGGTCCGACCTCCGTCCCCACACAGCGCGGCATTTCCTTGAGACTCGCCATCCGTCATCCCGCACGTAAAACGGTCCTTCTGCGTGTTGCAATATTATAGTATCGGCACCCGCCGCGGGACCACCGCTCGCGCTTACCGCTTGCGGTCGCAAGAATTGCGCCGGACAATGACGGGTTCCCGCATTGGCCGCGGCAACAATGGAACGATCCCATGTTGAACGATCCGGAAATCGAATCCCACGTCGCGGCCCGGCTCGAAGAGCACCTTCGCCTCCAACCGCAGCTCGCCGAACTCATCCAGCGAGAGCTGCTCATGGAGCTGCACCGGCGTGGCATCGCCACCATCGACAGCATCCACGACCAGGCCCGCACCCAGGCCGGCAAGGCACTGGCCGAAATCGTGTACGACCCCAACCAGGCCGAACGCGACCGCTGGGACGGCAAGGAACGTGGACTTGTCGAGGAAATCACCCGCCAGACCGTCTGCCGCCACTTCAGCGTCGCCGACATCGACGACCTCGTGAACCTCACCATGAAACGCGAGGAAGTGCACAACCTCGAAGTTGTCGCCAACCGCGGCAGCGTCTCCTTCCGCGAATTGGCCGACAACATTCAGCGCTTCTGCTCCCTCCCCCTGGGTGAGACCCGCCTCGCCCCGGCGGAGGTGGTCGGGACGCGGGTCGCACTCACCAGACATTTCCTGAGCGACCAGCTCGAATTCATCGGCATCGCCAAGAACCACCTCCACGTCCGCGACTTCGACGACATCACTCGACGAATGGTGGGCAGCGACGGCGGAATCGGACGCATCGGTGGCAAGGCCGGCGGGATGATCCTCGCCCACCGCATCATCGCCGCCGCCGATCATGGGACCGATCCCTACCTCCCCATCGCCATCCCCGAATCCTACTACCTGCGCAGCGACGTGGTGGAGGAGTTCCTCCGCCTGAACCGCTTGGATGAATATCAAAGCCAGAAGTACAAACCGATCGAGGACGTGACACGGGAATATCCCCTGATCCGCGGCGTCTTCCGCAACGGCGACTTTCCGCTGAAGGTCGTCCACGACCTCCGTCGGGTCCTCGACAAGCTCGGTACCCACCCGCTGATTGTCCGATCGTCGAGCTTGCTCGAAGACCGCATCGGCACCGCCTTCTGCGGAAAATACGCCAGCGTCTTCGTCGCCAACCAGGGAACCCTGGAGCATAGGCTCCGCGCCCTCCTCGGTGCGATCGCCGAGGTCTACGCCAGCGTGATGGCCCCCGATCCCATCCTCTACCGCCGCGAGCACAACCTCATCGACTACGTCGAGGAAATGGCCGTGCTCATCCAGAAAGTGGTCGGGCTTCAATGCGGCGACTACTTGTTTCCCGCCGTCGCCGGCGTGGCCTTCTCCCGCAACGAGTACCGCTGGTCGCCGCGCATCCAACGCGAGGACGGCCTGCTCCGCCTGGTGATGGGTCTGGGGACGCGGGCCGTGGACCGCAGCGGGTCGGACTATCCCCGCATGGTCGCCCTGGGCGCGCCCACCCTTCGACCGGAATCGACGGTCAACGAAATCCTTCGCTGCGCCCAGCGCACCTTCGACGTCGTGGACCTCAGGAAAAACCGACTGCAGACCATCCGCCTCCAGGAGCTTCTCGCCCAGGGCGGCGACCTGCCCATGCTCGACAAACTGGTCTCCATCCATCGAGACGGCGACCTCTACCCGCCCACCGGACTTCGCGTGGACGACGACCCCGCCACGCTCTGCATCACCTTCGACAAGCTCCTCCGCGAAACGCCCTTCGTCCAGCGCATGCGCGACATCCTCAAGCGGCTCGAAGACGCCTACCATGTGCCCGTGGACCTGGAGTTCGCCAGTGACGGCGAAAAGCTTTATGTCCTCCAGTGCCGATCCCAATCCCAGGCCACTGAGGCCGAACCCGTCCGCATCCCCACGGACATCCCTCCCGGTGATATCATCTTCGACGCTCATCGCTTCGTGCGCACCGGCTTGATCGAGGGAATGGAATACATCGTCTACGTCGATCCACGGGCCTACGACGCCATGTCCACCCGCGTGCAGCGTGTGGAAGTCGCCCGCGTCGTCGGCCGGGTCAACCACGCCCTCCCGCCCAAGTCCTACATCCTCATCGGCCCCGGCCGCTGGGGAAGCAACGACATCCTCCTGGGCGTCCCCGTGAGCTACGCGGACATCAACCGCTGCCGCCTCTTGATCGAGGTCGCCCGGCACAAGAACGGCTTCGCCCCGGAGGTCTCTTTCGGCACCCACTTCTTCCAGGACCTGGTGGAGTCCGGCATCCATTACCTCCCCCTCTATCCCGACGACGCCGGCAACCGCTTCAATGAGGAGTTCCTGCGCAACACGCAAAACCACCTCGCTCAAATCGTTCCCGCGGACGCCGACTTCGCCGCGAACGTCCGCGTGATTCACGTCCCCGAAGTCGCCCGGGGCCGAAAGCTCACCGTGGCCATGGACGGAGAATCCGACGTCGCCGTGGCCTTCCTTAAATGAATTCCCAAGGCAGCGATTCGAACATAATGCCAATCCCGACAATTAACGGGGTGGCCGGGAGGGCAAAGCCACTCCTAAGCTGCAGCTCACTATTCCCAGTTCGGAAGCGTCGCTTAATAATTGGGCTCGCATTGCAATGCGCTGCACCGTTCGACCTGCAACGTTTCTCCGTAGAAGAAGCTAATCTGCATTGACGCAAGCCAAAGAGACCAAGAAAATGTCAATGCAGGAAACTAAATCAGTTTATACTTTATTACTTAAACCGCCCTTCCGGAACATTTCAGGAAGTGATGATGCATTGCAACATGACCAAATCGGTAGCAGGTCTACCCGAAATAGGCGTGATCTTAGCATTCGAAATACTCGAAATCTCTTTCGGTCCCGGCAATTCTTGCGTCGGATCGTTGCAATTCAACCGCAGAACCGCTAATATAGGCTGTCTGAGTCGAGCCGTGAAGGGGGCTATACACGGTGTGTGGAGGGGCGTTAGCCTTTAGTCCGGGATGAGTCAAGCTGCCCGGTCATCAACTCCGATAAGAGCCAAGATGGATACCATACCCTCTTGGCAGGGTCAGTCTTTATAGTCCCATTGACCGAGCGTGGAGGGTATCGCATAATCTGCGTTTCCAGCGATCCGCTGCGTCTGGTAAACGTACTCAACAATGGACGGAAAGAAAGATGAAAAGCGAGAACCAACCAATCGTTTGGGGTAGGGCTGGAGTTCGAATTACTGCAAGCGGTACGGCGTTACAGCTTACGGAAATATGCGTCATCTTGCCCTCCATTGAAGCCGACGCGACGGCCTCCCCGGACAATCGTTACGTTGCGTACGGAATTGAGACGGGTTTGGTCGCACTCGGTTCGTCTTCGGTCGAGGCCTACTCAAACTTGTTGAGTTCACTCATCGTCTTGTTTGATCACTGGCGGCGTCGCTCTTCGACGATTGTTTATCGAAGGGCGCCAGCGGACATTGTCCGGAAATATACTCGGTGCTCGCGACTATCCGAGAACGATCAAGAAAAAGCGATTAGGTGCGCGACGGAACGGACTCAAGGAATTTGTGAATGGCAACAGTATGGGTGGACAGCGGTGCCAGTCGGACCGCAGGCAGAACCCCCATTGCCCTGCGACCTCGTCGTCTCCAAGGATGATCTACTGGATGATACCGGGACAAACTACTACAAACAACAGCTCGGCATGTGCGCGTAACTCCTGAAAATGACGTCGAAGGAGTTACGAACCCGATGCCATCAACATGGCATCGAATGTCTGTACCCAAAACTCGATGGTGTTCCGGTGGGTAAGCTCGTCATGCGGCTTCCAAACGGAGAAGAGTTGGTCTTTCCCCTTTCGGTCCAGTACTTGAAGAATGACAATCTTGTCATCCCGCAAAGTATGATCGATGGAATTCAGCATCGGTTTGGCGTAATTCTATAGCCATCGGTCGTCACCCCTCGAGTTTGTGGTTGGCATAGTGGAGACATGTTGTGGCCGACTGAAATGTCACAAATCCAGTACGCTTTAAGAGAAATGATACTATCCGCCGACCTTTGCCTAAACCATCATAAGCCCAGTCTTAGAAGCATTTGCTCAAGGTGGCTGTCGCATATCTGCAATGAAGCCCGCGAAAAATGGTCGATTGGCGATTGAAGTCCATGAATCTCCGTGTCCGAATCCCTCGATAATGGTCGAATTACAAAAAACGCCCGCGGATGGTGTTTCCGCGGGCGTCAATCCTAAGGCGACCCGAACGACGGCCGCGGCTCGCCTCGGCCGTCCCCTCCCGGGTCGTCGTGAATTCAATCTGTTCGTCCGCCCGCTTCGCGGCACCCAGTCATGCGTCGGGGCCCATCCGTCGTGTGTAGCACAGCCGCCTTCGGCTGTGCCTATCGCCCGTCGCGTGTACCACAGCCGCCCTCGGCTGAGCGCTTTGTCGCGTGTAGCACAGCCGCCCTCGGCTGTGCCCATCGCCCGCCGGAAAGCAGAGACAATCCCCGGCCCCTCTCCTACGATTGCGAACTCTCGTCAAGCATCTTGCGAAGTTGCTGATTCTCTCGCCGCGTGGCCTCCAGGTCGAACAGCATGTACTTGATGCTCAGCCGCACGAAGTCGATGCTTTCCTGGAGACTGCTTACCGTTTCCTTAAGTTGCCGATGCCGCTCGCGGGTCTGTTCGGCCATGAGTTCGAGCTTGTCTCGCTCCCCCGTCGGCAGGGTGGCGATCTCCGCAATTAGTTCCGAGAGCTTCCGCTGAAAGGTCTCTTCGTTCATTGGCTTTCCCTCCACTTCCATCACTGCACGAACACCTGATTCTAGCCGAACTTCCTGCCCAAGTCACGCGAATTTTCCCGCCGACTCGCCGCCCGATAGGAACGGACCGCAGCCTTCATTCATGCAGCAAGCCAACCGTTGGATAAGTGAAGGTCGGATAACTTCGCAACCGGCGGCCAATAACGAATTGCCCAGGGTCTTTCCGTTTTCGATTTCCCGTCCCCCCGCGCGCAAAAAGGGCGGGTCACGATGGACCCGCCACGTCTAGCTTCCAGTTTCTAGTCTCTTGTCTCTAGCTCCCGCTCGTGCGAGAATCCCTTCTCGCACGCACTCCGTCGGGAATCCCTTCCCCCGCGCAAGCCGGAGCCCCGGTTCGGTCATTCGTCACTCCCGCGCAAGCGGGAGTCCAGATGCGACGGCGACTAAGTGCCTAAAGCCTTTGCGCCTTCGTGCCTCGCTGCCTCGTTGCCTTCAATTACACCTCCCGCATCGATCGCGGCACGTGCCCATGGCCGCGCACACCCCACTCGGGCAGTGATTATTGTTGACGCACGGCTCCCCGTCGTTGTCACCGCCAATGCACGTCTTCACGCACATTCCGGGGCAACCCGCACACGGCCCGCCGCAGGTCACTGTCGATGGACAAGGGCAGGGTCCGGTAAACGGATAAGCAAACGACTTCGTCGCGTCCACCACGGCCACGATGTCCAAAGCGTTGATCGATGCGTTCAACTCGGGCAGATTCGGTTGAAGCTGAGCTCGCGCATGCACCGGAGCGCCCACAATGTTCTTGAACTTGTTGACCAGTTGGGCCACGTCGATCGCGTTGGGCTGATTGGTGGCCGATGGCGGGTTGTATTCCGCATCCACGTCCCCGAAACGACGCGTGTACATCGTCACCGGAGCGGACACGTCGGTGCAAGTGGCTTCCCCACCCATGCACAACGAAGCGTAGGCTTGCACGCTGTACTCCGAGCTGGGAACGACTTCCGCGCCCACCACGGTGACAAGCCCGCCTGGCTCCGCTTTCCAGTCCCAATAAAACGGCGTGCACTGCAAGCGGGACGCACGGTATGGGCCGGACAGAGGCGGACCCTGGGTCTCATAGAAAGTACTCGGTCTGCCAACCCATCGGGCACAACCTCCCTGTCCCGCCGGGTCTGCCGGACAAATCTCACCCGTACAGGACGCGCAGTTAGCCGGGCTACCTACGTCCCACGCATGGAAGTTCGGCGGCGGGAACAATGGATTATTGGGCGGATTCGGAGTCTGCAAATCTACCATGGTAACCTTGATGGCCTCGACTTTCGATGGACCACCCGGCTCAGCAGCCTC
>Ga0187893_10001563_pt1 | contig 54499 bp, 56 predicted proteins | sample MA1701074metaG_FD_139574 | JGI IMG/M metagenome (GOLD analysis project Ga0187893, IMG submission 139574) | White microbial mat communities from a basaltic lava cave in the Kipuka Kanohina Cave System on the Island of Hawaii, USA - MA170107-4 metaG ... | reverse complement strand
TGCGGGCGTTGGAGCCGGTGGGGAGTCTCCTCGGTCTTCCTGTGCTGCTCGTGGGAATCGGCGCGCTGTTCCTGGGCGACATCGGGGCGGAGAACTTCCTAATGCGGAGCTCGTTCATCATCATCCTGGGCGGTCTCGTGCTGTTTCTCGCTGGCCCACGATTCTTCCGCTTCGTCTCGTTCCCGCTCGGCTACCTCGTCTTCATGGTTCCGCTGCCGTCGATCCTGTTCTACGCGGTGACTTTTCCGCTCCAGCGGCTTGCCGCCGAGCAGGCGGCCTGGACCCTTGACCTGCTGGGGGTGCCGGTTCTGCTCGACGGGAACGTCATTCACCTGAGCCAGATCAGCCTGGGCGTGACGGAGGCCTGCAGCGGTATTCGCTCGCTCATCAGTCTTCTCGCCGGCTCGGTGGCCTGGGCGTATCTCCTGCTCCCGGGCGGGTGGACGACGATCCCGTTCGTGGCCGCGACCGTGCCGATCACGATCCTCGCCAACGCCGGTCGGGCGGTGGTTACCGGGCTGATCGGGCAGTGGTTCGGAGTCGAGTACGCCTCGGGCTTCTTCCACGAGTTCGCGGGGTGGATCATCTACCTCTTCGCTTTCGTCGGTCTGCTCGGCGTACACGCGCTCATCCATCTCGCCGGGAGGCGGCAGGCGAGGGCCAGCACATGACGATGACCGCGCGTGTGATCGTGGCGTGCCTCCTGCTTGGCGGGGCCCTCGTGATTGTTCAGCTCCGGTCGACCGGGGAGGCCGTGCCGATGCGGAAGATGTTCGATACGTTCCCCACGGCGGTGGGCGACTGGCAGGGCCGCCAGGCGACCAGCCTCGAGGTGGAGATCCTGAACATCCTCAAGGTGAACGACTACCTCATGCGGCGTTATGTGGACCGAGAGGGCCGGAGCCTCTGGCTCTACATTGGGTACTGGGCGACGCAGCGGAAGGGAGCCCAGATCCATTCCCCCCGGAACTGCCTCCCCGGCGGCGGGTGGGAGCCGGTGGAGGCGTCGTTCATCACGATTCCGCTGCCCCTGCCCTACGCACCCATCACCGTGAACCGGTACCTCATCCAGAAGGAACGGGATCTGCAGGTAGTGCTGTACTGGTATCAGTCGCAGGGCAAGGTCGTTGCCGCGGAGCTGACCGCGAAGATCGCGATGGTGCGGAACGCGATTGCTCGCAACCGGACCGACGGCGCTCTCGTGAGAGTGTCGGCTCCCGTCAAGGACGGCGTCGCCGCGACCACGGAGAGCCTGGTCGCCTACGTCCAGGCCCTCTATCCGAAGCTGGTCGAGTACCTCCCCGAGTGACGTCACCGGAGGACGCTGAATGGCGCTGAGCGTGTGCGGAGCGGAGCGCGATGATCGCTGACATGATCCCGAAAGGCTCTCCTAGACGATCGCGCGTTGAGGGAAGGCACGATGGGCCTAGCTGTGAACAGCCAAGAGAGGGGGTGAAGATCGGTTCGGCAAGCAGCCGGCGACGTGCCGGCACGGTCGACGACGAACCAGCGTAACAGGATCCGATTGGCGTCGGCGAGGTCTGTCGGCACGGTCGGGTCCTTCCGGGGGGACATCCAATGGCCAAGGATCCGGTGTGCGGTATGGTGGTAGACGAGAAGCAGGCTGCCGGTACGGCTACGTTCGACGACAAGACCTACTATTTCTGCGCGGCAGCCTGCAAGGACAAGTTCCAGAGGGACCCGAACCGGTACGTGGGAGACAAGAGGATGTCGTGAGGCCTCAAGCCCGGTACGTTGGCAGCCGTCGCCGACGGACGTGAGCGCGGTTTCGGCGCGCGCTCTACTGTGGCCTCAACGGGGGCGCCGGGGCCGAAGGCCAACAGGCCGGAGCCAGGGCGGAAAAGATTGACTGCCCGACCGCGTGAGCGCGGTGGCATGTCGTGACACTGCGGTGCGGAGTGTGGCGAGAAGATCTCGCGTTGGCTGCGATCTCTGGAGGCACGCTAGCCTTGGCATTCCCCGGTGTTGACCTCGGGCTCGTCGCATGGGTCGGCCTGGCGCCCTGGCTCGCGTGGATCCCTGGCCGATCCCCCGGGAGGGCCGCTCTCGGCGGGCTGGTCGCCGGCATCGTCTTCCACCTCGTTGGCCTGTGGTGGATCGCGGACACGATGATGCGACACGGCAACCTGCCGGATATCTTGGTGGTTCCGGTGGCCGCGTCCGTCCTCCTCGTGCTGGCGCTATATCTCAGCCTGTTCCCCGCCGCCTTCGCGGCCGCGCTGGCATGGCTGCACCCCGCCACCGCCCCGGCGTTCGTCCTCTCCGCAGCGATCCTGTGGATCGCGCTGGAATACCTGCGGGCTCACCTGCTCTCGGGCTTCCCGTGGAACCTCCTCGGGTATTCTCAGTACCAGAACTTCGCGCTGCTGCCTCTCGTGACGGTCACTGGCGTCTATGGGCTGTCCTTTCTGGTGCTGGCCGTGAACGCGTCGCTGGCCTGGGGGCTCGTGGGCTGGGGCCGCGGGCGCGAGGTGGGATCTGCGGCGACCGTAGACCCCTTGGGGTCTTGTCCATGGGAACTCCCCTTCCGCCCTCAATCCCTACCAGATTGTAGGCCTGAGCGGGCCCGGCCGCACCCCTTCCTTCGGTACCAGAAGGCAGGTGAGGAGTTGCCGGATGACCCGAGGGGCCTCGGCCGGCGCCAGCGGGCGCATCCGGCTCCGATAGACGATCCGCGGGGCTGGGGCGGTCAGGCTCTCGGATGCGGCCGATCGAGGGAATGGCGGCGGAAATTGACAGGTCTGACGGACCGTGATATCGAGAGAGGTGACTGAGAGCGCCAGATGAACCGGGTCATCGTGATCCTGCTGGTGTCCGTCGTTGCGGCCGGGCTCATCGCCTGCGCCGCTCACGGTGATCAGTGGGTCGACGCCCACTCGACGGCGCCGGGTTCGCATGGTTTCGGCTGCAGTGTTCCGTTGATGATCGCGGGTCTCCTCGCAACCCTCTCGCTCCTCTCATCGACCGGAGGGCTGGTGCCCCAGTTAGGTCCCGAGCGCCTGTTGCGCCTCCCGGTTTCCTTCTTCCAGCCCCCCGAGCGTTCCGCGTAGTCGTTTCTGTCGCCGCGCCCGGCCTCCTCTGTCGGGGCGGCTTCCGTCGGAGACCCGTCTGTCAGGTCCCTGCGCGGTTGGTTGACATGGGGGGTATGTCGGTATTTGTCCAGGATGCTCGCGTTTCCGGCAGTCCTCGCCGTGACGTTCGTGGCGAACGCGTGGTGGCTCGTGTTCGGCGCGGCGGTGACGCCGACTACAGGTCCGCTGGCCGGCGAGGTGCTGCTCGCCGCTGTGCTGGGCGGGACGGCTGTGGTCTTCACCCGCGGCATCCTGCTCGTGCTGATACCGTTGACGGTGGTCGTCGCGGACTCCGTCAGGGCCCCAGCCGAGGTCTCGGGGGCGCTCCGGCTCCGTGCGACCAGGGGCGTAGGTTTCATGGCGGGATTCGCCGTCGCGTTCTGGGTGGTCATCAGCGGGACGCCCGACGCGGTGGCCGGGCTCGTGTCCCAGAACCAGCGGACCACCGACGTCGTCGGGGGGGCAGCGCTCCTGGTCTACGGACTCGTCGTGGCCGCTCGGCCCGGCTCGAGCCCGAGGGATGCAGTGAGGCGGCGACGCCGGCTTTGGGTCGGTCCGGCTGCGGCCGGCCTGCTGGGGCTCGCGACCGGCCTCGTCCTCGCCCATGACCTCGACCCGGTCTACGATTCGGTGTTCTTCCTCACGGGCAACGCGGTGGCGGCATCTCACGCGCCGCTGACGGTGGCCGTGTTTACGCTCGGTCTGGGCCTGGCAGTCCTGACCGGGACCATGGGGGCGATCGCAATGGCCAGCCACCTGGTGGTCGGCGACCGAATCCTGGCGGGTCTCAAGATCGGCGGGGGGTTCCTCACCGCCCTCCTCGGGAGTGTGGTGCTCCTGGACCGCGTCTCGGTGATCCAGGCGCTGCTGCTGTCATGAGACAGGTCAGTGTGAGCACGCCCCGGCTCGTCTTCTTCTCCGCGCTCATCGTGGGTGTCGGAGCGGTTGTCGGGCTTTCGATCGCTCCCTGGTTCGCACCACCTCCGAGAGGCATGAGGATGGGGGGCATGTCGATGCCGGGAGGCTCAGGCCCCGCCATGCCCGGGATGGCGATGCCTTCCAATTCCTCCCGGATGGCCGCCGCGCGGACCGCTGATCTGAACGCGGCCCATACCGATGTCGAGGCGGGGCGCTTCGTGCAAGCTATTGCGATCTATGAGCGCGTTCTCGAGGCTGATCCCCACGACCTCGAAGCACGGATCCACCTTGGGGTGTCCCTGGCGGGTGTGGGCCGGATCGAGAAAGGCTTGGCGGAGCTCGATCGGGCGCTCGCGATGGACGCGGACAACCTGCACGCGCTCTGGAGTAAGGCCCAGACCCTGTTCGACGAAGGACGCTATGTGACCTCGATTCCTGTATGGGAGCGTGTGGCCGCTCTGGCTCCCAATTCATCGGATGCGGCGGCCGCCCGCGGCTATGTGCTCCGGGCGCGGGAGAGGCTCAAGGACCAGCCGAAGCCGGTTCCGGACAGGGAGTCGCCATGATCCAGAAGGAGCCACGCGGCGACAGGAAGGAGAGAAAGCATCGGGAGCGGCTTGCGGCCGAGCGGCAGGCGAGAATTCGACGGCTCGCCAGGCATTGGGGGCTTTACGCAGGCCTCGCCCTGCTGGCGGTGGGTGGGGGGGGCTTCGTCGTCAGACAGGCTGCCACAGCCAAGATCTACCCGCCCACGGGCATGCAAGACCACGTCGAGTCCTATCCCCCGTGCCGCGTCTGCGCCACGCCCATTCCCGAGGCCATTCAGAAGCACATCCTCGAGCACCGGGAGCCGGGCGGGGCGAGCGACCGGCCTGGGATCCTGGTGCAGTACAGCTGCGCGCCCTGCCCGGAGGTGGTGGCACAACTGACCCGGATCGTCGAGCGGTATCCCCGCGGCGTCTACCTGGCTCCGTATCCTGCGATGACTCCCCGAGTGGCGCTCACGACGCTGGGACGGGTGGAGGGGCTGGACGGGGTGGATGAGGCCCGCATCACCGCCTTCATCGAGAAGTACCTGTGAGTAACTACCGACCGGCGCCCGTCCCGCTGGCGAACCTCGTTGACGGGATCTTCGGCGCGCTGATTATCGGCGGCGGCACCGTGAGCGTCACGGGCGTGGCCTACCACTCCGCCGACGTCAAACCCGGAGACCTGTTCGTCTGCCGGCGAGGCCGTCGTGACGATGGCCACCGACACGCCCATGAGGCCGTGGGACGAGGCGCGGTGGCGCTCGCGGCCGAGCATCCGATCGAGGGACTCGACGGGATTCCGCAGGTGCACGTGGCTGATAGTCGGCGAGCCCTGAGTGCACTGGCGGCGAGGTTCTATGGACACCCAGGGTCCCGGCTCAGGCTCATCGGTATCACCGGGACCGAGGGAAAGACGACCACCGCGTTCCTCGTGGACTCGATCCTGCGCGCGGCCGGGCGGAGGACGGGCTTGCTCGGTACGATCGTCAACCGAGTCGGTCCGAAGGAGAGCCGGGCCGACCTCACGACCCCCGAGGCCCCGGACCTCCAGCGACTCCTGTGGGAGTGCGTCGAGGCCGGTGTCTCCGACGTGACCATGGAAGTGTCCTCGCACGCCCTGGCTCAGGGCCGGGTGGCCGACTGCGAGTTTGACGTCGCGGCATTGACGAACATGCATACGGATCATCTTGACTACCACGGGAGCCATGACGCCTACCGGCTGGCCAAGATGCGCCTGTTCCGTGAGCTGGGCTGCGGGCCGGACAAGAAGGGGCGCGGTGCCGGAGTCGTCAACGCCGACGACGAGCATGCTGGTCATTTCGTCGAGGTGGCGACATGTCCCACCCTGACGTTCGCGGTTGGCTGCCCGGCCCACGTCGTGGGTCGGCCGCTGCTCAGACGCCTGCGCCGGACCGTCTTCCGGGTCCGGACCCAGCGGTGGGTGGGCGTGATTTCCTTGCGGCTGACCGGCGCCTTCAACGTTGGTAATGCCCTTGCCGCGATCGGGGTCGCCGAGTGTCTGGACATCGCTCCCGGGGTCATCCGGGCCGGCCTCGAGGCTCTCCGGACAGTGCCCGGGCGATTCGAGGTGATCTCGCGCCGCGGCGCTCCGATAGTCGTCATCGACTTCGCGCACACGCTGGCCGCCTTCCGGCAGGTGCTGCCGGCGGTCCACCGACTGGTGCCCGGCCGGGTCATCACAGTCTTTGGCTGTGCCGGCGATCGCGATCGGACCAAGCGACCCGGCATCGGGAGGCTCGTGACTCGTCTCAGCGACTATGCGATCGTCACCACCGACAACCCCGCTCACGAGGATCCCGTCGAGATCGCTCGCGAGGTGACGGCCGGGGCGCGGGAGGCGGATCCAGCCACCGAACGGCACCGCGTGATCCTAGATCGCTTCCACGCCGTGGAGGCCGCCCTCCACCTGGCCCGTCCCGGTGACGCGGTGCTCCTCGCCGGCAAGGGCCATGAGGAATACCAGTACGTCGAGGGCCGGCGCGTCTCCTACAGTGATCGCTCGGCGGCGATGGAGCTGTTGAGAAGGGAGCGAAGCCGGGAGAGCAGGTGGCGGGCCAGGCCCGCCTCCGCGGTCTGATGCCGTTCCTGTACCAACGCTCCGCCGAGGGCCGCTCTCGAGGAAGGACTTATGGGCACCGCACGCAGAAGTCTCCAAATCGTGGTCGTGCTGGTGATCGCGGGATGCGCGACGGCTCCGGTCGAGCGGAGCGCCCGACCGGAGCCGGTCGGCGGGCAGGCGATCACGATCGAGATGGTGCGCTTCACGTTCGAGCCCGACACGATCACTGCGAAAACAGGAACACCGATCAAGGTCACCGCGGTGAGCAACTCCCGCATCCCGCACAACATCACAGTCCTTTCGCTGGACGGCCAGGCGGTCAAGACGGTAGACATCCCGGCCAGGGCGACCGTGACCCTCGAGGTGCCTGCCCTCGAGCCGGGGCGGTATGTCTTCTACTGCGACAAATTCTTGCACCGCTGGCCGTTCCGGATGGAGGGGAGGCTGGTCGTCCAGTAAAGACCAGACAGGGCTCGACCTTACCGGCGGGGGAAGGGTTTATGCTACCAGCGAGGTGGACGACATGGTTCGCTTCATGGAGAGGGTTCCGTGAGGGGCATCACGCAGGGAACACTCGATGATCCGTGTCGAGCTCTTCACGGCGCCCGGCTGAACCAAGTGTGAAACGACCAAGACCTTGGTCGTCACGCTGATCGAGCAGGCGAAGAGACAGATTCCCGACGTCTGCGTCGAGGAGGTCGACGTCACGGCGAACCCTGCCATCGCGGTGAAGTACCGCGTGATGGCGACACCAGCCATCGCGATCGACGGGAGACTCGAGTTCACAGGGGTTCCGCAGCAGGAGACTTTGCGGGCCCGGCTCGAGGCCGCCGCGGCGCGAGGGGGCGCGCGATGAGGTGGGGCGACGCGGGGCTGCGGAACCCGTTCCGCAGCCGAGCGCGCGAGGCCATCGTCGTGCTGCTGCTCGCGGTCGTGACCGGCATCTTGGGCCTCATGGGCCAGGCGGCGCTGAGCAGCCGGCAGCCGTGAAGCGCCTTGGGCTGCGGACGCTGGTGACGGCGGGACTCGTGGTAGCGCTGGCCCCGCTACTCGCGGCGGGCACGTTGACCCGGGACGTGGACGGCCTCCGCGTGGAGCTGACGAGCCGCCCGGGTCGGCCGACCGCCAACGGACAGACCGAGTACGTCGTGCGGCTCATGGACCACACGGGCCAGCCTGTGAGCGGCGCGCAGCTCACGTTGCGCGGCGTCATGGCTGATGGCATGAGTATCGTGGCGCCGCTTCGGCCAGTCGGGGATGCCGGCGTGTATCGCGGTCGGGTGCTCTTCACGATGGAGGGGAGATGGGAGTTGATGCTACGGATCGCCCGCGAGGGCAAGCGGCTCGAGCTTCTGCTGGTCGAGCACGTCGAGCGCTGACGCCGGCAGCGACCGTTGCCGTCTCGCTCGGGGCGGTGCTCCTGCTGGGCCTCGTCGGATGGCTGGTGTGGACGCAGGGCGCGGTCGTGGGCCTGCGCTTCGTCGAGTTCGACTCCCCGCTCTCGCTGGCCGCGCTGGGATTCCTGGCGGGTGTCGGGGGCTTCTTCGCGCCTTGCGCATTCGCGCTGTTCCCGGCGTATGTCTCCTACTACCTGAGTGCATCCGGGGACGGAACCTCCGCGGGCCGGTCGTTGGGGCTGGGCCTAGCCTGCGCGGCTGGCGCCGTACTCTTCTTCGCCCTGGTCGGCATCACCATTACGATGGTCGGCGGCGTGATCTCGCCCTACCTCATCGCGACCAAGCCGGTGATCGCCGTCGCCGTCGTGGCGCTCGGTGTGGTCCAGATGGTCGACGTCCGCATGCCATCGCTGGCCTTGCGATTCGGCCCCGTCGCCGATCACGGCATGCCGGTCGGAGTGGCGGTCTTCCTGTACGGCTTCGGCTATGCGCTCGCATCGACCGGTTGCACGTTGCCGCTCTACGTGTCGATCACCGTCCTGCCGCTGACGAGCGGCTTCGCCGGGGCGGCCCTGCTCACGTTTCTCGCCTTCGCCTCGGCGATGGCCGTTCTGATGCTCATCACGACGCTCCTCGTCGGACTCGCGAAGGGAGGGCTCCTCACTGCGTTCCAGCGGTGGACGGGTTGGATCAAGCGCGCGAGCGGCGCCGTGTTGATCCTTGCTGGACTGTACCTCGGCTACTACTACGTGGTGGCGGGGATGTAAGGCGGGCAAGGAGGATGCGATGCGACCTCGTCACCTGGCGCTCGTGCTGGCGCTGACCGTCGGCTTCTGGTTCCTGCCTGGGGCGGCTCACGCCGATTTCAAACTCGCGACGCTGAATATCAAGGGGATGGTGTGCAAGGCCTGACCGGTGAATATCGCCGCAGCCTTGGAGAGGCTGCCCGGGGTGAAGCGGGCGGAGGTGAAGCTGGAGACAGGACAGGCCAACGTGATCTACGACGACACCAAGCAGAGCCCGGAGAAGCTGGCCGCGGCCATCGACAAGCTGGGCTTCAAGGCGTCAGTGCTGTCGGTGACGGAGGGGCCGACCGGCGAGGCACCGGCCAGACGCTGATCGAACCGACGGAGGGTACTCATGGACACGATGCGGGTCTTTGTGGAGCGGGTCACCCAAAAGGTGCAGCTGTCGATGCGGTGTGAGTGCGGCAGCTGTCATCCCACCGCCACCGTCTATCGGGACGACCCGCGGTACGAGTGGCACGAGGCGCGATTGGCGGAAGCGCCCTGCTGTTGTGGGCGCTTCTTCGTGATTGGCCACGACGAACGGACCGCTCAGGCCCGAGCTCAGGCCATTGCCGAGCGGGTCCGGGAGCAGGGGATGGCTCCGTCGGGCCACACCTTTCGGCCGCATACGGTCACGTTGCCCTGGGGCGCGACGGTGGCCGTTGTGTCGGTTGACCTCGAGGGCTCCCGAGGGGTCGCGACACCGTAGCTATGGGCCATAAGCGGAGACTCGCGAACCTCGGCGACTTCCCGGACCCCATTCTCGTCGTGACCGCGCACCCGGACGATATCGAGGTCCACTGCGGCGGCACCTTGGCGCACCTCGTCATGGCGGGCAAGCAGGTCACGTGCGTCCTGTGCACGCGGGGAAACCGCGGGACGTCCGACCCTGCCCTCAGGGCCGAGCACCTCGGTGCGCTGCGTGAGGGGGAGCAACTGGAAGCGTCCGCGGTCCTCGGAGTGCGGGACGTGCGGTTTCTCGAGCATGACGATGGCGACCTGGAGTTTTGCGTCCCCGCCCTACGGGAAGCGATGGTGCGGGCGATTCGGGCGGTGAAGCCGAAGACCGTCATCACCCATGACCCGTATCCCGGCGACGGAGGACGCGATAGCTGTTCGATTTATCCCGACCATCTCACGGTGGGGAGGGTCGTCTTCGAGGCCGCCTATGTCTGTGCGCCCGGCCCCCTCTTTTATCCGGATCACCGGCAGGAGGGGCTGACTCCGCACAAGCCTGCGATCCTCCATCTCATCATGAGCCAGGAGGCTGACCTCTTCATGCCGATCGCCTCCGTGTGGGACGTCAAGCTGAAGGCCATCCGGCAGCACCAGTCACAGGGACGGGACACCGCGGACAACGACCAGGCCATGGAGAGGATCGCCAGGGAGAACGGGGCTCGGGTCGGCGTGCCGATGGCGGAGGCCTTCCGCGTCCTGCTCCCGACCTAGTGTTCCGTCCGGGAAGTCATGTTAACGATTCCGGCGGAGAGCCTTCTTGATGATGGCCGCCGGCTCTTTGGTCCACACAAAGGGAGTGGGATGGGTATTCCACTCGGCGAGGTAGCGCTGGATGTGCCGAATCAGGGCCCGGACGGTCTCGAAGGAGCCGCGGCGCACCGCCTTGCGGGTCAAGATGCTGAACCACGCCTCGACCAGGTTCAGCCACGAGGCCCCCGTGGGCGTGAAATGAAAGTGCACTTGCGGATGCGCCGCCAGCCAGGCGTGCACGGCCGGCGTCGAGTGCGTGGACGAGTTGTCGAGAATGACGTGCAGGGCGCGGCCCCGGTAGGCGCGGGTCACCCGCCGGAGAAACGCCAAGAAGTCGGCGCTGGTGTGTCGGGCCCGGCACTCGCCCAGGACCGTCCCGGTGGCCACCTCGAGCGCGGCGTACAGGCTGGTCAAGCCATTGCGCCGGTAGTCGTGGGTCTGCCGAGCCGGCCGGCCGGGCCGCAACGGCAGCAGGGGCTGCGTGCGACTGAGTGCCTGGATCTGCGTCTTCTCGTCCAGGCTCAGGACGACCGCATTCGTCGGGGGATTCAGGTACAGCCCCACGACATCGTGGATCTTCTCCTCGGCCGGGGGATCCGTCGTGAACTTGAAGGTGCTCACCCGGTGCGGCTGCAGAGCATGGGCCTGCCAGATCCGATGCACCGTGGTGTGCGACACGCCGGCCTTCCGGGCCAGATCCCGACTCGTCCAGTGCGTCAGGCCCGGCCCTGGCGGCTTGAGCGTCAGGGCCACGATCTGCGCTCGCTTGCGGGCGGTTACCGTCGGCGGCCGCCCCGACTTGGGCCGATCGTACAGCCCGGCCAGCCCGCCCTCCGCGAAGCGACGCCGGATCCGGCTCACCTGGATCACGGTATAGCCAATCCGCTCGGCAATCTCGACCCCCGCCAGGCCCTGCGCCATCAGCAGCACCGCGCGGGCGCGCCGACTCACGCCGGCCCGGGTCGAGGGGGCCCGCTGCAGGCGGTCCAACTCGCGGCGATCCGCCGCGGTGACCACGATCGGACGGATGTGATTGGCCATGAATGCCCTCCCGGAGCATGCCATGGCATATATTAACTCTACTTTGGTGACGGAACACTAGGCCCAGGCGCGCGGTCGCACGGCGAGCGGTCCAGTGAACAGAGCCAGCGGCGGCGCCGAGACGCAGGGTGCCGTCGGGCTCCTGGTGCTCAGGACCGCCGTGGTGGGGATCATCGGGGCCCTGCAGTGGCGATTCATCCTCAGCCCCGTGAAGTGGGTCGAGCCCGGCCGGCTGGTGGCGGCCCACCTCATTGGCGCCCTGGCGCACGGCCTCATCCAGCTGCCGGTCAGCGGCCTCGTCAGGGCCTACGTGGTGGCCCGGCGCGAGCACGTCAGCGTGATCGCGGTGCTCGCGACGACCGTGACCGACCGACTCGTGGACGGGGTTCGCGTTTCCGGGGTTGCTGGGGGTCGTGCTCGGGCTCGCCGAGCTTCCACCAGCCACGGCGGCCCTTCAGGCGGCGTTGAGGGCGGCGGGATGGACGTCGCTCGCGCTGTACGGTGCCCTCGCCGTTTTGCTGGTCACCGTCGGGACCTACCCGGCGCGGGGTGTCGCCGTCGTCGAGGGCGTGGCGGCGTGGATCGCGCGCCCGTGGGCTCGGCGTGCCGGCGAGGTGTGCATGCGCTTCTGCCAGGGGCTGAGGCTGCCGGGGCGCTGGGGGGACCGTCTGCTTCTCGCCCTGTGCGCGGTGGCCAAGAAGGCGGTGATCCCGTTCCAGGTCTACTGGATCGCGCAGGCGTTCGGGCTGGAGCTCCCGTGGACGGCCTACGCGTTCCAGGTCGTGATCCTCGGGTCTCTGCTGGTCGTGGCGGGTCCACTCGGGATCCGGGGCACCTACCAGGCCGGGATGATGGTCGCCCTGGGCTTTTTACGCGGTGGCCAAGGAGGTCGCCCTTGCGATCGCGCTCATCGTGGAGGTGGTGGCCCACGGCGCCGCCATACTCCTCGGCCTCGTCTTCCTCTGGCGCGAAGGGATCACACAGGACGAGCTCCGAGCCCTGAGCACGCGGTGGCGGCGCGGGCCCGCTTGAGGCGTGAGTGGGGGCCGCCGCCAGCAGCGTGTCGAGACGAAGGCGGCCGCCGGGTAAGTCTGATCACACGGGATACAGAAAGGGTCGCTATGCTCGAATGGGTTCCGCTCGTGGCCGTTGGCTTTCTCCTCGGCATGCGCCACGCGACCGATGCGGACCACGTGATCGCAGTCACGACGATCGTGAGCCGCGAGCGGTCAATCGGGCTGGCCGCCCTGATTGGCAGCTTGTGGGGGGTGGGCCACACCGTGACCATCGGGGCGGTGGGGGGCGCGAGCCTGCTGCTCGGCATCGTCATCCCGCCTCGCGTGGGCCTGACCATGGAGTTCTCCGTGGCGGTGATGCTAGTACTCCTCGGCGTGCTCAATCTGAGCGGCATCCTCCGGTGGCTGCGGGCGGGGCTGAGCGTAGATGGCCGCGGTCACCTGGCGCACAGCCGTCCCCACGCTTACGGGGACTACGTGCACACCCATCCCCACGGGCCCGAGCCCGCCGACCACGGCCACGCCGATGACGGGACGCGGCAAGGGCGGCTGGATCGGACTCTCGGGCGGCTGGGCCTTTACCAGACGATGCGCCCTCTGATCGTCGGGGCGGTCCACGGGCTGGCGGGATCGGCCGCCGTGGCACTCCTGGTCTTGGCGACGATCCGCGACCCGAGATGGGCGTTGGCCTACGTGCTCGTCTTCGGCCTCGGGACCGTCGCGGGCATGATGCTCATCACGACGGCCATCGCCGTGCCGTTCGCATACACCGCAGCGCGGTTCCCCCGCCTCAACCACCACCTCGGGGTGGCCTCCGGCCTTCTAAGCCTCGGATTCGGGCTGGTGCTCGCCTACGAGATCGGCCTGGTCGACGGGCTGTTCACGGCAAACCCTCGCTGGCCGTTCGAATAAGCGACTAGGGACAAGTCGCTGGGCTCGACAACACACCTCCGCACGAGGCCCACGTAGCAATCAGGTCGGTAGAAGCCAGGGCCGGTGAGGGTGCAGCTGTCTGCAACTCCAGCTAACACAATGCGCCTAGGTCAAATCGATCTCGAACCTAAGGACGGTGTTTGATATCGGTGGTTGCGGGCCCCCGCAACCACTTGTAGGCAAACAGCCTCCTGATCTCTCAGGAGGCTAGCGGCTTTTGCGCGGCCGCTGATTTCGGCCCGTCGCTCGCCGCGGCTAGACGGCCCCGGCACGATCACCAGATCTCCGTCGAGATGCTTCAGGATCTCGAGCTTCGCGCGCCGGGGATCCCGGCGCAGGAACGCATCTAGCCATTCCAGTTTGGTCATGACCCACCCGGGGTGGATCTGGGGCGGCGGGAGGGGTCGAGGCCTTCTCGATGGTCGCCCACTCAGCAAGGAGTCCCACGAGCGTTGACTCGGTCACCTGCAGCTTTGCGCGAACCGCTGGCGAGTCGCCTCCCGTCACGAGAAACCCGGCCAGCTGACTGAACTGGCTCTCGCCGTTCGGCGGACTCTTGAAGGCAACCGCCGCGACGTCCTCCCTCTCACCGCCGGCTCCCGGGACTTGGCCATCGCCGCATCTTCGGCTACCGCACGACCCGAGTAGAGGCGGCCCGCCGGGGGATGGGGCGACCCGCAACGGGGGAACGCTTGCCCCCGGGTCCACCCCGGGAGTCGTCAAGCGACGGATTCTGAGCGATAATCCGGGCACTCCGATGGAATCCCCGCGCCCCCGGGATGAGCGGAAGCTGGTGACGGTCTGGCGGGCTCCACCGAGTTGACCGCCCGGCACGACCCCGAGCCGCTCCGCGCCCTGCTCGCCGCGTTCTTCGAGGAGATGGCCCAGCAGGTGCAGGCCCTGGGCGGCACCGTGGAAAAGTACGCGGGGGACGCGATCATGGCGGTGTTCGGCGTGCCGCGGGTCCACGAGGACGACGCCGAGCGCGCCGTGCGCGCCGCGCTCGGCATGCGGGAGAGCCTCTCGCAGCTCAACCCGATGTTCCAGGAGGAGCACGGCGTCACCCTCGAGCTGCGCGTGGGTATCGCCTCCGGGGAGGCCGTCGCCGCCGCCGGCGAGGCGCGCGAGTTCATGTTGACGGGGGAGGTCGCCAATCTGGCCGCCCGGCTCCAGGCCGCCTCGCCCGGCATCATGATCGGTGAGGAGACGCACCGCCTCGTCGGTCCGCTGATCCTGGCGGAGCGCCTCCCGCCGCTCGCGCTCAAGGGTTTCGAGAGGCCGATCACGGCCTATCGCGTCGACGGGATGCGGAGCGTCGAGGCCGGGGCCCGGGGCATCCCCGGTCTCACGTCGCCCGTGGTGGGCCGGGATGCGGAGACGGAGAGCCTCCGCCAGGCCATCGCCGAGCTGAGGCAGGGCCGCGGCCAGATCGTCTCGGTCGTGGGCGAGGCGGGGCTCGGCAAGTCGCGGCTCAAGATCGAGCGGCGGGAGAGCCTGCCGGATGGCATGCGGTGGCTCGATGCACGGTGCTACGCCTATACCCAGAGCACGAGCTACGCGCCCCTCATCCAGGTCCTGCGCGCGATCTTCCAGCTCACGGGGACGGAGCCGGCGGCGATCGCTCGCACCAAGGTCCGCGCCGCCATCCGCTCACTGGCGGGGGACCGCGCCGAACAGGCGCAGGCGGCTGTCGCCCACCTGCTCGCGATCGAGCTCGAGCCCGGCAAGCGGGACCGCGGCGCCATGGATCCCCGCCAGCTCCAGTCGCAGATCGTTGTCGCGCTCCGCGCTCTCCTCGAGGGCGTGGCGGCCCGCTGCCCCGCCGTCCTCGCGGTCGAGGACATCCACTGGGCGGATGCCGCGTCGATCGACACCCTCACCGTCCTGGCGGACCTGACTGACTTCCTCCCCTCATGATCCTGGTGACGTCCCGGCCGGACGTGGAGGGAGGATCGTGGAGCTTTCGCTTCCACGTCCAGCGCAACTTCCCGCATCGACTCACGGAGATACAGCTCAAGCCTCTCCCGCCGGAGGCCGCGGAGCGCCTGGCCGGCAATCTCCTTCATGTGTCGGAGCTGCCCGAGCCCCTGCGGCGGCAGATGATGGAGCGCTCAGAAGGGAACCCGTTCTTCCTCGAGGAGATCATCCGCACCATGATCGAGCGGGATGCGCTGCGCCGCGATGGCGATCGCTGGGTCGCTGCGGGGGACGTCGGCGCGATCAGCCTCCCCGCCACGCTCCGGGGCGTGATTGTCGCGCGCATCGATCGGTTGCCCGATGCGGCTAAGGCGGCGCTGCAGTGCGCGTCCATCGTCGGGCGCTTCTTCACACGGCGCGCGCTGGAGGCGCTCGGCGACGACGGTGGTGACCTCGACCGGGCGCTGGCCGACCTGATGCGAGCGGAGATGATCCGGGAGCAGCGCCGGCTGCCCGAGCCCGAGTATTTGTTCAAGCACGCGCTCACCCAGGAGGCGGCCTATGCCGGTATCCTCCTCGGGCAACGGCGAGCTCTGCACCGGCGGCTGGCGGAACACCTCGAGCAGGAAGGCCGCGCGCTCGACGAGCAGGCGGCCGTTCTCGCGCATCACTGGAGCCTGGCCGAGGACTGGGACAAGGCGCTGCAGTACACGGCGCAGGCGGCCGAGCGGGCGCGGCGACTCTACGCCCGGCCGGAGGCGGTCTCGCTCTACTGGCAGGCGCTCGGCCTGCTCGACCGCTTGCCGCACACGGCTGAGCGGATCCGGATCCACATCGACATGACCCTGGGACTCGTGATCCAGCCCGGCTGGGCGCGCGACGAATCACAGCTGCGAGAAGGGCGGCGCCACATCGGGACGGCAAAGCGCGCCGCGGCCGAGGGCGGCGAGGTAGGACTGCTCGTCAAGCTGGAGGCCCGGGAGGGGAACATCTTTGACGACGAGCCCCTGGTGAGAGGCGCGGTCGCCCGGGCCGAAGCCTTCGGGGACCGGTTGACGATCGCCTTCGCCCATTCGGAGTACGGATCCTTGCTCGGCAATCTCGGTCGGTACGAGGAGTCCCTCGGTCGGCTGGATCGCGCGAGCGAGCTCCTGGGCGCCGAGGGCGCTCGCTGCGATCAGGCGATGATCATGGCCACCAACCTGCGATGTTACTCCTCGCGGGCGGGCAGGATCCACGATGCGCTCGACTACGCGGCGCGGGCGCGGGAGATCGGCGACGAATACGGACACCCGCGGCTCAGGGCCTGGCGAGCAATGGAGTCCGAGCCCCATCTCTACCGGGGCCAGTGGGCAGAGGCGGCGCGGGTCGCTGAGGAGTACCTGCCGGCCGCGTTCGAGCTCGGTGAGTCGAGCGTGATGCTGTTCGCCTCTGGCTTTCTCGGCCTGGCCTGGCTGAAGCTCGGACGCGTGCAGGATGCCCGGCGGGTGCTCGATCGGGCGGCCCGAGAGGGCCGGGCACGCGCGGGACTCGCGTATCCGATGTCCTTCGTCCAGATCGCCCTGGCCCAGCTCCACCTCGCCGAGGGCGATGCGGCGCGGGCTGTCGAAGCCGCGCGCCAGGGCTTGGCCGCCGCCGAGCGCGGTGGCTACCGGCTCGAGCAAGGGGCGGCACAGCGCGTCCTCGGAGAGGCTCTGGCGGCGCTCGGTAGCCGCCAGAACGCACACGAGGCGTTCGGCAAGAGCCTCGAGATCCTCGAGGCCATCCAGTCGAGCCCCGAGGTGGCCCAGACGCTGCTCGCCCACGGCCGGCTCCTCGCCAAGGACGACCCTGCGGCCGGCGGGGCGCTGATCGAGCGCGCCCGCGGGCTGTTCGAAGCGATGGGCGCGACCGGCTGGGTTACGGAGGCGCGTGCGGCGCTCTGAGAGGGGGCGGCCAACGAAGTCAACACGTTTGATGAACAGTCGCCTGACGCACGGATTTTAGGCTCGAATGTCGAAGCAAAAGTCGACTGGTCGGCAGTTCGCTTGCAAGTGGTTGCGGGTCCCCGCAGCCACCGATAGGCAAGCAGCCTCCTGATCCCTCAGGAGGCTGTCGGCTTTTGCCCGGTTGCTGATCTCGGCCCGCCGCTCGCCGGTGGTGGAAGGCCGTGGCAGGATCAGCAGATCTCCGTCGAGGTGCTTCAGGATCTCGGCCTTGGCGCGTTGGGCCCTGCTCGCGGAGCACCCGGTCGATGTTGTCGGAGAGACGGCGCCAGGTCAGCGAGGCGTCCTGGAGGGCTTCGGGTGTCACGGGTCCCCAACATGCGGCGGTGGCCCTCTCATCGAATCCTTGCCGGGCGCCCGCCCGGACACTCATCATAGGGGGCCACCATGGAGCGCTACGACCTGGTCGTCATCGGCTCGGGCCCCGCCGGGGAGAAGGGCGCGGCCCAGGCCGCCTACTTCGGCAAGCGCGTCGCCCTCGTCGAGGGCGTGCCCGCGCTGGGCGGGGCCGGGATCAATACCGGCACCATCCCGTCGAAGACCCTGCGCGAGACCGCCCTCTTCTTCTCGGGCCTCCGGCAGCGCGGCCTCTACGGCGTGGACCCCGTGATCAAGCCGGACCTCACGGTAGGCGACTTCCTGCACCGCGAGCAGGACGTGGTCCGCTCGCTCCAGGAGGTGGTGGCGGAGAACATCGCGCGGCACCGGATCGAGCTGGTCCACGGCCAGGCGACCTTCGAGGACACCCACATCGTGGACGTAACCCCGTCGGACGGCTCGGCCCCCCGGCGGCTCGCCGCCGACGTGGTCCTCGTCGCCACCGGTTCCGTGCCCAATCGCGGACGCGATCTGCCCACCGACGACCCGCGCGTCTACGACTCCGACTCGATCCTGCGGATGGCGCGGCTGCCACGGCGGCTCGGGGTGGTCGGCGCCGGGGTGATCGGCTGCGAGTACGCGTGCATGTTCGCCGCCCTGGGCATCGAGGTGCTCGTGGTCGACGGCCGCGGGCGGCTCCTATCCTTCCTCGACGGCGAGCTGTCCGATCGCCTGCGCCTCGCCATGGAGCGGCTCGGCATCCGTCTCGCCCTCGGCGACGGCGTGGCGGGCGTGCAGTGCCGGCCCGAGGCGATAAGGCTTCCGCTGCGCAGCGGCGCCATCGTCGACGTCGACGCTCTGCTAGTGGCCACGGGCCGGCTCGGGGCCACCCAGGGCCTGGGCCTCGACCGCATCGGCATCCCGGTGGGCGACCGCGGGCACGTGGACGTCAACGAGCACTTCCAGACGGTGGTGCCGCACGTCTACGCGGCGGGGGACGTGATCGGCTTCCCGTCACTGGCCGCCACGTCGATGGAGCAGGCCCGCGTGGCGATGTGCCACGCCTTCGACCTCCGCTACAAGACGCGGGTGGCGCCCATCTTTCCCATGGCCGTCTACACCATCCCCGAGGTGGCGGGGGTGGGAGAGACGGAGGAGAGCTGTGGCGGCAAGGGGATCGACCACGTGGTGGGCCGCGCGCTCTACCGTGACAACGCGCGGGCCCAGATCATCGGGGACCTCTCGGGCCTGCTCAAGCTCGTCGTCCGCGCCGAGGACCGGCGGCTGCTCGGCATCCACGCGATCGGTGAGCAGGCCGCCGAGCTGATCCACGTGGGGCTCATGGTCATGCAGCTCGGCGGCGCCATCGACGTCTTCATCGACGCGGTCTTCAACTACCCCACCCTGTCCGACGCCTACAAGTACGCCGCGTACGACGCCCTCGGCGCCCTCGCGCGCGGGCGCTAGTAGCCAACACGTTCTGGCGGCCGCTGCGCGTCACCGCCACCGTCCACGACCGCCTTCGCCGGGCCGGTCATCCTCGTCCACCTGGCCTTTGGGGCAGCTTCCTTGAGCAGCTCCACCCATTTCCGGCGAAGCCCTCGCCCAAGGCTATGGAGGTGCCGGTAATGTTCCCTCCCGGGTGCGCGAGGCTCGCCTCGATGGTCCCGGATGGGTGGCTCCCGAGGACCTCACGGACCCGGACCCTCCCGTGCTTCGTGAGAGCATCGTGGCCTCCGCAAAAGCTCCGGGGTATCCGCGGGGCTCCATCGCGGGGGGTATCGCAGCCGAAGCCGGGCGGGTGGGCCACGGGGGTGCCCTCGGTCGCCTTGACAACCTCCCGTTGCGGGCGCAGAGTCCGCCCCATCAGACCCAGAGGGAGGTACTCATATGGGCAAGATCATCGATTGCCACAAGGTCAACCCCACCACGGACTGCCAGCATGTAGTGCGCGGGGCTACCGAGGAGGAAGTCTTGCACAAGGCTGGTGAGCACGCAAAGGAGCACGGCCTCTCGCCATCACCCGAGCTGCTCGCGCAGGTCAAGTCGTTCATCGAAGACGACTAGCACGCGGGCACTCTCTACAGGTCAGACGCGAACCCAGGGGTACGGGCTCGTCTCGGTCTGGCACGAGCACCAAGAGTACGAGCTGGCCAAGGACGTCTACATGGTCGTGAATAGGTCGGCGCGCTCTGTCGGAACGAGGAGGCCTTAGGCGAACGGAGTAGGGAGAAGAATCGCCTTGACACTCGCCTCAGCGGGACCCAGGGTGCTCGTGCTAGTTCCCACCGTTTAACCGTCCGGCTCACGGGGGCATTTGGGGGGCCCCTGTCCACCAACTGGGCAAGAGTCTGCACTGAAGTATCCCATCCACACGGTGGAGGATGTCGCGCACGCGATCGGGGCGATAGTCCTCGAGGAGGGAAGAGCCATGACGCTCAAAGGCAAGCACGCGCTGGTCACCGGGAGTTCACGGGGCATCGGTCGTGGGATCGCGCTGAAGCTGGCCGAATGTGGCGCGCAGGTGGCGGTCCACTACCACGTCAACGAGGCCGCCGCCAAGGATACACTCGAGCGGGTCCGCAAGCACGGTGCCGATGGCTTCCTGGTCCAGGCCGACGTCTCACGAGTCGAAGACGTGAAGCGAATGTTCGGCCAGGTACGGCAGCACTTCGGAACGCTCGACGTCTTCGTCGCCAACGCGCGCCCGGAGGCGGCGAAGTTCTACCAGAAGCCGATGGAGATCACGCTGGAGGCCTGGGATCACGCGATGGACTCGCAGGCCAAGGCGTTCCTCGTTGGCATCCGCGAGGCCACTGGCTTCATGGGACACGGCGGCCGCATCGTCGCGATCACCTACGCGCCGGGCGGGCAGCGCGGCACCTGGCAGCCGTGGGTCGCAATGGGTTCGGCGAAGGCCGCGCTTGAGTCGCTCGTGCGCTACTTCGCCGTCGCGCTGGCTCCCCATGGGATCACTGTCAACTCCGTCAGCCCGGGACTCACGGACGACAGCGTGCTGCAAAGCTTCGGCGACGCCGCGGTGGACGTGGCACGCAAGTGGCACAGCAGTGGCTGGACGCCGATGGGCCGCATGGGCACGCCCGCCGACATCGGCAACGTCGTCTCGCTGCTGTCGTCGCCGGAGGCGGGCTGGATCACCGGCCAGCTGATCTACGCGGACGGCGGCGCGTCGCTCGTGGACACGCTGCTGCCGCTCGAGATCCAGCGCGGCGGCTGACAACTCGGACGGGGCCTTCCACCGGATCATGCAGGGATGCGAGGGCCTGGTCGGTCTCTGCGATCACCGTGGTCACGCCGGTGGCGCGCCTCGGCCGCGACGAGGTCGCCATCGGCGGCGTGACAACCGAAGGACCGTTCCGACCAGGAGCCAGAGCTAGTATCGCCCTGGGAGCTCCGTGGTCTGAAGAACCCTCCGGCAGTGATTGAACAGAGAGGGCGACAGCGTTGTGCGGCCCATACCATTGTCTGACCTGTGAAGCAGTGATCCACAGGTCGGTAGGGAACGGGACCACGTAGTCTATCAGGCCGCATCTGCGCTTTAGCCTTGGATTGCCTTTGACGGCAGCGGAGTGAGCTATTATGCAAGATCAAGTTCAGCCGGCCCTTCATGCAAGGAGGCGCGATGCCCGACCATCACCATGAGCACGACCACGGCGCCGAGCATCATCACGGCCACGACCACGGGCACGGACATGGGCATACCCACGGTGTGGTCGACCCGTCGATCGCGTCGACTGCCCGTGGTCTGTGGGCGCTGAAGTGGTCGTTCATCGGCCTGATGATCACCGCGCTGTTGCAGCTCGTGGTCGTCGTGCTGTCCGACAGCGTCGCGCTGCTCGCCGACACGATCCATAACTTTGCGGACGCGGCCACCGCGATCCCTCTCGGCATCGCGTTCCTGCTCATCCGGCGGGGCGCTACGCGGCGGTTCACGTACGGCCTGGGGCGCGTCGAGGACCTTGCGGGCCTAGTCATCGTCATCACGATAGCCGTGAGCGCGGTGCTCGCGTTCTACCAGGCGGGCCAGCGGTTTCTCCACCCGCAACCAGTCGGCTTTCTCTGGGCCGTGATGCTCGCCTCCGTCGTGGGCTTCATCGGCAACGAGACCGTGGCCATCTTCCGGATCCGGGTGGGCCGGCAGATCGGCAGCGTCGCGTTGGTTGCCGACGGCTACCACGCGCGCGTGGATGGCTGGACGAGCCTGGCGGTGCTCCTTGGCGCCATCGGGGTCTGGGCCGGCTACCCGCTGGCCGATCCCATTGTCGGGCTGCTGATCTCGGCCGCCATCTTCGTGATCGTCTGGCAATCGGCCAGGGAGGTCATGGTCCGGATGCTCGACGGGGTGGACCCGCAGACGCTCGAGACCATCGGTCACGCAGCGCGTCATGTTCCCCGAGTGGAAGGGGTCACCGATCTCCGGGCCCGCTGGATCGGGCATCGCCTGCACGCGGAGGTGAGCATCACGGTGCCCGGGGGGTTGTCGGTGGGAGACGGTCACGAGATCGCGAAGGAGGTCCGCCACCAGCTCCTCCACCACCTGCCGCACCTCGGCCGAGTCATAGTTCACGTCGATCCCTACGGGCAGGGAGGGGAGCAGCACCACCGGATGGCTGAGCACACTCACGACGGTCTTCCCGCGCACTCTCACGAGTGAGCGCTCGGTCGGGTCCCCCGACCGCTAATACTTCGATTTATCGAACTTACTGCGCGTTCTCTGATTGACGTTCGCCCACGGTCGTTGGTACCGTGCACGGCATCGACGTGTTCGATCCGTTCCTGGACCGGGATCAGAGGCGTGCTATGGCCCATTCAGCCGCACTCCGGCAGACAGGAGGTCGAGCGCGCTGTCGCGTCTTGATCGAAGGGGTTGTTCAGGGGGTCGGCTTTCGTCCGTTCGTCTACCGGCTCGCTGAAACCCATCGGCTCGGTGGCTCGGTGAGGAACGGGCAGCACGGCGTCCTGATCGATGCCGAGGGCGATCGAGATGCCATCGATCGATTCCTGGACCAATTGAAGACCACGGCGCCTTCCTCCGCCCGTCTTCGGCGCATCACCATCACCTGGGGCGCGCCGCATCGTGACCCCGAGCCGTTCAGGATTGACACGAGCGCGGGGGAGGGCGAGGCGGCGCTGTTTCCCGCTCCGGACCTGGCGGCGTGTGCCGCGTGTCTCGCCGAGATGGGTGATTCCCGGAATCGGCGGTACGCCTATCCGTTCCTGAACTGCACGCAGTGTGGTCCGCGCTACACGATCATCCGGGCCTTGCCCTATGACCGCGAGCGGACGTCGATGGCCTCGTTCAAGACGTGTCCCGCCTGTCGCCAGGAGTACGAGAACCCTCGGGATCGCCGTTTCCACGCGGAGCCGACGGCCTGTCCCGCTTGCGGGCCGCGCCTTGCGCTCTTGGGCTCTGGTGGCCGAGTGCTGGACGTGGCCGACCCACTTCAGAGTGCGGTCGTCGCGCTGCGAGTGGGTCAGATCGTCGCGGTCAAGGGACTCGGCGGCTACCACCTCACCTGCGATGCCACGGCTCCGGGAGTGGTGAGCGAGCTGAGGCGCCGGAAGGCGCGCGACGCAAAGCCACTGGCGGTAATGGTGGGTAGTCTCCGGGAGGCGCGGCGGCTCTGCGTTGTCTCGGGCGCCGAGGCCGAGTTGCTCGAGTCTGCCGCGCGGCCCATCGTGCTGCTGGAGCGGCGGTCAGCGGGGGCCGGCGAGGCGATGGCCGATGAAGTGGCTCCACGGCTTCGTCATCTCGGCCTGATGTTGCCGTATACCCCGCTGCAGCATCTGCTCCTCGAAGGAGTTGGTCGTCCACTGGTCATGACCAGCGGGAACCGTAGCGACGAGCCCATCGCCTACCAGGACGACGATGCCTTCGCGCGGCTGGATGGGGTCGCCGATCTCTTCCTGGCTCACGACCGGCCGATCGAGGTGCGCTGCGACGACTCGGTGGCGCGAATCGTCGACGGTGCCCCAGCACTCCTGCGCCGGGCGCGAGGCTATGTGCCCCTCGCGATCTCCCTGACCGACGAGGCGGCCGAGCCGATCCTGGCCTGTGGCGGGGAGCTCAAGAATGCGTTTGCGATCGTCCGTGGCCGGGAGGTGTTCCTCAGCGAGCATCTAGGTGATCTTGGCGATGAGCGCGCATACCGGGCCTGGACGGGCGCCATCGCGCATCTCGAGGGCTTGCTCGAGCTCACGCCCCGGGTGGTCGCCCACGATCTGCATCCCGACTATCGATCGACGGCCTACGCGGCGATGCTCGACGGAGTGCGTCGCGTTCCGGTCCAACATCACCATGCCCACATCGCGAGCTGCCTCGCAGACAACGGGGTCGACGACCGGGTGATCGGTGTCGCCTGGGACGGCACGGGCTACGGCACGGACGGGCATGTCTGGGGCGGCGAGTTCCTGCTGGCGGATCTGGAGGGATTCGAGCGCGTCGGTTCCTTCCAGGAGGTCGCCCTGCCGGGTGGAGAAGCGGCCGTCCGGGAGCCCTGGCGCATGGCGGCCGTCTTCCTGCAGGCCGCCTACGGCGAGGCCATGGAGGAGCTGGACCTGGCCTTCATGGCGCGCCTGGATCGTTCGGCGTGGCGGCTGCTGAGCCGCGCGACTGAACGAGGCCTCAATGCGCCGCCGACATCCAGCGCCGGCCGCCTTTTCGATGCCGTCGCCAGCCTGCTGGGCCTTCGAGATCGCGTGGACTTCGAGGCCCAGGCGGCCATGGAGCTCGAGGCGCTGGCGGAGCCGGAAGGCGACCGAGTGTACGCGGTGAATCTGGAGGAGATGGATGGTCGCACGATTGTCAGGACGCCGGACATCATCCGGGGGGTGGTCGAGGACCTCCTTGACGGGGTAGCCGCCGACCGCATCGGAAGCCGCTTCCACGCAACGCTGGCCGACGTGATCGTGAACACGTGCGAGCGCCTCCGGGAGCGCTCCGCGCTGGATCGGGTCGCGCTCAGCGGCGGTGTGTTCCAGAACGTCCGCCTCTCCCGGCTGGCGGTGGAGGGACTCGGTCGCGCCGGCTTTCAGGTCTACACTCATCACCAGGTTCCGCCCAACGACGGCGGGCTGGCCCTGGGCCAGGCGGCGATCGCCGCCCGGGTCCGGCAAGATCGGAGCCGTGCCTGATGTGCCTGGCGATTCCGGGGAGGGTCATCGAGGTCTTTCAGGACCGCGGCCTCCGCATGGCGCGGGTCGACTTCGGGGGGACCGTGAAGAAGGCCTGTCTCGAGCAGCTGCCCGAGGCGGTCCTGGGCGACTACGTCCTCGTCCACGTCGGATTCGCCCTCAGCGTGGTAGACCCGGCAGAGGCAGAGCGGACCTACCGGTTCCTCGAGGAGCTGGGGCAGCTCGACGAGATCCACATGCCCGAGGGCCCGGCGTGAAGTACCTCGACGAGTATCGAGACGGTCGGGTCGCGGCGAAGATCCGGTCCGAGATCGGGCGGGTGACCACGCGGCCGTGGACCCTCATGGAGGTCTGCGGCGGCCAGACCCACTCCATCGTCAAGCACGGTGTGGATCGAATGTTGCCTTCGCAGATCGAGCTCGTGCACGGACCCGGATGTCCCGTGTGCGTGACGCCGCTGGAGCAGATCGACAAGGCCCACGCCATCGCGAGCCGGCCCGGCGTGACGTTCGCCTCTTTCGGCGACATGCTGCGAGTCCCGGGGTCTCACACGGATCTCCTCCGGCTGAAATCGGAGGGCGCCGATGTGCGAATCGTCTATGCGCCGCTGGATGCGGTCCGCCTGGCGCAGCAGCACCCGGATCGGGAGGTCGTGTTCTTCGCGATCGGCTTCGAAACGACGGCACCCGCCAATGCCCTAGCGGTGACGCAGGCCGCCGCGCTTGGCATCAAGAACTTCTCCATGCTCGTGTCTCACGTCCTGGTGCCTCCCGCCATCGCCGCCGTCCTGCAGTCGCCCGGCAATCGGGTCCAGGGCTTTCTCGGTCCGGGGCACGTCTGTACGGTGATGGGCTATCGCGAGTACGAAGCCCTTGCGGCCCACTTCCAGGTGCCCATCGTGATCACCGGCTTCGAGCCCATCGACCTCCTGGACGGCGTGCTCCGAACCGTCCGGCTCCTCGAAGCCGGCAAGGTCGAGCTCCAGAACCAGTACTCACGGATCGTGACCCGTGCGGGGAACGTGGCCGCGCAGCGGCTGGTGTGGTCGGCCTTCGAGGTCTGCGATCGCAAGTGGCGAGGGATCGGGACCATTCCCAAGAGCGGTCTGCGGCTTCGGTACGAGCTCCAGGAGTACGACGCCGAGCGACGATTCGACGTGGGGGCGATGGAGACGCTGGAGCCGGCCGCCTGCATCAGCGGCCAGATTCTCCGCGGCCTGAAGAAGCCGCACGATTGCCCCGCGTTCGGGAGCGCCTGCACGCCCGAGCGGCCGCTGGGCGCGACGATGGTCTCGGCGGAGGGAGCCTGTGCCGCCTACTTCGCGTACGGCCGGCATCGCCAGGAGGCGACGCGGTGAAGGACGCGATCCTGCGCAAGGCGCGCGAGAGCGCCGACGTCAAGGAACAGTTTTTCCGGGCGGAGGCCGACCGTATCGAGGCGCTGGTTCGGGCCATGGCCGCGCGCTTCTCGAGCGGGGGCCGGCTTTACGTCATGGGCAACGGGGGCAGTGCCACGGATGCCCAGCATATCTCGGTCGAGTTCTTCCATCCGATCGTTGAGAAGCGGAAGCCGCTGCCGGCCATTGCCCTGACCGCCGACCAGGCACTCCTGACCGCGATCTCCAACGACCGGGACTTCGCCAAGGTCTTCGCCGACCAGCTGCGCGTCCTCGCGCGACCGGGGGACATGGCCCTGGCGGTGAGCACGAGCGGCAAGTCACGCAATCTCGTGCAGGCGCTCGAGACCGCACGGGAGCTGGGTCTTCTCACCATCGCCTTCACCGGCAAGGACGGGGGTCGCCTCCCGGATCTGGCCGAGTACTGCTTCATCGTGCCGTCGTTCAGCATTCACCGGATCCAGGAGACCCACGTCACGCTCTACCACATCCTTTGGGACCTCGTGCACGTCGCCCTGGGAGAGGACGATGTCATCTAACGGGGGGCCGAGCAGCTTCGCGCTGAGCTGTCCCGCGCCGCTCGCGACCTCCGATCGCGTGCTCCTGGGCCACGGGAGCGGTGGCAAGATGACCGCGGATCTGATCGCGCGGTATTTCTTGCCCGCGTTCCGGAATGCGTATCTCGACCGACTGGACGATCAGGCCGTCTTGAACGTCACAGGGGGCCGGCTGGCCTTCACGACGGATGCGCACGTGGTGACGCCGCTCTTTTTCCCAGGCGGCGACATCGGGATGCTCGCGATCAATGGGACGGTCAACGACCTCGCGATGGCGGGAGCCCGGCCCCTGTACCTGAGCGCGGCCTTCATTCTCGAGGAAGGCTTCCCGCTCGATGAGCTGGGGAGGATCGTGGAGTCGATGAGCGCGGCCGCGAAGACCGCGGGGGTCCTGCTCGTGACCGGGGACACCAAGGTGGTCGATCGGGGCAAGGCCGACGGATGCTTCATCACGACGAGCGGCGTCGGCCTCGTCACGCACCACCAGGAGATCACGGCGGGCGGTGCGCGCCCGGGCGATCTCGTGATCCTGAGCGGCGCCATTGCTGAACACGGCACGACGATCATGGCCGCGCGGGCCGACCTCGATGTCGAGTCGCCTATTGTGAGCGACTCGGCGCCGCTCCACGAGCTGGTCCTGGATATGCTCGAGACGGGAGGGGACATTCACTGCCTGCGGGACCCGACCCGGGGCGGGGTGGCCACCGCGCTGAACGAGATCGCGCGACATTCCGGGGTGGGGATGGTGCTGGAGGAGGACGCCATCCTCGTGAAGGAGCCGGTACGCGGAATCTGCGAGCTCCTCGGACTGGATCCGCTGTACGTCGCCAATGAGGGGAAGCTTCTGGCGGTGGTGGCATCGCGGAGTGCCGATCAGATACTGGCTGCCATGCACCGGCGGGATGAGGGACAGGACGCCCGGATCATTGGCCAGGTTGTCGGCGATCCGGAGCGACTGGTAGTGCTCAAGACCCGGGTGCGCGGACACCGGATCGTGGACATGCTGCAGGGGGATCAGCTGCCGCGCATTTGCTAGGGCGCGGAGGAGCCGAGTCATGGCGATTGTCGAGCGTGAAGTCATCATGGGTGGTGAACCGTCCACCCCGGAGACGCAGCCCGAGCCGGCGCGAGAGCGTTTGCCGCTCGGGCCGCTCAAGACGATCCACGTCTACTGGCTCGCCGGGATGAGCTGCGACGGCTGCACGATCTCGGTGGCCGGCGCCACGAACCCGGGCATCGAAGGCCTGCTGGCCGGAGCCGTTCCCGCGATGCCGAAGGTGATCCTGCATCACCCGGTGCTCTCGGCCGAGGCCGGGGCCGAGTTCGTGCGGTCCTTCTCAGACGCGTGGGAAGGCAAGCTCGGGGCTCCGTACGTCGTGGTATTCGAGGGCTCGGTCGCGGACGAGCGGATCGCGGCGCGGACGGGTGGGTATTTCTCGGCCATGGGGGTCGAGGCCATCGAGGGCGGAGTGGGGTCCCGTCCCGTCCCGACCGCGACATGGCTGCACCGACTCGCGCCGGGGGCGGCCGCGACGATCGCCATCGGGACCTGCGCCACGTGGGGCGGTGTCCCCTCCGCCGAGGGCAATCCGACCGGCGCGATGAGTGTCATGGACTCTCTTGGCAAGGACTACCGGAGCGCGTTCGGCCTGCCGGTGATCAACATCCCGGGGTGCGCCCCGCAGGGGGACAACTTCACCGAGACGGTGTTCGCGGTGCTGCTGTTCCTTCAGGGCCTCGGTCCGCTGCCGACCTTCGACGAGCTCGGCCGGCCGGCGTGGCTTTTCCGCGACACCGTCCACCAGGGCTGCACGCGGGCCGGGTTTTACGAGGAAGGTATCTTCGCCGAGCACTACGGCGATCCGCAATGCCTCGTCGAGATCGGCTGCTGGGGCCCGGTCGTCAACTGCAACATCGTGGTGCGAGGCGCCATCAACCACATGGGGGGCTGCATGCGGGCGGGCGGCATCTGCATCGGATGCACCATGCCCGGCTTCCCCGACAAGTTCAGCCCGTTTTACAAGACGCCCCCCGGCGCGATCGTCTCGACCTTCGCGGCCAGAAGTGTAGGGGCGGTCGTCCGGCGGCTGCGACGGCTGTCCAACCGCGAGGCCAACCGGGAGCACCGCTGGGACGTGACGCAGGACGTGCCGAGCGGCTGGGCCCACGTCCCCGCGCAAACCGTGACCGACCGGACGATCAAGTTCTTCTACAGCGTGTGGCAGCACCTGGGGGCCAAGAAGCCCGGCCGGCCGGCGAGCGAGAAGGATCGGTTCTGGGGGGCTGATCGTCCGGGTTACCGAAGTGACTACATCGACGGCAGCGCGGCCCGGGAGGACAGTGATGACCGACGCTGACCTCTGGGCGGCTTGGCGTGTCTGGGTGCTGGTAGCGTCCCTCATCGTTCTCGTGGCGGCGGCCTTGCTCGTGACGATCTGGCTCACCGCCCGGAGCATCGCCGGCCACGCTCGGCGGGCGGTCGTCGCGCTCGAGGCCATTCGCGAGAGCACACGGGTGATCTGGGCCCTCCAGACGACGAACGAGGTGGCCGAGGAGCTGCGCGACACGGTGCGCGATATCGAGGCCAAGGCGACGGCCCTCGCCGAGGCGCTCCAGAGCCACGCCCCCGCCGAGGGCCGGAGCTAGCCCGGACTATGCGTGAACCCCTGCGCCACCCTCACCCCGACCCTCTCCCTCGCCGAGGGAGAGGGAGCCGTTTCGATCCCCTCGCCCCCGGAGGGGGAGAGGGACAGGGTGAGGGGGCGCATCGGACGCGCAACACGCGTTCGTGAATAGAGCAGGCTAGGAGGCGGACATGCTCCAGATCAGTGCCGACACCATCCAGCGGATGTGGATCACAACCCTCGTCATCTACGCGGTGGTCCTCGTCGTGGTCGCGGTCTTGCTTACCCTCATCTTACGAGCGGCCAGGGAGGTGCGGTCCGGGGTGGCGACGATCTGGACGGTTGGTCAGCAAGTCGCCAACAACACCATTCACATCGCCTTGGTCGACACCACGAATCACGTCGTGGCCGGGATCCTGGGCTCCGCCAAGGGCGTCGTGGCCGCCACCGCCGCCATGGCTACCCACGCGGCGCACTGTCCCGGGTGTCCGGGCTGTGTACTCGACCCGGAGGCGACGCGATGAGTGTCATGGTTTTGCTGGCGGCGATCTCGGTGGTCGGAGCGGCAGCGCTGTTCGTGGCCCTGGCGCTCTTCTTGCGCGCGATCGACGGTGAGCTGGAGACGATCGGCGGACCGGCCACCCGGTTCGTCGCTCCGACGAATTATCTGGCCAAGATCCGCCTCGGCGTACGTGCCATCGAGCGGCAGACCGATGCTCTGGCCCCGCAGGTGACCCGGCTCAATGAGAGGCTCACCGCCATCCGGGACGGGCTACGAGCCGTGGACGGCAACCTGGCCAGGTTGATCGCGTCGGTTTCCAGGCAGGAACGGCGATGAGCCCGTCGACCGTCCCGGACGCGGTATATACGATCTGGTGGACCGGCCTGATCGTCACGCTGGTCGTCTTCGTGCCGCTGGCGGTCTACTTGCTACACCGCACGTGGCGGTCGGCCCGGTCGATCCAGCGATACGCCGCCGAGACGCTGCAGGCGGCGGGCGGCATCGCGCGCAACACCTCGAACATCGTCGCGCTCGACAGCACGATCGGGGTGGCCGGTGACATGCTCGTGGGCGCCGGAGCCGCGGAGCGGAAGCTCGATACGGTCGCCACCGTGCTCGAAGAGCGTTCCCAGTGAGGAGGCCGGCATGCTGCTGACGCTGACCCTGGTCACGGTCGCACTCGTGGTGCTCGCGCTCGCCGGCTACCTCATCGCGATCGCGTGGGCTCTCCTCGATACCCGGAAGAGTGTCGCCGCCATCGCCGATGGCCTCGAAGCGGTCAGGAGTCATACGGCGCCGTTGCCCGAGAAGCTCACCACCATCAACGGCGCGCTGGGCGCGCTGCTGGGCGGCCTAGAGGCGGCCGACCGCCATGTCGGGCGGGCGGCCACGGTGTTCCGGCTCCGGTGACACGACGAGGACCCCATGTGCTTCAAGAACCTTCCGATCGAGTTCGACGCGCAGGGCAAGCCCTTCCTCCGCGCGGGGGTGGCGGACCCGTACGGGCCGTCCAGCGCGGGGCCTCGGGGCGCGCCCGCCCAGCTGACGGCGGAGCGGATCGAAGATCTGCTGAAGCGCAATGGCTACATCAAGGACCTCGACTTCGACCCGGTCACGCGCGTCGCCGGCGCCCTCGCCTTCCACACTGTCGCCGACTTCAAGGGCCGTAAGGTGCTGGAGGCCCGGTCGATGGCGACCCTGTTCCGCGGCTACGAGGTGATCATGATCGGGCGCGATCCGCGCGACGCCATCTTCATCACGAGCCGCGCGTGCGGCGTGTGCGGGGGGGTGCATTCGGTGACCTCCGCCATGGCCATCGAGATGGCCATCGGCTGCGTCCCGCCGCCGCTCGGCATCCTGATCCGCAACATCGCGCTGGCGCTGGAGTTCCTCTACGACCACCCGCTTCATCTGCATCTGCTGGCCGGCCCCGACTACTCCGCGGCCATGGTGGGTCCCACCAACCCGTCGCTCCTCGCGCGCGCCCGGTCGGCGGAAGCGCCCCACGCCGAGATTCATGGGTTCCGGACGATCGGTGAGCTCATGGAGGATCTCAACCCGCTCAGCGGCAAGCTCTATCTCGAGGCGCTGCACATGACGCGGGTCGCTCGCGAGGCCTACGTGCTGATCTGCGGCAAGTATCCGCACCCCCAGACCATCGTCCCGGGAGGCATGAGCTCGACGGTCACGCTGACCGTGATGAACGAGATGTTCATCCGGCTGGCCCAGTTCTTCGACTACTCGAAGAAGCTCGCGGCCATCTGGGATGACCTGACCGAGTTCTTCTATGAGGCGAATCCGGCCTACAAGCAGGTGGGGGCGCGGCGGGCCAACCTCATCGACACCGGAATCTTCGACCACCACGAAGCGTACGACGCCACCTATGCGGGCGCCACCGCGTGGGGAGAGCGACGCTGGGCCACGCCGGGCGTCATCATGGATGGCCAGCTGGTCACTACCGACCTCCATGCTCTGAACATCGGGGTCGAGGAGTTCGTCGAGCATTCCTACTATGAGGAGTGGTCAGGCAGCGGGCAGCGCCAGCACTTTCCCACCGATCCGGTCGGGAACCCGCTCTCGCCCTACCATCCGTGGAACAAGGTCACCAAGCCGCGTCCGCAGGGGCAGAACTGGAAGGAGAAGTACACCTGGGACACTGCGCCGCGCTGGGACCGGCAGGCCATGGAAGCCGGCGCCTATGCCCGGCTCTGGAACACCGCGGTCGCACGGAAGCTGCCGGCGAACCCCTTCATCGAGGCCACCGGCACCTCGCTCAAGCTTCGCCTGCCCAAAGGCGCCTTGCCCGAGCTCGAGCTCGAATGGAAGGTGCCGGCGGTCTGGAACGCCTTCGAGCGCAACCGCGCGCGGGCCTATTGCACGGGCTTCACCGCGCTGGTGGCCATGAACAACTGGCTCGCCGCGATGGATCGCCTCAAGCAGGGCGACACGAAGACGAGCACCCCGTTCGAGATCCCGAAGCGGGGTGAGCAGCGTGGCGTCGGCTTCTGGGGCGCCGGGCGTGGGTACCTCACCCATCATCTGACACTCGACCGGGGCGCGGTGGCGAACTACCAGATTCTCACCCCCTCGACGTGGAACGCCTCGCCGAGCGATCGGTGGCGGCAGCCGGGCCCCTACGAGGAAGCGGTCCTCAACACACCGCTCCTCGAGGAGACCGACGACCCGGCGAAGTTCAAGGGGATCGACATCCTGCGCGCCATCCGGAGCTTCGACCCGTGCATGCCGTGCACCACCCACATTCACTCGGATGCCGGCGTCATCACCCGGGAAGTGAACACCTGTGCCTGCGGCATCGACGACGACGGAGGATAGGTGCGCGTCATCGTCGCTGGCGTCGGGTACCGTAACCTGCGCGATCACTCGGTGGGAATCGCGGTGACCGACCGTCTGCTCGATCGTGCCTGGGGCGGCGACGTCGTGGTGGAGGATCTCAGCTACAACCCGATCGCGGTCATGCAGCGATTGGAGGACGAGCCTCCGGAGCGCCGCTTCACGCGGGCCGTGATGGTGGGGGCGGTCGAGCGCGGGGACCGCCCACCGGGAGCCGTCACGGTGTACCGGTGGGATGGCGTCCTGCCCGGTGACGAGGAGATCCAGCGCGCGGTGAGCGAGGCGGTGACCGGCGTCATCGCGCTCGACAACACGCTCGTGGTGGCCCGGCACTTCGGCGGCCTGCCCGACGAGGTGGTGGTCATCGAGGTGGAGCCGGGCGTCCAGGAGTTCGGCGAAGATTTCAGCGAGCCGGTGGCCAAGGTGGTGGACCAGGTGTATGAGCTCGCGGTGACCATGGCGACCGACGCGGGAGCGGCGGCGCAGCTCCCGAGCGCCCCGCTCGGTGGCGCACTACCTGCGGCGGCGGGGCGCGGCCTCGGATGAAGGCGGATATCCTCGAGGAGGTTCAGCGGCTCATCGACGCGCTCGAGGCGCATCCGGATCCTGCCGTGCGCGCCGACGTCACGGCGCTGCTTCAGGGCATCGACGCGGTCCACCGCACCGCGCTGACGCACCTGGTGGACGCCATCCGAGGCATGGCCGGTGACGCGTTCGTCAACCGGCTGGCCGGTGATCCAGCCATTCGCCTGCTCCTGATGTCGTACGAGCTTTTGGCGGTGGACCGGCGGCTGGTCGCGCAAGAGGCGCTCGACGCGGTGCGGGGCCATCTCCACGATCATGGGATCGACGTCGAGCTCGTCGACGTCGTCGGGGGAGCCGTCTATGTCCGCCTTCACGGGCTCCGCGACGGGGGAACCACGCTCGAGGCCGTGCGACACGACGTGGAGGAGGCCCTGCGGACAGGTCTGATAGGGTTCCAGGAGCTCGTGCTCGGGGACCGCGCTCCGGCCGGACCGGCGCTGCTGCAAGTGGGCGGGTTACGATCGGCCCAGCGCCCGGTGTATCGCCGCGCCTGTGCCGCGGCCGACGTCGCGCCGGGCCAGATGACCGCGGTCGATGTCGAGGGGCAGGCGATCCTCATCGCGAACGTGGACGGCGAGATTCACGCGGTGATCAACCGGTGCGGCGACACGCCGTTGCCCCTTCAGTTCGGGACTCTGGCCGGCGCCGAGCTTCGATGCTCCTGGCACGGGTGCCGCTACGACGTCCGGACCGGCAAGCGGTTCGATGGTGGGGCCGAGCACCTCGCGGTCTTGCCGGTCGCGGTGGAGGCCGACGAGATTCGGGTGGCCGTGGGCGTCGAGCCGGCGATCGGGCGCTGACCGTGCGCACGCTGATCGCCGGGTTCGGCAACGTCCTGCGCGGCGACGACGGTTTTGGCGTCGAGGTCATTCGGCGATTGCAGGAGCGGGAGCCGATCTCGGATGTCGAGGTGATGGAAGTAGGCACCGCCGGGATCCGCCTCGCCCAGGAGCTGCTGACCCCGTGCGACCGGCTGATCATCGTCGACGCCATGAACCGGGGTGGCGCCCCGGGTACGGTCTACGTCGTCCAGGTGGAGTCCGTGGACGCGGCCGGCGAGGTGGATCTGCACCTCGCGGTACCGGCCCGTGCGCTGGCCGTTGCCAAGGCCCTCCGAGCACTCCCTCCTGAAGTCTTCATCGTGGGCTGCGAGCCGGGGGAGGTGGATGAGCTCACGACCGACCTGACGCCTCCAGTGCAGGCGGCAGTGGGTGCCGTGCTGGAGCACATTGACCGACTGCTCGCGAATGGCGGGCGGGCCGGCGATCCGGTCGCCGCGCTGCAGCAGCGAGACGAGATCTTACAGATCATGTTCTGGCTGCACGGCGAGGGGCTTGGCCCGGACGTCAGCGCCGCGGACATCCTCCGTTTCGTCGACGACAGCGTCGGGGTGCACGCCACGTTGCGGCAGCTCGTGGAGGATGGCTTCGCCGAGCCCCGGCTCGATGATACGGGCGCGCAACGCTACCGACTGACCGCTCCGGGTATGCGGGAAGGCCGCCGGCGCTTCCTCGACGAGTTCGAGCCATATCTGGCCCGGCACGCTCATGGGGAATGCGGCGCGGCCGACTGTGATTGTCATACCGGGGGCGGTGACTGCCGGAGCCTCGCGTGATGGCGACCGTCGCGGCGACCTGCGGGTGCGGCTCCGGTCTCGCCGCCACCGACTGTCTCTGTCCGGCCACGCCACTGGCGAAGCTCATCGGCCGACGCTATGCGCTCGGGCTGCTGAGCCTGATCGCGAATCATGGGACCGTCAGATTCAACGAGCTCCGGAGCCGTCTCGGGGATGTGAGCTCATCCACGCTGGCCACGAGACTGGCAGATCTCGAGGAGGCGGGCTTGATCGAGCGGACCGTTCGTCCAGAAACGCCGCCTCGGGTCGAGTATTCGCTGACCGGACGTGGCCGTGAGCTCTGCCGTGTGCTGAATGACTTTCTCCGACGTGGACAGTCGAAGCGGGATTGAGCTTGCAGCCCCCTTTTTTTGGGCGCCGTACTTCGATTCTTCGCAGCAGGTTCCGTTCGTCGAACTGCTGCCTGGAGGCTTTATGCGTCGTGGCCCCATGACGGTGCTGGCAGTGCTCGTGTTCCTCGCGGTGTGGTCCGCTGGATCGGGGGCTGCGGCGGGCCAGGACGCTCCGGTGCGGGGAGGCACGCTGGTCGCGGCGATCGTGTCGGATCCCGGTCATTTGAATCCCGCGATCACGACCAGCGGGGCCACCCACGCCGCTTCCGAGCTTCTCTACAACGGGTTGCTTGGACGTGACGAGCGGGGTGAGCCGCTCCCGGAGCTTGCCGAGAGCTGGCAGGTCGAGCAGGGCGGTGCGGTGTACCGGTTCCGGTTGCGGGACGGGGTGAAGTGGCACGACGGCACGCCCTTCACGGCGTCGGACGTCAAGTTCACCTTCGAGGAGGTCCTCCTCAAGTTTCATGCGCGGACGAGGGCCTCGATGGGAGGGCTCCTCGCCGGCGTCGAGGCGCCGGACGACCGGACCGTGGTCTTTCGCTTCAAGCAGCCCTACGCCCCGTTGCTGTACCAGCTGGACGCGACCGAGGCGCCGATCATCGCCCGACACGTCTACCAAGGGACCGACCCCCAGACGAACCCGGCGAACAGCAATCCGATCGGGACGGGCCCCTTCAAGTTCGTCTCCTATACGAAGGGAACCGAGATACGCCTCGCCCGGAACCCGGCCTACTTCAAGCCGGGCCTGCCCCACCTCGATGGGCTCGTGATGCGCATCATCCCCGACCGGTCGGTGCAGGTGCTGGCACTCGAGAATGGCGAGGTTGATTTTCTATGGGAGCTGCCGGGGCCACAGCAAGGCCGGATCCAGGGTGATTCGCGATTCCGAACGGCCCGGACCGGGTACAACCCCGGAGGGTCGAACTGCATCATGACGATGAGCTTCAATCTGGAGCGACCGATCCTCAAGGAGATCCGTGTTCGGCAGGCGGTGGCCCACGCGATCGACCGGCAGCCGTTCCTGGCGCAGATCCTGTTCGGTGAGGGCAAGGTTGCGACCGCGCCCATCTCGAGCGAGATCCCGTGGGCCCATGCCGGTGGGCTCGGCATGCCAAGACCCGACCGCGGCGAGGCCGAGAAGCTTCTCGAGGCCGTGGGGTGGAGGAAGGAAGGCGAGGGCCCGAGGACGGCCAGGGGAGTGTCCGGGGTCGCCGACGGGACACGGCTGTCGATCGACTTTCTTCATTTTCCGACCTTCGCGAAGTACGGGGAGCTCGTGCGGCAGCAGCTGGGCTCGGTCGGAATCGGAGTGGTGTTGAGACCTCTCGAGCCGGCGGTCTTCGCCCCGACCGTCTTCAAGGATCGCAACTTCGACTCCAATGTCATTTCGTACTGCAACGGCCCCGACCCGGAGATTGGCGTGCGCAGGATGTACCACTCGTCACAGATCGGTCCGGCGCCGTTCACGAACGCGGCGGCGTACCGGAACCCTCGCGTCGATGCCCTGTTCGACGAGGCGAGCCGCACCGTGGAGCGTGACAAGCGATCCCGGGTCTACCGTCAGATCCAGGAGATCGTCGTGCAGGACCTGCCCTACTACTGGCTGGTGGAGACCGTGAGCACGCGAGCCTGGGCGGCGCGCTGCACGGGCTTCCGGGTATGGACGGGGCTCTTCGCGGAGCGGGTGTCCTGCCGGCGGTGAGCGTGGCGTGCCGTCTCGCTACCTGCTGAGGCGGCTCGCCCAGGTCCTGCCGACCGTGGCGGGCCTCCTGGTGCTGAACTTCAGCGTCATTCACCTGGCCCCGGGTGACCCGGTGATCGCGCTGGGCGGCGAACACGGGGACGCGGCCTACTACGCGTTCCTGCGAACCCGTTTCGGGCTCGATCGCCCACTGCCCGAACAGCTGGTGACCTACGTCACCAACGTACTCCGGGGTGATCTGGGAACGTCGTTCGTGCATGGGCGGCCCGTACTGGCGGTGATCGCGGAGCGGCTCCCGGCCACGCTCCTGCTTGCTGCAACCGCGCTGGCCTTGTCGAGCGTGGCGGGCGTCGGACTTGGGGCCCTGGCCGCTCGTCACGCCCGGCGTCCGGCGGATTTGACCTTGAGCACCGTGGCGCTCCTGGGTTACGCCACCCCATCGTTCTGGCTGGGTCAGATGGCCTTGCTCGCGCTCGCAGTGGGAACCGGGTTGTTCCCTGTCCAGGGGATGACGGACGCCCGCAACCCGCAGAGTGGCTTCGGCTACCTGCTGGACGTGCTCCACCACCTGGCCCTGCCCGCCCTGGTTCTGGCGGCGAACGAGCTTGCCCTCACCTCGCGACTGGTGCGGACCGGCCTGCTCGAGGCCCTGGGAACTGACTACGTACGGACCGCGCGGGCCAAGGGGTTGCCGGAAGGACTCGTCATCCGACACGCACTGAGGAACGTGATGCTGCCGGTCATCACCGTCATAGGAAGCCGGGCTGGCATGTTTCTGTCAGGCGCGGTGCTCGTTGAGGTCGTCTTCGCCTGGCCCGGGCTCGGGCGGCTTCTGCTCTCTTCGCTCCTGGCACGCGACTATCCGGCCCTGCTCGGCATGTTCATGCTGATCTCCCTCGGTGTGGTCCTGGCCAACCTGATCACCGATCTCGCCTATGCCTGGCTCGATCCCCGGATTCGATATCAGTAATCGGCAACCGATGGCGGTTGGGCCACGGGTATCGGCGAGCCGGGTCGGGCTCTTCCGTATCCTCCGGAGCGGTGCCGGCCGGGTCGGCATCGCGCTCACGTGTGGGCTGCTTACGGTCGCCTTGCTCGCCGGTCGAATCGCGCCGGCCGACCCTTTCGCCTCGGTCGGGCCACCGTTGAGCTCTCCGACGCTGGCGCACCCGATGGGCACGGATGATCTTGGCCGCGATCTCTTCTCGGGGGTGGCCCACGGAACCCGGACGTCTCTCTTGCTGGCGCTCATCGTCAGCATTCTCACGGGTTTCATCGGGATCATCATGGGCGCGCTGGCGGCATGGGAAGGCGGAAGGGTGGACGATGGGCTGATGCGAGTCACCGAATTCGTCCAGCTGGTACCGCGATTCTTTCTTGCCGTCATCGTGATCGCGCTGTTCGGTCCGGGCCTCGATCGACTGGTGCTGCTGCTGGCCCTGACGTCGTGGCCATGGATCGCTCGGGTTGTGCGCGCCGAGGTGTTGTCGCTCAAGCAGCGGGAGTTCGTCGAAGCCGCGCGCTCACTGGGCGCAGGGGGGGTGAGGGTTCTGCTTCGCGAGGTGCTGCCGAACGCGCTGCCGCCCGTGGTGGTGGTGGTGTCGCTCAACGCGGCGAGTGTGATCCTGATCGAGGCCGGGTTGTCGTTCCTGGGGCTCGGAGATCCGGACGTCGTCAGCCTGGGCTATCTGGCCAGCAACGCGCAGCGGTTTCTGCGGGTGGCGTGGTGGATGGCGGCGTTCCCCGGCGCCGCGATCGCCATGGCGGTCCTCGGGCTGAACCTGCTGGGGGATGGGCTCAACGAGGTGCTGAACCCACGCGGCGCTTCCTGACGGACGCCGCTTACGCGGCGGTCGTCGGAAGATGGTCGGCGAGCCGGCGGATGGCCGCCACGCTGGTAGCTTCAGGACGCTGGTCCATCACGGCGGTCCCACGCTCGTCCGCTTCGAGCACCGCCGGATCGTAGGGAATCACCCCGGCGATCCCTACGGTGTGACGTCCCGCGAATTCACGCACGGTGTCCTCGTCCCGGGGCGAGCGGATCTTGTTGGCGACCATGTAGATCTGGCCGATCCCAAGGTCCTTCGCGAGGGTGAACGAGCGCTGCGCGGCTTCGAGGGACTTGAAGTACGGCTCGGCGATGAGAAGAAGGGTGTCGACGTGACGAGCCGTGCCACGGCTGAGATGCTCGAGGCCGGCTTCGAGATCCACCACGGTCATGCGGGAGGTCGTCGAGACCAGACCGCGTAGCACGCCACGCACGGTGGCGTGTGCTCGACAGAGTCACCCGGAGCCCCCGTGACTTGGCTGGCCCATGACCAGGAGCGTCAGGTTCTGCCCTGCCGGCTGGCCAAACCGGTCGATGAAGTCCTCGGCCGGCACCTTCAGCTCGAGGCGCGTGCCGCCCTCGCCGTCGGGCTTCTCCTCGAGCCAATCGCGCGGGATGGCGGGGAGGGAGGCGGCCTGGCCGTGGGGCAGGCCCAGGGTTACCGCGAGGTTGGGGTTGCTGTCGTCGTCAAGGGCGACGACCTGCTGACCTCGCTCCGCCAGGACACGCGCGAGCGTGCCTGCGACGGTGGTCTTGCCGGAGCCACCTTTTCCCCCGACCGCGATTTTCATCGTATTGACGGGCGGTAGCGTACCGCATTGCGCCCCGGGACGCTACAGGCCAGACCAGCCGGTGTCGTCCCGGTGTGCCCGACAGCGATCCGAAGTCTATGGGGTCCGCGAGCGCAAGCAGCGCGAATGGTTGAGAGCGGATCGAAGCAAGTCCGCCTCGGCCTTGTCGGCAGCGACCCAACGTTCGAACCGCGCGGCGCATGGGCAACACGCCCAGACGCGGTAGCCGTGGTTCTTCAGCGGGTCGGCGTCGCCGGTCGGTCGGCCACACACGCGGTGCTGGGCCACGAAGTCGCGGAGGTCGATATATACGCCGGGCATCAGGTCGCCGCGCCGTAGGACTGGAATGAGCCGCACCGAGCCGTTTGCTTGGGGCCATGGGATCGCCGCCTGCACGTGGCCGCACCAATTGACGTAGGTCGCGACGCGGCAGGGTGTCCACCCGACGTACCGGAGGTCGTCGACGCGTAGCGCCGTGCAGGCGCGCACGATGCTCCCGCACCGAGGGCACGGATAGATCAGCCCGTCGGAGCGCGCCGGGACCACGACCTCTTCGCTCCTGGGCGCGGTCTCATCTGGCTCGACGGCGACGGTGTGAGCCGAAGCTTGCGAGAGGAGCCCCACGGACGTCATCGGCGAGAGCGGGCCCGAGGCTCAAAGCTCCCGGCGAAGGAGATGTCGGCAACCGCGGCAAGGGATCGCTTGCATTGCGCGCAGATGCGGCCGACGGGTGACGAGCCCATTGACTGATGGTATGCGGCTGATTCCGGGCCCACCAAAGATTTTGTGGATCGCGAGCCCGCGCCCCGCTAGCAGCCTGTGTAACGCGACGCATTACAACGTCCTTCCGGGGCGACTACCTGGCCGTCTCCATTGCTGTGACCACGCAGATCGCCTATACTGCGCCGCACCACGCCCTCTGAGGAGAAGCAGGTGGGCTACTCGGGGGAATCGTGCGCCTAGTGTTCAGCCCTCGGAGCAACACTCCTCGCTGGCGCTCCCGCGCTGATTGCTGTGGGTTCGGTCTTCTGGTCGGCTCACCTGCTGTGGATGGTGTTTCTCACATGGCGGCTCCTGGCCTGGGCCTGGCCGAGGTGTCCATCTATGGCGTCGGGTCGTCGTGAAAGAGTCTTACGCGGGAATGCAGCAGTTGAAGGACTGGATCACCGGGACAGAGCTGGACCACCTGACGCTTTTGCTTGGGCTGGGAGCCGTCCTCCTAGTTGCGGCTGCCCTCGGTATGATGTTTGCCAGGCGGGCGCAGCGGCGGAGGGAGCGTCAGAGTGATGTGGGCCATATCGTCCCGGAAAACGCCAACGAGGTCCCCATTGCCCAGTGGATCGAGGAAGGTCAGAAACTCTTCAACCTCTGGCAGGAAAGGGTTGGGCAGGTGACCGAGCTACAAAGCCGCCTCGACGCGATGGCACAGGAGATCGATCAGCTCAGGGCTCAGGTCAGTCGGATCGACGATCTGCGGGCTGAGTGCGCCCGCCTCAGCCAGGAAGGTGAGGCCCTGTTGCTGGAGCGGGACCAACTGCGGTCTATCCTAGGTCGCATCAGCGAGTTGGCCCAACGGGCTAGCCAGATCCGCCCCGGGGCGACTGGAGGGACCGCTCCCGAGGTTGGGCCGTGACGGGAGGGGGCGCGCAGAGAGTCACTGTAACCACTAGTAAAGGACCGACAATTGCTCATCGTTCCGGACATTCAGTACGGAGGCCGCCGGACGCGCCGGGACCGGCGTGCGAGCAACGGATCGAACGACAACCCGCGCAACGCTCAGTCGCTGACACGAGCAGGCGTCTCGAGGCGGAGTGGCGGAAACGCGCTCGGTAGATCGGGTACGGTGAGTTGCGAGATCGACTCGAGGCCGGGCAGGCCCTTCAAGACGAATGCTCCGAGTCGGTGCAGCGCCGCATCCGAGGGCAGACGCGGTTCGATGCGCTGACGCGTCGCCTCCGACAGAAGGATCTGCCCCCCGTGACCCGCCGAACCGATCCGGGTCGCGCGATGCACGTCGAGCCCGACGTAGCCCTCGTCGGTCATCTGCGGCTGGCCATGGTGGAGCCCGATCCGAACACGGACGATCGCCCCGTCGGGCCAGGCGTGATCACGTAGCCGTCGCTGGATCTTCAACGCCGCGCCGACCGGATCGGCGACCTCGGGAAACGCGCCGAAGAACTCGTCGGCGCGCGAATCGATCTCGAACCCTCCGTGTTCACGGACGATCGCCCGGAGCAGGCGCCGCTGTTCCGCCAGGACATCGGCGTACCGCTCGCCGAGCCGGTCCAGCAACACCGTCGAGCCTTCCACGTCGGAGTACAGGAACGTTACCGGTCCTTCGGGCAGCTGCCGCGCGGTCGAGGCCTGGGCGAGCACGGTCGCGGCCAGCCGGTCTCGGTCGACCGCCAAGGCGAATGCGGCCGACACCGCGTCGAGGAGCGCCTTGTCGTCATCGAGCACCGCATCGTGGATGATCGCGCCAACGGGTTCGTCGGCCCGTTCCACGAAGGTCACCGACGACCCCGATCCCGGCTGGGGCATCGCCAGCACCTGTCCGGTGGCGTCGAGATATGTCCTGGACGCCGGCGACCAGTAGCCGAGCTTCACCGACGGGTCGTGGAGGGCGTCCGCGATCGAACGCTCGAGCGAGCCCCGTTTTCGTTCGTCGTGGAGCCCCACGACGAGCGTGGCCACCGCGGTCTTGTCCATCCTCATGCGCAGCAGTCCCACGAGGAAACCGATCGGGACCGACGCTCGTGCCACCGAGAGGACCCAGCCCAGCACACCCGTCAAGGACGCGTTGATGGCCAGGGTGAAGGAGAGGACGTTGAAGGCGAAGATGACGAGGGCGACGATTGCGCCGAAGAGAACCGGCCAGAGCACGCGACGCATCGGTGCGGTTGCATCGGTCAGGCGCAAGATGACGAGAGCCATGACGAGGAGGGCGGTCCCGACGGCAAGGAAGCCCGTCCAACGCTCGACCCCGGCGAATACGGCAGGGCCGGAGGCAAGGGCGAAAGGATTGACGCAGTCACAGCCGATCGTGGTGACGCGATCGACATGCTCCAGGACCGCCGGGATTCGATCCACCAGCAGCAAGCGGGTCGGGATCTGGATCGCCGCGAGGGCGATCACGAGGACCATGGCGAGGCGGTGGCGCCTGAGGCCGAGGCGGCCCGACGGGAAGGTGAGCATCAGGTACGGCGTCAGCGAATTGACCAGACGGCGGGTCGCGAACGCCAGGGCGGCGACCGCCGGCACGGACGAGGCCTGGAAGTCGGGGATGTACCAGACGTACCCGATGGCCAGGAGGACTGGGCCGGTCCGATTGTGCGGGCGGCGGTGCCAGGCGATCGCGCCCGCAGCCAGGTACGCGAGCCCGACGATTTCGGTCTGGACGATCGCGACCCCTGGCACGCCGGCGCGGAGGGCGACGAGGCCGGCCTCGGCCGCCACGGCGAGCCCGATGGCCGCGCCTAGCCAGGGTGCCCACGTGCCCTTCACGTCCACAGTCGCTTGGCTGCTTGACCTCGATGCGTGTCAGAAGTTTGCTGATATGTGAGCCCGGTTGCGGGCTGGGCGCGTCCGGTGGCCCTCCCACTGCGCGGATAGAGCGTCCAGCACCGCGGCCCGATCCTGCCAGAGCGCGCCGGAGAGGTCAAACCGGACAGGAGGGTCGTGCGGATCGGGGCAGACGGCCGTTGACGAGATCGAAGCGCGCCGCCGGCTCGCACGCATGCGCCGAGCCACCGCCGGTTCGCCGCGATCACCGTACGTCCAGCCAATACGTCTCGGGCGCCGTCTAGCATTCTGCGTTGCGGGCCCCGCAACCAGCAACGGCTAGGGGCGACGTATTTTTCACGCGCTGCCGGTGTCCCTCGTCAGGCACTGCGACCACGAGACCGGATTGTCCCTCTTCAACCCGAAAGCGTGAGTCACGTGATGCAAGCCGACCGCATGACGAACGGTCGGGACCCGATCGCGCCAGGCGAGGATGGGCTGGCCGGCCTGAAGGTCTAGGCCGGCTTCCTCAGATTCGTGACGGGATCCGGTGACGCCTATTCGCTCCGAGTAACCGGCTCCTCTTGAGGGATGCCCAGTCTTTCTCGAATAGCGTTGCGACGCGCCGCCTCGCGCCTGCGTTGAATATCACCAAATACTATCCAGGCTTCGTTGAAGTTGAGTTCCTCTCCCGTCTCGTTCGATACAACTTCGCAAGTTCTGCCAAGACCAAGGAGGATCCGATCGGTCCGAATTCTGAGATGCATCTCCTCGAGCTCTTCCGATGTCGCGGTGACCGTCCACGTCGGTGGGCGGACCTGGCGTGGGCGCAGGAGATACCGATTCTTGCGGCTGTCATCCCACACTTCGAATGTCACAGCTGCTACGTTGCCCCTCTTGACGCTGCAGTCGAGGGACCAGTCAGAAACCCAACTCGGATGCGCAGTGTCCCTCGAAACCCACCGCGCCTGGGCAGGTGCGGCCATGCCGACAATCAGGATTGCAACAATCAGTAGCTTTTTCATTTGCTATTCCCCCCACCTGAACGCGGGCCGCACTCTCACTGAGCGCGGGCCGCACTCTCACGTTGGCGTCTGAAACGCCCACATTTGAGACGCAGGCAGTCTTGTGCGAGATGCAGACAATCTTCTTACGGGTCGACAGAGTGCCGCGGTCGGTCGTTTTGACACGGTGACGGCCGTGGGTTGCGGGCGAGTCGAAGTCGGGCGTCATTTTCGCAAGAATCGGCAAGCGGCCATCCCTCTGAGGTGCAACCCGCCCGCGAGTCGGTCATCAAACAGGGTGTGGATCACGAAGGACCCGAGGCAGGAGGACACGGATCGACATCGCGCCCGTATCCGGGTTCGGTCTGTCTGAAGAGATCGTCGGCCGGGCCATCGCCGAGTGCGGCGTCCCGGCTGCTGAGACATTTGGTGAACACGTGGTCGTGACTGAAACACGGATCTAGATCGGGATCTCGAAGCAGAAGCCCAGCGACCTGATCGCTGTTTGCACGCCCTCGGCCCGCCGCTCGCGGGAGATCGAGCGACTCTTCGGATAGGGGCTGTTCACCGTCCGTCTCCCTCCTCGACGCCGCGACCTGGCGGTGCACGTGAAGCGCACGATCTTGTGCGCCCTCCACGGCCCCGCTATCATGCGCGGCAGATGCGACAGTCTGGAGCGGTAGTTTGCTCGACCTCGCCCAGGGTCTTCATGGAGGTGGAGGACCTCCTGGAGGTCGAGGAGCTGGGCCCCTCACGGTGCAGGGTCTGGCGAGGCCTGCCGAGAGGATGCGCATGGACCATGTAGAGTTCGACCGCGAGCCGCCCGCCAACTTGACGACGATGGTCATGGCGTTCGGGGGATGGATCGATGCCGGCCGGGCGGCCACGGGCGCCCTGCGCCACCTGGCCCGCGACCTCCGGGCCGTGCGATTGGCGCGGATCAACCCCGAAGAGTTCTTCGTGTTCACCCAGGAGCGGCCCGAGGTGCGGTTGAGGACGGATGGGGGTCGCGACATCCGATGGCCACGGAGCGAGTTCTCGGCTTGGGATCCAGGAGATGGCCGGGACGGTCTCCTCCTGTTTCGCGGTCCGGAGCCCCATCAGAGGTGGCAAACCTATGCGAAGGCGTTCCTCGGCGTGGCCGAGCGCTGCGGAGTGAGGCGGATCGTCTCGCTCGGGGCGCTCCTGGCGGGCGCTCCTCATACCCGGCCGGTGCGGGTCACGGCGCGCTGCACCGACCCCGCGGCGCGGTCGTTGCTCGAAGCCTGGGGGATCTTTCGTCCTCCGACCTACGAGGGCCCGACCGGGATCTCCACGATCGTCCTGGACGCGGCGGAGCGACGGGGAATGCAGCATGTCGGCTTCATGGGGCAAGCGCCGCACTATCTCCCCGATGCCCAGAATCCGGCCGCGATCGAGGCCCTGGTGACCTACGTGGCCCGTCTGCTCAACCTGAGCCCCGACATGTCCCACTTCCCCGAGGCCATCCAGGACTTCCGCGTCCAATGTGATCAGGCGGTGGCTCGGGACCGCGCAACCCGAGAGCACGTGCGGAAGCTGGAGCAGGAGTACGACGCGGCGGTGGGCGAGGAGCAACCACCACTGCCTGGCGGAGAGCTCGATTCGGACCGGCTGATGCGAGAGCTTCAGGAGTTCCTGCGCAGGCAGCGGGAGGGTGGCGCGGGCGGGACGGGCGCCTGAGGTCGTCGAGGCCGACGGGAGGCCGTCATGGGCGACTGGCACGTGAAACAGACGATCGGCCTCCTGCCGGAGCGGGCGGCCCGGCAGTGGGGTCCGCGCGAGGCCCTCGCCTTCCAGGGGCGACGGTGGACGTTCGCGCAGATGCGCGCGCGCGTCGACGCGGTGGCGAAGGGGCTCCTGTCACTCGGCATCGCGCCGGGAGACAAGGTCGCGCTCTGGATGGTCAACCGTCCGGAGTGGATCGACGCGATGTTCGCCATCATCAAGATCGGCGCGGTGCTCGTCCCGGTGAACGCGCGCTTCCGCACCGAGGACATGGCCTACATCCTCGCCCAGTCGGACGCCGCCGCGGTGCTGCTCGCTGACCGCTCCGGGCCGGTGGACTATCTCGGCATGATGCGCGAGGTCGCGCCGGCCCTGGGCTCACGGCCGGATCCGCGCTTCCCCTGCCTTCGCCACGTGGTGGTGCTCTCCGACCGGCCCGACGCCGACGTGACCGGCTGGGGCGCGATGCTGGATCGCGGCACGTCGGTGACCGCGGATGCGCTGCGCGAGCGGGCCGCCCGGGTGGATCCGGAGGACACCGCCTTCATCTTCTACACCTCGGGAACGACCGGGTTCCCGAAGGGGGCCGTGCACAGCCACCGGATGATCCGGAACGCCTGGGATCACGGCGATCGCATGGGGCTGACCGTTGACGACGTCATCCTCATGTACCTGCCGCTCTTCCACGCCTTCGGCTTCATCGAGGGGCCGCTCATGTCGATGGTCCGGGGAGCGCGCCAGGTGCTGACCGAGACCTTCGACGCCGGCGAGTGCCTCGATCTCATCGCGAGCGAGCGAGCGACGATCATCCATGGCTTCGACACGCACTACAAGGAGCTGCTGGACGCCCAGGAGCGGAGCCCCCGGGACGTCTCGAGCGTGCGCACCGGCATCTGTGGCACCGGCATGGCGAGCTCGATCCCGATCGCCCGTCGTGCCCGCAAGACGTTCGGCAACCTCATGACCGGATTCGGGATGAGCGAGGTCGGCATCGGCGTGACCTTCTCATTCCTCGACTCGACCGAGGAGCAATGCGTGGAGGCCAACGGCTATCCCGGCTCCGGCTACGAGGTGCGCATCGTCGATCCGGAGACGGGGACCGACCAGCCGGTGTCGGTGCCGGGTGAGATCCTCGTCCGCGGGTACATCGTCACGCCGGGCTACTACAAGCGGCCCGAGGAGACGGCGCGGGCCATCGACGCCGACGGCTGGTTTCACACCGGCGACATGGGTCTGATGCGTCCGGACGGCCACATGCGGTTCCTCGGCCGCTACAAGGACATGCTCAAGATCGGCGGGGAGAACGTCGATCCCATGGAGGTCGAGGCCTTCCTGACGACGCACCCCGCCGTCAATGCGGCCTCGGTGGTCGGGCTGCCCGACGCCCGGCTATCGGAGGTGGCGGTGGCCTTCGTGCAGCTCGCGGCCGGCCACGCGCTGTCCGAGCAGGAGGTCATCGAGCACTGCCGGGGGCGGGTGGCGAGCTTCAAGATCCCCCGCCACGTCGTGTTCGTCGAGGAGTTCCCGATGACCAGCTCGGGCAAGGTTCAGAAGGTCAAGCTCCGCGAGCGGGCGCGAAACGACTGGGCCTAGCCGCGGCCCCCCATCCGACAGAGTAGGCGCCATTCGGCATCGGTCACCGGCTGAACCGACAGCCGGGGCAGCCTGACCAGGGCCATGCCAGCGAAGCGCTTGTCCGCCTTGATCCGATCGAGGCCGATCGGCGTCGGAAGCGGCTCGACCGCGGCGACGTCGATGGAGCGCCAGGCGCGATCGGTCGAATCCGGGTGCGCTTCCGCGATCACCTGGACGATGCCGACGATCGCGCGCTCCTTGCCGGTATGGTAGAAAAACGCCTGCTCACCCTTCTTCATGGCGCGCAGGTGGTTCTGGGCCGAGAAGTTGCGGATTCCGGTCCACTCCGCACGTTGGCGGCCCTTCGCGACCTGCTCGGCCCACGACCAATCATCGGGCTCGGACTTCAACAACCAGTACGCCATGGCAGCCCTCCCCCTTGCCGGGCACGCCCGCTAGGGTAGCAAATCGCCCAGGACGAGGTTGTTGCCTTCGGGGGTCCTGGAACTCGATGACGATCTGGCAGCCGGCAAACTGACACTCCGGCAGTGCCAAGGACTCCGAGGACACGCTGCAGTTCAGCCCTTGAGGGGAGTCCGCCCCATGATCGAGCGCTACCCACTGGGGAAGGCCGCCGATGCGTACGATCAGATGATCAGCGGGAGAGCGCGGTTTCGCGTGGTGCTGACCGTGGCCTCGTGAGCTGCTTCCCTACGCGCCCGCCATCGGCCATCCGGCACGGCTACCGGGCGGGAGGGGGTGGTACGTCACGTAACCTCGTTCCTGGGATCGGTGGAAAAGTTCCGCTTCTTCGACCTCAAAGTGTATGTCTTCGCAGATCCGGAAGCGCCAGTCGATGATGTCAAGGCGGAGGCTTGTCAAGCGTACGGGGCGTATCTTTCAGCAGGACTACGTGCTGTTCCTGCGGGCTGCCGGCAGCAGGATTGAAATCCCGGCCTGACGGTCGTTCCGTAGGCGCGCGGCTATCGGGCAGAATGCCCGCTTCCGGATCGCCATGAGGGACACGTGACGATGAGCAGTCGGAAGCCCCGGCCGAGGCCGACTCATCATAAGGTCGTGAACCGACTTCTCCCGAGGACTGGTGCGGCATACGCGTGTCGCTTGGCCGGTGTCGCGCTGATCGCGCTTCTATTGGGGCTGGCCGCGTGCAATCGGTCGCCCGAGGTGGGGGCTGCCCCGAAGCCGCCCTCCGTCACGGTGGTCGCCGTGGCCCAGCGCTCGGTGCCGGTGTACGGCCAGTACGTGGGGCAGACGGAGGCGGTGAAGACCGTCGAGGTGCGCGCGCGGGTCGAGGGCTTCATCGAACGGCAGGTGGCGCCCGACGGCGCGAATGTCAAGGCCGGCGACCTGCTCTTCACGATCGATCCGCGCCCCCTGGAGGCCGTCCTCCGCCAGGCCGAGGCCACTGTCGCCCGCGACACTGCCGCGCTCCACCAGGCGGAGGCCGCGGTCACCCAGCGCGAGGCCGATGTGCGCCAGGCGCAAGCCAATGTGGAGCGCGACCTCGCGCAGGTCGAGTACGCCCGCACGCAGGAAGGGCGCTATCGCACGCTCTTCCAGCAAGCGCTGATCGCCAAGGAGCAGTACGACCAGATCCGCACCAACATGACCGCGCTGGAGGCCACCGTGCAAGCCGACCGCGCCGCCCTCGAGAACGCGCGGGCCGCGCTTGCCGCCTCCCGGGCGGCCATCGAGAGCGCGCGGGCCGCGGTTCGTGCCGACGAGGCTGCGGTCGACAGCGCCCGGCTCCAGCTCGGCTATACCTCGATCAAGTCGCCGCTGGATGGGCGCATGGGCCGGGCCGAGGTCCGGGTGGGGGCCCTGGTCGGAAAGGGTGACGCCACGCTTCTCGCCACGGTGTCCACGCTCGATCCGATGTACGTCAGCTTCAGCGTGAGCGAGCGCGAGGCGCTGTCCGTGTGGAACCGTCGCCGGGCGGAGATGCAGGCGAAGCCGGGCTCCTCCGGCATCACCATCACGCTGCCCGACGACAGCCCCTACGCGCCTGACGGGCGGCTCGACTTCGTCGACCGCGCGGTGGACCCGCGGACAGGCACCCTCGCCCTGCGTGCCGCCTTCCCGAATCCGGCGGGGCTGCTCCAGCCGGGCCAGTACGTCCGGCTCCGGGTCCTCCTCGCGGAGCGCCCCGCCACGCTCGTCGTGCCCCAGGCCGCGATCCAGGAGAGTCAGGGCTCCGCGTCGCTGTTCGTGGTCGCGCCGGACCGGACGGTGCAGGTGCGTAGCGTCCGGATGGGGACGCGCGTGGGGCCGCTGTGGGTCGTCGAGGACGGTGTGAAGCCCGGTGAGCACGTCGTGGTCAAGGGTCTCCAGCAGATCCGGGCCGGGACCCGCGTGGAGCCGACCCTGGAGGCGCTCCCGGCGACGCCCGGGGGCTGACGCCGGTGTTCGTCAACTTCTTCATCGACCGTCCCATCTTCGCCTCCGTGCTCGCCATCGTCATCGTGGTGGCCGGCGCGGTGGCGATCCCGTTCCTGCCCATCGCGATGTTCCCCGAGATCACGCCGCCGCAGGTGGTGGTGACCGCCACCTATCCCGGGGCGAGCGCCGAGGTCGTGGAGCAGACGGTGACCACGCCCATCGAACAGCAGGTCAACGGCGTCGAGGACATGATCTACATGTCCTCCCGCAGCGGCAGCGACGGGACCATGACGCTCACGGTGACGTTCAAGGTCGGCGCCGACCTCGACATCGCCGCCGTGAACGTGCAGAATCGGGTTTCCATCGCCCAGGCCAAGCTCCCCGCGGACGTCACCCGCCAGGGGCTCACGATCGTCAAGCAGTCTCCGGATCTGGTCGAGATCGTCGCCTTGACCTCGCCCGACGGGAGCCGGGACGAGCTCTTCCTGGCGAACTACGCCACCCTGCAGGTCGTGGACGTGCTGGCGCGGGTGCCCGGCGTGGGTCAGGTGACCGTGTTCAACGGGCGGGACTATGGCATGCGTCTCTGGCTGAATCCCGACCGGCTCGCCAGTCTCGGGCTCACCGCCGGCGATGTGGCCGACGCGGTTCGGGAGCAGAACCTCCAGGCCGCGGCCGGGCAGATCGGCCAGCCTCCGGCCCTCCCCGGCCAGCCGTTCCAGTACACCGTCACCACGCGCGGCCGCCTGACGACGCCGGCCGAGTTCGAGGACATCATTCTCCGCACCCGGTCCGACGGCTCGCTGCTCCGCGTCCGCGACGTCGCCCGCGTGGAGCTGGGCGCCCAGAGCTACGGGTCGTTCGGCCGCGTCGGCGGCAAGCCGGCGGCGCTCATCGGCATCTTCCAGCTTCCCGGTGCCAATGCCCTCGACGTGTCGAAGGGCGTCCAGGCGGCGGTGGCCCGCCTCGCCCCGAGCTTTCCGAGCGGGGTCACCCATGAGCGCCCGTACAACACGACGGAGTTCGTCCGGGTCTCGATCGAGGAGGTCGTGCTGACCCTCTTCATCGCCATCGCCCTCGTCGTGCTCGTCGTCTACGTCTTCCTGCAGGACTGGCGCGCCACCCTCATCCCGACCATGACCATCCCGGTGTCACTGGTGGGCACCTTTGCCGTCATCAGCGTGTTCGGGTTCTCGATCAATACGCTGACGCTCTTCGGCCTCGTCCTGGCCATCGGGATCGTGGTGGACGACGCCATCGTGGTGGTGGAGAACACCCAGCGGCATCTCGACGAGGAGGGGTTGGAGCCGCGCGAGGCGACCCGTCGCGCGACCGCGGAGGTGGTGGGCCCGGTCATCGCCACCGCGCTCGTCTTGATGGCGGTGTTCATCCCGATCGCCTTCCTGCCCGGCATCACCGGCCAGCTCTACCGGCAATTCGCGCTGACCATCGCGGTGTCGGTGGCGCTGTCCGCGCTGAACGCGCTCACCCTGACCCCGGCGCTGTGCGCGCTCCTCCTCCGTCCCGCCGGCGCGACCCGGAAGCGGTGGCTCGCCCGGACCTGGAATGCGGCGTTCCTCCGGCTCACCAACGGCTACGATCGGTCCGTCCGGCGTATCGTCCAGCGGTCGGTCCTCGGGGTGGTGGTGCTGCTGCTCCTGAGCGGTGTCGCCTACGCTCTGCTGCGCACCGTGCCCACGGGCTTCGCGCCCACCGAGGACCAGGGCTACCTCCTGGTCAATGTCCAGCTTCCCGACGCCGCCTCCGTCGAGCGCACCGACGCCGTGGTGCGTCAGATCGAGCAGATCCTGCTCGAGACGCCCGGCGTCGAGACCGTGGTGGCCATCGGCGGGCGCAGCTTCATCACGGGCGTCAACGGCCCCAACGTCGGCTCCCTCTTTCCCCGGCTCACGCCCTGGTCGCACCGGAAGACGCCCGAGCTTCAGGCCGAAGCGATTCTGGCACGCCTGCGCGCCCGCCTCGGCAGCATCCAGGAGGCCTCCATCGTGGTCTTCCCGCCGCCCCCCATCCGGGGCATCAGCTCCGGCGGCGGGTTCCAGTTCGAGCTGCAGAGCGTGGGCGGCGGCTCGCTCCAGGATCTCGGCGCCACCGCCCGGCAGATCATAGATGCGGCCCGACAGCGCCCGGAGCTGGCCGCGACCTTCACCGGATTCCGGGCGGGCGTGCCGCAGCTCGACGCACAGGTGGACCGCGCCAAGGCCAAGGCGCTCGGCGTGCCGCTGTCCGACGTCTTCTCGAGCCTGCAGATCTTCCTGGGCTCGCTCTACGTCAACGACTTCAACGCCTTCGGTCGTGTGTACCGCGTCCAGCTACAGGCCGAGCCGAGCTTCCGCGCCTCGCCCAACGACGTCGCGCGACTCTATGTCCGGAGCCAGCCTGGGGCGAACGGGCAGCCCGCCCAGATGGTGCCCCTGAGCACCCTCGTCTCCGTGAAGCCGATCACCGGGCCCGACACCATCTCCCACTACAATCTCTATCGGACGGCGGAGATCGCGGGGGACACGGCGCCCGGCGCCAGCTCCGGTCAGGCCATCGCGGCCATGCAGGACGTGGCGCGCACCGTCATGCCACCGGGTATGTCCTATGAGTGGACGGGCCTGGCCTACCAGGAAATCGAGGCGGGCAGCCGGGCGGGATTCGTCTTCGCCCTGTCCGCGCTCTTCGTCTTCCTCGTCCTGGCCGCCCAGTACGAGAGCTGGCTCGTACCCCTGGCCGTGCTCCTGGCGGTGCCGCTGGGTGTGCTTGGCGCGCTGGGCGCCCTCTGGCTCAGCGGGCTCGCCAACGACGTGTATGCGCAGATCGGGCTCGCGCTGCTCATGGGGCTGGCGAGCAAGAACGCCATCCTCATCGTGGAGTTCGCCAAGGAGCGCCGGGAGCACGGGGCCGGGATCCAGGAGGCGGCGCGCGAAGCCGCCCGCCTCCGCTTCCGACCGATCCTGATGACCTCCTTCGCGTTCATCCTGGGCTCGCTGCCGCTGGTCTTCGCGACGGGGGCGGGGGCGGCCAGCCGGAACTCGATGGGCACCACGGTGGTGGGCGGGATGCTCGCGGTGACCGTGCTCGGTGTGCTCCTCGTGCCCGCGTTCTACGTCGCGGTGGAGCGGTTCGCGGAGGGGCGGAGGCGAGGCGAATCGATCACGCCTCTCGGACCGGCGGACGGCTCCATCGAAGGGACACGGTAAGACTCACTCGGCAGTGCATGGGCGATGGCTATCAGGCGCGGTGCTGGCTCCAACGATGGAATCAGCCTGCGGAGACCCCCAATAGAAAGCCTGGACCTCTTCATTCGCACGTACGGCTATCCGGCCCTCTTTGGTGGCATGGTCATCGAACAGTTTGTGCCACCGATGCCGGGAGAGCCCCTCCTCCTCGGAGCCGGCGCCCTCGCCGGGACCGGCCACTTCCGCTTGTGGTTGGCGGCGACGCTTGCGCTCGCGGGCACGGTGGTAGGCGACCTCGTCTGGTACGAGATCGGGCGGCGGGGTGGCCACCGGGTTCTCAAGTGGATGTGCCGGCTCTCGATCGAGCCGGACACGTGCGTGCGGGGTGGGGCGGATACCTTCGCGCGCCGCGGCGCAAGCGCGCTCTTGATCGCGAAGTTCCTGCCGGGACTCAACAGCATCGGGCAGCCCCTCGCTGGCGCGCTCGGCATGCCGAGACAGCGCTTTGTGATCTTCGACGTGCTTGGGGCAGTCCTGTGGGTGGGACTCTATGTCGGTTTGGGCTACGCCCTCCACGATCAGCTGGCCGAGGCTGCCGTTCTCGCCGACCGCCTGGGCGGCTGGGCCATCGCTTTCATCGCCGTCGCCTTCGGGTTCTATCTGGGCGTCAAGATGACGCGCCGCCAGCTTTTCCTCCGCCAGTTGCGGATCGCGCGGATCAGTCCCGAAGAGCTTGAGGCGAAGCTCACCGCCCGCGAGCCCGTGTTCATCGTCGATCTCCGCCACGAACTCGACGTGCAGGCCGAACCCATGATGATTCGGGGAGCGGTGCACATGGCTCCCGGCACACTCGAGCAAGGCCACGCCGCGATCCCGCGAGACCGCGAGGTGGTGCTCTACTGCTCCTGACCGAACGAAGCCACGAGCGCCCGGGTGGCGCTCCTATTGCGGAGGCAGGGCATCTCGAGGATCCGGCCGCTGGCCGGTGGGTTCCAGGCTTGGCGCGAGCGTCGTTTGCCGGTGGAACCCCTCACGAGCCAGCCGTCACGTGCGCCGCAGAGTGATGCGTTCTGACCGAGGCTGCTTGGAGGCCCCATGACGTGTCCCCGGTGCCAGGCTGAGAACGACGTGGGCGCGCGCTTCTGCGATGACTGTGGCGCCTCAGTGGGCTGACCGCCGGGCTCGATCAGCTTCGCCGCGTCCGTGGAAGCTCCGGCTCCGCGTCATTGCCCTGGACCTGCCGGCACTCAAGAGAAGACCCTGGCCGGACTCAGGGGCGAGTTTGCCCTCGATGTCGTCCCCACCGCCCACTACGGGGCCAACAACGCCTGGCAGCAGCTCAGCGTCTTGGCCCACCCCCTGTGCCGACATCACTCAACGCCTGGCCGCCTGAGCTATTTTCGAGTTGGGGCTATCTGTACAGCTTTATCGGGCCTCCGATCGCTTTCCACGCCGAGTGGCCACCTTTCATGTACTTCGCGTCGAATCCAGCCTCTCGTAGCGCGATTGCCGTCTTGCATCCAACGTGAAATCCGTAAGCGCAGAACACCACGACCGGGTCGGATTTCGACAGTTCCCCGATCCAGTCATGGATGCGCTCGGGATCGCGCCAGACCGCTCCATCCATGAT
>Ga0187893_10001562_pt1 | contig 54522 bp, 46 predicted proteins | sample MA1701074metaG_FD_139574 | JGI IMG/M metagenome (GOLD analysis project Ga0187893, IMG submission 139574) | White microbial mat communities from a basaltic lava cave in the Kipuka Kanohina Cave System on the Island of Hawaii, USA - MA170107-4 metaG ... | reverse complement strand
GGGGTAGCTCGTCCGCGGGGTCGACCATGGGCTTTGGCGCAGGTACCGGTCCAGCCTATACTTTTTCTGGGTGCGCGACGATTCACACGCCCCGCGTTCAGCCTGGGTTGGGACGCTGCGAGGTGTTCCCCAGTCGCTCAAGCCAGAGCCTGAGCTACGCCTCGACCGAGCAACGGAGTTCGCTCCGGGCTCTACGATCGCACACCAAAAACATTTCGAGGTGGTCGAACGTCTCGGCGAAGGAGGCATGGGGAAGATCTACAAAGCCTACGAACCCGCCATGGATCGCTACGTTGCGCTAAAAGTGCTCAAGCTCGATGTTCCCGAGCAAGAGCGGCGGCGCTTCCGTCGCGAGGCGATGATCGGGAGCAACTTTGCGCATCCCAATTTGGTTCGCGTGCTCGACGTCGGAAGTGTGCAGGAAGGCAAGCTGGAGTGGATGGCGATGGAATACTTGCGTGGCCGTGACATCGGCGAAGTCATCGAGAAACGTAAGCCCATGCCGGTTCCCCTGCTTGTCGATGTGTTTCGACAGGTTTGCGATGCTCTGCGCTACATTCACGATCGTCGAATCGTCCATTGCGACATCAAACCAGAGAATATTTTCATCACGCGCGATCCCATGAATCGTCGCTTGGTGGTCGTCAAGTTGATCGATTTCGGTATTGCTCGTAATCTCGATCCTCCATTCGAGCTGATGCAATACGTCACGGGCGATCCGCGCTACATCGCGCCGGAGCAACAGATCCTCAATGGTCCATTCGACCATCGTGCGGACATCTATGCGCTCGGCATGACCCTCTACGAGGTGCTCACGTGTCGCCATCCATTCGAAGAGCTGCTCGCGGGAACGGTAGCGCAGTTACTCATGGCACATCGTGAACGGACTCCGTCACCGCCAAGCACATTTTTGGGCGACGATATCCCTCGTGGAACCGCCAAAGCACTCGACGACGTGTTCGCCCGCGCATGCGCGCTGGATCCCGCGCGCCGGTTTGCCGACGCAGCCGCGATGCAGCAGACGATCCTCGCGGTGGGGAAATGAACGAGATCCATGAACCAGGGGCAAACCGCTCGCCGTCTCGAGCGCGTCGAACCACACAAAGGGCTTGTCATGAGGCTTTGTAGCGTTGTTCTGTCTTTGTTGGTCGTCGCGGGTCCAGCGTCCGCTGCGGAACGCCTCGACTTGGTGGCCGTGACGAAGATTCGCGACGAGGGGTTTCGGCGCTCGCAGGTGATGGAGGTTGCACATGCTCTGACCGATACCATCGGGCCGAGGCTCACTGGCTCGCCGAATGCCAAGCGCGCCAATGAGTTGACCCGGCGCAAGTTGGCAGATTGGGGGCTTTCGAACGTTCATTTGGAGGCTTGGGGCCCGTTTGGACGTGGTTGGTCGTACGAATTCGCAACGGTTCGGATGCTCGAGCCAGACGTCTCGCAAATGGTTGCCATCCCGAAGGCATGGACACCTGGCACGGAAGGAACGAAACGCGCTCGCGTAGTTCGCATTCAAAAGCTCGAGGGCGAAACCGATTTTCAAGCGCATCGTGGCAAGCTTGCCGGAAAGATCGTGTTTTTGGGCGAGACCCCAACGCTCAAGCCACACGATCAGCCCCTGCTCAAACGTCATGACGCCAAATCTCTGGAACAGTTGGCGAACTACGTTGGAGTGGATCACTCGTCACGTGTCGACGAGTGGAAGAAACAGGAGAAACTGCGTGAATCCGTTAACCAGTTTCTCCATGATGAGAAGGCCGTGGCCGTGGTCGTGCCAGGCAAAGGGGGGGACGGGGGCACGTTCGACGTGCAGGAGGGCGGATCCTTCAAACTGGGCGATCCACTCGGCATTCCTTTGCTCGTCATGGCAACCGAGCATTTTGGGCGTATCGACAGGTTGATCGCACACGACACGGTGGTCGAGCTCGCGATCGACGTGCGAGCTCGTTTTCATCAAGACGATCCGATGGGATACAATACCATCGCGGAGCTACCCGGAACCGACAAGAAACACGAGCTCGTGATGCTCGGTGCTCATCTGGACTCCTGGCATGGCGGCACCGGTGCCACCGACAACGCCGCTGGAGTAGCCGCAGTGATGGAGGCCATGCGCATCCTCAAGGCAAGTGGCGTACGACCACGTCGTACGATTCGCGTGGCGCTGTGGACCGGTGAAGAGCAGGGCCTGCTTGGGTCGAGTGCCTACATCGAGAAACATTTTGCCAAACGACCGGTGCCGAAGGAACCCGAAGAGCGCGACTTGCCGAGTTGGGCGCGCGAAAAAACCGGGCCGCTCACGTTCCGGCCGGGATACCGGCGCCTATCAGCCTACTTCAACTTGGACAACGGCACTGGACGCATTCGTGGCATCTATGCCCAAGGGAATGCTGCTGCGCGCCCAATCTTCGAGCGTTGGCTGGAGCCGCTTCGTGATCTGGGTGTGACCACCGTAACAATGCGCAGCGTCAGCAACACGGATCATGTGTCGTTCGACGCCGTCGGACTACCGGGCTTCCAGTTCATCCAAGACGAAGTCGAATACGTGACGCGTAGCCATCACTCGAACATGGACGTGTACGAGCGTTTGCAGAGCGAAGATCTCATCCAGGCGGCGATTGTAATTGCCACGTTTGCATATCACGCTGCGATCAGCGACGAAATGTTTCCGAGAAAACCGTTGCCGAAGCCAGCTCCGACCAAACCGCATAAACCACTTTGACGAAGAGCCTGATAGCGCCGGGGAGCATCGTTGACCGTGGCAATCAACAAGGGTTCTCGTGCTCGGGAAACAGCACCGCCAAAGTCTGTTTGGCTGCGCGAGCAAGCTCGGGGCTCTGGCTGGTCTTCGCGCCGCAAAGGGCATGCCTCACGGAAGGCGTAGCCATGCCGCCATGGGCGAGTGCGTTGGCCAAATGAGGTCCGAGGTCGCGGGCAGGTCCTGCCGACAGGAGCTTGGCGACCACATCTACACCGGCCATGCCGCCGTACCGAGCTAGTTGGCGTGCAGCTTCGGCGCGTCGGTGCACGCTGGCGGCGTCTTCGAGCAAGAGCGATCGTAGCTCGTTTCTGGAATGCTCGTCTCCACATCGGCCGAGTGCCACCACGGCCGCACGAGCCACGCTCTCGTCGGGATCGCCTCCATCGTCCACGGGGCTTGCGATGCTCGCGAGCCGGTGCGTGGTATCGCGTGTGCATGGGCGAACGACCCGCGAAAGCGCGTTTTGTCGCACCTCGGGCCACGGATGTTCCTGACTATCGGGTAGCCATAGCTGGTCACGCGACAGCGGGGCCATCGTATAGGCAAGCCCGGCCAAGCGTGGGGCGCTCGCGTGTACGAGATCGTAACGCTGTACCAGCCGAGCGCCATGATCCACGGGCAGACCCCCAAGCGTGAGCCAACCGATAATCTCGCTGTGCTGGGCACTGCGTCTGGTCGGCGCCAAGTGAATCTCGGCAAGCTTGGCGAGCGCGACACGGGCGGGTTGTTGATCATGGCGCTGCGCAAGCACCCGGATTGCCGACACACGCTCGGCGAATGGCGCCCGTTCGTCGAGTGCAAGCCCGATCATCATGTCCGTGAAGGTTTCATCCAAGCCTGTCGCAAGCGATGCCCGCATGGCAATCAACGCGGCCTTGCGCGTACCGGGATTGTTGGTCATCGCGAGCTCGACGTTGGCCCGCAGGACAGTCCGGCCGTCGGGATCGGTAGAAATGCGGTGCAGCGCTCTGCGCAGGCTCTCCTGTAGCCGGACATGACCACGCCCAATCAGGGCCACCAAGCCGGAAAAATCCTCTCGGGGTGTACATGTTACGAGATCGTCCAGTAGCGCAGCGCGAAGCTCGAGAGCGAGATCTCGATCACCGACGAGCTCGAGCAGCGCTGGGATTGAGCTCGACCCTCGCGATCGCAAGATCTCGCGCCATGGGGCAGCCGCCAACAGTGGATCTTTCGGATCGGCCAAAGACGCACGTTTGAGTTGATGTGCGAGTACGCGAGCATGCTCCGGACGCCCAAATGCGGCCAGTACATGAAGGACACGTTGGCGTTCCGCGGGGCCAATCGGTGCGTCGAGTTGCTGGACCAAGCGTGTGATCGCAAGCGCAGGATTGGCCTCCAATCGTGCGCGAGCATCGAGGTAAGCTCGACCGCTGTCGGACATCAATGTCGCGACGTCACGCTCGGCGCTCGCGTCATCGTACGTGGCTGGCGCCGACGGCGAAGCCTCGGCGGGGGGGGAAGCGACAAACGCACCCGATCGCAACCCTGGTGCGCCCATGAGCACGAAGCTCAGCAACGTGCCAAGCATGGATCCAGGCTGCCACATCCACTGTGGGCACTCAAACCCCAATCTCGATCGTGTACGATGACGCCATGCGCCGTTTCACGCGAAATGAGTCCCTTGCGACCGTCGTGTTGTCGATTGCGATGTTCGGGTGCAACCGCGACGCCCCCAGCGAACATGTGAAATCGGGCGGGGTGGCTGCGCAGGCCTCGGCGGATCCGAACAAATCGGTGACCCTGCATCCACCCGGTGACGATCCCCACGCCAAGGTTCGATCTGCGCACGCTGGGTTCGTGGGCGGTCCACCGCGCGACATCACGCCCACTGGAGACCTACAAAACGAACGAATTGACGGTCTGTCCTGGAAGGTGCCCGAAGAATGGCAACGCGCCAAATCGACGAGTGCGATGCGAATCGCTCAGTTCATGTTACCCGGTCCGGGGGGCGATGCAGAGCTGCTGGTGTTTCGATTTCCGGGTGGGGGAGGCTCGATCGAGGCCAACATCGATCGCTGGAAACAGCAGTTCCAGCAACCAGACGGATCGTCGACGGACCAGCATACAAAAGTGGATACGACCGGCCAGGAAGATCTCCATATCACCGTCGTCGATGTCGAAGGAACGTACGCGAGCGCGATGCCAGGGGAGACGACTGGAACGGTCAAACCCGACCATCGGATGATCGCCGTCGTCGTGGCCGGTAGCGGTGACCCTTATTATCTGAAAGCTCTTGGTCCGCGAAAAACCATGGACTTGTGGGCAAAACCACTTCGCGACGCGGTCGGGACCCTGCGTACCTTCAAAGACGACCAGAAAACCACCGATCCGAACGCCGCAACCCCACGCGACAAGCCCAAAACGAAGTAGCGCGGAAACACCTGGGAAGCTCGGCAGATGATGCGGTCCGCCGCAAGGGTCCAGCCAACCCTTGTCGGCTTGCTCGGGTTCGCGATATTCTCACGCTACGTGGAGACGGGGCGAGCGCGCATTTCGGGCCGAACAGCGACGTCGTTGATGTTGTTCTCGACAGTCGCGTGTGGTCGTAACGATACGATCGATCTAGGTGTCAACGAAAGCACAGACACGACCGGCATCGCAGGTACGACCGGCGAACAGGACGACACCACCGAAGCCACAACGGGCTCCACGATGAGCGATGGATCGACGACTGGATCGACGACGTCGGTCGCCAGTGACACGTTCACGAGCGATGTTACGAGCGATACGGCAAGCGACATGGGGTCGATCTCGTCAGGTGCCGAGTCGACGGGAACAGTTTCGAGCGAGACGGATGCAGGTAGCGCAACCATGTCGACCACCAACGGTGACGGTTCCAGCGACGTCTCGACCGGCAGTGTAGACGCAACGACCGTCGCCGAGACGACCGGGGGATCTTCCGTTGGTGAATCGTCCACATCGGGGTCTACCGGAATCGATCCGTGTGATGACACGACGGGCAGCGAGTGCGATCCGGGTGTGAAGGTGGCGATGTTTGGTCACCAGAGCCTGAACGTGGATGCGCAGGCGGTGCTCGAGCTCGTGCTCGAAGAAGGTGCGGAGGCGATCCTCCATCTCGGCAACGATGAGCATCTAGACGATGCCAACGCTTGGGATGCGATGCTCACGAACGTTCTCGGGCCGGATTTTCCTGTGTTGGCGGTCATTGGAAAACAAGAGCCGGAAAACTGGCCCGCATACCAGCAAAAGCTGGAGGCGAGGCTGGCAATGGTTCCCGGTGTGTCTTGCGCCGGCGACTTGGGTGTCAAGGCCGCTTGCAACTATCGAGGACTGCTGTTTCTGCTTTCGGGCGCCGGGCTGAGCGATGCGAAACACGATGCCTACATGACTCATCATCTCGCCGCGAGCGATGCGATGTGGAGGATCTGCGCCTGGCATACCACCATGAACGAGATGCAGACCGGTACCAAGGAAAATGAGTCTGGCTGGTACGTGTACGAGGCGTGTCGTCAGGGCGGTGCGATTATTGCGACTGCTCACGAACAAGCCTATTCGCGTACGTGGCTGATGGAAGATTTCCCAGCCAAGACCATTGCGTCGATGTCGAACACCATGCAGCTCGAACGTGGGCGTGCGATTGCGTTCGTCTCGGGCCTCGGCGGTCACAGCATTCACCCACAGGTGCGTGACGATCCGTGGTGGGCGTCGGTGTATACGTCCAGCCAGAACGCCCAGTTCGGTGCGCTGTTTTGTGCCTTCGGTGTCGGTGGGCAGCCCGATCACGCGAGCTGTTACTTCAAGACCATCGATGGCGATGTGCCCGACACGTTCGAGTTGGTGAGCGCCGTGGATCTGACTGGCGCGTGTCCATGGCCGGACGGTCACGCCGACTATTGCCGTGATTGTGGTCCGTGTCCCGACGGCACGGGCAACTGCCAAAACGATGGCCAGTGCCTGGCCGGAAGCGTCTGCAGTGCCGACGTGGGGGACGACTACGGTTACACAGCGTCCACGGACGTGTGCACGTCGACGTGCGCTTGGTCCGAAGGTCATAGCAACTACTGCCTCGAATGCGGTCCATGTCGTGACGGTGAAGGCGATTGCGATATGGACATCGAATGTGTCGGGGGTACGACTTGTCAAATGGACGTCGGAGCAGTGTTCGGCTACGAGCCACAACGCGACGTATGCCTCGCGATGCCGGTCGCGTGTCCGTGGCCCCACGGGCACTCCAACTATTGCCGTGATTGTGGTCCATGTCCGCACGGCGTGGGTGACTGCGACAACGATGCAGAGTGCGCCATGGGAGCCACATGTCAGCTCGATGTGGGAGAAACTTATGGATACGTGGCCACTGTCGATGTTTGCGTGATGTGACCGTGGGGCCCGAGGCGTTCGACTATTGGCTTCCAGACGAGCTGATCGCACAGCATCCAGCAGCTCGGCGCGGCGATGCCCGCATGCTCACGGTCGATGGTACCGGCGAGCTGCGCCATGCGCGGGCGCGCGAGCTGCAATCGTGGATCGAACGCGACACGTTGGTCGTGGTCAACGACTCGAAAGTCGTGCCTGCGCGTATCATCGCGCATAGGGACGATGGCAAGCGCTTCGAGTTGCTCGTTTGTGAGCCGCGAATCGGGCTGGTGAAGGGTTCTCGTGTGGCTGCGTGGCTTCGCCCGGGCAAGCGAGGCCGCGCGGGCGACCTGCTCCGCGTGACCGACGTTTGCTCGAATACACAAGTCTTGCTCGTTCGGCTCGCGCAGCGGGACACCACGGATCCCCGTGCGTGGTGGATGGACATTCTCGAAGGGGACGTCATGGCGGCTCTGGAGCGTTGTGGGGCCGTTGCTTTGCCACCGTACATCGCACGTGCAGCCAACCTTTTGGATACCGAACGTTACCAAACCGTGTATGCGACCGACCCTGGATCGATCGCCGCGCCTACCGCGGGGTTACACCTGGAACCCGAGCTGCTCCGCCAACTGGATTGCGTGAGCATCACTCTTCACGTCGGTCCTGGAACGTTCCTTCCGATGAATGTTGCCGATGTACGCGACCACAAGATCCGCTCAGAACGCGTGGTTTTGACGCGGGATGCCGCGCATCGAATCGAAGGCGCACGTGCACAGGGGAGGAGGATCCTCGCAGTAGGGACGACGGTCGTTCGGGCGCTCGAAACCGTGGCCGCGTTGCATGCTGGCGACATCGCGGCCGGCTGCTACGACGCCGATTTGGTGATCGGTCCAGATCACGAGTTTCATGTCGTCGACGATCTACTGACCAACTTTCATCTCCCACGCAGCAGCCTGCTCATGCTGGTGTGCAGTTTCGGGGGCAGGGAACGCATCTTGCGTGCGTACGAGCAGGCGGTGCGCGAACGGTACCGTTTTTTCAGTTATGGGGACTGCATGTTGGTACGTAAGCCGATGTGAAGCGTGCCGACGGGCTTATTACTGCGGTGCTGTGGCCTTGCGAACGTCCATGAGCTCCACCGTGAACGCGAGCGTCGCGTTGGCGGGGATCTTGCCCATCGAACGCTGGCCGTAGGCGAGCTCTGGGGGAATCACGAGCTTGCGCAGCCCGCCGACTTTCATGCCCACGATGCCCTGATCCCAACCTTTGATCACGCGACCCTGTCCGAGGGTGAAGCTCATGGCATCGCGCTTGTGTGAGCTGTCGAACTGAGTGCCGTCGCTCAACGTCCCGATGTAGTGAACCGTGACGGTGTCACCGGTTTCGGCTGCATCACCCTTGCCGGCGGCAAAGTCCTCCAAAAGGATGCCACCTGCGAGCGTTTTCTTGCGTTTCGATGTGCCCGAAAATGCCTCGGCCGGCTTCGGCGGAGGCAGAGGCGGCCGAGCGGATACGAGCTCGAGTGTGAACACGAGTGTGGCGTTGGCCGGAATCTTTCCTTTACCACGCTCGCCGTACCCCATCGAGGGTGGGATCACTAGCTTGCGTTTTCCACCGACGCGCATGCCCTCCACTCCTTCGTGCCAGCCCTTGATCACGCGTCCTGTTGCGAGCCGAAACACGATTGGTTTTTTTCGTGGAATCGAGCTGTCGAACACAGTACCGTCGGTGAGGCGGCCGGTGTAGTGCACCTCGACCTCGCCGTTGGGTTGGCCAAGTGGTCCGGTGCCGATCACGAAATCTTCGACGCGCACGCCACCCGCGGTCACATGAGTTGCGATAGCCGCGCCGTCGAACGGGGCATCGAATTTGATTTCGGGAGAGGGTTCACTGGGCAAGCTCGTGGTCGGGGAGTTTGTCGTGCCCGTGGTCGCATCAGCCTTCTCGTCCTCGACTTTTGTCGAGTCGGTAGAGAGCGAATCGGAAACCTTGGGAAGCGATTGTTGGGACGCTGGCTGTGGTTCTCCAGGTGAACCCATGCAAGCACAAACGAGCACGAGACAAACACGTACGAGCGGAAGCTTGGGGGGATACGAACGGGCTGCGTAGGCGTTCATTGCGAGGGCGCAGATATACACCGATTCTGCCGGGAATGGTGCCCAACCCTCGATCTTGCGTGCCAGGCTATGTGTGCGCCAGCGAGCGACGCAACTGCTTGGAAACGCGTCGCGTCGCATCGCGCACGCGCTCGTTCATGCGATGCATGGCTCGCCCCAAGCGGTGACTGGGCAGCTCTTCGACGAGCCGGCGCAGTCGGTTGTGCTGCACTAGCCGAGCCACCAACAGAATCGACGACAGCAAAACGGTGGCACCGAGCACGACCATGGGTATCGGGTGTCGGCGGAGCTGCTTTCTGCCATCGACGGTATCTTTCAGTTTTTCTTCGAGCCGCGCGATGTCATCACCGAGCTGAGCGCGGTCCGTGCGAACTTCATTCATCAGGTCATCTGTTGTTTCGCCCATGCGACGGTCTCCCTCATCGAAGTTCTTGTTTTGTACCCTGGCGAATCGAGACGTTGTAATCGACGCACTCCGCTCATGACCAAGGCACCGGAGGCAGCGAGCAACGTGGTTGTCACAATCAGAGCCGCGGCCCACCACGGAAGCCCCGCGGCAATGCCGTAAGTGATGGTCACAAGGGCAAAGCCAAGCGCGTAGAAACCAAGCACCGCTCCGGCGACGATGACAGCGGAGCTTCGTATCGCATTGGTCACGTCCTCGCGCAGCTCGGCTTTGGCGAGCGCGAGCTCGTCGCGAACGAGCTTTTGAGCGTGTACGAGCAGGTCTTTCGTGAGCTCCGCGAATGACGGAGCGTCCGTTGCGCCAGGGTCGCCGTTTGGGGATGTCACGGAAAAAAGTAAAGCAATTCGCGTGCCGAGCCCTGGTCGTGGCAGCGGCATGAGACGTGTACAATCACGCCACTCGATGAAGGCCATTCGCACGGGCAGCCAAGGATCTCTGGTGAGGGCTTGGCAGTTGTTTCTGCTCGGCCGGGGCCTCGCGCTTGGCACGATCGATGGGATCTTCGGGTCACGAACGGAGCTGGCGACCAAGCGGTTTCAGCGGCAGATGAAACTGGACGACGACGGCATCGTGCACAACCGTACGTTCGGTGCTGCCATGCGCCTCGGTTTCGTCTTGTTGGAAGACACCGAAGACGATCGACAAGATGGACCCAATTGGCCGCCCCGTCCGGCATTCGAGCCCCTGACGAACAACGCCGAGCGCCAGCGCCAGTTCGGACCGCTTGCGTTCGAATTGGCCCCGACCCCAGGCAATCCCGGGGCGATTCGAATCTTGAACGATTGGAAACGCACGAACCTGATCGAGATCAAAGTCCCGCAGCTGTCACGTGTGCGTGACGGCAGGACCAAGGTGCTGGTTCACAGACTCGTTGCCGAGCGGTTCCGTGAGTTATGGGCCAAGTGGGAGCACAAGCGTGTGCTCGATCGTGTCCTCACGTGGCATGGGGCATTCGTACCACGTTTGATTCGAGGAAAAACCGTACTGAGCAACCACGCGTTCGGCACAGCGTTCGACATCAACATGAAATGGAATCGGCTCGGGCATCAGCCAGCGCTCGTACGTGAGCAAGGCTCGGTACGGGAACTGGTACCATTCGCCAACGAGTTGGGCTTCTACTGGGGTGGACACTACCGCGGTCGTCTCGATGGTATGCACTTCGAGCTTGGCCCGCTCGACTAGCAACCTGTTGCAGATCACGTTATTTCTTCAGCCGTGTAAGCTGTTTCTTTGCGTCCCGCGCATACGTGCCAGAGGGTGCAAGGGAGAGATAGCGTTCGTACGCTTCGATGGCCGCTGCGGTATCTTTCTCGTTTTGCTGGAGCACGCCGAGCGTCAGCCAGCAGTCAGCCTTGTCGGGGGCGACGCGAACACATCGGTTCGCACTCTCCTTTGCGGGCGCGAGCTCGTTGTGTTCGAGTTGCACCTGAGCGAGCAATAGCAACGCGTCAGCGTTGTCGGGGCTGATCTCCAGCACTTCTTGGAGGCTGCCTCGTGCGGCTTTCAGCTTGCGGCGTTTGTATAGTGTACGCGCATTGGCGAGTTTGTCGGCCAATGCGGCCTCATTGGCGCTCGACGTGGGCGCGCTACGTGCCTGTGCACCCCCGCCGGCGCCGGACGGTGCAGTTGGTACGGAGTCCGAGACGTTGCCGACCATCGGAGCATGCGAACCAGGCGGCGCGCTTTCCACGGGTTCGCGCTCAGAAGGAACCGGCGAAACGGCACGCGCAGAGGAGGGCGGGGGTGCGTCGACGGAATCGCTTTCGAGGGTCGCGACCGCGCCGTTTCGAACTGGCTCGATCGCGGCAGCCTCTGAAGCGGACGGAACGCTCGGGAACAACTGATCCTTCATGACGATCAAGGTGAGGCCCGCGAGCAAGGCCGCAGCGATCGCAATCGCAGGCCATGGGAGAGGCTTTGGCGCGGCAGAAGCAGCATCACGGAACGGGTCGTCATCGGAAAGCGAATGCCCACCAACATGGGATACGCCGGCTCTCGACTCACCGCCCAGCTCCTCCCCGAGAAAGTCCGAGGCGGCGTTGGAGCGTTTCGACAGACCCACGACACCTGCGACAGGATGCACTACGGGTTTGGCGTTCCCAACGCGCTGAAAGTCCGGCATTGGTGCGAGCCCCAGTGTCTTCACTGGTTCGCTCTCGGAGCCTCGCGCCGATGCTTTCGCGGCCGCTGCACGGATCCGCTCCATCTTGATGGCGACCTCGTCCGGAGTGGCCGATTCCTCGGTCGCCGTTGGAATCGATGGTAGGTGGATAGGCCGTGTCAGTTTTTCTGCTTGCTCTTGCAAGGTGGACGAACCCTCGGTGCGCGGTTCGGGAGCCAGCCATGCCGGAGGTGCCCAGGCCTCGCGATCCGTGCGTTCTGGTGCGGGCGCCTCCGACGAACCATGAGTCGCACCTAAAGACACCAAGGCTTGCGTCTTGCGAACATTCTCGGTGGTCCCGCCACCCAACGTCGGCATCGCTCGACTGGAGTTCCCGGCGTCATCCGGCCATTGAGATCGCGGCATAGGAACGCCGAGCGAAGGCGGATCGTCGTTCGACTCCGATTCCGAGGACGAATTCGACTGAGAAGGACGCTTGCTGGGATCCAACCATTCACCACAGAAACGACACTTCACCGCCGCAGCCTGAATGACCTCGGCGCAGTACGGGCAATGCTTCACGGATCCGACCTTAGCACAAGCACCCTCCTGGGGGGTGCGCGGTTCCGGCGCGATTGTGGCCCAAGCCCATCGGGCAGGTGTCGGAATGCTATCGTGGCCACCGGGCATGCGGCTTTGCACGAATCGTCGTCTCGAATCGTTCGTCGCCCGACTTCCGCCATCGTTTGCCATGGCGGAGCTTCCGACACCCGTCGAGCGTGCTTCGTGGCTCGATCGTGGGGAGGCCGAGGTGTGGATTAAACGCGACGATCGATCGAGTCTCGTGTACGGTGGTGGAAAGGTTCGCAAGCTCGAGTGGCTGTTGGCCAACCCCCCGTTCGTCGACGCGAGCACGCTCTGGACCGTTGGAGGCATTGGCAGCCACCACCTGGTCGCACTCGCGCTGCATTTGCAGGGCACTGGAAAACAGCTGCACGCGCTTACGTTTGCGCAGAAACCCACCCCCCATGTGCGAACCAATCTGGCCGTACTCGCTTCGCTGGATACCCGCCTTTGGCACGTGCGCTCTCGATCCTGCCTCCCTTGGGGGTGGTTGAAGTATCGCGTGCTCGCAGCTCCCCCTCGGATCGGCCGCTATCTTACGCCGGGCGCGAGTAGCGGCATCGCTTGTCTCGGATTCGTGGAAGCTGCGCTCGAGCTCGATCAGCAAGTTCGCTCGGGCGCTGCACCACGGCCTACACGCGTGTACGTCAGCGCCGGTACGGCTGGTGCCGCGGCTGGGCTTGCCATCGGGTTCGCGCTCGCAGGCATGCCCACGGAGTTGAGGTTGGTATCATCGGTCGAGCGCATTGCCTTCAACCACTGCATGTTCGACCGCAAACTGGCCGAGGTGTTCGCCGTGTTGCGTTCGTATGGCACTTCGTTTGGCGCGGACGAGCGATCGCTGCGTCGCCTATGTAGGCGCTCGGGGGTGACTTGGACGATCGATCATCGGTTCGTGGGGGCGGGTTACGGGGAACCCACCGTGCGCGCACACGAGGCCGTGGCACTGGCATCCGAGCACGGAATCGTGTTGGAGACCACGTATACGGGCAAGTGTGTTGCGGCGCTGCGTCACGACCTCGGGAGCGAACCACCGAAGGGACCCGTGTTGTTCTGGAACACGCATGCTGGAAATGATCTACGGGCACATATCCGCCCTGCCTGGGAAAACGCGCTTCCTCCTGGGTTGGCGCGATGGCTCACACGTCAACACGAAGGCGTTCGAGCTCTTGTCTGAGCCTTTGCAACTCGGCTTCGGCCACCCGAGCTCGCTCTTCGGCAGTCGCTCGCAAGACCTCGCCCGTGGCTCCGGTGGCGAGCCGCACTCGCTGTCGCGAACCTTGTCCGACGACGCGTAGCCAGCAACCGAGCACGCGTGACACCACGCGATCGTGGTTGGTGGCGTTTGCGCTCTGCAACTGGCCGTCTGGCTGACGATGCATCACTTGCCAACGGAGCCGCCCTGGGCGGTCGTCAGCGTCGGGGTCGAACACGACGAGCTCTTCGACGCCTACCTGCGCATAGCGAATCGGCGCGCGTAGGTAGTCTTTGGGTACGTTGCGTGAAACGATCTCCAGCGCGAAGCTCGGAGCGATTCCGGTTTCCCATAGTTTCCAGGCCCCCACCCGCGTGTCCGGATCGACACCAGGAAGCACATAGAGGTCAGGTGACACACAACATGACGGGTCGTATTGCTTCCAATAAATGAACTGGTCGGCACCGGCCAAGGCGTGCTCGCCACGCTCTGCCAACCAACGTCGAACCTCGGGTAGCAGCTCGGTGACGATCATGCGCTGCAAGAGGTCTTCGCCCATGTCGTCCTCGACCGGATACACCGTAGGATCCACGTCCGGCTCCCCAACACGACGCGAAGCGCCTTGCGACATGTTGGACAGCTTAGCATTTTGCGGTGGCACCGGTTTTGGTGTTCCGATCGGCCGCCACGCCAAGTCGTTGCGATGTTTGTTGGCACCCCGACGCGCGTAGAGCGCGGAGTCTGGAACGGCCACGTCGTGCGAAGGCTCAGTGAATCGTGGTCGGGGACTGTGTGACTTCGGTTCGGCGTCTTCCCTGTGCGTCGGATGTGTCGGAACCAAGCGGCAAAAACGCTGCTTTCTCGGCGTTCCATTCCTCGATTCGTCCAAGCGCGATGTCGTAAAACCATCCGTGGATCTGCAGGTGCCCTGCTTGTAGGCGCGACTCCACCACCGGGTAAGAGCGCAAGTTTTCGAGCTGTACGAGCACGTTGGCACGCGCGGCAGCGTCGGGGGATGCGTCTATGGGAAGTCTTTGCCTGAGCCGCTGCGCGTCTTTCAGCCAAGCGACGACGCTCTCCAAAGACGGATCGACATCGTCACGCAGGATCGCGGTCATTGCTCCACAACCAGAATGCCCACACACGATGATCTGGTCCACACCGAGGATTCCCACGGCGAACTCGACACCCGCGCCCTCGGCTGGTCGACCGTCGGCAAACCGCGGTGGCACGATGTTGCCGATGTTGCGGTGGATGAACAGCTCACCTGGCTCGGTGGATGTCATCAGTGTTGGGCTCACCCGACTATCCGAGCACGTAATGAACAACGTGTGCGGTTGTTGGCCGGTTGCCAATTGCTTGAACAGTCCGAGATAGCGGCCATGGGTATCTTGCTGAAAGCGGATCACGCCATCCAGGACGCGTTCGCGTGCGAAATCTCCCGCTGCGATGCCGAGCGCGTGTGCGGCGTGCACTTCGTCCGGGGCCAGCGTCGAACCGAGCTCTCCGTTTCGGTCGGCGTGCGCGAGGGCAGAGGCCAGCTCTTGCGAGGCGTGCAACAAGACCACTCGGATCCCTCGCGACAGCAAGCCCTTTACCAAATCCGCGAGCGCATCTATGCCGGTCGAGTCGAAATGGTCGACTTGCGATAGATCGATGATCACACCTCGATTGACGTTGGCCTCGACCAGCGGAGCCCGCAGGGCGTCGAACTGGCTAAGTGACGCCACGGTCAAGCCTCCCTGTATCGACAATCGAATCGGTCCGTACGCGAGGGTGCGGAGCTGAACACGCGATTGCCCGGCCCTCAACCCCGCAATGACGAACGCCGCGACGATGCCCGCTTGCACCCCAGCGAGAAGGTCGAAAAAAACCATCGCAACGAACGTGATCGCAAAGATCCCAACGTCGGAAGCCGATGCACGCCACAGATCCAACGCAACGCGATAGTCGAGCATTTTCACGGCCAGCCCGAGCAACACGCCGGTGAGCGCGGCCGTGGGAATCGTCGCCATGACGTTCGCCAGCACGTAGACGGTTGCGAGCACCAGGAGCGCATGGATGAGCGCCGCGCGACGTGTTTGAGCGCCCGATAGCACGTTCAGGGTAGAGCGCGCAATCACGCCGGTGGCAGGAATGCCACCAAAAGACATCGCCAAGATGTTCCCGAGACCCTGACCAACGAGCTCCTGATCGGGATCGTGCCTGTGTTTACGGGAAAGCTTGTCCACTGCGCTCGACGACAACAACGTCTCGATCGACGTCAATGCATAAAGCACAGCCGCATTGGCGAAGATACCCCCCCAGTCATCTCGCTGCAGCATCGGCAACGTGGGCCACGGCAAGGTGTCTGGAATGCTTCCAACGCGGCCAACCTGCGGCCATAGACTCAGAGCCACTGCTGTACACACGATCACCGCCACGAGTGGCGCCGGGACACGGGGAACGAAACGCGGCAACACGAGCATGATCGCGGTAGTGACGAGCGTGAGCACCAGCGTGGGTACGTGTGTGTCGCGGATCAGCTCGCGGATATGTGTGATGACGTCGATGACGTGGGCCTGGTCAGGGGGTGGAAGCCCCAGCACCCGGGGAAGCTGACCGATCAGAATGATCGCGCCTACACCGGCGGTGAACCCGAGCACGACGGGCACTGGAACCACACGCATGACGCGACCGAGACCGAGCACACCCGTCGTGAGCTGAAGCGCGCCAGCGAGCATTCCGGACAAGAGCAGACCGGAGAAACCGTGATCCTCGACGATGGTGGCCACGAGCACGGCCACGGCTGCCGCAGGGCCGCTCACTGCGAGCGGTGTGCCACCCAACAGCGAACACATGACGCCTGCAACGATCGCCGTGACGAGGCCGGCCTCGACTGGCGCATGGCTGGCCATCGCGATCGCCATCGAGAGCGGCACTGCGAGGCAGGCCACGGTGACCCCGGCGATCGAGTCCCGTAACAGTCCTTTCGGTTCGAGCAGCGCCCGCCACTCCGGCAACAAGCGTGAGATCCCCAGGTCGAAACGGAACCGATCGGTAGGTTGGATGCGACCGTCTGTGTTCATGCGCCGCGCATCATGCCACGGATCGACGAGACGACGGGTGTAGAATAAATCCACTCATTGCCCCCCGGTACAAAGATGCCTCATCGTGAAAGCGAGCGCGGCGGCGTGTAGACGAGTAGAATCTGGAATCTGCGGCCGGTCGACATGGTAAAACCCGTCAGAGGCATTCTTGTGGCCCAGCTAGACTACGTCACCGTGCTCGAGGGTTGTTCATACGCTATCGTGACCTGGGATCGTGACGATCGGATCGTCTATGCGAACGCTGTGGCCGAACGATTGTTCGGATGGGACAACGCCCAGCTCCAGAGTTGTTCGCTCACGACGATCATACCGGATCATGTCCTTGCAGCGCACGGCGCTTTGCTGGTCTCTAGTGTCGTAACAAATGGCCAAAATATCCTCAGCACACCGATCCGCGCGCGAGCGCGTCACCATGACGGTCATGAGTTCGATGTCGACGTCACGTCGTCGGCATTCCCTCAATCGAACGGATCCGATCTGTTCGTGGCTTTGCTGCAAGTCGTTCAGGACGGGCTCGAGCCCGAGCGCCAGGGCGTTTTACAACGTCTAATGCTCATGGAGCACAACGTCATGCGGATTCTCGTCCAGGTACGGTCGCTCGACGACGTGGCACAGCGCATTCCGGCCGCCATTGCGGAATCGATCGAGTGGGATGTCGCGGTATGCTGGCTCGAAGACACGGCGACGGGTGTGCTCAAGGCGGGCGGTGCATGGGCGACTCCCACGAGGGCCGTCGACCGATTCATCCAAGTGTCGCGGCGTGCGGCATTTTTGCCTGGAGAAGGGCTCGCGGGCCGTGTTTGGGACACGCGCAAACCGGTATGGAGCGTCGATGTCGTTCGCGACCGCCAATACATGAAGAGCCGGGTCGCGCTCGCGGACGGTCTTCACGCTGCTTGCCTGGTTTCCGTGGAGTCGGGCGAAAAAATCTATGGTGTGCTCGAATTGCTGCATCGCAGCGCTCGCGAGCGAGACGAACAGCTGCTTCAAAGTCTGGTGAAGCTCGGTACACACATTGGTAAGTGTCTGCAGCAGCTCGAACGACAAAGCGATTGACCACCCAGCAGCGAGTAAGGTGAGGGGCGCAGACGATGCTGGAGCAAGACCAAGGTTCCATATCCCCAACTGTCACCGCAGTCGATCCCGTGTGCGGGATGACTGTGAATCCCGCGATGCCGCGCGGAGGAACGATCTCGCACGGGGGCAAGGTGTACTACTTTTGTAGCTCGCGTTGCCGCCAGCGATTCGTCGAGGATCCCGGCAGATACTCGAGCGAGCGTGTCGAGAAGCCCGCGGTGACGGCGAACTCGACGAGCTGGGTGTGTCCGATGCATCCCGAGATCGTTCGAGATGCGCCGGGAAGTTGTCCGATTTGTGGAATGGCCCTCGAGCCGACCATCGTTGCGCTCGAGCACACGGACAATCCCGAGCTCGTCGACATGAAGCGACGTTTCTGGGTATGCCTGGCGCTTTCGATCCCGGTGCTCGGGCTAGCGATGTCCGAGATGATTCCCGGGCAGCCGCTGCAACGTGTTGTGTCTGCGTGGGGCTTGACCGGCGCGCAGCTGGTACTGGCGACACCGGTCGTGCTGTGGGGCGCAGCTCCCCTTTTTGGACGTGGATGGGCCTCGCTCGTCAACCGCAAGCTCAACATGTTCACGCTGATTGCTTTGGGCATCGGCATCGCCTGGCTGTACAGTGTCGTGGCCTGCGTGCTCGCTCTCGTGCGCCCGGATGCGATTCCCACGGAATACCGCACACACGGCGGCGTGCCGCACGTTTACTTCGAAGCGGCAGCCGTGATCACGACGCTCGTGCTTCTCGGGCAGGTTCTCGAACTTTTGGCACGTAGTCACACCCACGGGGCGATCCGTAGTTTGATGCGGTTGGCACCCAAGCTGGCGCGGCGCATTGACACTGGCCTCGAAGAACGCGATGTACCCGTGGAGCTCGTACGCGTCGGCGATCGTGTGCGGGTCCGGCCTGGTGAGCGAATTCCGGTCGATGGCAAGGTGATCGACGGCGTCTCCTCCGTGGACGAATCGATGATCACGGGCGAATCCGTGCCGGTCGAGAAGCAACCCGGCGCGACGGTGATCGGTGGGACCATGAATGGTACTGGAGCGCTCGTTGTCGCAGCGGAGCGCGTGGGCGCGGATTCACTGCTCGCGCACATCGTGAGGATCGTCGGTGAAGCACAACGGAGCAAAGCCCCCATCCAGAAACTCGCAGATCGCGTGTCAGCATGGTTTGTCCCGGCCGTCATACTCGTCGCCGTGCTCACGTTCGTTGCCTGGTGGATGTTTGGGCCCAGGCCTGCCTTGACTCATGCGCTCGTCAACGCGATTGCGGTGCTGATCATTGCGTGTCCGTGTGCGCTCGGACTCGCCACCCCCATCTCGATCACCGTGGCCTCGGGCCGGGGCGCCGGTACAGGTGTGCTGTTCAAGCACGCTCGAGCGCTCGAGCGCTTGGCCGAGGTCGATGTGCTGGTCGTCGACAAGACCGGTACGTTGACGATGGGCAAACCGAGCGTTGTTACGGTCGACACCGTGCGTGAGGCAGGGGACGGTGTCGACGAGTTGCTGCGCGTCGCGGCATCGCTCGAGCGCGGCAGCGAGCATCCGCTCGCCTCGGCCATCGTTTCGGCGGCAGCACAGCGGGGATTGTCGCTCGTGCCCGCGGATGAGTTCATGTACGAGAGTGGAGGCGGTGTGGTAGGAACGATCGAAGGACGCCGCATCGTGCTTGGCAATGCGCACTGGCTCGAACGACAAGGCGTCGATCCATCAGCATTGGAACGGTATGCCAGCGCGGCACGTGACGATGGTCAAACCGTCGTGCTCGTTGGTATCGAGGGTAGAGCGGCCGGCTGGATCGGCGTCGCGGATGCCGTCAAGCCCACCACGCTCGCAGCGCTTCGCATGTTGAAAGCCCAGGGCATCGAAATCGTGATGTCGACGGGCGACAATCGTGCGACCGCACAGGCGGTCGCAAACAAGCTCGAGATCTCCAGGGTCGAAGCCGAAGTGCTCCCTGCCATCAAGGCGCACTCGATCGAGCGTTTGCAACGTGATGGTCACGTCGTCGCAATGGCGGGAGACGGCATCAACGACGCGCCGGCGCTCGCACAAGCTGACGTCGGCATCGCCATGGGTACAGGTACCGACGTTGCGATGGAAAGCGCCGCTGTCACGTTGGTGAAGGGAGATCTGCGTGCGATTGCGCGGGCACGCTCATTGAGCGTGGCAACCATGAGAAACATCCGACAAAATCTATTCTTCGCGTTTGCTTACAACGCGCTCGGCATTCCGATCGCGGCTGGAGTGCTGTACCCGACGTTTGGCTGGTTGCTTTCCCCGATGATCGCCAGCACAGCCATGAGTTTGAGCTCCGTCTCAGTCATCGCCAACGCCCTACGGTTGCGTCGGGTTCCACTATGACAAAAGGATCGAGCTCGCGTCACCCGAGCCCCGTCGGGTGACGCCGGTACTCGCGAGTGGCCTGGTCCCCGGCCTGCGCGATGGCGAAACCGAGACGATGGGGCGGTCGGAAGGTGGGGACTTGTCCATCGTTGAGCTACCCGGTATGACCCGGCGCCTCGAGACCATGGCCCGCAAATACGTCTATTCGTTCGGCGGCGGCACAGCGGAGGGCCGCGAAGAGCTCAAGTCATTGCTCGGCGGGAAGGGGGTGGGGCTGGCGGAGATGAGCAACGCAGGCGCACCGGTGCCTCCGGGATTCACGATCACCACCGAGGTGTGCAACAGCTACCGCGAAAGCGGTCAGATCTCGCAAGAGGCCCGGCGCCAGATCGAAGAACATTTGGCGACGCTCGAGTCTCGTATGAACGGCAAACTCGGAGCGGGTGAGCGACCTGTGCTGGTGTCGGTGCGCTCCGGCGGGGCAGTATCGATGCCCGGGATGATGGATACGGTGTTGAACCTCGGTCTCAACGATACGTCGGTTCGTGCGCTCGCGGACCTGTCCGGCAACGAACGCTTTGCTCACGACGCTTACCGCCGTTTGCTACAGATGTACGGCGACGTGGTGATGGGTGTCCCCCACATCGAATTCGAACGCATCCTCACGCGGTACCGCACGCAGCGACGGGCCAAACATGACGCCGATCTCGATACCGCAGCCCTGCGCGAGCTCGTGCGTGACTACAAGAAATTGATCCGTACCCACACCAAGCGCGCGTTCCCAGCCGATCCGGGCACGCAGCTCATGGGTGCGATCGAGGCGGTGTTTCGTTCGTGGAACAACGAGCGCGCCCGTGTGTACCGGGCGCTGCACGAGATTCCGGACGATCTTGGCACCGCGTGCACCGTACAGGCGATGGTGTTCGGGAACCGAGGCAAGCGTAGCGGCACCGGTGTGGGCTTTACCCGCAATCCAGCGACCGGTGCGGCCGAATTTTATGGCGAATTCTTGCTCGATGCTCAAGGTGAGGACGTCGTGGCCGGCATCCGCACGCCGCGACCGATTGCCGAGCTGGAGCAGGTGCTGCCGGACGCCTTTCACGAGCTGCGAGACATCGCCACGCGACTGGAACGCCACTACGGCGACATGCAGGATTTCGAGTTCACCATCGAAGATGGGCGCTTGTACATGCTGCAAACGCGTACCGGCAAACGTACGGGGATAGCCGCCACACGCATCGCCACCGACATGGTCGACGAGGGATTGATCACCCGTGAAGAAGCCGTGATTCGTGTGGAACCGGTACAGCTTCTTCAATTGTTGCACCCAGTGTTCGATCCCGCGGCCCGAAAAGCCCATGAGGTCGTCGCAACCGGACTCAATGCTTCGCCCGGAGCGGCGTGTGGTCGCGCAGTGTTCAGCGCCGACGAGGCGGTGGCTCGTGCAGCGGCAGGCGAAACCGTGGTGCTGTTGCGACATGAGACCAGCCCCGACGACATCCATGGCATGGCACGCGCGGTTGGCCTACTCACGGCTGCTGGTGGCATGACGAGCCACGCTGCCGTGGTCGGTCGTCAGATGGGTAAGCCGGCAGTGGTCGGCTGTCATGCGTTGCGGATCAGGCACGACGGTCGCCGCGCGATCATTGGCAAGAACTCGATTGCCGAGGGTGACTGGATCTCCATCGATGGCACCACGGGTGACGTGATCCTCGCGCGCGTGCCCACGATGCCCAGCGAGGTCGTTCAGGTCGTCACTGGCGAGCTCGACGAAGCCGACAGTCACTCCTATCAGGGCTTCAAGCGCCTGCTCCAGTGGGCCGATCTCACGCGTAGACTGCGTGTGAGAGCCAACGCTGACAATGGGATCGATGCTCGACTGGCTGTGGCGTTCGGAGCCGAGGGCATCGGATTGTGCCGCACCGAGCACATGTTTTTCGGCGAAGAACGCCTCGAGAAGATGCGCGCGATGATCCTCGCGCGTACGCAAGCCGAACGAAAGCAGGCCTTGCGCAAGCTTCTTCCGCTGCAACGGCACGACTTCATCGAGCTGTTCCGCGCCATGGATGGCATGCCTGTCACGATTCGTTCGCTCGATCCACCGCTCCACGAGTTTCTGCCCAACCAGACCGAGCTCCGCGTCGAAATCGAGGTAATGAAGGCAACCGGCAAGACCAAGGGCAAGCAGCGCGTCCGCTTGCAGGAGTTGGAAAGCTTGCTCGAGCGCGTCCAGGAGTTGTCGGAGTTCAATCCGATGCTGGGTTCACGAGGTTGTCGGCTCACCATCATGGTGCCCGAGATCCTCGAGATGCAGGTGCGTGCAATCATGGAGGCCGCCGCCAAATGCATCGCAGACGGGGTCGACGCGCGACCCGAGATCATGATTCCGCTGGTTGGCCACGTCGAGGAGCTCAGGCGCCAGCGCGTGGTCGTTGAATACACCGCCAATGCAGTCATGGCGGAGCAAAAAGCCCGCATCCCATATACGGTCGGAACGATGATCGAAGTCCCGCGCGGAGCCTTGACTGCCGATGCCATCGCCGAGGTGGCAGATTTCTTCAGCTTCGGCACCAACGATCTCACGCAGACTACGCTCGGCGTCAGCCGAGACGACGCCGGCACGTTTTTGGGCGCCTACGTCGAAAGTGGGATCTTGCCACGCAACCCGTTTGTATCGATCGATCGCGACGGGGTCGGAAGATTGATGCAGATCGCGGTGGAAGGTGGCCGCAGGACCCGTCAGGGCCTCAAGATCGGCATCTGCGGGGAGCACGGCGGCGACCCGCAGTCGGTGGGTTTTTGCCACGACACCGGTCTCGACTACGTCTCGTGCTCGCCCTACCGGATCCCGGTGGCACGATTGGCTGCTGCGCAGGCAGTTTTGCACGCTCGCGGGGCCCAAGAGATCATCGCTCGTGCCCGGCGTAACCGCCGGGCCAAGCTGCCACCGACCTACCACGGCGTGTTGCCGAGGTGAGTGTTGGTTTGACCTGCCTCACGCACGTACATGAGCAGGCACCTGGATCGAGCTGACCGCAGGTGTTTGCGGGTTCGCACGGACAGCCAGCATCGACGCGAAAACGTGACGATAGCGCCAGGCGAGAAAGATCTCGGCGGACAAGAGCGCGGCGGCCATCCCAACGCCCTTGGGATCGAGGAAAAGGTGGAACGCGAAAATGTTGACGAGCACCGGCGCGAACAGCGCGAGAGCGAGTGGGACGAAGCGATTGCTCAGCAACAGCAGCCCCGCAGTGAGCTCTGTACCCTTGATGAGGGGGAACATATAACCGGTCGCGGCAAGCGCGCCCAGGAAGTCACCGTCGGGACCTGGATGGGGTGGCTGTGGGAGAAAGCCCAAAAAACCGTTCAGCCCGAAGATCGTGAGCGCTGATCCCAGGGCGATCCTCGTGATGGTTGGCAAGTTCTTTCGGATGGTGTGCATGTTTCTGCCTCCGAGGGCCATTCTGTGTCGTTGCAGAAAACGCAACTAGATCGTCATTTGCGAACACATCGTTGCTATCATGGCAACGGTGGACCTGAACGACGCAGCGGTATTCGCCAAGGTCGTCGAGACCGGCAGCTTCACGGAAGCGGCCAAGCTCCTTCAGCAACCGAAGTCGAGCGTGAGTCGTACGGTGGCACGCCTGGAGGACCAGCTTGGTGTTCGGCTGCTGCACCGAACGACGCGCAGTCTGTCGCTCACCGAGGCAGGCCAGGTGCTCTACGATCGAGCTCGCGGCGCAGTGCAGGGCCTGGAAGAAGCCGCTTCCGCTGCGCGAGAGCTCGGTGGTGAGCCGAAAGGAACTGTGCGGGTCACCGCACCAGCCGATTCACAATCACGGCTGCACGAAGTCATCGCCCGATTCGTTGCCACGTATCCAGCGATCCATGTCGAGCTCAGCCTCACCCCACGACTCGTCGATCTGGTGGCGGAAGGCTTCGATCTTGCCCTTCGGGCCGGCCGGCTCAGCGACTCGCGACTGGTGGCTCGGAAGATCGGATCGTCCAGCCAGAGGTTCTTCGCTGCACCGTCGTATCTGGCATCGCACAAACGACCTCAGGCGCTCACGGACCTCGCGCAACACGATTGCATCTTGTTTCGTGGCAGGGCGGGAAGGGTCCGCTGGACTGCGCTGCGTAACGGCAAAGAGGAGAGCGTCGAGGTGAGGGGACCCATCAACGTCGATGATCTATCTTTTGCGATCCAGATGGCCATCGTCGGTGCCGGAATCGGATTCTTCCCCGTCATGATGGCATTGGATGCGGTCCATCGTGGCGAGCTCGAGCCGCTCCTTCCCGAATATCAGTCCGAGGAAACGCCGCTTCATCTCGTGGTTCCATCGGCGAGCTTCATCCCAGCGCGTGTAGCATTGCTGCGCGATTTTCTGGGCGACCATTTCGAGCGCGCTTTGGCAGAAATGCGCACAAAGTGCAGCAAGCGTCGGCCATGACGCGCGCATCGGCGCAGGGCCCGTGCCGCTCGGAATGGTGGAATTTTTTTGGGAGAGTGTCTCAGTTGCTCCTGATCGTCCGTCGAGCAGGTGAACGCTGCCAGGGCAGCGTTCAAAAAACCCCAACCAAGGAACGAACCGTGAAAAAATTCATGTTCATCTATCGCAATCCCGCAGGAGTCACGGACCGCAAGCCATCGCCGGAAGAAATGCAGCAGATGTTTGCGCAATGGGACGCGTGGAGAAACAAGTTCAAGGACGAGATCCTCGACAAGGGTGACGGACTTCAACCTCACGGCAAGGTGCTCAAGGCCAGCGGCGTCAGCGACGGACCGTTCACGGAGGCCAAAGAAGTGCTCGGAGGATTCTCCATCGTCCAGGCAAAATCCTACGAACAGGCACTCGAAGTCGCGCGCGCGTGCCCGATCGTGCACGCGCCGGGATCGAGCATCGAAATCCGCGAAATGATGGGTTTCTAACGCCGCTCGCATGGGACGAGAAGCCGAAGGATCGGGCTCGACACATCACGGGCTCGTGGAGCATTTCTTTCGCCACGAGTACGGCCGCGCTGTGGCAACACTGGTCCGGTCCTTCGGTACCCGCAATCTCGATCTGATCGAAGACGGCGTTCAGTCGGCGATGACTGCCGCGTTGACTGCATGGGGCATTCGCGGACTGCCCGACAGACCCGGTGCATGGTTGCAGCGCGCTGCTCGCAACCATGTCATCGACGCCTTGCGAAGGCGCGGCGTGGCTCAGCGCGAGGATCCACCGTCACCGACATCGGAGGCATACGACGCTGGTGAACCGACGTTCGATCATGAAGTGGAGGACGACCTTTTACGCATGCTCTTCATGTGCTGCGACGAGTCGTTGCCGACCGATTCGCAGCTGGCCTTGGCACTCAAGACCCTGTGTGGCTTCAGCGTGGCAGAGATCGCCTTTCGACTGCTGTCCACCCCGGTCAACATCCACAAGCGGCTCACCCGTGCGCGCACGCACCTCACTGGCGGCATGCCGGAGCTCGATACCCCGCCTCCGACGACGTTGCGGGCACGCCTCCCCGCGGTCCATCACATCATCTATCTCCTGTTCAACGAAGGATACAGCTCGGCGCAGCCCGATCGACTGATCCGAAGCGAGCTGTGCGACGAGGCTTTGCGTCTGGGATCCTTGCTCGTGCAGCATCCCATTGGGGATGGACCGGAATCGTGGGCTTTGTTGGCCCTCATGCACTTTCAGCGTGCTCGCCTCGAGGCCCGTGTGGACGGCATGGGTGGACTGCTGTTGCTCGAGGCGCAGGATCGCAACCTGTGGGATCGAGCCGAGATCGAGCTTGGCCTTCGTTGCCTGTATCGCTCGGCGCAAGGCCAGCAATTCTCCCGATATCACGCGGAAGCGGCCATTGCCGCGGAGCACTGCCTCGCGTCAACTTTCGAGCAAACACGCTGGCAAGAGATCATCGACCTCTATTGTATGTTGGAGCGTGTTGCTCCGTCGCCCCTACATACCCTCAACAGGGCCATTGCTGTGGCCCAGCTCCACGGTCCTCGCGCCGGCCTGGCCGTGCTGGAGCCCATCCAACCGCCGCGCTGGCTGAGCGGTTATTATTTGTGGGACGCGACCCTCGGCGAGCTGCACCGCCGCGCAGGCAACATCGATCGCGCCAAGCGGCACCTCACCCAAGCCCTGCAAGGGGCCCCCACCGAAGCCGAGCAACGCCTGATCCAACGCCGCCGCGCCCAATGTGATGGAGGGTCTGGCTGACAGCCTGGTATCCGTGACTCGATCCATCCTTGCGGGTGAACACAGCTTTACCGTCGGTGTCCTTGCGATACGTTAGGTCGACGTCGGGGTACTCGGCGCTGTCCTCGGCGTCCCGGTTATGACATGACGGGCATGGTAGCCTGGCCCATCCATGGCCGATGCCATCGAGCTCGCGCGGGTGACCAAGCGGTTTGGCAAGCGCGTGGCCGTCGATGCGTTGAGTGTGCATGTTCCCGAAGGAAGCCTGTATGGACTCATCGGGCCCAATGGTTCGGGAAAAACGACCACGTTGCGCATGATTCTGCGCATCTTTCATCCCGACGAAGGGGTGGTCTTCGTGCTCGGACGAGCCCAAGGCAAAGCTGCCGATGACCGTCTCGGCTACTTGCCAGAGGAGCGTGGGCTGTACCGTCGCATGACGGTTCGGGCGGTGTTGCGCTTCTATGCACGATTGAAGGGGATGGCGCGACCCGAGCTCGCCATCGATCGTTGGTTGGAGCGACTGGCTTTACGCGATCGTGCCGACGTGCGTATCGATACCCTATCCAAGGGCTTGGCCCAAAAGGTGCAGTTCGCCGCCGCCGTCGTGCACGATCCCAAGCTGCTCATCCTGGACGAGCCGTTCAGTGGGCTCGATCCGGTCAATGCCGATGTGTTGCGGGACGTCATCCTCGAGCTTCGCAGGGCCGGGAGCACCGTCGTGTTTTCGACCCACGATATGTCGGCCGCAGAGCGTTTGTGTGATTGCGTCATGATGTTGCACCGCGGGCAAAAGGTCCTCGACGGCCCTGTCGATGCGATCCGACGCGAACGTAGTGCCGAGGTATTGCGGGTGCGCTTTGCCGAGCACGCTGCCGCGTTGGCAGACCCCGACATCGCGCGTGTCCGCGATTATGGGCGAGAGCACATGCTCGAGCTGAAACCAGGAGCCGATCCTCAAAGCGTGCTCCGACGCCTGCTGGAGCACGGTCGTTTGTTGCATTTTTCGGTGACGTCTCGATCGTTGCACGAAATCTTCGTCGACATCGCGGGTGCACCCGTCGAGCCTGTGGCAGCTACGTATGACCACGAACAGGAATGCCGTGCGTAAAGCATTGATCGTGGCGGTGCGCGAATATTGGGCGCTGGTCGCAAGCAAAGCGTTCCTGCTCAGCCTGTTGCTGGCCCCACTGCTCGGTGGCCTCGCGATCATCGTCGCCAAAAACGCAAAACAACCTAACGATGGTGGCCCCAAACAAGTCATCGTCGTAGATCGATCGAGTGTGGTAGAGGCCCGACTCGTCGAGGTCGGACGCTCCGTCGGCTTGCAAGTGATCGGTGAGGCGCCGTCGGCAGTCGATGCGACCCGCATGATGGCCCTGGGGGACTTGTTGCGCCGAGGCGAACTGCTGGCCGTGGTAGACGTGGGACCCGCAACCATGAACGGTGGCGATGGCAGCGAGATCGTCATCTACGTGGAGAACCTGGCCAGCTCCACGGCTCGATGGCTGGAGGGACTCGTGTCTGACGCCGTGCAGCTCGAACGTCTGAGCCGGGCCGGCATCGACGACATACGGGCAAGCGCGCTCATGAAGCCGATTGCAATCGATGCTCGCCCACCTCCAGGGCCCGAAGGTGAGCTCACCGACGAAGCTGCCATGGCACGTTTCATTACACCCTTGATCGTAATCGTGGTCGTGTTCATGGCCGTGATGACTACAGTCACGCCGCTGCTACAGGCAGTCGTCGAAGAAAAACAACAACGCATTTCCGAAGTGCTTCTGGGAGCGCTCGCGCCCGGCCAGCTCATGTTGGGCAAGCTGCTCGGGACCATGGCCGCCGGGCTCACCGTGATTGTGCTCTACGGCATGAGCGGCTATGCGGTCGCGGCCCAGCTCGGACTGACACAATCCCTATCATTGCTATCTTTGCTAATTATCTGCAGCGTCGCGTTGCTTGCGATGGCCATGTACGGATCGGTGTTCCTGGCTTTGGGTTCTGTGGCCAACGAGCTCAAGGACGCACAGTCCATGCTCACCCCCATCGTGTTGCTGCTGTCTGGACCGATGATGTTCATGTCGATCATCGTGAACGACCCCAACGGCTCGTTGGCCACCGCACTGTCGTTGTTTCCGTTCACGGCCCCATTGATCATGCCGCTGCGCCTCGGTCTGACGCAGGCCGTGCCGACCTGGCAGATTCCGGTGTCGCTGGTGCTCGCCCTCGGTACCACCGTTGCGGTCGTGTGGGCGTCCGGTCGTGTGTTCAGAATCGGTATCCTGTCGCAAGGCAAGATGCCGACAGTTCGCGAGCTCGGCAGATGGATCCTGTACGGCTGAGGGAGAAAAAACTCGGTGACCATCGATCCAGAATCGGCCATACGGCTCTCGCTGATCGTGGCTGCGTTCAGTACGGTGATGGGTTTTCCCATTGCCACGGGCCTGGGATACCTGCTAGCTCGCAAAGAGTTTTTCGGAAAGAGCTTGTTGTCCGCGTTGGTGATGGCTCCGCTGGTGCTCCCACCGGTCGTTACAGGCTTGCTGTTGTTGCGAGTGCTCGGCAGAAGTAGTCCATTGGGTGCTTGGCTGCACGCGCACGGCGTCGATGTGCCGTTTTCTCTCGCTGGCGCGGTGCTGGCTGCGTTCGTGGTTGGCCTGCCGCTTTACGTGCTCACGGCTCGCTCGGCATTCGAGACGGTCGACGTGCGCTTCGAGGCTGTCAGCCTCACGCTCGGTGTGCCGCCGTGGCGGACGTTCCTGCGTGTGAGCCTACCGCTCGCACTGCCCGGCCTGGCTGCCGGGGCCGTCTTGGCCTTCGCGCGAGCGCTCGGCGAATTCGGAGCGACCGTCGTGCTCGCGGGCAGCCTCGAAGGCGAGACGCGAACCATCGCGCTCGCCGTGTACGCGCTGCTCGAGGTGCCGAGCGGCGAGCATCGCATTCGTGAGCTGGTGCTCGCGAGCTTGGCACTCGCTCTCTTCACTCTGATGGGCTACGAAGCGCTCACGAGGTGGCACAAGCGACGTTTGGCTGCATGACCTCGTTGCTCGGCTGCTCGGCTGCCCGCCCGGCAGGCAGTTCGCGCCTTTCGAGACGCATTGCGCCGCGCGCCCGCGCCAACGAGCTGCGCTTGCACGGTGAGTGAGCTGGGCTATCTTGCCCCAGCCATGTTCCGGCTAGAGCTCGATCCCACGGACACGTCACCACGCTTGGCCGTGGTGGCCATGGATCGGCCCGGCGAAAAGGTCAATACCTTTGCGCCACACGACCTCGAATCCGTGGAAGGCATGTTCGACGCCATCGAGCACGAGCCCGCGATCGCCGGTATCGTAATCGTATCGCGCAAACCGGACAACTTTGCCGCTGGAGCGGATGTCGAAGTGTTTGCTCGCACCAAAGATCGACGCGATCTAGAGGCGTTCGTACGTGCTGCCCACCGTGTGTTGGCGCGCATCGAGGCCTCGAAGTTGGTTACGGTCGCGGCCATTCATGGAAGTTGTGTGGGCGGAGGGCTCGAATTGACCCTCGCCTGTCACCATCGCATCGCAACCGACGCGCCGAGCACGGTGCTCGGCTTGCCCGAAGTGACGCTCGGATTGTTTCCAGGCGGCGGTGGGCTGGCACGTTTGCCGCGACTCATTGGTCTTCGCGAGGCGCTCGACCTGGTGCTGACGGGCAAGCGCGTGCGTCCAGGCGAGGCTCTGCGCTTGGGACTCGTCGACCAAGTGGTCGCGCCGGAAGCACTGTTGGCCGCAGCCCGTGAAGCCGTGAGTAGGCTCGCGAGCGGATCGATGGCGCGACACCGTGCACCGCGGGCCGATTTCGCTCGTGCAGCACTCGAACGCAACCCTATCGGCCGCAAGCTGCTGTTTCGGCAAGCGCGAAAACGCGTGTACGCGCGCACGCATGGACTCTATCCGGCCCCACTCGTGGCGCTCGATCTGCTCGAGCGTGGTGCCAGGTTGCCGCTCGCCAAAGCGCTCGAGCTCGAACCACCCGCGTTCGCCGAGCTCGCGGTCGGGGAAACCTCGCGCGCGTTGGTTTCGTTGTTCCTGCGCTCGAACGCGCTGTCCAAGCGCAACGTGAAGGATGCTGCGGGAACGCCGGTGAAAGCGCGCGCATTGTCACGGCTCGGCTTGCTGGGTGGTGGATTCATGGGAGCCGACGTTGCCTGCGTGGCTGCCGAGAAAGGTCTCGACACCCGCATCCGCGAAATCGCTCCCGACGCGCTGGCCAACACGTTCGCCCGCATCGATCTCTACTTCCGTGAGCGTGCGCGCAGCCTTGGCGAACGACAGGTGTTCAAGGCGCGTGCACGTATAAGCGGCGGTTTGGATCTCGGCGGTTTCGAAACCATGGACCTGGTGATCGAGGCTGTACCCGAGCAGCTCGCGCTCAAGCAAGCCGTGTTCGCCGAGCTCGACGCCATGGTGCCGAATACCACGATCCTCGCCAGCAATACCTCGGCGCTGCCGATTGCTGCCATTGGCGAGCGCATGCGCAGGCGTGAGCGACTGGTCGGCCTGCATTTTTTCAGCCCGGTGCGCAAGATGCAGCTTTTGGAGATCGTGGCAGCGCCAGAAACCGCACCCGAAACGCTCGCCACCTGTCTCGCGTTCGCAGTCAGCATCGGAAAGACACCCATCGTCGTCAAGGACGGCCCAGGTTTTTATACCACGCGTGTGTTGGGTTTCTATCTCATGGCTGCCGTCGCGCTGATCGAAAAGGGATACAGCATCGAGGACATCGACAGGGGTGCCAAGGCCGTGGGATGGCCAGTCGGCCCCATCGCCTTGTTGGATGAGATCGGCATCGACGTGGCATCGAAGGCTGCGAATACCTTGGCGGGCGCGTTTCCAGAGCGCATGAAGATGAGTGCCGGTGTGCAGACCTTCATCGAGCACAAGCGCTTGGGAAGAAAGGCCGGCAAAGGGTTTTATGTGTATCCGCCGAACGAACGCAAGCGCGTCGATCCCAGCGTATATGCGTTGTTTTCTGGCCGTCCCACGACCTCGCCGAAGGTCAGCCCCGATGAGCTTGGCGAACGTCTGACCATGATTGCCGCGCTGGAGGCCATTCGCTGCTTGGAAGAAGGCGTGTTGGGCGATGCCGATGATGGTGACGTCGGCGCAGTGTTCGGTCTCGGCTATCCACCCATGCGTGGCGGGCCGTTTCGTCACTTCGATCTCGTTGGACTCTCCACGTTGGTCAATCGTCTCGCCAGCCTGCGTGAGCGGTTCGGAGATGCGTATCGAGCACCACAGCTTCTCACCCAGCTTGCAAGCGAGGGCACGTGCTTCGCAGATGTTCCAAGGAAGCACTGACGATGACGCGACCGGCACGAAAGATGGAAGGGCGAAGTGTCGTGGTGCTGGCTGGGGCGCGGACACCGTTTTGCAAAGCTGGCACCGATTTGGCTGCTTGTTCGCCGGTCACACTTGGCGTGGTGGTGGCCAGGGAAGCACTATTGCGTGCTGGGGTTCGCCCCGAGCGAGTCGATCACATCGTTTTCGGCATCGTATCGGCACCGGTCGGTGCACCGAACATCGCGCGCGAAATTGGGCTGGGTGCCGGGTTCCCGGCGTCGATTCCGGCATACACGGTTTCGCGTGCATGTGTGTCGGCCAATCAGGCGGTCACCAACGCGGTGGACCAGATCGCGCTCGGGCATGCAGACGTCGTGTTGGCCGGTGGCGCCGAGACACTCAGCGACGTACCGATGCTCTATGGACGCCCATTTCGTGATGCGCTCGTCGAGGCTTCCACGCGCGCACGCACGCTCAGACAACGCGTGAGAGCGTTTCGTCGAGTCCGTCTTCGTGACCTCAAACCCGTGACTCCAGCGATTGCCGAGCCGTCCACCGGTCAAACCATGGGGCAAGCAGCCGAGAAGATGGCCAAGGATTTCGCGATCGCACGCACCGCACAGGATCATTTCGCGTTCACGAGCCACACCCGTGCCGTGGCTGCCTGGGCATCTGGAGCGTTGGCCCGCGATGTGGTTCCAGTACCGATCTCGCGAGCTAGACACTACCGACTGGTCGAGCGCGACAACCATCCGCGCGAGGATACGACCCTCGAAAAGCTCGCAGCGCTGCGACCCGTGTTCGATCGTCGTTTTGGTACGGTGACTGCGGGAAACAGCTCACCACTGACGGATGGCGCGAGCGCAGTGGTGCTCGCCGCAGAACCGCTGGCCCGGGCAGAAGGCTGGCCGATCCTCGGGCGAGTCCGCAGCTACGCATATACGGCGGTGGACCCGTTCGAGCATCTACTCATGGCCCCCGTGTCCGCGATTGCGCGGGTGCTCGACGATACTGGGCTCGGGCTGGCCGATGTCGGCGTGATCGAGATGCACGAAGCGTTCGCAGCCCAGATCTTGTGCAACATCGCTGGCCTCGCCAGCACGAAGTATTGCCAAGACAAGCTCGGCCGTGCGTCGGCGGTCGGCGAGATCGCTCCCGAACGCATAAACCAATGGGGCGGAAGCATCAGTCTTGGGCACCCGTTCGGCGCCACCGGTGGGCGTCTGCTGCTTGGCTGCCTGGCTCAGCAACGCGAGCGTGGAGCTCGTTACGGCCTGATCTCGGCGTGCGCCGCGGGTGGCATGGGCAACGCGATGGTGTTGGAGCGCGTGGAGTGAGAACGTCGTCGACTATGCTGCGCAGAACTCAGGCGGTGCGCACACCGAGTTACCAAGGTCGGTGGCAGCGCAGCAGTTGGAGTTGCATTGGGAGTTTTGTGTGCAGATCGCCAAGTTGTCGGTTCGGATCACGTTTTTTTGGCACCTTGTGCGGTGATTTGCCAGGCTCGATATGCGCTGGACGTGCGACCGCTGGTGTGGGCGGTTGTGCGGCAGGTGTTTTTGGTGTCGCTGTTTCAGCCAGCTTGCCTTCGATTTCGTCCAACAGCATTTGCGTGCGTTGTTGGTCCTCCGCCGTGTAGCCAATCTCGTCGGCCTCGTCGAGCAAGCGTTTGTACAAGTCACGAGCTTGTCGAAGGTGGGACAAATCACGATCGATGCCGTGCGCGCGGATGTGAGCCTGCGCGAGGTTGAAGATCAGACCACCGCGAACGCTCGGGGACAGACCGCCTTCCCGTGTGACGACCTTGAGAGCGTCCGTGAACGCTCGGATCGCGCCTACGTAGTCGGCAGCGGTATATAGCGCGCTGCCTTCGAGGTAGAGCTCTTCGGCACGTCCGAGCGCAGCGTTGGTTCGCGCTTGATCGACCTCCGACTGCGTCGGTGGCACGTGGGGTGCGGCATGGCCCGTACGAAGTGGTGCCAAGCTGGTCGACAACACCATGATCATGGTCAGCGTTCGGGTTGGGATGGGCGAGGACCACGGCATGTCGCGAGAGTCTACCCTCGCTGACGTGGCCAGCGAAACTTGCAGCCTGGTTGCGCAAACGCACCTTGGTGTGCCTGAGCGGGTCGCTCACGCCCTCGCGGTTCACGCTTGTTCGCGGATCTCCGCTACGTACCAATCGCCCCATTCGAGGCGCAGGTGAACCAGTAACTTGTGAACTTTCCCGTCTTGCCCCCGCTTGGACAGCATTGCGACCGCGCGCGGCTGGTAAGTCGCAGGAACCACTTCGATGCGATCGACGTGCACTTTTCCTTCGCTGATGCGCGGAATCAGCTCTGCGAGAGCGAACGTACGCGCGGTGTCCAACGAACGCAGGTGACCAATGGCGGTATTCAACGAGTCACCCACACTTTGGGCGCTCATTTGCCTGGCCGCGATGTAAGCTTTTCCGAACTCGAAAAAGAACGTGACGACCTGCGCTCGTTCGAGATCTTCGACGCCGAGTGCGGCCATGAATTCGCGCGATCCGGTGCGCCAGGCGAGGTCTTGCAAGGCCGAAAATGCCTCCAGTGAAGGGTCGCTTGCAACGTCTTCCAGCGCAGCAACGAACATCTTCGCCGGTTCGGGGACTTCGGTGCCGAGAACGTCGGCGAGCCTGCCGACAGTCTGTTCGCGAAGCTTGCGGGCATAGGTGGGAGACGTCATGCGACGCACGGTCTCGAGATCGTCTCGTGCGAGCGCGGCCAGGAATCCGTGCGTACGGATCTGCGCCCGCCGTACCTGTGCGTAGGAATCCTCGAGCAACGGACGCTCGGCCAACATGCGGGTTGCCTCCGAGATCGGGATGGCATATCCACCGGGGCGATCGCGCCAAGTCCAGGTCACGATGCCAACGGCGCGGCCGAAACGGTCGAGCACGGGGCCGCCACTTTGGCCTTGCCGGATTTCCGTCGTGATACCAACGAATGGTCCCGGTCCCGCGGCACGATTGTGGACCTCCAAGTTGCGAATGCGACCCAACGTCGCATCGAGTCCGCGGATGCCGGTTTTGCGGAGCTTCGGATCCATCGCACCTGCGCGCGCTAGCAGCACCACGTCGTCGGCCTTGGCGAGGTACTCGTGCACGTCCATCGGTCGGCCAGCAGCCAGCGGTACCACATCGAGGGGACGAGCAGGCTCGACTTTGAGCAATGCGAGATCCCTGTGGGGATCGATGTACTCGAGACGTACGCTGGCGAATCGAAGCGGCGGATCGGTACTGGGAAGCACGACTTGTTCGATATGGTCCGCATCCTCGATCACGTGCCTGTTGGTGAGAATGTACCCCGAAGGATCGACAACGAACCCCATCCCTCTGCCGAGCTCGGTCTCCACGATCGCGATGGCTCCGGCGCGCTTTTTGAGCACGCGAGCGGGATCGAGGGCGTGAAGATCCGCCGTTTGTTGGACTTCCACGCCGCCGTACTCGCGGATTCGTCCCGCGCAACCCGAATCGAGCGCCACGGTTGATGCCAACAGACCGATACAAACCCGGAGGCGGCGAGCCATGCCCATACTCTCAACGTACGGCGTGCGGGTGTCCGGGGCCAGGGCGCAAACGGTCCCATGTCGCCGCGAATCGGTTAGGCGTAGAGCACGGACGATCGGGCGTCGGTGTGTGCAAAACAGCAACCCTGTGCTATGGCCAACCATAGCGCGGCATACGCAGGACGCTCTGTAGCTGGAGTTTCAGGCGTGTTCGGCGGTGTGGGAGAAACTGGTAGGCTGAATGTCGCCGTGATTCGCATGTCCCACATCCCGTCGAGATCATTCGTGCTCGCTGCGACGACGTCACTTTCGATCGCGTGCGGGGCACCAAGCCAGCCCCCACCGCCGCCTTCGGGTCAACTCCCCGAGCAACAAGATCGACCGATTGACGGCAAAAGTGACATCGATGCAGCTTCGCAACCCGTCCAGCCGGCCGAGCCGCTCACGCAAGAAGAGCTCGACTTGATCGCGGCCGATTCCAAGACGCTCACACCAGAGCTGCGCCGCAAGCGAGCCTACGCGCTACGTAAAAAGATCATGCAAAACCCCGATTCTCCGGCCGCTCGAACCCTCATCGACCTACAGAAAGCCATCGAGCGAGGGGAGATCCAACCGCCCAACATGACGACGTTTCAAGCGGGCCAAGCCGTGTCGTCCCCGGCTGGACCGCAGTCTCACGCGGAACCGTCAAAATCACCGCAGCGCTCGAACAAGGGCCAAAAGTGACTCCCGTACACGGTATCCGTGAGGAGCGAATCACGGACGGTATCTTGTCGTCATTGCAACCGCCGCCATGACGCACGCCAATGCCAGTTTCATTGCCGTGCTCGGAGGACACGTGATCCGTGCGGGTGTCGAGCTCGCTTGTTGTTGCAACATGCGTTTGTCGGCACCCGACGTGACGTTTCGCGTGCCCGCCGCTCGCATGGGTATCGTGTATCACCATGCCGGTATTGCCAGAATTCGCTCGGTGTTCGGCGACAACTTGGCAGCCCGTCTGCTGGTCGCCGGCATGACAGTCACGGCGAAACACGCCCATGGTGTCGGTGCCGTCGAGGTATTTCCTCGCGAGCACTTGCGCGACGAAGGGCTCCAACTCGCCCACGAGCTTCGCAACGTGGTCCCCCATGCAGCGGCGGCCCACCGCTCATGCCTGCGCGCGTTGGCGGCGTCGACGTTCACACCCGACGCGATCCTCGAGCACGAGCGCGCCAGGAAGGTTGCCTATGCGAGTAGCGAATACCGCGACAAACTCGCGGCGCTTCGGGGTATAGTTTCGCGCGCATGAGCGTTCGCGAGCAGATCGAAGCGATTTTCAAGCAGGCCCGCATAGACCGGGACGAGCCCACGAAGAATGTCATCGGCATGCTGAAAAGCAAAGTCCTGCTGGAACTGAAATCCGGCCGCAATGTCGAGGACAACGACGCTCTGTGGCTCGACGTAATTTCGGCGTATGCGAAACAGCTCGGCAAGACCATTGCGGAGTTCGAGAAAGTCGGAGACCGTGGTCGCGAAGCACTCGAAGAAGCGCGTTTCGAGCTGACATTTTGCCAACGGTTCTTGCCGTCGAAGCTCGGTGAGGCCGAAACCGAAGCACTGGTGCGAGCGCTGGCCGCACAACACGCCATCGCGGATCCGAAGCAGCAAGGCAAGCTCATCGGGTTGCTCATGAAAGATCACAAAGACCACATTGACGGAGACGTGGCGCGCCGGGTCGCGCACAAAGTGCTTTCAGGGGGCTAATGGCGTTGGCGCGGATCAGCTTGACGACTGGCGTCACGCATGGGCACGCTTGTCGTACGACGAACAATGCTGGATGCAACCGAGACCCGAATTTTGAGTTTTTTTGTGCCCGACAATGCAGTTCCCAAGCCCGCTCATAGCGCTGTTCCACGATTGAGCGTTGTGTTGCTGTCCACGCTCGCGTGTGTGCTCGCGTGCCAACCGGCCGGGGACGGCACGGATGATACCTCCGGAAACCCGACAACCACGAACATGACGACGACGCCTATTGGCGAGTGCGTTCCAGGCAAGCAACGTGATTGCGAGTGTCCCGATGGAAGTCTCGGCAAGCAGTCTTGCCTGTCCGATGGCAACTCATGGGGTACATGCTTCTGCGGCGTGCTCGGAGAGAGCTCGGATACCATGAGCTCTGCGAGCGAGGACACGACGGTAGGGCAATCGAGCTCGGATTCGTCGTCGTCTACGGGTGCCACGGAGGGATCCACGGGCGAGTCGAGCGTCACGGGCGATGCAACCGGTAGCAGTACGACCAGCGGCACCGCGACCAGTGGCACGACGACCGACGACGGTTCGACCGGCAGCAGTACGACCGGCGCTAGTACGACCGGCGACGGTTCGACCGGCGACGGTTCGACCGGCGACGGTACAACCGGCAGCAGCACGACCAGCAGTAGCACGACTGACGAGAGCAGCTCGGGCTTGGATACCTCGGACACGTGAGATGACATCCGGTTTCACGGGTACAGCCTCGTACATCGTCTCTCCCGAGCTCGCCCGTGCGGTCGACGTCGCCGTGGCGATCGGGCGGCCGCTTTTGATCAAGGGCGAGCCGGGCACCGGGAAAACGCTGCTCGCCGCCAACCTTGCCGGGTTTCTCGGGTTGACGTTCGAGCGCTGGCAAGTGAAATCCACCACCAAAGCCGTCGACGGCCTTTATCAGTACGATACGGTTCGTCGCCTGCACGACAGTCGGTTTGGCGAGGGAAATGTCGCCGACATTTCGCGCTACATCGCTCTCGGACCGCTCGGACGAGCATTTTCGTGCCAGCAGCGCATGGTCGTGTTGATCGACGAGATCGACAAGGCTGACCTCGAATTCCCCAACGATCTCTTGCATGAGCTCGACACCATGAGCTTTACAATTCCCGAGACCGGCGCGACCGTGAGTGCCCGTCAACGGCCCATCGTTGTCATTACCAGCAACAACGAAAAGGAGTTACCAGACGCGTTTTTGCGTCGCTGCGTGTTTCATTGGATCGAATTCCCCGATCGCGAGCTGATGGAGCGTATCGTTCGCGTGCATCACCCCGATGTCGAGGACGCATTGCTCGCCGATGCTTTGAGTGCATTTTACATGCTGCGATCCGTGGAGGGCATGCGTAAGCCTCCGAGCACCAGTGAGCTGGTCGACTGGATCGCCGCGCTGCGTCACGCAGGTATCGCTCCCGGAAAGTTGCTCGGTACAGGGTTGCCGTTCTTGGGTGTTTTACTCAAAAAGGAGCAGGATGTGACGTTGATGGAACGCCGTGTGCGCAAGGGCGCGCACAGCCGCTGACGGTGAGCATCCCCCATGTTCCTCGAGCTGATGTTTCGATTGCGAGCACAAGGCGTTCCGGTGAGCGCCCAAGCATGGCTTGCGTTGATGGAAGCCTTGAAGCAGGGTCTTCACGCTTCGTCGCTTACCGGATTCTACCAAGTCGCTCGATGTGTGCTCGTTGGCAGCGAGGTGCACTACGATGCGTTCGATCGTGCGTTTTCCGATACGTTCGCGGGCGTCGAAGCCGATGAACGCGCGCTGTTGTCGGACATCGAATCGTGGCTGAAGGATCCGCACAAGCTGGTCGAGCTCGATCCGGCAACGCGAGCGGCTCTCGCCGGTTTGGATCTCGAACAGCTTCGCGAGCAACTGCTCGAGCGATTGCGCCAGCAGAGAGAGCGTCACGACGGAGGCAATCGTTTCATTGGAACTGGAGGTACTTCTGCATTCGGACAAGGGGGCATGCACCCAACGGGCGTGCGATTCGGAGCCGGCGGGGGCCGTTCGGCCGTTGCGGTGGCCGAAGCGCGACGATTCGCGGCCCTTCGAAGCGATCGCGTCCTGGACACGCGTCAGATCGCCAGCGCGCTTCGCAGGCTGCGACACATGCGGCGCGCGGGCGCGGCCGACCAACTCGACCTCGACCAAACGGTCGATCTCACTGCGCGTAGTTGTGGCGATTTGGAGCTCGTGTGGCGGCCCCCACGGGACAACGCGCTGCGCGTGTTGTTGCTCATCGACGTCGGCGGAAGCATGGATCCGCACGTTGCACCGGTCGAAAGGTTGTTCAGCGCGGCGCAGCGTGGAGGCAATTTCAAGGCGTTGAAGGTGCTGTTTTTTCACAATTGCGTGTATTCCAAACTGTATGAAAACGAAGCATTTTCACGGACGGTCGCGACTTCGGATGTATTGGCGCTGGATCCCGAATGGCGATTGCTTATGGTTGGTGACGCGTACATGCATCCTGTGGAACTGTCGATGTCCGGCGGCGACATTTGGAACTACGGTCCTGGCGTGAGCGGGCTGACGTGGTTGGCGCGGCTTGCGGCGCGTTTCCCTCACGCTGCTTGGCTCAATCCCGAGCCACGAGATCTCTGGGGTGCACCGACGATCGCCGAGATCGCTCATCTGTTTGCGATGTTTCCGTTGTCACTCGAAGGCATCGAGGCGATGGTGAAACACATGCAACGAACGCCCACGAGCGAACGTCGCGAGCGGGCGCATGCGCTCCAGCAGGAGCACTGATCAGCGAGTGTGGTGCCGAGCCTCACCAGAGGCCCGGGCTCGTTTGGTGGGCTGCCCGAGCTCAGCCGGCTGCTTGGCGCTTGCCAGCTTCCGTAACACCGTGATCATGTCGGAACGTGCACAATTGGGCTCGTCCCAGATGATTTCGCGTGCAAATGACCAACCGGGAACGAACGCCCAATTTGTACGTTCGCTTCGACTCCAATACGCCCCAGGAACGCCTGGCACGGGCTCGAAGCGAACCGACGCATCGCTTCCTGTACGTCGCAAGGTGGCATCGAGCCCATCTGCAGCAACCTTGGGATCCGATGCGGATGCTCGCGTGACTCGAAACGCTACGGGCTCGCCGCCCTGTTCGCGCACGAAGAAATGGTTGCACATGTTTTGTTGGGATTGTCCCAGGTAGATGGGCAACTTGCAGGCTTCGGCCGTCACGGCAGGATCGAAACCATAGTCCAAGGGACAGCAGCGCGGATGCTCTAGGGCTGGTGAAAATGCTTTGCAGTCGGTTCGATCGTCGGTGTGCGTGTCGTGTGACGGCAAAGGTGTGCGAAACTTGGCCGCTTCGGTGGCTGGATACAGATCACCCGTGTCTTCGACGATACGTGGGTCGTTCGGCACGATCTTCGGCGTAGGCACCGACGCGCGCAGGTATTCGGGATTCACCTCCGACGGACAAGCGAGCAGGAGGCAAGACGCTGCAATGAGAGCACGCATGGCCGAAGATCTATCAAGAGCGTCGGCGAAATGCGAACGAGAAGCCCAACGACAGCCATGCCGAAAGCACATGGTTTCCTCGGGGCGCAAATCGACAAGCCGCACCCGAGCCGTCCATACCATCGGGAAGCTTGCTTCCCTCGGGCACCACCGTGAAGCGAACGCCGTCTTCGGCGGGGTTACCAGCTTCATCGGCAATCCGGACCACGAGATCGTACTCGCCGGGAGGTGGATTGACGAGATCCAGACTGAACCGGATGTCTTTGTCACTGAACAATAGCTCGCCATGGTTATAGAGCTCGATGGTGTAGAACTGCGGATGCAGATCGTCTTCGATCTCGCCCAAGAGGTCGATCGTCACTGGTAGTACAAACGTGGCAGAATCCTCTGGGCTGACGATCTCGAGCTTTGGTGCTTGCGTATCGGAAATCGGCGGGCCGAACAAGTATGCCATCTCTTGCCAGCTATTTTGATAGCCCGGTTGGCAAAAGCGTGTGTGCATCAGGGTACACGCACCGTCCGTCGGCTCGAGATCGGTGTTCGCTACGATTTTGTGGCACTGATCCTCGAACCTCTGATTGGCGCTGGCGACCTTGAACGGGTTCATCACATCGAACTCGGCGTCGACGTGCTCGAGTCCCCACGTGTGTGCTGCTTCTTGCAACACGATGGTGGAGCCCGAGTTGGAGGTATCGTAGCCCGACGAAAACGAGGTGTCGCTGGGCCAGAGATTGCCGCAGTCGATGTATGGAGCAATACCCGCAAACTCCTGTTCGCCGAGCTCCCCGTAGAGCACCATGGAGTATTCCTGGGTGAGAGGAGGACGCTGCGTGACTACCTTGAGACCAAAATCGGCAACGTCGGTGCGAACGGCTTGAAGCACGGCCATTTTGGAGGTTTCATTGCCTGTGAATGGGCCGACATAGCCGTTGAATAGGTTGGCCAAGCTGCTGCAATCGTAGTGCGCGTCGTTCCCACAACCGGAGCGGACCACGGCTCCGTCGAAATTGATGTAGAGGATCGTCGGAGTGCCCGGAGCAGCGGGCATGACGTCTTCGCCCGCACGAGGTAGAGGAGGTGTGCCGAGATCCCTTGGGGTGGGCGGGTGCTCGATCACCGCCTGCAAAGACAGCAATGAGGCGAGGAGCAGTGTTTCCATGAGAACATCCTGATCGCCCAGGTCGAAATCAAACGCTTGGACGACGTCTTCGCCACGTCAGGAACGCTAATAGGGCAGGCCAGGAACGAACGAGCCCATGGCTTGCTCCGTTCACCATGGCATCAGCGCTGCACGCACAACCGTTTTTGTCGCCAAGATCGTTCCCGTCGCTGGCGGTCATGAGGCCCGCATCGCTACCGACATCGTCGCTACCAGCGTCGACGGTGGCGTTCTCGCCGGCGTCGGCCTCGGTACCGTCGTCGCTCTCGACGTCGTCACTACCTGCATCTTCGCTGGCACCCTCGCTCGTTTCGAGGCCACTGCTCGCGTCGCCGGTTCCACTGCCGTAGCTGGTCGCGTCGCTACTGGTGGCGTCTTCCACTTGCTCGACGTGGAACGTCACTTGGTCGCTGGCTGCATTGCCGACCTCGTCTTCGACGGTGACCTTTAGGGTTTGGGTTCCGACACGGACATTTTCGAGGAAAAGCGTCAACTCACCTGGGCCTGGCAGGCTGAGCTGTCGCGGCCCTTCGCCGTCGTCGACGAGGTCGAAGACCAACGTGTAGTACACCGGTGACTCAGTATCTTCCAGCGAAAGCACTAGATCGAACGAGCGTGGGACCATCGCACCTTCGGTAGGTTCGACGATGGTGAAGCCTGGTGGGGTGGTATCGGGGATCGCTGGCCCGAAGATGTCGAGTAGCTCCTTGTGGCTATTTTGCAACGTGCTTTGCCCACACTGGGCGCTATGCTGACTGGGGCAGCGGACGCTGTCGGTAGGGACGGGTTGGTTGTTGCCGTTCAACTCCACGATGGTCGAGCACTCGTCGGTGAAGCTCGGATTGCTAAACCCAGCGGTGGTGGGATAGAGCAGGTCGGCCTCCGAGTCGACGTGCTCGAGTCCCCATGTGTGGGCGACTTCCTGCAAAATGACCTTGGCGATGCCCTGTGTGGTGCCGCTGTATTCGAGCGAAAAGCTCACTTCGCCGCCCGAGCCGTTCAAGCAGTCGATGCTGGGCGCCACCCCGGCAAACCCACCTTCCGGCGGAGGATTCCAGTTTCCCACCATCTCCATGTCGTAGTCGATCTCGGGACCCGGACGCGTGGTGGTGACCTTCATGTTGTATGCGGCGAGGTCGACCCGGACCGCCTGGATGACCGCCGCTTGCTGCGAAGTATCTCCCGAGAATGGATCCACGATACCGCTGAAGATGCTCGAGCAGTTGTCGTGCGGATCGTCGTTTCCCCACCCACAACTTTGCATGTCCGCACCGTCGAAATTGACGAACAGGACGTTCGGATCTTGCCGCTGGTAGCGGGGCTGACCGGTGAATCCGGGCCCTTTCGTGATCGGCTGGAAATCGGGAGAACCGATCGGGAGTTCCGGCTCGTCAGCACGCGCTTGCGACGCCGACATGAGCGCGACAACGGTCAGGGTGAGGATCCTTCGCATGACGCTCCCACGGATGGTAGCGGGACTTCACGTGCAAGTACATGCACGCGTCGTCCGGTCGGGTCAGGGGGCGTCGCAGCGAATAAGTGCTCGAGGGTGCTCGAGGGTGCTCGCGATTTGCTCGCGGCTGAATCCGTACGCCGAGCCAATACGCAGACAAGCTCGCAGACAACCCACCGACAGGTACGCGCCCCGTCGGAGCAACGAGCTGCCAGCTCGAAGCGCGTGAGATGGTCGCTCGGACCGACTATACTGGAGAACGTGGATCGCGCCCAGGTTGCCGACCGACTGCGAAAATTCTTCGAACTAGAAGACCGCGGGATCGTGGCTGCGTATTTGTTCGGAAGCGTCGCGCGTGAACGCGGGCGAGCGGACAGCGACATCGACGTCGCCGTGATTCGGCGGCGACCGCAAAGCGGCACCTTGGATGCGCTGCCGTTGCGACTCGAAGGCGAGCTCGAGGAGACATTCGGACACGAGGTTCAGGTCGTTGCCCTCGATCTTGCTTCCCCAGACCTTATCCGCCGTGTCTTGCGCGATGGCCTGATCGTATTCGAGAGCAACCGTTCCGAACGAATTGCCTTCGAAGTGCGAGCACGCAACCAATATTGGGACGTGAAACCACTCCTCGACGAATACCGCAAGTTGAGATAGCTGATGACCGACGCCGATCTCGTCAGGAAGAAATTGGCGTTCATCCAGACTTGTCTGGAGGATCTCCGTCGCAAGGCACGAGTGGACCTCATCGAAACCGACGTCCGGGAGCTGAGATTCGTCGAGCATACGTTGCAAGTCGCCATTCAGGCCGTCATCGACATCGCATCTCACATCGTGTCCGACGATCGCCTGGGGGAGCCGACCACGAATCGTGAGCTATTCACACTGCTCGCGCGTGGAGGGCTGCTGCCGACCGAGTTAGTCGATCCAATGAGACGGATGGCTGGTTTTCGTAACATACTCGTCCATGCTTACACGGAGGTCGACCCGATGGTCCTAAAGGACGTTGTCGTCAATCACGTCGGCGATCTCGAGGCGTTTTCGCGGGAAATCGCGAAACTTTTGCGCTGACGGAAGCCAAGCTCACCAACGACAACAGCGCACGGACCAGATGGCCCGGTTGGCTCAACAAAAGCATGCCATCAACGCGGGGCAAGCCACGTCGAAGCCGGCTTTATGGGCTTCGCATGGATTTTTGTGAACTGGGCCGCAATCGCACCCGATCACCTCGTTGGGCGTGTCGTCGCAGTCGGTTGGCCGTTTCTTGCACTGGCCAAGTTTCATGTTCGTGAAGCCACACAGGTTGTCCAAGGGAAATTCGCAGTACTCGTCGATTTCACAGCCGTCGACCGTGAGGCACTCTCCGGGGGCGAGCCCGGTGGTCGAGTCGCCGGAGGTTTCGGCGGTCGTGCTGCCCTCGGTGGTGGTGGTGGTCGTTTCGGTCGTTCCCGTCGTTTCGGTCGTCATCGATGATCCGCCGGTTGCGTACGTGGTCCCCGAAGTGTCCATGGGGTCGGACGACGTGCCGCCCGACGAGCTCGTCGTGGACTCGGTTTCGTTGGTCGAGGTCGGGTTGGAGGTCTCCGAGTGGGTCGTGTCGGCCGTGGTCGGATCGGACATAACAGTCGTCGACGAGCTCGTTGTGGACTCCGAGCCCGAGCTCGTCGAGGTACTGGGATCGGTGTCTGCACTGGATGTGCTCGTCGTTGGTCCCATACTGGCGGATCCCTCTTCGAAGCCCGGATTTTCCCGTCGACAGGCCACGACGAGCAAGAGGATCATCGTCGAAAGGGCACGCACGTAGCGAGCGTAACCGCTGTTCGCCAGGCTGCTACGGACTCGTGTCATGCAGTGGAACAGCATCGCTTCCATTGGTTGCTGCGAGCGCGAGCAGCAGCGTGCGAACCAGCCGAGCCCCCGCCACGGCCGAGATTCCGCTCGGGTCGAGTGAAGGCGCGACTTCGACCAGGTCGGCTCCCACCACACGCACACCGAAACGTCGGGCGTTCAAGGTGAGTGCAACGATGACGTCCTCCACTTCACCGAAGCGAAGCCCACCGGGTTCCGGCGTTCCGGTACCGGGGATCTCCGAGGGATCGATGCCGTCGGCGTCGAGCGTGACGTATACGGGTCTACTCGTGTGCACGAGTCGGTCCACCAGCGTCAAGCCAGCCGCAAACGTGTTGGGGATCCGCTCCACCCTGGGATGTTCCGCCAGCACGCGAAACTCCGCACGTAGACCAGAACGAATGCCCCATTGATAGAGGTTGGCTCGTTGCGGTAGGGCATCCAACACGCGACCCATGACGGTGGCATGGTTGAAAGGCTCGCCCTCCCATGACGCCCGCAGATCCGTGTGCGCATCGATGTGGAGGATCTGAAGATCCGGATGGCGCTCCAGCGTGCGCATGATGAACGGATAGGCAATCAAATGATCGCCACCCATCGCCACGATGGGCATGGGAGGCAGGCGATCGATTTGCGCGCGTACGTGTCGACACAGTGCCTCTCCCCCCGGAGGGGCATTACTCACGTTCACGTCGCCGAAGTCGACGTAGACCGCGTCGGCGAGATCCATGTCGAGCTTTGGACAGTACGTCTCGATGCTATCGGAAGCTTGGCGGATCCCCGATGGACCGCTGCTGGCTCCCGCGCGATAGGTCACGGCGCCGTCGTAGGGCACGCCCACCAGCGCAAACGCTAGCGTGTTAGCCCCGGGGTCGCTCGGGACACGTGCACCCAGGAAGCCGGATGACGAGGCATGCGCCTCGGACGTGGCATGAGTGGTCAGTGGACGCGCCTTGCTGGTTCGCCTTCGTCTTCGTCCTCTTCCTCCTCGTCGTCGTCCTCGTCATCATATCCAGGCCCACCAGCGCGTCGTGCTTTCTTGTCGCGCTCCCGAAGCAGCGCTGCGATGACGAGACCGAGTCCTGAAGCCCACAGCAACGTCAGCAGGATCAGCCAATACGGCGAAGCATCCAGGCCGATGAGTATGGGCATGGCAGCACGATGGGTTCGCGCGACATGCTCCACTTCGAGCCCATAGACCACCGCCAGCGCCACGAGCTCGAGCACCACCAAGATGCCCCCCAGCACCATCACACGGTGTTTGCCATCGCGTCGTCGAGCGGCAAGGAGCGACGTGGCTACCGCCGTTTCGACTATGAGCAGGACTTGAGCCAAGGCCGCCCACATCACCTCGGCGGCTTCGCTGCCAACCCCGGTGCGTGTGATGGCCAGCTGATACGCCAATGCGATGACCAGCACGGCCCCGGCCAGGAGGCCGTGGAAGCGAAGAAATGCCCGGCGAGCCTCGATGTGACTGGCTATGGCACGTGCACGTGCAGGCCGACGCAGGCTGACGATCAGCAGCCACGCGAATAAGGGAACCAACGTGAACGTGGCCAGAAACACTGCGAAATTCACGGCATCGAACGATTGCGCGTGCATGCGCTCCGACAGGTCGACGAGCGCCAGCGCGCTCGCACCCACGGCCAGGAGCCCGAGCCCCACACCTTCGAGAGGACGAAACAACGGCACAAACCCGTGCTCGATACGGCGATGCCAACTACGCAGCGATACCCACGCGAGCAGTGTGACACCGGCGAGGGTGTAACTGGCCATGGCTGGCGCGAGAGAGCTCGTCGCTTCCATGGCGGCCGCGGGAAGCCCACACATTCGAAATGCGGATTCGAGGGCCAGTGGGACCGGGCCGAGGAGCATTCCGGAGGCCGCGAGGTCACCAATCGTCATGACGGCGCCAACCAAGCCCAACACGGCCAAGCCGATCGTGAACACGCCTGCAACCACGAGCGCACCGACCCGCTGGCCGAGTGCGTCGCCGAACGTGAGGGCGATCAGGTGGCTGGCCACAGCCAACACCCCGACCAGTGCAGTGGCAAACAACAGTGCGAGGGGTCCTGCACCGATCGACAGAATCGGCGCAGCAACGAGCAGCAGACCCACACCCGTGGCCAGCGCAAACACGTTGCGCCCCACGCAAAACGCCAGCGCGAAGTCGTTGGCCGACATTCCGGTCATTCTCAGTGCTGGCAACGTACCGGCCTCACGTTCCCGAGCGGCTGCGGTTGCGGTTGCGATCGGTCCCACCACGACGAGCAGGATCGCTGCGAGTCCGAACACCAACGATCCGAACAGCTGCCATGCAGCGTGCGCCTCGACAGAAGGCCTGTATCGCTCGGTGGGCTTGACGATCGATGTATCCGCCGAACGCTCGTCCGTCCAGCCGCGATGCCAGATCGGTGCCTCTGGATCGTGCACGACGACGTTCAGCAGCTCCGGCTGGTCCAACGCGAGTTGCGCCAACGTTGCGCTCGTGGTGTGCAACTCGACAGACAGCTCCGAAACATCCACGCTCCTGGCGCTCGATTCCACAGCGACCGTGATCCCTGCGTAACCTTGCAGCCAACGTGCAAGGTTCGCACGCGCGAGCCCGCTGGGTGTACGTGGGCCGTCCGGGGTGGACAACGAGGCAATCACAGCGCCGCGATCGGTCGTCACGTGATCCTGGGGGCCATGCTCTCGTGCCCGCATACGCTCCGTGTGAGCGAGCACGCGTTCGAACTCGCTGCGTTGCCTGTGGATCTCTTCGACGAGCGCCGCGGTAGCGCGAACGCCAAGGTCGGTGGCGGACGCCGCCATGCAGCCGTCATTGTTGGCAGCGAGCGTCGCGTGTGCGTCTTCGATCAGACGAAGCGGGCCGACCAGCGCGCGCCTGCGCTGAAACACCGAACGCGAAGGTGCAGGGGAGACATCGGTGGCAGACTCGGCGATCCAGCGTTGCAAGGACGCCAGCTCCGACGAGGTCACCAAACGATCGGTCGTCGACGTCAGCAGGACCTCCATCTCGTGCAACCTGGTGAGCCCGAGCTCCGCGCGCGTATCGATGTCGTCCAACACGGCAAAACGAATGCGTCGTTCGAGCTCGAACTCGCGGTCGACGGCGAGCTGTTCGCGATCGTCCCAACTGCAACGTGGCATGTCGGGGCCATCGCACACCGGGTGAAGCTGCTCGACGCCGATACGCACTCGCAACTCGCGTGCCGCTGGTCCGTCAGTGCGTGTCAACGCAGACACGCCGAGCCACGTCAGCCCGCACAAAACCAACACGGATACCAACGCCGATATGAGGCGAGCTCGTGCGTCGTGCCGCACGAACGGACGCAGCTTGGTCCAACGCGCGTGGGGCGGTTCGGTGCTTCGTTGGTGCTCGGGTGCATAGTGCATGACGTGTTTCGGTCGATTCGCCACGCCCCAAGTGTTCCATATCTTGCGTGTGTCTGCCTGGATCGCCGGCCCGTCTGGGAACGCTCTCACGAACGCTGTCTCGCGCATGCGCAGTGCCCGTGGTCGATTGGATTTCGTCAACCGCTCCGGCGGGCGCTAACATGCCACCCGTGCCGAACCGATGCTCGCCGCACCCGATGGTTTCGCCGTGGCCTCACGAGGCTTCTGACGTGGACCTATCGGCGTTCGACCCCACGGTGGTTCCGAACCTGCCGCTGCCCCCGAATGTTCGAACGCAGGTCCAGCAATGGCTCGAGGGGCGCAGGTACGCGAGCGATCGTCCAGCGTTGGCTCGATTGGTCATGTTGGCGGGGCAGGGCGATCCCGCCGCGCTGGCCGAGTTGGCTGACGCATTTTCTGGGGTGCTTCCCATTGGCACTGGTGGTCGTCGAGGCGTGTGCGGCCCAGGTCCCAATCGCCTCAATGTGGTCGTGTTGCGAGAGACCGTGCAGGGTCTTGCCGAGGCAATGCGCGCGGAGGGCGTGTCTCGTAAGGTGGCGGTCGTGTACGACACCCGCCGAGATAGCCGCCGGTTTGCCTACACGGTAGCCAGTCAGCTGGCCGCCAACGACCTCGACGTGCTGGTTCTCGACGCACCGCGGCCGACTCCCCAACTATCGTTCACAGTGCGACGAGCACGCTGTGGCGCTGGCGTGGTGATCAGCGCTAGCCACAACCCCCCGGAGGACAACGGCATCAAGATCTACGATTGTGAAGGCGCGCAGGTGCTCGGCGCACGTGATGCCGCACTCATGTCAGCGATTCAGAACGTCGACGTCGTGCCCGAGCTCGCGTCGCCACGAACGCCGTGGGTACACAGCGTCGTGCCTGGTCCAGCGCTCGACGAGCAAGATGCTTCGTATCACGCTTATGTACTTGCTCAGGGGGTGCTCGGGTCACTGGCCCCTGCGAAGCTCACCGTGACCTTTACACCGTTGCATGGCGTCGGTCATACGAGCGTCGTGCCGATCTTGCAGGCCAAAGGGGTGACGGTACATTGCGTGGCAGCCCAATGTGATCCCGACGGAGGACGTTTTTCGACGGTGAAAAGCGCCAATCCGGAGGTGCCAGAGTCGATGGAGCTCGCGCTCGCGCTCGCGCACGAGCATGGCGACGATCTCGTGCTCGCGACCGACCCGGATGCGGATCGTCTTGGGGCGTGCGTGGCGAGGCCCGATGGTAGTTATCAATTTCTCGATGGGAACCGCCTGGCTGTGTTGATGCTGGACCATGTGCTCAGACGAACGACACCTTCGCCGTACGCCCTCGTGCTCACGACGTTGGTCACCACGCCGCTCATCGGTGAGCTCGCGCGTGCCCATGGTGTGGAATGTGTCGACGATCTGCTGGTCGGATTCAAACACCACGCTGGCATGATGGCAGAACATCCCGAGCGACCACTCGTGTTTGGATGCGAGGAGAGCCATGGATACGTGCGCGGCAACGAGATCCGCGACAAAGACGCTGCGATTGGTGCACTGCTATTGTGTGAGTCCGCTGCGGATGCAAAATGTCGGGGACGCGATCTCATCAGCGAGCTCGAACGTATCTGGATCACTTACGGTTACCACGTCGAACGTACCGCCAATTTGGCGGCGCGTGGCATCGCGGGTCGCGAGGCGATCGCGGCAGTGATGACTCAGTTGCGCACACGGCCGCCGGAGCGGATTGCCTCGTTGTCGTTGGTGGCGTTCGAAGATCGCTTACGCCCTCGCGAAACCGGCAGCAACACGCGTGATTTGCCCGGAGACGTGCTGGTGCTGTCGTTGCAGAACGGGACCGACGGGCATGCTTGTCGCGTGGTGGTTCGGCCGAGTGGCACAGAGCCAAAGTTGAAAGTCTACGCGCTAGCGAGCGCGAAAGTAGGTTCGCCGCGGGACCTCGCCGAGGTTCGGGCAAACGTCGATGCCCTCATCATGCAGGTGCTTGCGGATGCCAAGGCCGGCGTCGAGGCCATCATGGCACCCATCCTGTCGTGAAACGCCTCGTCACGTTGGTGCTATTGTTGGTGTCTGCTGTATTGGCAGCCGCCGTGTGGATGCTGGTTCGTGACGAACCAATCGAACGCGTGGCAGGGTCACGTGTGCGAGATCGTTTCGCACTGGCCGGCTTGTCCGGGGCGCATCGAGATACTCCAGAAGGCGTGAGAGCGTCCGAGGTCAGCTCGGCCGAAACGCTCGTGTCTGGACAGGTCGTCGATCTCGACGGCGTTCCGCTCGACGAAGGCACCTTGATGCTCTCCTGTATCGATGCCGATGGAGAAGTCGTTGCGATTCGCGAAGGCGTTGCACGCATCACGGAAACCGGTGCGTTTCGAGGTCCAGGATGTCCTCACATCGTATGTGCGGATCTCCAACATCACAGCATGATTCGCGCGGACGCGTGGTTGTTGCGGTCGGGAGTGCCCGCACGGCTCGGCGCGCGTCCGCGTGCGCGACTCGAGGGAATGGTGGTGGACAGCGGTGGCAATCCTGTCTCCGGTGCCACCGTCGGTACCCTCATCCCCCAAGACGAGGACGCACTCACCAATGTCCCGTTTCTCGCGAGGACTGTCACGAGCGACGAGGACGGTCGCTTTGCGTTTGTGCTGATCGAGATGCCGCCTTGCGATCCCTGCGCGGAGGCGCTCGGTACCTGCAGTAACGAACACGAGCGACAGCTCCCCGTGGCTGATCGCGTGGTATTGATCGCGAGCGCAAACGGCCATCGCGCGGGCGAGTTGGCCATCGATGTCGCTGCGGGCGGGCCAGTCCGATTGGTGCTCGGCGAGCCTGCCGCTGCCATCACGGGCACGTTGACGGATGAAACCGGTGCACCCTATGCGAGGGCAAGTATAATCGCTCGCTCGTTGGAACGACGCTACGAGCAGCATCGCGTGATGGTCGACAGAGGAACGTTCTCGATCGACGATCTCGGCGAAGGACCGCACGAGCTACGTGCCATCCAAGACGGCACGGAACTGGCACGCGCGCACGACATCTTGCCTGGGGCGCATGTGCAGCTTCATGGTCGCTGGTCAGCCCACGGGATAGTCGTGACGCTGAAGATCCTTCGAGAAGCAACCGGCGGTGCGGTATCGGGCGTCGAGATCGATGGAGGGCCGTTCAATGCGGTGCGCACGGATCTCGACGGACGCGTCGTCGCGCACGGAGTCATGCCAGGCGAATATGGCGTGATGGTGCGCGGTAGCGCGGGAGAACCCACGAGGCACGTCGTTCACATCCCGGAGCAAGCACTTCGGGACCAACAATGGCTGGTCAGTGTGGCGATCGGTGCCTCACGATGACTGTCGCGCAAACTGCGGAACGTTCGATCGACCGGCACGTGGCTCTGGTGCCTGCGCCGGCCGCCGCATGGTGACCCATGCTGGACCTTGCGCGAGGGCTGCATCGACGTAGGCATCATGCTCCATGGCACGAATTTTCCTATGCTGCGCGCTCTTGTCAGCGTGCGACGCCGCGGGAGCAAGCGAGCTCGACGCTTGTGCTGCGACCAAGCCTACCGATGAGCTCGCCGACGCCCGCCGTGAGATCAAAGCCCTGAAAGGCCAAGCGGTTCAAGAACGAGCACGGGAGCAGGCGGAACGCGAAGGCCTGACGAAGGAGCTGGAGCAACTGAAGAAGGAGCTCGCCGCGTACCAGGACGGTCGCAAGAGGTCGACAGGTCGCAAGAAGAAGGTCGAGATCCAGCGCGACAACGACCCACTCGGCGGGATTCGATGAGCTAACCGCAGCAGAACTAACGTTCGATCTCGGCGATTAGCGCATCGCGAAGACCGACCACGTCGGTACGGAGTTTGGCGACCGCGGCTTCCCATTCGGTCACGCTCGGCCCGAGCGGATCGTCGGCGACATGCGTTGCGATCTGCGCAGCTTGAGCATCGATGCGCGCATTGAGCTCGGCCTCGGTGAACAGTGTGTCGACCAGCTCGCGTGCAGCGGCGGCATAGTCCGGAAACGACAGCCTTCCAAGGCGGTCGATGATGTCGTCGCAAGCCGGGGCCATGCGCGGCACACCCGAAAATACCTGCGTCGGCTGGCACACTGCTGGGCGCTCATACCAAGGTGGCAGCCCGTAGATCGTTTGCATCGGGTCCGGGAAGTCGAACGTGTGGTCGAGATCCCATGGCACGATCCACAGGCGGTCGCTATCGGTTTGCTCGTACCAATAATAGTTGTGATTGAAACATACGCCCGAGCAATAAAACCCGATGATCCCGTCCCAGTTGTCGATTGCGCGATCGACGGCCAGGAAGCGCATCAGCGTATCATAGTCGGTCCATGCACGCAGGACGTCGACGAAGCCCGCGTCGCCCGCAGCCTGGAGCTCGCTAGCAAACCGCACCATCTTGTCCACGCTCGGATTTTGGTCTTCGTTGGTCTCGAGGGCAGCAATGTAAGGTGCCGCGGTGGTCGCCAGCGGCCATGCCTCCTTGTATAGGTTGCCCTGACCGCCATCGGCAAAGTGATCTTCGGTGAACTCTCCGTCGATGGCCTCGGTCACGGTGTAGAGCCCCATGTTTTCACCGTTGATGACGACTCGCCCGTGTACCGACCGTGGTGCGGTCACTCCGAAGTCGCGAAACAATCCGTAGGCGAGTCGTTCGCGCAGGCGGCTGGGGTCGCCGAATGGGTCATCGTCCTCCAGCGGCGGATAGCTCATCGCGTGCAAGTTGAGACGTTTGAGCCCGTGGAATCGTTGCGTGGCCACATATTCGTGAAAGTCTAGTTTCAGCGACAATTTCGGACACACCTGTTGACCGTCGACGAAGCACCAGTACAAGCTGCCATAGGAACCTTTGTAGCGTAGACCGATGTTCGCGTACTCGTTCCCGTCGAAGTGCAAGGTCGCCGGCACGTAGATCTCCGCGGACGGATCTTGATTGAGGCGTTCCCAGTCGTCGGGTGCGACCACGAGCTCGTAGGTATGCACAGCGCTTTCATCGAACACCGTGGTGGCACCACCGGGATCCGTGCCGCCGGTGTCGGTGTCGGTGTCGGTGGAATCGCCGGTGCCGTCCTCGCTCGATGTATCGGACACCATGCCGCTCGATGTATCGGACACCATGCCACTCGAGGTTTCGGACACGGTGACGCTCGAGTCCGTCGCGGATTCGGACATGTCTGCAGATCCAGACCCACTCGCGTCCGCCGTGGATTCCGAGGCGTCGGCCGAGACGGACGTCTCTGCTTGCCCAAGCCCGCAGGCGGCCAATACCATCGCACCGATCGCCCGTTTCATGGGTCAACCTTTCTACCACTTTGCCGCCGGTACCGCAAAGCGCCAAGCCCCTCGCTTAGCTAGGCCGAACGTCAGCGCAGCTTTGAAGGTTCAGCAACAGCTGACGTGAACATCCGGCGTCTCGAGAGCGCGGGTCCACGTGGGATCGTGTCGTTCCATCACGATTTCGGGTCCATCGCGGTATCATGGGCCGAACGTGCGCAGCACCTCGACCCAAGCGAGCGAGCCAGCGGCGGCGATCCCCCATCCCGACGGTTTTCCGCAGGTGTTCGGCAAATATGTGCTGCTGCGTCCGATGGCACGCGGTGGGATGGGCGAGCTATTTCTGGCGGCGGCCGGAGAAACCGGTGGTTTCGAAAAGCTCTGTGTGGTCAAGAAGGTGTTGCACAATTTGGGCGATCAGGCCGTGCATCGTCGCTTCCTCGACGAAGCCAAAGTCGTGGTTCGCTTGAATCACGGTAATCTGGTGCAGGTATTCGACGCGGGTCGTGTCGACAACGACTACTACCTTGCCATGGAGTTGATAGAGGGCAAAGATCTACGTGCAGTATGGAACCGCTGTGCACAACTTCATCGCCGTATTCCGGTCGATTTTGCGATTTTCATCATTCGCGAGATCCTCCGCGGGCTCGACTATGTGCACGACGCGATGGCGCTGGATCTCGTTCATCGAGACATCTCTCCTCCCAACATTCTCATCGGCTATCACGGACAGGTCAAAATCACGGACTTCGGGCTGGCGAAGAGCGCCATCAAGCGCGAGATGACCAGCCCCGGAGTCGTGTATGGCCGCTACAGCTATCTTTCCCCGGAACAAGCCCGTGGTCAGCCGGCGGATCGACGCACCGATATCTACGCCGCCGCGATCGTGATGTGGGAGCTACTTACTGGACGCCAATTGTTCCCATCGAGCAACCGCGGCCATGCAGAAGCGCTCGCCGCCGTTCGCAATCCCAAAATTCGTCCTCCGTCCGAGCTGGTCCCG
>Ga0187893_10001561_pt1 | contig 54524 bp, 48 predicted proteins | sample MA1701074metaG_FD_139574 | JGI IMG/M metagenome (GOLD analysis project Ga0187893, IMG submission 139574) | White microbial mat communities from a basaltic lava cave in the Kipuka Kanohina Cave System on the Island of Hawaii, USA - MA170107-4 metaG ... | reverse complement strand
ACCTCGAAGGACTCTTGGCGAGTCGCACCTCTATCCAAAAAACTACCGAACTATAAACGAAAATTCCGTCGATTACCAGGACTACGAAGAAGGGGTAGTGGGTCAGTTTCCGGTTACGCCGTTTCTCAGGAGTTCAGTTCGATTCTGGTCGGAGTATCTTTGCTTGCTCCGCGCCCAAGCAGTTAAAACTTCACTGCGGCAGCAAGGTGCGGGGATCGTTGGTGACGTTGTCGATCACCGAGGCATAGGCTGCGAAGGAACCCAGTGGGGTGGCTGTGGACAAATCCAGCCGGGCCCCGTTGAGGTCTCCCGTGGCGCCCAGTTCACGAGCCACTCGGCTCACCTGGATCATGCCGAAGGGCGGCAGCCGGTAGCGCCGGGTGCCAAGCGCCGCGCCATCGGGTGAGATCAGGCTAACATCCACATCCACAGACACAAACTCGGCGGTGCCGCACAGAATGAGGTTCGTGCGGAAGCTCGCGTCGTCCCGAACCGCCACAATAGAACGTGGTTTTCCGGGAGTGATCAGGTCCTGCGACTCCATGGCGGGAACGCTCTGGCCAAACGTGCCGCCAAATCCTGGCGTCGAGGTTTGGCCTAGCACCACCAAGTTCTCAGACCCGCCTAACTGAATCGCGCCATAGTCAGAATCGATATTGAAGACGGATTTCAGAACATCGGTAAAGGTCGCCGAGCGGCCTGCCGCCAATGAGAAACCCCGCTCTGGCCCGACGCTACCATCCTGATTGTTACCCAGGAATTTCAAGAAGTAGTTGGCGGTGACGGTTCCCACGTTGGCCACCGTCACGTCCGTGGTGTAGAACGCTCCGCCCGCCCCGCCGGCCCGCGCGCTGGATGGCAGGTACCAGCGGTAGGGCTTGTCGTAGGGAATCGGCGCGGCCTTGGGCAACAACGTGCGTGGATCATTGGTGACGTTGTCGATTACTGAAGCGTAGGCTGAGAAAGCGCCTCCGGTCGTGGCTGTCGAAAGCACCAGCCGGGCGCCGGTAACGTTTGCTGAGACTCCGAGGTCGCGGACGACACGGGTCACCTGGGTCATCCCCAGCGGCGGCAGGCTGACGCGCTTATTGCCCAGGGCGGCGCCATTCTCGGCCACCAAATTCAAGTCCACATCGACCGCTGCAACCGTGGCATTGCTGAGAATCAGGTTGGTTCGAAAAGCCGAATCCTCACGAATGGCCACAATCGACCGAGGAGCGCCCTTGCGAATCAATTCCGTCGAAACTGTGATCGGGACACTCTGACCAAACGTCCCGCCGAACCCTGGAGTCGAAGTTTGGCCCAGGATCGCCAGCCCCAGTGAGTCAGAGCTGACGGAGATCGCGCCGTAATCCGAAGTCCGCCCAAAGACCGATCCCAAGATGTCGGCAAAGTTCTGGGTTCTCCCAGCCGCCAAAGCAAAGGTTCTCTCGTCTCCCGCTGTCCCGTCTGTATTGTTTCCAAGAAACTTGAAAGTCAAGCTCGCACTGGAAGAGGTTACGTTGCTGGCAGTCACATCGGTGGTGTAAAACGCTCCATTCAACCCTTCGGCGCGGGCGCTCGATGGCAGGGTGGCAATGGCCGCTGGAAGATTTCCGGTAAGAACCCTAAGCGTGAATTCTTGTGAGGCCGAGTCACCCACGCTGTCGGCAACTCGAATCGTGAAGGTGGACGTCCCTTGGCTTGTTGGAATGCCAGAGACGATCCCGGTTGAAGCATTCAGAGCGAGACCCGCTGGCAGAGTCCCAGCCGAGATGGACCAGCTATACGGGGGCGTTCCCCCGGCCATTGCTGGTCTTTCGGAAAAGAAAGCCTGCAGAAACGCAATGTCAGTGCTTCTAAGCTGTGAATGGACGGCCACATCAAGGGGGCTGACGCCAGCTTGGAAAGGAGAGCCAGGAATCGGTGTGAGAATGCCAGTGGACGGATGAAGTGAGAAACCCGCAGTGCTGGCGTTGGCATTGGAAAACCTATTCGCCACATAAACCCATTGCCCTCCCGGGTCCACCGCCACGCTTGAAGGGCGGGCGCCTGCTCCGAGAGCTACTGGTGACGCAACAAGGTTCAAGGACCCATCGGCGTTCACCCGATACGAGGCTAGTGTGTCGCTCGGCCCAATGGATACCGTCGTTTGCGTGACCAAGAGGAACTGGCCGGAAGGATCTGCGGCAATTGCGCTTGGTCCCCCGTTTGGTATCCGCAAGTCCAACGGAGATCCTGCAACTGGTGCCAACGCACCCGAGGCCCCAATGGAAAGGACAAAGAGACGTTGGGAATCCATCGCATAGAGGAATCGCCCTAACGGATCAGCCTCAACGCGCCATAGAATATTTCCCATCGTAAAGGGTGACCCGGCAATGGGCGTTAACGCACCGGTGCTGCGGTTAATAGAATAGGCTGAAATGCTATTCGTCAAACTGCTGGCCACGTATAGAAATCGCCCATTTCCATCGGTGACCACGTCGCCAGGTTGAGATCCTGCCGCAAACGGAGAGCCCGGGACCGGGGTCAGAGCGCCGGAGTCGAGGTCGAACGAAAACACACTGACGTTGTTCGAGATGCCGTTGACCACGAAGACGAACTCGCCAGCCGGGTCCATGGCGATGCGCTGCGCCGACGTTCCTCCTGTAGAGAAAGGGGATCCTGAGACCGGCGTCAGAACCCCTGTCTCCGGGTCGGAGAGATGAACACAGACACGATTTTGCACACTATTGGTGGTAAGAACAAAACGGCCCAGCGGATCAACGGCTACCCCAGCCGCGCAGCAGCAGGAATTGACTCCCCCGGGGATGGGAGCCAAGGCTCCTGGCGCATCCCCTAGGATAGAACGATCTGCGTTCCCTGTGATTGAGGCTAAATTGTGGATTCGATCCACTTCTGCAGATTCCGTGTCCAGACTCAGCAGCAAAAACCGATAACGCAGAAGCCTAAAAAACATCTGGTTTATAGTAAGACTGGAGTTAGCGGGGACGACAACCTTGGCAAGCTGCTTTGCCTCCGCAACAGTCATCTTCTTGGTTGCCAAGGAGGTGCTGGGCCATACCAGCAAAGCCAAGCTCAGGATTACCGACAGGAACATTCGCATCTTATGGCGATACATGGTTGATACCTCCATTTGATTCACTCAGTCGGCACGTCGCTCTGGTTAAGTGGCTCTTCCACCCTGCAATGTTCAATGACAGCACTCGTTCGCGACAGCATCAGATGATTCTTTCTTTCGATTGGAGAAGTTTTCATGCAGCCTCGACGGCACACTAGCGATGAAAATTTGGGAGGTCCGCAGGCGCTGAGACCGCGCGGGGATCTTCTTAAGTGACCAACGCTTCCGGGTCGCCGCTGGGACAGCGCCTCCCACATTCAGCAAGAGATTCTCATCGGAGCTTTGAAAAAGAAGCGCTTTAATCTTAGACCGAATTTGCACTCCACTAAAGCGCGAATCACAGCGCCCGAAGAATTTGGACTTCCTTGGCGTCACATGGCGGGGATGCAGCTCCACGACAGATGGCTCGCGCGAACCACGCTGCCTCCCTCATGCCTGGTCATTCTGGATAGTGGATAAGTATCGAAGTTTCCGCAATTCCTGTGAGAACTGGGTGTCCACCCCACGCTTTCGCGGGGTGGGTTTTTCGCGGGGGCAGCTGGAGTTTTGGACCTTTTGGGCTGCGGCGACGTCTCGGCGCTTTCCTCACTCGCGGCGGTGCGAGCATTGCTCGCCACCGCCCACCCCTAGCGGCCTCGGTAGCCGCAATCCAAAGGCTAGTCTGAAGAGGAGCAGACCAACACCTCCAGATAATTCGGGAAGTAGCCGGTGTCTGAGATGTGACACCGCAAAGGATGCATCCTCCCTGACGCCGTAGCGTTTACCGATCCGGCTCAGTGGTCGTATGGTGGTCTAACCGGAAACTGACCCGCTACCTGAAGAAGGGGGTTCTCTCTTCGACAGAGGACAAGCAAAGGGCGCTGAGTCTGCTGAGGAGTAGAGGGAGTCAGCACAGAACCTGTATTCCGGGATCTGCATTTATCCAGATGGCTTTCCCGGATGGATTCGCCAACTATCACTCACTGCAGGTAAAGCTCGAACGACGGGCTGTACCTGTTGAACTCGTCCACATGGTCAAAGGCCATGGACAATGCTTCGGGCGTCATCCTCACCTGTCGTTTAGACTAGAGTCAAGAACGCCCCGGCGCCGTTCCTGGCTGCTCCCGCCAACAAGGCAAGCCGCTTCACGCCCTTTTGCTGAAACGCCATTGCCATTCCCTTCGTCATACGCACGAAAGGCGGAATCTGGATCCTTGCAACCAAAAGGTTAGGTTTCCGTGAAATGACGCAGAGGGTATTTCAGACCCCTGTAACGAAATGCCGAGTTTGTGTCCCGCATAGCTCTGAAGGGTCTTTCCCTGGATGCGTGCTATAATCCCGTGTCCCGAACGGTTCTTCGGGTTCAGTTGAGGATGCAGAGCGAGGCTCATGCGAAAAACCGCGATTTCATTTTTGTTCGCCCTGGTGTGTCTCTTTCTCGCAGGCGCCGGTCGATTTCTCGCGCAAGACAATGAGATTCGCTGGCTCGATAACTATCGCGAGACGATTGAAGAGGCTAAGAGGACTCAGAAACCAGTTTTTCTCGAGTTTCGTTGCGAACCTTGAATGGCCGGGCGTGCTTTTGACGCACAGGTTGTGCTGTCACCGACCGATTCTCCTCGCGGCAAACTTCTGAGCCAATACGTGTGTACACGCATCACGCGCATGGACAACATCGACGTCGGTTTGTTTGATCGTGACTGGAATAACACGCTCTACTACTTCGTGATGAATGCGGATGAGCAGATCTACCTGAGGTATGGCGGGCGCGATGCGAGATCACCGGATTCATACCTCAACCTCGCCAGCCTGGAGTTAGCTCTCGCTAAAGGGCTCGAACTGCACAACCAGTACCAGCGCGGCGAGATCAAGAGAGCGGACCGTCCCAAGCCGCTGTTTCCGCGCGAGATTCCTCTCCTGGTGGAGCGAACGATCTCGCGCAACGTGTGCGTCGAGTGCCATTTGATCGGCGACTATCTCAATGTTCACCGCGAGCAGGACGGCACACTCGACAAGCTGACTCACATGTACCGCTCGCCCGATATCCGAACCTTGGGCATCGAACTTGACGTGCCGAAGGGGCTGGTGCTAAACGAGGTTCGAGGTTCGGCCGCAGCTGCCGGAATGAAGCCGGGAGATCGCATCACGTCAATTAACGGGACTTCGGTTTGGACCTTCGGCGATCTTCAGTACCAGTATGACAAGGTGAATCGAAACGCCGACCGGATTCAGATGGCTGTGGATCGCGCTGGAACGTTAGTCGACTTCGCCATTGCACTGCCGGAACGCTGGTGGTGGACCGACCTGACTTTCCGGCAGTGGACCATCGAACCACGAGTTTACTTTGATTCGGTTGCGTTGACAGATCAAGAAAAGCGCGACCAGCGTCTTGCGGAGCAAGGGGGATTCGCAAGCCGGGTGAAGCGCGTCGATATGTTTGCCGAGATGACGAAAAGCCACGAGCTTCGGGTCGGCGACATTGTCTTCGGCGTGGACGGTGTTCAGAAAGACGAAATCGCGAACACTGCGGAGCTGTTCATCAAGCTTCGGAAGACCGCTGGAGAAACCGTGACGCTCGATGTGATTCGTGAGGGCAAGCGAATGCAGATGAAACTTAAAACCTACAAGATGAGTTTTCGAAAATGACTCGATTGATCACCCCAATCCTGATGGTGGCGGGCCTCCTTTTCAGTGTTTCCTTTGCCGGGGTGATTCATGCCGGTGACTGGACGCGTCCGGTTGAAGTGCATCACGACGTGCAGAAGTGCGTGTCGTACCGGGCAAGATTGACCGGAGATTTCCTGGTCATTCAGGCCACGCACGAAACCGGGTGGCACACTTACACCATGGACAACAAACTGCGCGCGCAGGAAAAGCTTGCGGGGAAACGATCTCTGGGCATCGACGGTCCGACAGAAATCGCGGTGACTCAAGGATTGGAATTGGCTGGCCCCTGGTACCAATCCGTGCCGAAGGAACTCTCCAAGCCTGAACTCCGCTGGTACAGCTGGGGGTTCGAAGGGCAGGCTTTGTTTGCCGCCAAGGTTCGACGTGTGGGAGCCGGACCGGCGACCGTTGCGGTTCGCGGCCAGGCATGCTCCGACACGACCTGCAAAAACATTGAGGTGGCGATTTCGGTGCCGATCAGCAACACGACCGGCAAACCTGACATCGACCTCAAGAGTCTGGTTCAAGTCCGTTAGTGTGGAGCGGCTTGCAATCCATCCCTCAAAAAGTGAGAGTGGAAGCCGCTGTCCCCAGCGGCGACCTCAACTCCTCCGTTGAATCGAGCAATCGCCCTTTACAACCCTTTTTGGCCAGCCACCCCGACTACGACTGGCGACAAGACCACCCGGTGATGTGCTCTACGCCTAGTAGAGCGGAACTTCAATCGACCCCGCCAGGGCTGACATGGGTTGCGTAAGGTATCGGGACGACTGACCTGAAACGGTTGAAGTGGGGAACGGGTCGACAGGCGCGGAAAACTTGAGGGCATAAAGCCCGATTCGACTGCGGATCTACTGTGAACTGCGTTTGCTGCTCACCTGAATGCGAGAGACGGCACGCTGCAAGCTGACGGCGGCGCGGTCAAAATCGATCTCCGAATTCTGCAACTCACCCAGACGCTTCTCAGCGCGCTCCCTGGCGGATTGGGCTCGCTTCAGGTCGATCTCTTCTGCTTTTTCCGCCTTTTCAGCCAGAATGATCACCCGGTCGGGTAAGACCTCGCAGTAGCCCCACGCCACGGCCAAAGAGTGGACCACTTTTCCTTGATGATAAGAGATCTCACCGATCTGCATTTCAGTAATCAATGGCGCATGACCTGGCAGGATACCGATGTAGCCACCCTTGGCCGGCACTTGAACCTCATCCACTGACTCCCTCAACAGGAGGCGGTCAGGGGTGACAATTTCTAACTGAAGTTTATCCATGGTAGTTGTTCGTTGTTGGTTGTTCGTTGTCAGAATGAAGCTGCGGCCGAAAAGCGCTCGCGAGCTGACAATTGACAACGAGCAACGAACAAATCCTTACTGCTTCCTCATCTTCTCTGCCTGCTGGATAACCTCGTCGATGTTACCCACCATATAGAACGCCTGCTCCGGAAGATCGTCGTGCTTTCCTTCGACGATTTCCTTGAATCCTCGCACCGTTTCGCTGAGAGGCACATACTTGCCTTCACGTCCCGTGAACTGCGCCGCCACGAAAAAGGGCTGCGACAGGAAACGCTGAATCTTGCGCGCCCGTGCGACCACCAGCTTGTCTTCCTCCGAGAGCTCGTCAATACCGAGAATCGCGATGATGTCTTGAAGGTCTTTGTACTTCTGCAAGATCTGCTTCACGGCACGGGCTGTGTTGTAGTGCTCGTCGCCGATAATGCGAGCATCCAGGATGCGCGACGTGGACGCCAGGGGATCGACCGCGGGATAAATCCCCATCTCTGAAATCTGCCTCGAGAGATTGGTAGTGGCATCCAGGTGCGCAAAAGCTGTTGCCGGGGCCGGGTCGGTATAGTCGTCAGCCGGAACGTAGATGGCCTGAACTGAGGTGATGGAGCCCTTCTTCGTCGAAGTAATGCGCTCCTGCAGTTCTCCCATTTCGGAGGCGAGGTTGGGTTGATATCCCACCGCCGAGGGCATGCGCCCCAGCAGGGCCGAGACTTCCGATCCCGCCTGGGTGAAACGGAAAATGTTGTCGATGAAGAGCAGCACGTCCTGGCCTTCCTCGTCGCGGAAGAACTCGGCTACAGTCAACCCCGTCAACCCCACTCGCAAGCGAGCCCCAGGCGGCTCGGTCATCTGGCCATAGACGAGGGCGGTCTTGTTGATAACACCCGACTCCTTCATTTCCAGCCAGAGATCGTTGCCTTCGCGAGTTCGCTCACCAACACCAGCAAATACGGAGAAGCCGCCGTGCTTAGTGGCAATGTTGTTGATCAACTCCATGATGATGACAGTCTTGCCGACACCCGCGCCACCGAACAGGCCGATCTTGCCGCCGCGCAAATACGGCTCCAAGAGATCGATGACCTTGATGCCGGTCTCGAACATCTCGAGGCTAGTATTTTGCTGCTCAAAGGTGGGAGCATGGCGATGAATTGGGTACGTCGTCGTAAACTGAATCGGGCCTTGCTCGTCGACCGGGCTGCCGATGACGTTCATGATGCGGCCCAGTGTCCCGCGGCCAACAGGAATCGAAATGGGAGCGCCGGTGTCTATGGCCTTCATGCCGCGGACAAGTCCGTCGGTAGGTTGCATGGATACCGCCCGAACCCGGCCTTCGCCCAGGTGCTGCTGAACTTCAGTTACGATGTCAATAGGTGCCGGGACTTCAAACCCTTCGCTGGTAATCCGGACTGCGGTGTAAATTGAAGGCAGATTCTTCTCGTCAAAGGCCACGTCCACAACCGGGCCAATTACCTGAACTACTTTGCCAATATTCATGTTCTTTCCTCTGCTGTCCGAGACCGTCAGTCTCTTGTAGCAAAATCTCAACTGCCAAACGTGGTGTTTGAAAGGTAGCGCACCACAACACTCTGCTGAATGCTGGTGGCTTATTCCAGCGCGGCGGCGCCACCCACAATCTCGATAATCTCTCTGGTGATTCCAGCCTGGCGAGCCCGGTTCATCGTGAGGGTCAGCGAGTCGATCAAATCGACGGCATTGTTTGTGGCTGCGTCCATTGCGGTCATGCGCGCGCCGTGCTCAGCGGCAGCCGACTCTAGCAAAGCCCTGTAGACTTGAACCTCGACGTGCTTTGGAATAAGGCTGCTGAAAATCTCCCCAGCCGGCTGCTCGTAGATGTAATCAATGAGGCTGGCTTCCTCTGAGGCAGCTAGTTTTTGGATGGGCAGCAGTTGCTCGACCACGATTCTTTGCTGAATGACCGACTTGAACTCGTTGTACACCAGATACACGGCGTCCACTTCTTTGTTCGAGAATTCTTCCATCAGTGTGGCTGAGATTTGTTTGGCGTGGGAATAATCCAGCCGGGCGAAGATGTTCACTGCTTCATGCGCAAGAGGCAGCGAACCCTTGCGGAAAAAGTCCCGGCCTTTCCGCCCCACGCAGTTGAGCGTGAGCTGCCGGTGTCGGTGCTCGCCGATAAAGTTCTGAGCCGCTTTGATGATGTTTGAACTGAAAGCGCCGCAGAGGCCCTTGTCGGCGGTGATTACAACCACTTGGATCCGCTCGCGGCCCCGGTCCTCCAACAACGGATGGGTCTGGCCCTCGGAACGCGTCACGAGGCTATTCAAGACAGAGAGAATTTTGTGAGCGTAGGGCCGCGCGCTCATCACGCGTTCCTGAGCGCGACGCAACTTGGCCGCCGAGACCATTTTCATGGCCTTCGTGATCTGCTGGGTGTTTTTCACCGAGCGGATGCGGCGGCGAATGTCGAGAATGTTGGGCATGGATCAGTGACGAGTGACGCGTGACGAGTGCTGAGGCCAACCTTCGACTCAGTACTTATCACTTGCTTTTCTGCTCGGCGGCGAACCTTTCCTTGAATTCATCCAGCACTTTGTTGAGCTCTGACTTCAAGCTGTCGTCGAGCTGCTTCTTGTCTGAGATCTTCTTGCCGAGCGAGGGATGACTATTCTCGATGAAGCGCAGCAGGCCCTGCTCGAAGGGCAGACAATCGGCAACTTCCAGTGAATCCAGATAACCACTCGTCGCCGCATAGATCACGATCACCTGCTTTTCGACGGTCAAAGGCGCATACTGGCCCTGCTTCAAGATCTCAACCAGCCGCTGGCCTCGCGACAGCTGTGCCTGAGAAACCTTGTCCAGATCGCTGCCAAACTGAGCAAACGCAGCCAGTGAACGGTACTGTGCCAGGTCCAGGCGCAACGAGCCGGCAATCTGCCGCATCGCCTTGATCTGGGCGTTGCCTCCGACGCGCGAAACCGAAATACCCACGTTGATGGCGGGACGAATGCCGGAGTGAAACAGGTCTGACTCCAGATAGATCTGGCCGTCGGTAATAGAAATGACGTTCGTCGGAATGTAAGCCGACACGTCGCCCGCCTGCGTCTCAATGATAGGCAGCGCCGTGAGCGAGCCACCGCCGCGCTGTTCGCTCATCTTGGCCGCTCTTTCCAATAACCGCGAGTGCAGGAAGAAGACATCTCCAGGGAAAGCTTCGCGTCCAGGGGGGCGCCGCAGCAGCAATGATATTTCGCGATAGGCCGCCGCATGCTTAGAGAGATCATCGTAGATACACAGCGTGTGCTTGCCGCGGTCGCGGAAGTATTCGCCAATAGCGCAGCCCGAATAGGGCGCAAGGAACTGGAGGGGGGCGGGATCGGAAGCTGACGCGGAAACCACAATCGTGTAGGACATCGCGTCGGCGTCAACGAGAGTCTTGACCACCTGCGCGACGGTGGAACGTTTCTGGCCGATCGCAACGTAGATGCAAATGACGTCGCCGCCCTTCTGATTGATGATCGTGTCGATCGCCACGGCGGTCTTGCCCGTTTGGCGGTCGCCAATGATCAATTCACGCTGGCCGCGACCGATCGGGATCATGGAGTCGATGGCCTTGAGGCCGGTTTGCATCGGTTGCTTGACTGGCTCGCGATCCACAATTCCAGGCGCTATGCGCTCGACCGGGTTGAAGGTGTCAGTGGCGATGGAGCCCTTGCCGTCGATCGGCTGACCCAGTGCGTTGACCACGCGCCCTACCATCGCGTCGCCAGCGGGAACAGCCATGATCTTTTTCGTCCGCTTGACAAGATCACCTTCTTTGATCTCAGAGGCTTCGCCCAGCAAAACGCATCCGACCTGATCTTCTTCCAGGTTGAGCGCCATGCCAGCGATGCCATGCGGGAACTCCAACAGTTCGCCGGACATCACCTTTTCCAGGCCATGGACGCGGGCAATGCCATCGCCAACGGAAATGACAGTTCCCACTTCACTTACTTCCACGCTCGAGTCGTAGTCTTCAATCTGTGCGCGGATGATCTTGCTAATCTCTTCTGCTCTGATGTCCATTCATTTTCTCCGGGAATTGGGAGCGCCTAATCTGAGCTCAGACGGGATCTCATCGAATTGAGCTGCTGGCGGATGGAGCCGTCGTAAATCGTGTCTCCTATGCGCGTGACCACACCGCCAATCAGGCCAGGATCGTTTGCAAATTTCAAGGCCACCTTCTTGCCGGTCAGCGCCGCAAGCTTGGCCTCCAGCTTCTGGTGCGTCTCCGCGTCCAACTCGCTTGCGGTTGTCACCTCTGCCTGCGTGACTCCCAGACGGTTGTTCAACTCGTGCTGAAAAGCTTTTCGGATTTCGGTGAATCCGCCCATGCGGTGGTTGTCAATCAAAACCAAGAGGAAGTTGGAAGTGGTTGGGCCGAAGGCTAGCTTTGCCAAGATTTCCTGAGTCGCTGCTTTCTTCTTAGTCACCGCGATGGCGGGGTTGGAGTAGAAATGCACCAGTTCTTTCTGGCGGGCAAGCAGGTCTTCAAACTGAAGAAGTTCCTGGGCGACCTGCTCATGATGGTTGAGCTTGAAGCTAACGTCTACCAGAGCCTTCGCATATCGATTTGCAATCGCAGGCAACGCTAAACCTCAAGTGAAGAAATCTGTCGGCATCGACCGAACTACATACTGCGCATCCCGAGCTGGTTAGTTCTTGGCCATCTCCAGGGAGTCAAGAAATCTCAGCACCAACCGCTTGTTCTCTTCTGATCCAACCGATTTCTGCAGCCGTTGCTCTGCCAACTTGACGGCAAGGTCGGCTACGTGCGCCTTCAACTCAAGCCGGGCAGATTTCTTGAGCCCTTCGATTTCCCGATGGGCCATTTCCAGAATTTTCTGAGCTTCGATCTTCGCGCTCTCCAGAATGCGGGCTCTTTCCTCTTCAGCCTCTTTGACTGCCTGCTCCCGAAGAGCGCGCACCTCATCATCAAGGCGCGACATTCGATTCTCAATCTCGCTCATCTGCTTGAGGGCCGACTCGCGGGCGAGGCGACCGCTCGCCAGGCCTTCCTCAATCGATCGCGATCGGGTCTCCAGAAATTCGCACAAGGGCACTCTCAGATACCAACCCAAACCACCGAAGAGGATTAGAAAATTTCCCCACTTCCAAACGGCCGTCAACGGACTCTCGGCGTGGCCCCCACCGTGTTCAGCGCTGGAGCCGTGCTGTGCTTCTTCGGCGGCGAGAGTAACACCCGACGCGAGACAGCACGCTACTGTCAGGAGAAGGAAGCCAGCAAGCATCCGCACAACGCGAGTATTACCTAAAGAATGGCGGTTTATTTTCAGCACGGTGTCCTTTACCGCAAAATACCTTTGACGATTCCGTCCGCAATTCCGGCGACTTCCGATTCCAAAGACTGTTTTGCCGAAGCGACCTGTGACTGAATTTCAGTGCGGGCAGAGCCAATCAACTGCTCGCTGCCCTGCCGACCCTGCGCAACAATCTGAGATCGCTGCTGGACGGCTTCAGCGCGAAACGCCTCCTGCTGTCGGTAGCTCTCGAGACGAGCTTCTTTCAAAGCTTCTGCATAGGAGGCTGATTTCTTCTCCACCACTGCCATCTGGGCCCGCGCTTCCTCTAGCGCGCCCTGGCTGGCCGCTTCCCGAGTGGTCAGGATTTGATTGATTGGATCGAAAAAGGACTTCTTTAGAACAAAATAGAGAGCCCAGACCATCAGCACAATCAGAACCACAGATAGGTCTAAGCTCATCGCAGCCATGGCGGTAAGGGTTCTCTTCCGTGAAAGTTCGCAGGATGGTTGAAGGGCAGGAATCATCCCTTCAAAAAGAGAATGCGAAAATTATCACAAAGCCGAAAACAGGGTCAAGCAGTTTTCCCGAAGACGATGCATCCGTTGACTTTGACCCGAAAATCTGGGAAGCTCCCAAATGTAGCCTAAGGATCCGGCTTGGGTCACCATTGATGTTCAAATTGTCCACTTCAGGCTTCAGAAACTGGGTTCTTCGCTTGGGTCTGCCAATAAGCATGCCCCTTCTGCTGAGTGGACAATCAGGCCCAGCGGGGATTCTTCAGCCGCGCTATTCCCAGCAGACAGTGACTAGTGGTGCGGAAGGTAAACTCCACATTGAGTTGCGGGTCAAGGAAGGGTTCAAGGTGGCGAAGCGGCCGGCACCGAAGCTCCAGGTCAACCCTCATGCTCAGTTTGGCGTCGTGGTGGGTGGATTCAGCGAGAGCGTCGCCGGCAAGGATGCTGACTATTTTGGAGGCTTCAAACCGCTGCAGTTGGTGATTGCACCTGCGAAGATGATTCCGGCGGGAAAGCACTCTTTGGAAGGAAAGCTGACTTACTTTTATTGCTCCGACGTTGACAAATACTGCAGCCGCTCGGTCGAAGCTCTGACGATTCCAGTGGAAGTGGCAAATAAGAAGTAAGTAAACGGAGTTCAACCCCGCGATGTTATTGAAGCGTTTGAAAAGGTTTATATTTCTTGGGCTTGGATGGAGCCTGCTGCTGAGTACCTTGTGCTTTGGCAGCGACCGTCCCAACTTGTCTGGGTACGACCATGAAGAGTTGCTCGCACGGGCGGAGCGGGCCTTTCGAACACGAAATTTCCTGGCCGCCGAGAAATACTATCGAGAGTTGGATCGCAGACTCCTGCTGCATCTGTCCAAATTGCCTGCCAATGACAAGTTGGAACAGATTGAGATTGAAGAGGAGCTCATCCTGGCGCCCTTTGGGCTGGGCCACAGTCTGATCTATCTTCATCGCTATCCTGAAGCGCTTGAAGCCCTCGAGAGAGGCCTGAAGACTTATCCCGACTGGGCTAGCAGTCACCCGTCACTGGTTTTCTTTCAGGATCCTTTGTTCACAGGCCCCGTGGTGAGCGATCTTGAAGAACGAATGAAGGGGTCGTCTGATCCGGTTCATTGGCTGGTTCACGGCTACATTCAGTTCTTCAGCGAGAACTTCCGTCAGGCATCCCGCTCATTTTCACAGGCTCTTAGTGCCAACAAGGGTAACTTCATGGCAGGTTACTTCTCGGGTCAGATCCCCATCGCGCAACGGAAAACAGAATCTGCCAAGTTGCAGCAGTTCAAGGATCTCGACGCCGACAAACTGGAGCCGGATGCACTGATCGATTACGGGTCATCCTTCTTCAAGAATGCCGACTATCAGACGGCCGCCAGACTGTTCAAGAAAGCGATTGATCTCGATCAGAAGTTACCCGTTGTGCACATCGCCTATGGAGACTCTCTGTTTGCCTTGGGTCGATTCGACGAAGCAACCCAAGCCATCCTCACCGGTCTTGAAATTTACCCGAAGTACGCGGAAAACCCCATCAACCGGCGAGAGTTCTACAATAATCCTTCGGAGTTTGACCGCCAGCTCAGAAACCTTGAAAACTACGTCAACACCCATCCATCCAACTTGAACGCTCGGTTTCTTCTTGGCTACAACTACTTCTTTACCCAGGCCTATGAAAAAGCTGAGGAGCAGCTTAAAGCGGTGCTCTCCAGCGAATCTTTACATTCCTCTGCGCAGTACCTCAGTGCCTTGATCCAGCGATTCAGCACATCAAAACCCGGAAAATCTCTGTAGCTCCATCATCTCGATTGCCGGCGAGCATCTGTCTTTGAACAGCCACAGATGTGGCTTGTTCAGGACGATGCCAGGAATATCAGGCTAAGGTTCTGCCTTGGCGCAAACGATAAGCGGAGCATTGGTATAGCACAATGCTCCCAGATGCTTTTCAATTGGCCGTCTCCAGATTGCTGACTTTGCTCGAACAGCATTCCGAGCAGATGATGGATGAACTGGAACTCCTTGTCGGATGCACGTCCGTTCGCGACTTGGCCGAGATCCTGCGTGCGGTTTATCCTGAGATCTCCGATGCAACGGGAATCGACTGGCACTTCACAGTATTGCAATGGAAATTAGGGAATCGTGGACGGGAACAGTTTCTCGATACCTGTCGCCAGGCTCGACTCACGGTTTGGACTCTTGCGTTTCAACGAGAGGGTGACGCTTCCGAGATGCGATACACGACGTGCCTGCCACTATGCCTCAAGCCAGAGTGGAAGCCTTGCTACGCAAAGGTGCGCCAAACTTCGATTTGATTGGATTCTTTGTTCAAACAGAGTGGTGGGCGCTACAGGATTTGAACCTGTGACTTCCACCGTGTGAAGGTGGCACTCTACCGCTGAGTTAAGCGCCCGGCGTGATAGAATCAAGCTGCCTTTTGTAGCACGCAGCACCCTGTTTGACAAGACGAAAAACTCAACCGCACTGCCCCGATCAGCCGGTCCTCGAAGGCCTGGCAGTGACCTCCAACAACCGCAAGGATGCCTTTGCCACAGGTTCAAACGCAGGAAAAGATCGGCCTCCTGATTGAAGCCATTGAGACCGTCATCAAGGGCAAGCGCGAGGTGATCGAACAGACGTTGGTAGCTCTCTTCGCCGGGGGGCACTTGCTTGTAGAGGACGTGCCGGGCGTTGGAAAGACCACACTCGCGCACACGTTGGCTCTCATCCTCGAATGTCGATTCCATCGAATTCAGTTCACCAGCGACCTCTTGCCGTCTGACATCATCGGGATCTCCATCTACAATCAGCCTCGTCAAGCTTTTGAGTTCAAGCCTGGTCCCATCTTTGCCAACGTCATTCTGGCAGATGAAATTAATCGCACGACGCCCAAGACCCAAAGTGCACTCTTGGAGGCCATGAGTGAAGGCCAAGTGACGGCCGACAATCAGACAATTGAACTTCCGAAACCGTTCCTGGTTCTTGCAACGCAGAATCCAGTCGAGCATCACGGAACGTATCCGCTGCCCGAGTCACAGCTGGACCGATTTCTCATGCGCATCAAGATGGGTTATCCGGCGTTGGAAGACGAGAAGGAAATCTTTCGCAATCAAAGCCGGGCAAATCCACTCTCGAGGCTGCAGCCGGTAATCAGTTCTGACGAAGTGCTTCAAATTCAAGAGGCCGTGCGCAAGATCCCTATTGATGAATCCATCATCGACTATGCACTCCAGATTGTTGAGCGGACCCGACATTCGGAATTCTTAAGTCTCGGCGTGAGCCCTAGGGGATCGCTGGCCTTGTTGCGGGCGTGCCAGTCGCGTGCCTATGTGCAAGGCCGCGACTACTGCGTGCCGGACGATGTGAAGAGGCTCGCCGCTCCCGTCCTGGCCCACCGCGTTGTTGCGAACCAGCGAGCTGCTTCTACCCTTCGGCGAAATGAAGAGGCTGAAAGGATTCTGCAGGAGATTCTGGATTCGGTGGAAGTTCCCCTGTAGACAACCAGACGGCCCAGGACCTCTGCGATGACAAGCCGCGATTTGCGCCCGGGCCATCTCAATTGGCGTCAGCTTCGTGCCAGCCTGGCCGCAACCCTTGCGCTGGGCCTGGCATTGGGTGCGGCGCTTGCATCGTCTTTGGCGGCCGTCGAGGGCAATACAGCCGCTGCCATCTCTCTGGCGATTTTTTCGTTGCTGTTGGCTGCCGTGGTGTCGCTGACTGTCGTGCCCCGACTCTTTCATCGGGCACGGCGCGAATGGTTGCGGTTCTCATTCCAGATTGTTCGAGAGGGGTGGATCTTTCTTTTCACCCTGGCGGTAATTGCCCTGGCTGCTTTTAACACCGGAAATAACCTCATCTTTATCATCCTTTCCGCTGCGCTGGCGCTGTTGGCGGTGTCGGAGTGCCTGTCGCATTGGAACCTGCGTCGGCTTGGCGCTGAAGTGAAACTACCCGACTGCGTGCCGGCAGCTCACCCGTTCGTGTCAGTTTTTAGCTTGCACAACCAGAGGGCTTGGATGCCGGCGTTCTCTTGCTCTCTGACCTGTCTGCTCGATCGGGTTCTTGAACCGGGCGCAAATTCTGGACCGAAGAACCAGAGTGCAGAGGTTCTCTCGCAGTCCACATATTTCCCGTTTCTGCCGCGGAATGGACGTTCCCGGCAGAGCCTCTGGCTGCAATTGTCACAAAGAGGCCTCTACCGGCTGAATCGTTTGGAAACGAGCACTCAGTTTCCCTTCGGGTTCGTGAGTAAGAAACGGAGACTCCCTCGGAGCGCTGACTTGACCGTCCTGCCCGAGGTCGAACCGCCAAACGAGTTTTTCGAAATGCTGCCATTGCTAAGCGGCGCTTTCGAGAGCTACTACAAAGGCTCCGGTTCCGATCTGCATTCCATTCGAGACTACCGCACGCAGGATAGTGGACGCTTTCTCGATTGGAAGGCCTCCGCCAAGACCGGGCAGCTGATGGTTCGCGAGTTCACCAAAGAGGACGACCGGAAGTGCTGCTTTGTTTTCGATAACACCGTCTCCGGTTTCGAGGACCATGACCGGCCCGCCTTTGAGAAAGCTGTCAGGCTCTGTGCCAGTGCATTACGTCACTTTCAAGAGATGGATTGCGAAACCCGCCTGGTGACACCGCGTCAAGCCACTCGCTACGGCCAGAGTGAAGCGGCATTGATTGAGAACCTCAAGATTCTCGCTGTGATTCAGCCGCAACCGGTTGCAACTACCGACTTGCTGGCCCTGGCTTCAGAGGCCTCCTTCAAGATTGTTTTTACTGCCGGCCGTCGTGGCGACGTGCCCACGGTGGTCTGGAATTCCGCGCACGTCGTGTTCTGGCGCGAACTGCGTGCGTAAAGCGAACGACACCCGTCCGATGAAGAAGATCCCCTTAAACACCTCTCCCGCTCGGCGTGTTGTTATAGACAACCCGCTGACACAGCGATTTCAGACCCTGCTCCATTCGCTGACGGTCATTGGCTTCGGGATGCTCGCCGCTGCAGGACAGTTCCTTGTTCCCATTGCATTGCTGTTTCTGATCCTCTTTGTCCCACTCTTCCATTCGCATTTCCGAACTCGATTTCAACTTGAGCACCGGCTGGGGAACCTGTTGACCTGGATCTATGTCCCTGTCTTTGTGCTCGACATTTTTCTGTTTTCCGGCTCTTTCGTGCCGGCCACGCTTCATTTGATTTTGTTTGTACAGCTCGTGAAGAGCTACCAACCCTTGAAGCAGGATAGGGACTATGTTTATTTGCTGATCTTGAGTTTGTTGCAGGTACTGGCCGCTTCCTCCCTCACGATCGACGTTTCCTTTCTCATCCTGTTCGGAATCTACCTTCTGGTCTGTCTGGCCACGCTCATGGTCTTCGAAATGAAGCGGGCTGCAATTCGGACCGGACGTCAAGACTTACAGGGGCCCCAACCAAAGCCATTACGCGTCGAGACTGGCGATTTGGTCCTGTCAATGATTGAGAAGCGTCAAACGGCCCGCAGTCTGGCGCTGGTTTCGCTCGGAAGCCTGGTAGCGATCTCGGTTCTTGGAGCTGGTCTTTTCTTTTCGATTCCACGCTTCGGATCCGGTTACTTTCATCGCGCCGCACGATCTTCGAGCCTCAGTGGTTTCTCGGACAGCATCCGGCTGGGAGGCATTGGAACCATCCAGCTCGACCCAGCCGTCGTCATGCGCGTCCGTGTGAAGGGTGCCCCAGCCTCGCTAAGAAAAGCAAAGTGGCGTGGCGTAACGCTTGATTACTTCGACGGACGCAGCTGGTCAAAGCGGGCACGGGGAGCTCCGGTCAACTATGGGTCTGGAAGGGATTTTCGAGTCCAGGAGTCCGCCGGTCTGGGAAGCACTGTCGACTATCAGGTGTGGCTGGAGCCCAGCGCGACGACCTATCTTTTCACGACTGCTCAGGTCCTTCATCTCCAGGGACAATTGACCCCCCTGTTCCGCGATCCTGCCGACGATTCATTCACAGCGCGGGCGCACCCGTCACGACGGCTGAGCTATGACGCCGTGTCGCGTCTGCCCCTGGCTGGAGAGCCTGAGCAACCGGGAAACCTCCTTCCTGCGGAACGCCTCTCCTATCTTCAACTCCCGGCGCTCGACCCGCGGATGTTTGATCTGGCCCTGGACGCGGCCGGAGCCGGCAGCAACCAAGAAAAAGCGAGTCGACTCGAACGATATCTCCAGACCAACTACTCCTACGCACTCGATCAGGGCCAGCTGGAAAATCCCCAACCGCTCGCGGCGTTCCTTTTGCAAACGCGGCGCGGGCATTGCGAGTATTTTGCATCCTCAATGGTCGTGCTGCTCCGAGCGCTCAGAATTCCAGCGCGCATTGTCAATGGGTTTCAGGCCGGTGAATACAATGAAATTGGAGAGAACTTCGTAATCCGCGGCCGGGATGCGCATAGCTGGGTGGAAGTTTGGATACAAGGGAAAGGCTGGCTGGCGTTCGATCCTACGCCGGCTTCGGCTGAGCCTTTTTCGCGAAGCCGACTCTCGGTTGTGCTGGGGAACTACCTGGATGCCTTCGAACTCTTTTGGGCTGAGTGGGTTGTTGGCTACGACGATGTCATTCAGATTTCACTGTTTCGCGATCTGCAAGACAAAGCCGCACAACTGAGCGCGATGAGCCAGCGAAGTTTGTATCAGAGTTGGCGTGGCTTGCAACAGACACTCCATGCAGTATTGGCTGGCGCCGTTCAAGGAGTGCGAGAATCGCCGATCTCGGTGTTGATGTATGCATTGGCGACATTTATCCTTGGCATTCTGCTCCTTGCTGCCTGGAAGGTACAGCGGAAGTTGTGGACCAGGAGATCGATGCGAAGCAACCCCGCACGGCTGGCGGTGCGGTTCTATGCCGAGTTCCTCGATCTAGCCGCAAACTACGGGAGCCCCAAGCCTGCGGCCGCAACACCAGACGAATTCGCTTTAACATTCAGGAGATCGGATCTCCAGCGACAGGTGGAAGAACTAACCGGCATCTATCAACTGGTGCGTTTCTGCCCGCATCCGCCGGCTCAGGAGGGCGAAATTCAGCGGGTCGCCGATCTCCTGCGTGAGATCCGATTGCATTTCCGTACGCACAAGGGGTTGCACTAGAATTCCTTCTGTTGCGTCGTTCCGGCGAAAGAACGTCACCCCGGTGGATTGTAAGCCGGGGCCGGAATCCAACCCTGCCAGACCCCCCTTTCGTGGGATGGACAAAGTGTGCCTGGCAGTTTCTTTTTTTTCGGAAAGGAACCTATGGCTGACCAGGAAACAAGCGATCCGCGTTCGCGCATCTATGAAGAGAAGCGCCCCTGGGGAGGATTTCGCCGATACACGCACAACGAGGTGAGCACCGTAAAGGTGATTACGGTGAAGCCTGGCGAGGTGCTTTCACTGCAGTACCATCACCACCGAGACGAGTTGTGGGTAGCGCTCGATGCGGGTCTGCGCGTGACGATGGACGACCGGGTCTGGGAGCCGGCTCCCTACGAGGAGGTTTTCATTCCCCACGGAACACGCCATCGCATGGCTGGCACTGGCAGTCAACCCAGCCGATGGTTGGAGATTTCTTTCGGAGAGTTTGACGAGAACGACATCGTGCGCCTCGAAGACCAGTATGGACGGAAATAGCAAAGTCAGAAAACGCGATTCGCTTGGCGATAGAGAAGAGGATATCTCCTTACCCGTCGCGGACGAGCTTCTGGTGGTCCTTCCCATCGAAGACTCGCTCGATCTCCACACTTTCCCTCCGAAAGAGATCAAACCACTCGTCGAAGAGTATCTCCACCAATGCCAACTGCGAGATTTTCGTGAGGTTCGGATCATTCATGGACGTGGAACCGGCACCCAGCGGAGTATCGTACGTTTGCTACTGGCCTCGAATTCATGCGTGGCAGAATTCGAAGATGCGCCACCGGAGTCTGGTGGTTGGGGCGCAACGATAGTGCAGCTGAAACCGAAGAAGCTTTTCTAGGGACTTTTGAAGTAACGCCCTCTCCCGCTTATGGGGAGAGGGGTGAACGCTTGAGAAGCGTTCACAAGGCCGGGTGACGGGTCAGTCGCCAAACGCAAGCGCAAGCCTAGGTGATCTCACTCACAGATACGCGGCAACCGTCTTTGCCATCTCGAGTGTTGAGGCAGCACCCCCCATGTCATATGTCTTCACCTGGCCTTCCTCGATGACTCGCGCCACTGCGGTTTCAATGCGTCCAGCCTTTTCGTTCTCTCCCAGCCAGTCGAGCATCATCTTTGCGGCCAGAATCGTGGCAAGCGGATTTACTTTGAACTGACCGGCGTACTTCGGCGCCGAGCCATGAGTGGGTTCGAAAACCGCCAGCTTCTCCCCGATGTTTCCCGAGCAGCCAAAACCGAGGCCACCCACCATCTGGGCGCACAAATCGGAGATGATGTCCCCATAAAGATTCGGTGCTACCAGGACGTCATAGTTGAACGGATTCTTCAGCAGCCACATGACGAGGGCATCGATGTTAGCTTCGTCCAGGGCAATTCCCGGAAAGTCGCGCGCAACTTCCTTGGCCGTCTCCAGAAACAATCCGTCCGTAGCGCGCACGACATTGGCTTTATGCACAACGGTCACCTTCCTTCGACCGAACTTGCGGGCAAACTCGAAAGCCGCCCGAACAATCCGCTCCGAACCGGTTCGAGTATTGATCTTGCAAGAGAGTGCATAAGCGTCGCCGGGCAAGGAGCTGAAAGTGGAGAACGGCTTCGAGACTCGTGACAAAAGGTCCGACAGTTCCTTGGGCACCGGATTGAACTCCACGCCTGCATAGAGGTCTTCCGTATTTTCGCGGAACACCACCAGATCGATGCCAGGCCTGTAGTTGAGCGCATTGCCCACATAGGCTTTACAGGGACGCAAACACACATACAGATCGAAAAGCTGTCTCATGCACACGATGGGCGAGCGGTAGATGAGCCCTTTGCCCTGAAGTGCAGGCGAGAGTTCCACTTCGGCAGCTTTCACAGGCTTGGAGGTAATCGCGCCGAACATGGCAGCATCGACGCGTTTCAGCAGGTCGATTGTGCGTTGTGGAAAGGCGTCGCCCTCCTGGCACCAGAACTCCCAGCCAATGTCGCCCGGCAAGAACTCCGCGTCCAGACCTGTGGCGTCCAACACGATTCGTGCTGCCTGCAGAACCTCGATGCCGATGCCGTCGCCCGGCAACCAGGCAATTGTGTGCTTCGCCATGAAAGCTCCTCGTTTTTGAAACCCTTAGACAGGCCAATTCCTCATTTCCGGGCGGCAGTTTATGCTGGAAATCAAAGGGCGTGAAGCGTGAAACGCGTTTCGTGCTCCGAGGCCTATATGTCTCATTTCAGATCTCACCCCTGGCGCGTCACGAATCGCGCATCACGTTTCACGCTTGGGGACCGCCTAACGCGGTTTGCAAACTTCACATCCCTATGCTAAAAAGACTTGCTTGCTCAACGAGCTATCGGAGAGGGAGAATGCCGCGTCCGCGAAACGTACTTATAGGGTTGTCAGCGACTCTGGCCCTGAGCGGCTTCTTGTTTCTCAGGACTCCTTTGGCCCAACAGGCGCCGACCGTTGCCAATACCGACGACCCTGATTTCGATTTCAGCATTTACTACACGGGCAATGTTCGAGGCAACCTCGAACCCTGTGGCTGACCGCGCAACCCAGCGGGCGGTCTGGCTCGCCGAGCTCAAGTTTTGACAGAGAACCGTGCCAAGTTTCATGACAAGCCCCATTTGCATGTGGAGATTGGAAACTACATGCAGGGCATGGGCGACGATCGCGGGGTCAAGAATCGCTGGCTCTGGCAGGGAATGCAGCGACTGGACATACAGGTGCTGAATGTTGCCGAGGATGACATTGCCGAACTTCAAGCTTTGGGCGTCAACGTTCAAGGCAGCGATCGGTTTATTTCTGCAAATCTGATCTCGACCAAGACCGGCGAGCCTTTACTGAAGCCCTATCTTGTAAGACAGATTGCACTCAAGGGAAGCAGCCAGAAGTATCGGGTGGGCTTTCTCGGGTTATCCGGCCGGGAGAGTTTCCTCAAGACCGATGCGGCGGGCTACACTTGGGCGGATCCGCAAGCCAGCGCCAAAAAATGGCTGCCCGAGCTTCGAAAGGCATGTGATTTTCTGATCGTGCTGGCCTGCTTGCCCGCAAGAGAGGCGGTTCAGTTGGCGGTGGACAACAGCAACATCGATATTATCGTGACCGGCTTCAAACACCAGATGAGCGGCCCTCCAGCACGCATCAACCAGTCGACGATTCTGTACGCTGAAGACGAGGGAAAAATCCTGGGCGAGGTGCGCTTTTCGGTGGCTCGCGGGCAGAAGGTAGATGTACAACCTTTCAACCATCCGTTAACGCGCAACATCAAGGATGAAGCTGAGATGGCGGCGCTCATCAACCAAGCCAAGGCCGCCATTTCACAGGAGCAGCGTGCTTTGGTGAGTCAGCGCCCTCCTGTCAGCGCTGGTCCTCTGTCCTTTGCGACGTCACATAGCTGCGCCCCATGCCATGCCGCCGCGTTCGAAGTCTGGCAAAAGAGCCAGCATTCGCATGCCATTGAGATCCTGAAGAAAGAAAAGAAGGAATTTGATTCAGCCTGCGTTGGCTGCCATGTTACCGGGAACGGCAGGCCAGGCGGCTTCGTCAACTTGAACCAGACACCTCAGCTGGCCAACGTTCAATGCGAGGCCTGCCACGGATCGGGAATCCAGCATGCAGAAAAACCCACGGAAGCGAAAATGGCCCGGTTGACCGCTGATGCGTGTCTTACCTGCCACACGAAGTCCAACAGTCCCGAGTTCGAGTTTGTTTCCTACTGGTCCAAGATTAAACACTGAAAGATATTGTGAACGAGCTTTCTTCTTTGCTGCCTGGATTTTTGCGACAGCTGCACTTCAGCGAGGAACTGACTGGAGAGCTTGTCGTCGCGCTCTGGAAGAACGTTGTCGGGGAGACCCTGGCGCAGAATGCCCGGCCACTGAGGATGCGTGAGTCGACCCTGGTTCTCACCGTCTCGTCGGAAGCGTGGAAGAAAGAACTGTTTTCGCTGCGCTTCGAGATTCTGAAACGACTGGAAAGGCTGGTCGGACCTTCGAGAGTCTCCTGTCTCGAGTTGCGAGTGGATCCTTGGATGAACGCGGTTCGTGTTCCGGTTGGCGAGCCGCCAGGGCAACTGGCCGAGGAACCAGTCGAACTGCCGCTCGATTCGATTCTAGACCCGGAACTCAGCCGTAGTTTAGCCGCCGCGGCTTCGAGCTACTTTGGCCGGAAGACTAAATAGAGACTTTGTATTTCGAACGGTCTCTGGTTCCAAGTACAGCTAAGTCAGTCGTCATTCCGGCGAAAGCTGGAATTCAGGATCTTCAGTTGCGGGCTGGATCCCGGCCCGGCTTACTGTCTGTTCTTCCGCCGGAATGACGGCCTTGCCTTGTTCACGTTAGGACAATTCCATGAGAATCGGCGCGAAGGAAGTAGAGTACGTCGGCAAGCTGGCCCAGCTTGCGACCACCGAAGAAGAGACAAAGTTGTTCATTGGCCAGCTGAACTCGATTCTCGAGTTCGTTGAGCAACTCAATCAGCTCGACACCTCGAATGTTGAGCCCACAGCGCATGCAGTGCAGTCTGCTGACTTGAGCCTTAGTATGAGGCCCGATGAGCCCGTGCCAACATTCAGTCAAGAGCAATCTCTGGAGAACGGGCCCGAAACAGGGTCCGGGCACTTCAAAGTTCCAAAGGTGATCGCGGATCGGTAGCGACAGACTCTCTCCACTCACCAGAATTCTGTAGGTCAGGCCGTCTTTGTTGCAGCCTGAGGCTTTTAGCGTCAAGCCGCAGACCATCCTGCGAGCTGGAAGGTTTGCGCTGCATCGTTCACTTGCCCAAGGAGCATTGTGGAACTTAAGGAACTCACCATCGATCAAGTCAGGTTGTTGCTAGACCGCGGAGAAGCATCGGCTGCCGAAATCTGTCAGGCTCACTTGGATTCCCTCGAGCGAAGAAATCCTGAAGTCAAGGCTTTCATCCATTCAGATGCTTCGCGGGCTTTAGAACAAGCAGCACAGATCGACCAGCTGAAAAAGACAGGCCAGCCGCTTCCCGCTCTGGCTGGTGTGCCTCTAGCCATCAAAGACAACATCTCTATTCAGGGTCAACGGTGTACTTGCGCTTCGAGGATTCTGGAGAATTACACCGCGCTGTATGACGCAACTGTCATCGAAAAACTGAGATCAGCTGGCGCCGTATTTGTGGGCAAAGCCAACATGGACGAATTTGCCATGGGCTCGTCTACCGAAAATTCGGCGTTTTTTCGGACGCGCAACCCGCACTCAATAGACCACGTTCCCGGCGGGTCAAGTGGGGGTTCTGCGGCCGCAGTAGCCGGTGGGATGGCGGTTGGGGCTTTGGGATCGGACACCGGAGGCTCGATTCGCCAGCCGGCATCGTTCTGTGGCGTTGTGGGGCTGAAGCCTACCTATGGGCGAGTCTCTCGCTACGGCTTAGTGGCGTTCGGATCATCGCTCGACCAGATCGGCCCATTGACTCGCACGGTCAAGGATGCCGCCCGAGTCTTAAGGGTGATTGCGGGCCGAAACACGCACGATGCCACATCTGTGGCTGTGCCGGTACCTGATTACGTTGCCGCCATCGAGAGCCCAGTTAAAGGCCTCAAGGTCGGATTGCCCAGACAGTATTTCAAAGCTGGAATCGTTCCCGAAGTGAACGCCAAGATTCAAGCAGGGCTGAAGCTGCTTGAGCGACTGGGTTGTGAGCTTGTAGAAGTAGAGTTGCCGCATACGGAATACGCCATTGCCTGCTACTACGTAGTTGCCATGGCTGAAGCGAGTTCCAATCTCGCCCGGTTCGACGGAGTCCGCTACGGCCTCCGGGTTCATGGAGAGGGGACGCTCACCGGAATGTACCGTGAAACCCGCGACGCCGGGTTTGGGAACGAGGTGAAGCGGCGCATTATCCTTGGCACTTTTGTCCTAAGCTCCGGCTACTACGATGCCTATTATCTTAAGGCACAGAAAGTGCGGACGCTCATCAAACAGGACTTCGAAAAGGTTTTAGCCCAAGTGGATGTCATCGCCTCTCCCACGTCGCCAACGCCTCCCTTCCGATTGGGCGAGAAGAGCAGCGATCCTTTGGCAATGTATCTGTCTGATATCTTCACCATCACAGCCAATCTGGCTGGAATTCCCGGCATCTCGGTTCCATGCGGCAAGACAGCGGAGGGTTTGCCGATTGGCCTTCAGCTTCTCGGGAAGCACTTCGATGAATCGATCTTGCTCCGCATTGGTCACGCGTTTGAGACGGCGGGCGGGTTCACGCTCTAGGGCGTAAGACCTCTGAAACTGGAAATGATCTTCGAGTACGCGTGGGTGGCAAGTACTGATGTCCCCTACCAAGTCTCCAATGTTGGTCCCGCGAAGGCGGGAATCCAGTCTTCTCATCGTCAGCTGTCTGGATTCCCGCTTCCGCGGGAATGACGAGAAGACCTAAGGCTTGCGTTGCTCAGGCAGCGTGCCTGAGGGATGCTCTAGGTCGCCGCGAAGTTGGAAATCCTATTCCGACTGTTCTCTCCTTGCCCCTTCCGATCGCGCCGTCATGGAATTCACAGCGCTCAGGCTCTTTGGATTTGCCATCAGCGCCGCCCTCCAGGGTTCCTTACTCACCTTCATTAGACGCGACCGCAAGCTTGAGAAACTCGAGATCCTGTTTCTCAGTTTGATCGCGTGTCTCTTTTGTTGGAACTTTGCCAATTTCCTGCTGCTGTTTTTTGCGAGGGCTACCTCCGAACTCAGTCGAGTGCTGCTTTCACTCGTGGTGAAAACCGTCGCTTTCGGGGTTCTGGCTTTTCTGCCGCCACTGTTGCTCCATATTCACCTCGTATTTCAGTTGCGCGTCTTGCCTAAGCCGGTCATTCCGGTATCGCGGGTTCTGGAATGGGCGCTGTACCTTCCCTTGGTTGTCTTGCCGGTAGCCATTTCCGACTTCCTGGATAGCTACGGGACCCCGAAATCCATCCTGGTTGTTTCGCGATTCTCTAAGGCTTACGCAGCCTGGTTCTCTTTCGCACTGCTGGTCTCGGCGTTCCTCGAATGGAAGATGCTGCGGCAGAGCCGGAAGCGTGAGGACCGTGCCCTCTTTGGAATTCTGCTGACGCTGTTTCTGGTGGTAATGAGCCTGGTGGTCTATGCGTACTTCGTCGATCAAGACTCCCTTGAACCCGGGCAGCCACTTGAGACAGTGTTGATGCTATGGTCGGTTGTCCCCAGTGCCTTGCTCGGCTACTTCATTTTCCGCCACAATTTCCTGGAAATCGCGATTCAGCGCAGCTTTGGCTATCCCATTGCCATTGTGATACTGCTGCTTGGGTATCTTGTCTGCGTGCGCTACCTGCCCGACGTCTTCAGTGAGATTCCAAATGAGGTGGTTCAGGCAGGGATGATCCTTGTTCTGCTTCCGTTACTGCAGCCGTTGAGGCGGTGGATCGACCATTCCATTGATAACCTCTTTTCCCGAGAGATAGACCGATTTGAAAAACTGGCTTCTGGTTTGGATGAGATCTCAAGATCGACAGTGGATCTCAATCAGTTGCTGCGCCTCACGGAAGAGAGCCTTCGAAAGGAACTCAACATCAAATCAATTCGTCTTACAGTCGACGATGAGACAGACGAAGTAGCTGACAGTTTGGCGCGTAACCCGAATAGCGAGCGGATTGTCCTCCAAAAAGGGGACCTCGTGTTGGGCGCCATGCTTGTCGAAGGGCACAATCCGACAGTGCCCAACGAACAACATGCGGCGCTCCGCTATGTAATTCCCCAGATCGTGGCGGCGATTGAGACCTGCCAGATGCTCGAGGGCAAGCTTCAACTGGAGCGAGAGCTGGCCGAGCGTACCCGCCTGGCCAGTCTGGGTCAGATGGCAGCCACTGTGGCGCATAACATCAAGAATCCGCTCAGTTCGATCAACACCATTGTCCAGCTGATGCAGGAAGACGGAGAACTGGCCATCAAGTACGGACAGGATCTCTCCCTGATCAAGAGCGAAATCGATCGGTTGACAAAGAGCGTCACTCAGCTCCTCAAGTTCTCCAAGCCTACTCTCACCTCCTCAGCTGCGGTGGATTTGGCTGTGGTCTTGGAGAAGATTCATCACATCTTTGGACCGGACGCCGAGCGGCACAACATCCGATTGGATCTACGGCTGAGTGAGAAGCCTCTTAGGGTGCGCGGTAATGAAGAGATCTTCCTGGAGATTTTCCAGAATCTGCTTGTCAACGCATTGGAGGTTTCCAAGCCACACGATGCCATTTTAGTGTGTGCCGAGGCAGTCCAAAGGGACGGTCAGGGGCGAGTGGTGGTCCAAGTTGAAGATGAAGGGCCTGGAGTTCCCGAGGAGATTCAGCCGAAGGTGTTCATGCCTTTCTTCACCACCAAGCAAAAGGGAACAGGTCTGGGCTTGGCGGTGGTGCAGCGCCGGGTAATGGACTTGGGAGGCGAAGTGACCTGCGTGAGCCCGATTTCTGCCAAAGGCGGAACGCGGTTTGAGGTAACATTGCCGCTGATCGAGGCATAACGGATTGAAGCGACCAGACACTGACAGAGGTTGGCCGCATGCATAAGATCCTGATCGTTGATGACGAGGAGGCCGCGCGATACGGCATCCGACGTGCCCTGGAAAGCCGCACCAGCCGGGTCTTTGAGGCTGCCAGCGCAAAGACGGCGCGCGGCTTGATTCACGAGCATCAGCCTCAGGTGATGCTCGTGGACATCAATATGCCCGAAGAGGACGGCATCAGCTTGGTGAAGAGCCTGGTTGACCTGCCAGTTCGCCCACTCGCCATCATGATCACGGCATATTCCACGGCCAAGGTTGCCGTGGACGCAATGAAGGCAGGAGCGTACGACTACCTCACCAAACCTTTTGAGGTTGATGAGCTGCGTTTGGTGGTGAACCGCGCTCTGGAGAAGATCGACCTGGAGCTTGAGAATCGCGATCTCCGCAAACAGATTGCGGCCGACGGTCAGTTTGGGCGGCTACTCGGAAAGAGCTCCCGGATGCAGCAACTCTTTGCCACGGCTGATCGGGTGGCTGCGACGGATGTCACGGTGCTGGTTCAGGGGGAGAGCGGAACCGGCAAGGAACTACTCGCGCGTGAAATGCACGACCGCAGCCCGCGCAAGAAAGGTGCGTTCGTGGCGGTGAACTGTGCCGCATTGCCAGATACACTCATCGAGAGCGAGCTCTTCGGGCATGAGAAGGGTGCCTTCACGGGCGCGAGCGAGCAACGCAAGGGAAAGTTTGAACTGGCTCATGGAGGCACGCTTTTCTTGGATGAAATTGGCGACATGAACCCGCTGACTCAAGCCAAGGTGCTGAGAGCCATCGAAGAGAGGCGCATCGAACGTCTCGGTGGCTCTGCCAGCATTGCGTGCGATGTCCGTTTGATCAGTGCGACGCACAAGGACCTGAGCGCAGAGGTGGAAGCCGGGCGTTTCCGGCAGGATCTCTTTTACCGCCTGAAGGTGGTGACACTGGACATTCCTCCTCTGCATCAGCACCGGGAGGACCTGCCGCTCCTGATCCAGTCGTTCGTCTCAATGTTCGCTGCCCGCCACAAGAAATCGGATCTCGCTCTGGCGCCCGAGGCACTCGAGCGACTCTCGGAGCATATCTGGCCAGGTAACGTTCGCGAGCTGCGAAACGTGATTGAAGGGTGTGTTGTCTTGAACCGCTCTGGACCGATTCAGGTTGCCGATCTTCCTGTGGAGGTGCGATTGCCCCCTCGTGCCGGAGCTTTGAATCTGAGCTCGGCCATCGGTGGGGACTCGCTCCTATCCCTGCCCTACAAAGAGGCCAAGCGTAAGTTTGAAGTGGACTACATTGCCGCTCGCTTGCAAGAGAATAATGGCAACGTGAGCCGGACCGCAGCCGAGATCGGACTGCACCGCCAGAGCCTGCAACAAAAGCTGCGCGAGCTGGGAATTGAGCGATGAGTCATGATCCAGGAAGAACTGGGAACCTGCTTCGGGACGAGCGTGGGAGCCGCTGTCCCCAGCGGCGATTGGGACAGTTGTCAGCTGCCGTTACTCCGAAATCAGCGGATGCACCAATGGCTCTCACCTTCAAGACTGTTGCGGTTGACGATGGTACCCACTGTGTTCACCTTCACTTCCTACCTCGGTTATTGGTCGCCCTCTTCCTCCTTCTTTCCTCTTCTGCACCTGCCGCTTATGCCCAGACTCAATTCGATTTCACGCCCGAAGTCGACCGCCTGCTTCGCAGCGGTTTGAACAAGATGTACCGCTATGAACTCCGGGAAGCCGACGAATCCTTTGACGAATTGGTACGCCGCTTTCCAGAGCACCCCATCGGCTACATGCATAAGGCTGAGGTGGCTTGGTGGCATGCCCTTCGCGATAACAAGAACTCAGAGCTGGAAGCTGACTTCGAACGGTACACGGAAGTCGCCATCAACAAGGGCCACAGTTTGCTGAAGAAAAATCCGAAAGACTTTTACGCTCTTCTCTACATGGCCGGCGCCTACGGCAACCGGACGCGATATAACGTTTACATCAAGAAGAGCTACTACCAGGCCATGCGAGCCGGACTGAAAGGCTACGACTTCGTTGGACCGGCGCAGACACTGAGGCCCGACTATGTGGATTGTTTGATTGGCACCGGTGCCTACAACTACTTTGCAGGGTCGATTCCGGCGCTGATGAAGATCTTCACTTGGATGTTTACTCAGGGCGGCGACAAGGAAAAAGGCATCCAACAATTGGAATTGGCTGCCAAGAAAGGTGAGTACGGGCAGATTGCTTCCAAAATGGTTCTCTTGGGAGTTTATTACAACGAGAAGCGTTTCGAGCAGTACCAACGTTTGATCTCGGAACTCATCGAGCAGTTTCCAACCAACCCTGTCTTCGTCATGTGGCTTACGGACTTTCACGTTCGACAAAAAACGCTGGACGAAGGCAACCAGAAGTTAACGCTCTTGCTTGACCAGAGCAGAACCGCGACTCGCTCGAAACTCTCCCTGGCCCAGATCCACTATGAGAGAGGAAGGGTGTTGTTGGAGAAGAAAGATGTGGATGATGCCGTGGCCAGCCTTACCCGTGTTCTTGAACTCGATCTGCCTGCCGATGATCCGCTTCTCGCCAAAGCCCCTTTGTTGCGAGGCTGCGCCTGGGACTTGAAAGGGCGGCGCGAACAAGCCGTGGCCGACTACCAGGCAGTGCTGAGGTTGCGCGACACGGACGACTCCCACCGCAAGGCGCGAAGCTTCTTAAAGCAACCCTATCAGGGCAGAGCGAGATCTTGAATCGACAGCTAGAGATACTCCTTAGCACAAGCCTGACGCAGCCAGCGGCATGAAGAGCCCCTTGACTATCGTCCCGGCTGGCTGGGTGGATCTGTCTGGGTTGAGGCTGACAATGCCTACCCGTCGTTCGGGCCAGCACTGCATCAGGAATCCTCGGAGGAAACGTTGAGAAACCGATTGCGACTGCCTAGTTCTTTGCGGGTGCCGTATGGGCGAGTCGCTGCAGTGTTATTGGCTCTCACAGTCTGTTTTTATTGGAAGATCATTTTCACCCGACAGGCGATGTTGCCCTGGGACGCCGCGGATTTCTTCTATCCATACTTGGCTTATGTGCACGAAGAACTACGGCACTTCCGCTTTCCGCTCTGGCTTCCCTATGCCTTCTCGGGCTTTCCCATCATCGCCGATCCCGAGGGCCAGATTTTCTATCCACCGAACTGGTTGATGGTCGTGGTGTACCCCTTTGCCCCGCTGCCGTTCCGACTGGTTGAGATCCAGATCGTCGTCCACTATTTCCTGGCTGGTCTGTTCATGTTCCATTTGGTCCGGGACTTCACGCGGGACACGCTCTCTGCTCTCTTCGGAGGGATTCTGTTCATGTTCAGCGGTGCGATGGTCGCCCATGCGCAGCACCTGGCGATCATCAATGCAAACGCGTGGTTCCCGCTGGTCTTCCTGCTGGCTCGCCGCGGATTGCTTGAGAACCAGAAGTTCTATACGCTGGCTGCCGGCGTGTTCTTTGGAGTTGAGATCCTTACCGGCCACCTGCAACACGCCGTCCTGCTGGGGCTGCTGTTGTTTCTTTATTTTGCTTACGAAGCCTGCGCAGGAACAGACCGGGCCAGGTTGTGGCCGCGCTGGATTGGGCAACTGGGTTTGATTGCTGCTATTGGAGCCGGGCTTGCCATGGTCCAGCTCCTGCCGACTGCCGAGCTCAGCCCGCTTTCCATCCGTACTCAACTCTCACACTGGGACGTGACCACGGGCAATCACCCGTCGTATCTATGGACGCTGTTTCTCCCCAACTATTTCGGAGGCATCAACGGCGTTCCCTATTTGCGCCCCGTTGACCCAACCTTCTATTACGCCTTCCTGACCGTTCCGGGTTGTTTGCTTGCCTTGGTGGGACTCATCGAAGTGGCTCGCCGGAAAAATCTTTTTTGGCTGGGGCTCATCCTGCTCTGTTCGATCCTCGCGATGGGGAAGCGTGGGTATCTTATCGAGTTCCTTTACCACGTTCCGATTCTCAACCTCTTCCGGCACCCACCCATGTATTTCGACCTGGCTAACTTTGGGCTCTGCCTCATGGCAGCCGTCGGGATGCGAACGCTATGGGATCAAGCAAGGCAGCAGTACTACAGAACGGTTTTGCCCCCCGGGCTGATGATTCTTCTACTGCTGGCCATTCTGCTCGGAGTTGCATTCCAGTTTGCGACAAGCATCCCCGGCTGGCATCACATGCTTCTGGTTCTGGCGGGGTTTGTTGGCCTGGTTGCGGGGACACTGCACGGCCCCTTTCCGGCTCGTTTGTCTCAATGCGCCGTGATCAGCATCGTTATTTTTGAATTGTGTTTTCACGGCATGAACCAGGTCTTCAACTCGACCGCTGGGGATCCCTGGAAAACCCTGGCTTACGATTACGAGGCGGGCCGCAAGGAAACGCTTGAGTTCCTGCGCTCTGACCGGGAGAGCCGTTTTCGAGTGGCCGGCTTGGGGGAGGCTCAGTTGAACAATGGCTGGAACCTCTGGCGCATCCCCGGGGTCTATGGCTGGAACCCTATCATGCTGCGTCGGTACCAGGAATACATCCGTCAGTTCACTCATTCCGTCGCTTTCGCCCAGCCTTACTCTGGACCCGGCCAGCCCGACCATTCTCTCGACTCCCCCATGCTCGACTTGCTGGGGGTAAAGTACCTGGTAGTGACGAGCAGAGTCGAAGAAGAGCAACGACTGACCAAATCGAACCAGTTCGAGAAGGTTTTTTCCGACCTGGACTGGTGGAAGGTATACCGGAACAAGGACTACGAACCAGGGCCCTGGTTTCTGCCTACCGCGTATGCGCTGCCCGACACACTTTCCGAACTCGCTGTGATGAACACAGCGTGGTTCAAACCACGAGAGTCACTCCTGATCGCCAGCGAACATCTAGGAAGGAGCAAACCGCAACACGTTCAAGAACTGCCGGTGATTTCACTCAGAGCGGACCAGGTTGGCGCGCTCTCAAGCCGTGCTGCAGTCGCGGTCAATAACAATGACTGCGCTGAACTAGACTTGAAGTTCGCTTACTGGACTGGCGAAGGAAATTGGATACGCTTCGACCTTGAAGGACCCACGGTCGCGGGCCGCCATCTATTACTGATGCAGTACACGGCACCGGAGGCCGACACGAGTCTCGAGGCTGCAGTCGTAAAGGGAAGTACCAAGCAGATATCTAGCCCTGTGACATTGCCCAGGACATGGGACTGGAACTGCAAAGCCACCCGATCGGCACAACTGGGCGAGTTCGAGTTGGGTCCAGGCGCTCACCAACTGACTCTGACCCTCACTAGCAAGTCTGAAGTCGCATTGTTTTCACTTTGGTTGGTGCGCATTCCGGAAGCTAAACCGATGAAGGGGGGCCAAGCTTCTTTCGAGAACCTTCAGTTTTCCGCCAACCGTATCAGTTTCGATGCCAAGCTGAACCAGGACGGCTACGTATTTCTGAACGAGATCCACTATCCCGGCTGGACAGCTACAGTGGATGGTCAACCGGCGGAAATTCTGCGCGCTAACGGGATCTTCCGGGCGTTGTGGGTCTCCGCGGGGACCCACCGGATCGAGTTTCGATTCTGGCCACGTTTTCTGACTCCAGGAGCCATCATCTCTCTGGCAACCCTGCTGGTTGTGGGGCTGGCTCTGGCGGCATCGGGATCGTCGGCTGCTGGAAGGAGGGACTTGGGCTCAGGGCCGGATTGAATCGTCCATGGATATCGATGTTGTTTGCATCTTCCCTCAGCGCCTCGGCGGTTAGATCGTCCGTTTACTCACCAGCGAAATCCTTCTCCAGGTCACCTTCAATAAACTTGAAGAACCAGTCGTCGGTAAGCGTGTGGGCTTGGGCCAGCCATTCGCCGAAACCATTCGGCAAAGGAGGCAGCTCTTTGCCGGTGGATTCGACGATGGTTTCCCAAATCAGGGCGGGCCGGGAGCTGCGCTCACCGGTGGAAAAGCGGATGGTAATTGAGCCCTCTGGCTGGTCTTCCTCGAAGGTGGCCTGCCAGGAGAAACTCTTGGGGCGCGCCTGGACGTGGCCATCGAGAAACAGCGTCGGAGGGAGCTGAATCGTGGTTTTGAATTTGTCCTTTAGAAACTCAAGTGCATTCTCTCGAGTGAAATCGAGATTGATGGCATCCGTGTACTGCAATCGCAACGTTTCAATCCTGAAGTCAGTCCCTTTGGGATAGGAGTCAACGAGTTTGCGCATGGCGTCCTGTGACCGGTGCGCGAAATCGTTCCATTCATATTCGTCGCGCTCGTGAACGGAAAGAATGCCGGGCCCCATCTGAATCGCCGGCCAGCGTCCCCGCCCCACTCGAAACAAGTGCTGCGCTGTATGGTAGACCATCGTCTCCGGAAACTTCGCGGCCGCCAGGGTCTCGTGCTCTGGATACTCGCCCATGACTCTCTCGTAGAAGCGGCCTAAGGCCATCTTGTAGTAAGGATCTGTCTTGATCCCCTGCGGCCCTTGTTCCTGAAGCGCCCACTCAATCTCCACGTGGGCTTCCACCAGCGGTTTGTTCTTCAGGGGCTTGTGAGTCATTAGAAAGTCTCCGTTGTAGCGCGGACCTGCTGTTTTCCTACAAGCCCGCGGTTGTTCGTGGATACCGAGACAAGAAGCCGCAGATCGCGAGAAGCGCCGCGGTCTGCGCTACCAGATGCTCAGTCGTCATTCCCGCGGAAGCGGGAATCCAGTTCGACTTTGCCAAACACACAAGTCGTTACCGCCAAAGCGAGCTGGATTCCGGCTTCCGCTGCGCTTGGCCGGAATGACGGAAACCTACTGATCGCTGAACGTTCTTTGCCGAACGCTTACTGCTTCACCAGCCTCGCGAGATGTAATCCGACATCGTGATCGAGAGCATGATGAACAGCCACAGAAACGAACCCGCGACAACCAACTTTGTCAGGCTGGGGCTGTAGCGCACATGCATGAAATAGAGAATGACCAGAGCTGCTTTCGTCACTGCGATCACCAGAGCCACTATTGTATTGAGCGGACCCAAGTCATAGTAGGCTGCCGCCACAGTTACTGCCGTGAGAATCATGAGAGACGCGAATATGACAAAGTAAATTCTGAGTGGAACGACGTGAACTGACACGCTCAATGCCCTCCGCCAGGACCACTGTGCAGGCCGATCAGATACAGCAGTGGGAAAAGAAAGATCCACACGATATCGACGAAGTGCCAATAAAGGCCAAAGATCTCGATGTGCGAATGATACTCGGGTGTGAATCGGCCTTTGCGCGCATCGTTGACCAACCAGATCAGCAACCCGAAACCAATCACCATATGCAGGGCGTGCATTCCTGTCATTGCAAAGTACAGACTGAAGAATAGCTGGGCATGCTGCGCATTCGGCCCTGGATAGGAGAAGGCCACTCCGGGAATGAGTTTGTCCACATACTTATGGTGGTATTCAACGGCCTTGATACCCAGAAAAGCCAGTCCCAGTAGCATGGTCGCAAGCAGAAACACCACCAACAGGTTTCGCTTGCCGGTTTGCGCGCAGTAAACCGCCAGCGCCATGGTCAGGCTGCTGCCAATCAGGATGACTGTATTGATGCCGCCGAGCACCACATCCAAATGATGGCTGGCTTCCGCAAAGGCGGCAGGGTAGGACGAACGATAAACCAGATAGGCCAGAAATAACCCGCCGAAGAACATCACTTCCTGAGCGAGAAACACCCACATCCCGAGCGACGAAGACTCTCGCTGCTGTTCGACGGTGTCGAAATGGTGCGCCAGATGCGCAGGATGCGCTGCAGAATGCGTATCAGACAACTTTGATCTCCCGTATCGAGTATTCGTAGGGCTCTTCTGTTACCACCGGAGTCTGCTTGAAATTCTCAGTGGGTGGCGGCGAGGGTGTGCGCCACTCCAGACCGGTTGCGCCCCACGGATTGGGTCCCGCTAATGCGCCGTACTTCAACGACCAGAGGAAATAAATCATCGGCAAGAGGTATCCTGCTCCCAGGATTGATGCCCCGGCCGTAGACATCACATTCAGTACTTGGAATTCTGCCGGATAGGCGTGATAGCGGCGTGGCATACCCAGGTATCCGAGAATGAACTGTGGCAAGAACGTAAGATTGAACCCCAGAAACACGACGAGCGCAGAAAAACGCGCCCAGCCTTCCGGGTACATCCGCCCCGTGATTTTCGGCCACCAAAAATGCATTCCACCGAGATACGCCATCACCGTGCCACCCACCATGATGTAGTGGAAGTGCGCCACGACAAAGTAGGTGTCGTGGACGTGCACATCCAATCCAAGAGCTGCCAGAAACAAGCCGGTCAATCCGCCGATTGCGAACAAGCCAATGAAGCCGAACGCATAAAGCATCGGTGCCTGGTACGAAATTGACCCCTTGTAAAGCGTGGCCGTCCAATTGAACACCTTGATAGCAGACGGAATAGCCACCAAGAAACTCAGGAAGGAAAAGATCAGACCTGCATAGGCCGACTGGCCACTCACAAAGAGATGATGACCCCAGACCAGAAATCCCAACACGGCGATGCCGAGACTCGAAAAGGCAATGAAGTGATAGCCAAAGACATACTTGCGGGAAAAGCACGAAATCAGTTCACTTACCACACCCATCGCGGGAAGAATCATGATGTACACGGCTGGATGCGAATAGAACCAGAACAGGTGCTGGAAAAGAACGGGATCTCCGCCCAGGGCGGGATCAAAAATTCCGATGTGGAATCCTCTTTCCAGAGCCAACAACACCATCGTGATGGCGATGACCGGCGTGCCAAGCATCATGATCAGGCTGGTCGCGTAGTGCGCCCAGATGAAGAGAGGTAGCCGGAACCAGGTAAGTCCGGGGGCCCTCATCTTGTGAATGGTGACGATAAAATTCAGTCCGGTGAGAATTGACGAGAACCCGGTGATAAAGACACCAATGCCAGTCGCGATGACGTAACCGTTGGAGTAGGTACTGCTGTACGGAGTGTAGAAGGTCCAGCCTGTATCTACACCTCCTGCCACGATTGACGCAAATGTGAACAGGCCTCCGACAATGTAAACGTACCAGCTCAAGAGGTTGATGCGTGGGAAAGCCAGATCTTTCGCGCCAATCATCATCGGTACGAGGAAATTTCCGAGGACGGCGGGAATCGACGGGATCAGAAAGAAGAAAACCATGATGACCCCGTGCATGGTGAACAGCTTGTTGTAAGTCTCAGACTGCACCATGTCGCCCTGTGGGGTTAGCAGCTCCAAGCGAATCAACACCGCGAAGAAGCCCCCCAAGAAGAAAAAAAGAGTGATGGACGCGAGGTAGAGCAATGCGATGCGCTTGTGGTCAACGGTGAGCAGCCAGGAACGGATGCCGAAGTCGGCATTCAAGTAATGTTCCCGGGTTTCTACCGGGACCGTGGGTGCTGTCAACGTACTCATGGTTTCGAATTCTGCCTTTCACTCTCAGGCCCGGGCAACACGGGCGAGCTGGCGGGCAGGGTCGCTGCCTGCGGCGCCAGTGACTTGATATAGGCCAGTAGCTGTGCCAGCGCCTCTTCATTGACCAGCCCCTGAAATGCAGGCATTACCGGCTGGTAACCGGCCAGCACTTTGGAAGCGGGTGTGAGGATGGACTCGCGCAGATAGTTGTCGTCCACAACGACTCTCTGTCCGTTCTGCATCGCGATCGTTTCCCCAAAAATGCCTTCCAGTGCTGGGCCGCGTCCCTGCCCATCCGCCCGATGGCACGTGTTGCAGGAAAAGCTTTGAAACAGGGACTGTCCACGGGCCGTCATCGATTGTTCGCGCGGGCCTCCCGCCAGCCATGTTTCGTAGGCGACCGGCTCCATGGCCACGACTTTGCCAATCATGCCGGAATGCTTGGTGCCGCAGTACTCCGCGCAGAACAGGTGGTATTCGCCAGGCTTGGTGGCCTTGAACCAGATGGAGGTGTAGCGTCCCGGCAAGACATCGGCCTTCACGCGGAACGCAGGAATGTAGAAGCTGTGGATGACATCCTCCGAAGACATGATCAGCTTCACCGACCGGCCAACCGGGACATGCAGCTCGTTGATCTCGCGCTGTCCTTCCAGATGTTGCAGTTTCCACATCCACTGCTTGCCGACCACATAAACCGGTGTGGCATCCGCGGGCGCTCGATGCAGGCTGAGGAAGACCTTGGCGCCCCAGGCAAAAATTGCCATGGCAATAATGGCGGGAATGACTGTCCAGAGCGTTTCGAGTTTGGTTGACCCAGTGATGGGTTCAGGCAGCTCGACTTCGGAAAGACGCCGATACCGAATTGCGAAATAGATCACCAAGCCCGCAATCAAGGTGGAGAAGAATGCGGTGATGGCCAGCAGAAAGAAGTACAGGTTGTCGACGTCAGCGGCGACGGTTGAGGCCTGTTCAGGAAATAATGGAAAACCGGAGAACATTTCGTCTTATGAGTTAGCTCTGGTCCAGGCAACGAACGTCACCCCGGCTGCTAGTAAGCCGGGGTCCAGACGCGCAGCCCGTACCGAACCTGCTGGATTCCGGCTCGCGCTTCGCTTGGCTGGAATGACAACGGATGAATTCCAATTCGGCGATCGAAATTCGTCAATCTGCAATGGAATTCATCCTGCCGCCTTCACGCTGCTGTGCAACACCCGTTCGCGGCGCAGCATAACTACTACATACGCGGCCAAGCCGAGTACAAATGCGACGCCAATGATGCGCATGGTGGTCAGAATCGCCAAACCATACTTCCCTGTCACTGGGTCGTAGTGATAGCAGAACAACAGGACCTGATCGACAATCGACCCGATCTTGTTTTCGGAAGCCTCAACCAGCCCAAGCCGCAGGTCTTTCGGAGCGAACTCGATCCCGTAGAAGTAGCGCGACAGGCGGCCTTGCGGCGTCAACACCATAATGCCGCCTGCGTGGGCATACTGGTTTCTCTGAGTGTCGAAGCGATAGCGAAACCCTACCGCTTTGGTAAGCCGGTCGATGGAGGTCTGATCGCCCGTCAGGAAATGCCAGCCTTCAGCCGCTCCTTCACGTTTGTAGCGTCGGATGTAAGACTCTTTGGCCGATCTGGCCAAGGGAGCATCTTCTCTCGGGTTGAAACTAACCGTCAGCACCTCAAATTCCTTCCCAACATCAAAGCGAAGGACTCGGAACGCCCGGAGCATCCCATCCAGCACTTCATTACACAACATGGGACACTCGTGATAGACCAACGATAGAACGACGGGCTTATCGTGGAAAAACTGTCCAAGATTGACGAGGCGGCCCTCTTCATTGCGGAATTCGATGTCGAGCGGCAGTTGTTCGTTCAGGCGCTGATCAATGCCCACGTTGCGCACGCCTTCGGGAAGTTGCGATTGTGAGAGGGCCACCTCTGAAAACGTTCCCAACATCAGGCCCAAACCCAACAGCCACAAAGATCTCCAATGCACCCCTGGATTCCGGCTCGCGCCTCGCTTAGCCGGAATGACGATTGAGCGCAATCTCTGCTTCGGCAATCGACAATCGCCAATCGGCAATTGACTTGTCTGGCGATCCTTCACCGTTTCTCCGTTTCCTTGTTGTCCGGCTTCGCCTCAGAGCCTGTTCTCGCCGGAAGACCTCGTTCGGCGAGCAGTTTCATCGCCTGGTCCACTGGAATGCGCACAACACCGCTCTTGGAATCAACCCAGCCATACGTAGTCAGTTGCTTGCTTTCCTGTTCGGCAATCAACTTCAAGTTTGGCACGGGCGTGGTCTGGAGTCTGGGCTCCGGAGGCTGCTGTGGCCTTTGAGTCATCATTGGCGGGGGCGCGGGATCGTTTCGGGCCTGCTGCCGATCCAGAAACTCAAATATGCCCTTCACGGCAACGATGGAGATCAAGATCAACACCCCCAAACCAACGCCCAACCATGCCAGCGGACGAACGTGTACATCGCTGGTTTCATGGTGAATCCCAGCGGGAGGTTCGTGTTCGTGTCCGTGCTTAGTGTCCACTTTCCAAGGCCTCCGCAAAGTGCGGGTCGCGAACCGGCAACACTGGCCGGCTTTCGAGCTGCCTGAGGAAGGCCGACAGCCACAACCCGCCAATGCCGATGGGAGCTGCCAAATCCATCCAGGAGAAATGCAGTTCCGCGTGATGTCCCGCCGGGATAATTTGCAGGTACAGATCCACAAAGCGCATCACAAGGATGAGGCCAGCCACTTTCACCAGCTTGGCACCGCTGCGCTTGAGCGATCGAGACAACAACAGGAAGAAGGGCAGCGCAAAGTGAAAGAGAATCAACGCCAGCTGGAAGTACTGCCACCCGCCGGTGAGACGCTTGATGTAGTAAGGCGTTTCTTCGGGCAGGTTTCCAGACCAGATGATGAGGAACTGTGAAAAGGACAGATAGGCCCACAACATGACGAAAGCCAGTGTCAGTTTTCCAAGGTCGTGAAAGTGCGCCGCGGTTACCGCTTCAGACATAGGCTTGCGGCTCGACAGATAGGCTGTCATGGCAATCGCAAATGGAAAGGCCGTCAATACCTGCCCAACCATAAAAGAGAGCCCGAAGACCGTTGAAAACCAGTGTGGCTCGAGCGACATCACCCAATCAAAGGAGGCGAATGTCACGGTGGCTCCAAACAAGACGAGGCCTGGGCCACTCATCGTTTCCATTTTCCTGGCAAGAGCTGGGTCTCCGGTCTCATCCTGTTGCCGCGACCAGCGGTTAAGGAAATGCGCCAACCCCATCCAGCATGAGAAATAGAAGAGCGTCCGCAGAAGGAAGAATGGGACGTTCAGATAGGAAGCTTTGAATTTCAGGATCTTGTCAGCCTCGACGAGTTCGGGCCGTGCCCACTCATAGAGCGGCTTCATTCCCAACATCACGGGCAGGAACAGAACTGCCACCACTGGCAGCGTTCGAGTAGCGGCTTCCAGCAGCCGCCGGATCATCATTCCCCAACCCCCGCCGGAGAGATGGTGCAACATGATGATGGCCAAAGACCCAATCGCAATTCCGGCCCAGTAGACGTACGCAAACAAGTACGATCGAAAGAAGCGCTCTGGGTCGGCAAATCCTCCAATCAAGCAGACGAGCAGAGCAATGCCCCCAACCAAAGCAACATGCCTGCGAAGCTGCTTGACCTCTGGCCATTGAAGGGTGGCGTCTTGGATCATTGCCTGGACTCTCCGCCGCGCAGGTTTTGCCGCTCGGTCTCTGGCACGTCATTCAGTCTGGCGTTCTGGCTCAGTTGCAGAGCGCGCACATAGGCGACAATCGCCCAGCGATCGCGTACTGGAATTTGCGCTGCATAATCCTGCATCGCCCCAAATCCATTCGCAATGACGTCGTAGAGATAGCCAGGAGGTACCTGCCGCAGCCGTTCGATATGATACGAGGGGGGAGCCCGGAAGCCACGGCGCACCACCATCCCGTTTCCGCTCCCTACGCGGTCGTGGCAAGGAGTGCAATAGATGTCGTAGCGCTGCTGGCCGCGTTGCAAGGTCTTCAGGTCTATGGGAAACGGGAATGCTTCAGCGGGCTTTCCGCCGACCTTGCCTTCGTACAGATGCGTGTCTTCGCGAAGCTGCCCCCGCGCAACCGTTCCCGGCACCATCGGTCGCGATGCGCGTCCATCCGGGAAAAAGGTGCTGGCCTCGAGGGACTCGTACTTTGGCTGGTCGTGCATGTCCTGTCTGCAGCCGGTTGTGGCAAACAGCAGCAAAAGAACGAGACCGCATTGGAGGCTGGCTGTCCAGTTGCAAGTCGGTCCGCTTCTCCTAGCAAACATTCGCAATGTAAAGCTGTAATGTTCAGACATTTCGAATTCGGGAAACAGCCAGTCCTAAACTTCCTTCGAACTTGTTCATTTCGCTGCCCCTTCACTCCAAACCCCTCTCTATTGGGAGAGGGTGGCTGAAAGCCGGGTGAGGGGTCAGTCACCTCGGAGACATTACGGTCCGAAGCTTAATCCCTCCTAGTGCGGTACTTCCGCTATGAACCGCGGCTTCAAGGTCTCCAGGAAACGACGGGTTGCGTCCTGGTCAAACTTCGCGTCTGCTGCTTCGATACAAATGAAAAAACGATCCCGACTTGCCAACGCAAAGCTCGGGACATTAAACACGGGGTGGTACGGCATCGGGAGGCCATTGAGAGCCAACATCCCGAAAACGGCTGTCAGCGCAGCGCCCAGCACAGTCATCTCAAACGTAATTGGAATAAACGAAGGCCAACTGTGGAGCGGCCGTCCTCCGATGAGAATTGGATAGTCGATCACCGACATCCAGTACTGCATGAAATAACCGCCCAGCCCACCCAGGATGCCACCGCAGAGGACCAGGAGAGGCAACTTGTTTCCGTGCATCCCCATCGCTTCGTGCAATTCCTCGATTGGATATGGCGAGTAAGCGTCCATCTTCTTGTAACCGTAGTCATGAACGCTTTGGGCCGCCGCAACCAAATCGGTCGGGTTGTCGAATTCGGCGAGCAAGCCATAGATTGGAGGTCGGCGTTTCATGGAGAGATCAAGCTCCCCTCCTGCGTAAGGAGGGGCATTCTTTATTTTCTACTTCACTTCTTTCACTTCTGCCTGCGGCAATATCGTGCGCATCTCAAAAATCGAAATCATTGGCAGGAAGCGCAGGAAGAGGAACAGCAAACTGATGAACAAACCAATCGTTCCGAAGAACATTCCGAAGTCCCATCTCGTCGGGTAGTACATGCCCCAGGACGACGGCAAAAAATCGCGATGCAGGCTGGTAACAACGATAATGAACCGCTCAAACCACATACCGAAACTGACGATCACCGAGACAATGAACAACGCCGGAATGCTGGAGCGCATGCTCTTGAACCAAAAAGCCTGGGGTGCCAGGACGTTGCAGGCAATCAGCAGCCAGTAGATGGTGGCGTATGGACCCTTCATCCGGTTCAAGATCATGAAGCTCTCGTACGGGTTGGCGCTGTACCAGCCGAAGAACACTTCCATCGTGTAGCCGTAGGAAACGATGAGCCCTGTGACGAGAATGATCTTCGCCATGTTGTCCAGGTGACGCATCGTGATGAAGTCTTCCAACCGGTAGAACGCCCGGATCGGAATGGCTAGAATCAGCACCATGGCAAAGCCCGCAAAGATGGCACCGGCCACGAAGTACGGCGGGAAAATCGTTGCGTGCCAGCCCGGGATCACACCGACAGCGAAGTCGAAGCTAACGATGGTATGCACGGATAGCACGAGCGGCGTGGAAAGTCCGGCCAACAGCAAGTAGGCGGTTTCGTAACGGCTCCAGTGCCGTGCCGAACCGCGCCAACCCATGGCCAGCAGCCCGAATATGAAGCGTGGGATCCGTTTCCGGCTGCGGTCGCGCAACGTTGCCAAATCGGGGATCAAGCCGACAAACCAGAACAGCAAGGAGACCGTTCCGTAAGTCGAAACCGCAAACACATCCCACATCAACGGGCTCCGGAACTGCGGCCAGATTCCCATTGTGTTCGGATAAGGGAACAGCCAGTAGAAGGCCAGCCAGGGTCTGCCGGTGTGGAATAGCGGATACATCGCAGCGCACGCCACAGCGAACAGCGTCATCGCTTCAGCGAAGCGGTTGATCGATGTTCGCCACTCCTGCCGCAGCAGTAACAGGATCGCGGAAATCAGGGTGCCGGCGTGACCAATGCCGATCCACCAGACAAAATTGATGATGTCGAAGCCCCAACCCACCGGGTTGGTCACGCCCCAGATGCCGGTTCCCTGCAGTAACAGGTTGGCCAGGGTCTGGCCCAACAGCATCACCCCGATGAACCCAATGCCGAATCCCACCCACCAACCCCTGGGAGTACGGTGCGTCAGGACAAAGGAACCGATCTTGTCAGAAACCGATCCAAAGGTATGGCCGGGTTCTATGATCGGCGGTTTGTCAGGTTCCGCCAGGCTCGTTTTGGTATTGGTGAGGTTGTCCATACAGAGCTGATGCGTGTAGCGTGATCCGTGATTTCCAAATGGAATAGTCACGTTTCGCGTATCACGATTCACGCTTCAATCTTCTATCCCCCGTCTCCCACCCTCACGAAGATCCCTTGATCTCCGAATTGGGGTTTCGCAACGCGCCCAGATAGGTCGTCCGTGGCCGCGTATTGAGCTCACCCAGCAGCCCGTAGCTCAGTTTGTCTGCTTTCAGCTGCGAGACGCGACTCGCGGGGTCATTGATATTTCCAAAGGTGATGGCCTTGGCCGGGCAAACCGCTTCGCACGCCGTCACGATTTCGCCGTCCCGTATCGGACGATCTTCTTTCTCTGCTTCAATCTTCACTGAGTTGATCCGCTGCACGCAGTAGGTACACTTTTCCATCACGCCGCGCGACCGCACCGTCACATCGGGATTGCGCCCGAGTTTCAGGCTGGGCGTTTCAAAGTCTGAGTAGAGCAGAAAGTTGAACCGTCGCACCTTGTAAGGACAATTGTTCAAGCAGTAGCGCGTTCCCACACAGCGGTTGTACACCATGTCATTGAGCCCTTCGTCGCTGTGGGAAGTCGCATTGACCGGACAAACCACTTCGCACGGTGCGTTCTCGCACTGCATGCACGGCACCGGTTGGTGGTAAGTCGCAGGATTGTCCAAACCGCCGGAGTAGTATCGATCGACGCGAATCCAGTGCATCTCGCGCCCAATGATCACTTGTTCCTTGCCGACAACCGCGATGTTGTTCTCGGACTGGCAGGCGATGGTGCAGGCGTTGCATCCGGTGCACGCGCTGAGATCGATCGCCATGCCCCAGGCATTGCCTTCAGGTTTCCGTGGAGGATACATCGAGAGCGACTGGGACGCCTCTTCACCCATCTCGTGAATGAGCTCCGGATGCTTCTCGTACTCCTCCAGCGTTCCGGCCCGAACCGGATTGCGCCCTTCCATGCTGTGATGATGTTGCGTACAGGCCAGCTGGTAGCGGCGGCCCGTCTTGCTCAGTTGCAATCCGCGGCCGAACCAGGGAGCGTCTGCTGTTTGAATGGCGTAGGTGTTGAACCCTGCACCTCTGCCTACACGCCCGCTCCGAAGACGGCCATAGCCAAGGTGCAAAGTGACCGAGTTGTTTGGCTGCCCAGGCAGAATCCAAACGGGCGCCTCCACCTTGCGTCCCTCGTACTGGAGCTCGACCACTTCTTCATTACTCAAGCCCAGTCGTTCTGCAGTGGCAGGACTGATCAGTGCGGCATTGTCCCAGGTGAGTCGGGTATGAGGCTTTGGCAGTTCCTGCAACCAACCGTTGTTGGCAAACTGTCCGTCGTGAATATGTGGGTCAGGGCGGAATACCACGTCCAGGCCAGGTTTCCCGGCGCTCTGTGTCGGGAGCGTGGGCCGTCCGGCAAGCGCAACGGACTTGGGAGGCAGTGCCGTTCCGGCGACCACACCGTCATGCAACGACTTTCGCCAGAACTGTTCGAAAGCTGCGGAGGCTTGTGGCGCGGCGGCCTTCGAGCCACTCGATGGCGCGCCAGGTTGGTGTTGCTGCCAATACGTTCGAACGATTTCGTAGCTCGACTGATCCGGCTGGTTTGTTAGCGACGCCAGTATTTCATGTGCGGTCTTGCCACCATACAGAGGTGCGATCAAGGGCTGCAGGATGGTCACGGTCCCGTCGTAGGCGCGGGAGTCGGTCCAGGACTCCAGAAAATGCGCCTCAGGTATGTGCCATTGGCAAAGCGCGGAGGTTTCGTCCTGATAGAGGCTCAGATGTACCCGCAGCTTGACTTTCGCCAGCGCATCGGTGAATCCAAGATCTGCCGGCGTCGCAAATGCGGGATTGCCGCTCAGAACCAAAAGAGTATCAACGAAACCTGCTTTCATGTCGCTGATGAGTTCGCGCAGAGACTCACTCTGTTGCACGCCGTTGGCTTCAACCGGCTCCGCGTGGCTGACCGTCTTTCCAATGTTGCCCAGCGCATGGTTCATCGCGTGGGCCAGTGCGTGCACCAAAGGCGTTTGCTGTTCGCCGGCAATGATGATGCAAGCGCCCGGATGGCGCTTGAGGTCGCGCACTAACGGAGCGATCCAGGCCGAGCCAGTCGTGGCTGACGGAGCGGGCAGGGGCCAGGCAACTCCCACTTCTGCGGCGAGCGCCAGCGCAAAGGCTTCGACTTCCACGGCGCGCAAAGACAGCCGGTGATCGGCCTTTGCGCCTGTGTTGCTGGGCGTGCTCTCCACCAAATACAACCGGTTCATCTCGTGCTGGTCCCCGCGAACTTTGCGGCGTGCCGTGAAGTCCCGGGTATAGCGGAGCCTGCCCGGGCCGACGGAGAGGAAATCGGCATCGAGAGAAACCACCACATTCGCCTTTTCGAAATCGTAGCGGGTCGACACATTTGTCCCGAACGCAAGCTGTGCGCCCTGTCGCGCGGAATCGCGATTCACAGGTTCATACTGATGCCACTTCGCTGCTGGAAACTCTGTCAGCAGGTTCTGCAACTGCCCATGCAAGGTCGGGGAAGTCACCGTTTCAGTGAGCAAGCGCAAACCGGCGCCCTTGTTGGACTTGAAGCGTTGCTGCGCTTCGCGCATCTCGCTGAGAAAGGCGCTCCAGGAGCGAATTTCGCCAAACTGCGTGATGGTCTGGGAACGGTCCGGATCGTAAAGCTGCAAGATGGATGCTTGGGCCAGAATGCTCGTTGCACCGAGGCTGGCCGGATGCTCTGGATTCCCTTCCACCTTGGTCGGCCGCCCCATGTGGTTTTCGACCAGCAAGCCCTCGGCGATTCCACCCACTGACATCGCCGATGCAAAAAATAGCGGCTTGCCTGGAATGACTTCTTCAGGTGCCTTGACGTACGGCACGATCGGCTCGTCGGGTTGCTTGGTGCAGCCTGTCAGACCGGCCAGGGCGAGGGACGCGCCCATCAGGTGCAGAAAACGGCGCCGTCCCACAGGATCCACCCACTGATCTGCTTGTTGGGGAAATTCGCGGTAGAGAAATTCCTGAAACCCCTCCGTCTCCGCCAATTCATCCAGACTTCGCCAGTACGACGGGCCGTTGCTGTCATTGAGCTTGGCTCGCAGGGAGGCAAAATCAAATTGCCCGTTTCGCGTTGTCATCGGTGGCACGTGGAGCAGTTCGTCAAACTCTGAATCTTGTATTCCTTGACCAGCTGGGTTCCCAGCGCGATCTGGTCAGCGGGAGGTTGATACTCCATGTTAAAGACTTGATCCCGAGGGCGGACGTACTTCTGGGGCTGCCGGTGGCAATCCAGACACCATTCCATCTGCAGCGAGGCATGTTGCCAAACCAAAGGCATGCGATCCACTTGTCCATGACAGGTGCTGCAGCCCACGCCTTTGTTCACGTGAATGCTGTGATTGAAGTAGGCGAAGTCGGGCAGATCGTGAACCCGTGTCCAGCGAAGAGACTTGTCTGTCCGATAGCTGTCGCGCACCGGCTCCAGCATCGGGCTGGTGGACCAGATATGTGAATGACAATTCATGCAGGTCTTGGTGGGAGGGATTCCAGCGACCGCCGCGACTTCCACAGTCGTGTGGCAGTAACGGCAGTCAACACCAATGGCTGCTACATGGTGTTGGTGGCTGAACGGAACAGGTTGCTCGCGCGTGACGCCGGCTTGCGTCACATAACCAGAGCGGTTCACCGCAATGATCACTGCGAGAACACCGCCAATGATAAAGATTGAGCCAAAGATGCTGAGCTTTGCAAAAGTGTTGGTGCTGCGGTGGAAGATCTGTGACACGTGCGAGAAGTCTCTCTGGATCCAACGCGGAAGGGAGGAACTCTGCAAAGCCTCAAACGCGGGGAGACTGTAGCACCGCGCCGAAATTCGAGTCAAGTGAATCGGTTCGCGAGAACCAGAACCGTCACGTGTTCCGGAGCAATGGCGAGGTGGATTTGGGAAGGAGAAGCCTGAGCGAATTCACGAGCCAACCATTCCCGCAATTTTCGCACCGAGCGGCACCGCTTCTCCCAGCACCAATCCGGCAAGTGCACGGATGAAAGTCGGATCGTCATTGAGCCCGGGCATCAACTCGAACTGGCCGATGCCGTGATGGGCGGCTTCTTCGCGAGCTTCAATGTTGATCTCGCTGAGAGTCTCGACGTGGTCGGATACAAATGCCACCGGTACGACCAGTACGTTGCGCGTTCGACATTCACCCAGGGTTTTCAAGGTTGAGTGCAGTGACGGTTGCAACCATTTGCTGGCGCCGACTTTGCTCTGGTAGCAAAGAGTATGAGGATGTCGCCATCGTCCCAGCTCCAGCACGCGCTCAACTGTGCTTTCGATCTGCATCTGATAGGGATCGCCTCGTTCGATCACACTGACGGGAACGCTATGCGCGCTGAAAACGATGTGCACCTTCTCGTTGTCCGGAAACTTCGAGAGGCTCCCGTCGATGCTTGCCGCAAGTGAGTCCAGATAGGCGGAATTGGAGTAGAATTCGCGGATGACGCGAGTCGGAAGCTCTTTAAGGCGCGAAGATGCAATCTGGCGGGTCCACTCGTTCAGACTGCTTCCTGTGGTGGTCCGGGAATACTGCGGATAGAGAGGCAGCAACACCAGTTCGTGCGGAGCGAAGGCTTCGACGGCTCGAACGGCCTCTTCAGTCAAGGGGTGCCAGTAGCGCATCGCCACAAAAACCTGTGCCTTCACGAATTGGTTCAGCTCGACTTCCAATGCGCGCGCCTGCCGCTGAGTAAATTCCAAAATCGGCGACTTACCGCCAATCTCTGCGTAGTGGTTGCGAACTTTTTTCGCCCGAGTCGAAGAAATGATCCTCGCCAATGGCTCCCGGGCGATTTTGGCAAAAGGGAAATCGATAATGTCGGGGTCTCGAAACAACCTCAATAAAAAGGGCTCGATCGCCTCGAGAGAATCAGGCCCACCAAGCTGGAACAAAACCACAGCAATTGATTTTCCGGAATGCATGAAAGAAGGGTTCCTCCTGAGTGCCAAACAATCTGGATTGTTTCTGTGGCTCCGAGTAAGTAGCACATTCACCGAATGAAGATCAACCAAGAGACGAACGGGCCCAATGTTTTGGTGGCAGCAGAGAGGCTCAGGCCGAATACTAGGCCGGCGCTTGGTGACCGCCCATCCGAAAAGGGTCCCGATGAGCTACTGCTTCTTGGCACTTGAGCTGCTCATGTTCTACCTGAAGTGACCAGAATCGCCAAGTTTTGGGAAATGATTTTCTCAATCGCTTCTCTGAAAGCCTCAATTCTGGAAGGCGTCTCCTAGAGCCTTGCGGGGATTGCAGCACATGGAAGAGAACAACCAGGCAGCCCTTTCGGCAGGCAGGCTTAGAATCTCACGCCGGGACAAGAGCGGAAAGGCGGACCCCAAAGCACTTTCAACCGCCATAGAGTGGTGCGTCGTGACGTTTTGGGACCCGGAAGGAGATCTGAAGATTCGCAAGACTCATGGAGTCGCGGGTTTACGACGCCACAAGCTGCTGAGAATCACTTCAGAAGCTCTCCAGCAGGGCTTTCCCCTTAGCCAGGACCTTGTTTCCTTCGACATATTGGGTTGTGGCCTGCGGACCTTGCAGAGAGACGTGGCTCACTTCGCCGCGGCCGGAGTCTTTGTTCCCTTCCAACGCATATCCATCAACGACCGAAAGCGGCGCTACACCTACCCCGTGGCTGCCGCCAAGCTGTACCTGGAGGGCCGCTCCCAGCAAGAGATTGCAGCCACGCTCTATCAGAATGTGGAGGTGGTCGATCAGTTTGTCCGAGACTTTGCCAAGGTCGTGCGCCTGGCGAGTAGCGGCATCGGGCCGGGCCACATGGGGACTGTGACACAAGTCCCGGAAGTCTTAATTGAGGAGTATCTGCTGCTCTTCACGGAGTACAACACGCCTCAATTATTCATGCGCCTGGATCTGTTCACACGAACTGCTAGATGACGCAAAGCCGCCATATGACGCTAGCCTGAAGAGGTCACGCGAGCCTAACTATAAGCAGATCTATTCCATACACGAGAGGCCACATCCACCGGGTGCCAGCCACTCCGGCAATCCTGGTCGACTCTGTGAGAGATAAAGCGGAAGGCGATGAAAGCCGGCCACTCTTTTTATTCTTGAAGGAATGAAGGAATTGCTCAACCGCCGGCGATGGCAGGGATGATGGAGACTTCATCCTTCTCCGAAATCGGGGTTTGCAGGTTCTCCAAGAAACGGATGTCTTCTTCGTTGACGAAGATATTCACGAACCTTCTCACCTTTCCGTCCGCTTCACAGATACGGTCTTTCACGCCTGGGAATTGCTGGTTGATATCTTCGATCAGCTGAAGTACCGATGTCCCGCTGGCGCTCACAACTTCTTGACCGCCCGTCAAAGCTCTCAATTGCACTGGGATTCTCACCTGGATCGGCATGCTGTCTCCTTGTTAGCTTCTGACTTTTAGGAGCCCCTGGTTCACCAGCAGCTCTGCATTCAAAACCGCCGCGCCGGCCGCACCGCGAATCGTGTTGTGTCCCAACAGATCCAACTTGAAATCGAAAACGCTGCACGGACGGATCCGTCCCACAACGGTGGCCATTCCGTTTTCGACTTCACGATCAAACCGCGGTTGCGGCCTGTCTGGTCCTTCGACGTGCACCACCGGAAAACGTGGCGCGCTGGGTAGTTCCAACTGCTGGGGCAGAGATCGGTAACTCTTCAAAGCATCGATGAACTGATCCAGGGAAGCGCGGCGCTTCAGAGCAATCGACACAGCTTCAAGGTGTCCATCCAGCACATTCACGCGGTGGCATTGGGCACTGATCTTCAAGTCGGCGAATACAATCTTACCGTTTTTGAATTCCCCGAGAATCTTGCAAGGTTCGGTTTCAACTTTTTCTTCTTCGTCCGCGATGTAAGGAATCACGTTGTCGATGATGTCAAGGCTGGCAACGCCCGGGTATCCCGCACCCGAGAGCGCCTGCATCGTGACGACGTGGACCTTCTCAATCCCAAAGGCCACCTCGAGTGGCGCCAACGCCAGGACCAGCGCCATCGTCGAACAATTGGGATTCGTGATGATGTACCCGTCCCGGTAGCTTTGATTTTTCTGTTGAATCGCGATCAACGCGAGATGCTCGTGATTGATTTCCGGCACCAACAGCGGAACGTCTTCGTCCATCCGGTGATTCTTCGAGTTGCTGAGTACCGCATATCCCGCCCGGGCAAACTCAGTCTCCACTTCACCGGCCATGGAGGATGGCAAGCCCGAGAACACCAGGTCGCAGTGAAGACCGGGAACGCAGTCCTTCAGTTTCATGTCCCGGACATACTCCGGCATAGGGCCGGAGATCTTCCACTGGCAGGCCTGCTGATAAGGCTTTCCGGCCGAGCGATCCGACGCTGCGATGTCGGCGACTTCAAACCAGGGATGTTTGTCGAGCAACTGGATGAAGCGCTGTCCCACCGTTCCAGTCGCGCCCAGAATTCCAACCTTCCATTTTCGCTTCATAGACCCGCCTGCAACCCTCGATCCTCTATCTTCAATCCTCAAGAATACTCAGACGCCCACATACTTCGCGTAAAGTGAACGGGCTACGTGCGCGTCCTTTGTGCCTCGGACAATTCCGCGCCCGTCGGGAAACACGGCAATTTCAAATTGGTCTACGGTGAAACGCAGGAGAAACTCGTTGATCTGCACTTTGCCCACAGCTTTCAATCGCTGTGCCAGTTCCCTGAGATTGAGGCCACTTCCCTCACGCCCGCTGATTTGAACGGAGTCGCGCCCGCACAGCGTTGTGGCCACGGAGTTTGTCGCACCCTCCAGAAACTCGAAGCGGCGCAATTGGCAGCAGGGACAATCGCCTTCATCCCTGACGTTTGCGATTTCAAGCTGCCGGTACGAATTCTCCCAAACATCAAAGCAAAGCATGCGACGGCTAATCCGCCGGGTATTTCCCGACAGAAGTTTGAGTGCCTCCCCGACCTGCACTGACGCAACGACATTCACGATCGGGTTCAGGATGCCGGCGGTGTCGCAAGTTGGTGAACTCCCCGGCGCGGGCAATTTTTCAAGAACGCACCGCAAGCAAGGTGTTTCTTGCGGCAATACTGTCATTGAAACTCCGTAGCTTCCCACCGCAGCGCCATACACCCAGGGAATCCGATGCTTGATGGCGATGTCATTAATCAGGAACCGCGTCTCGAAATTGTCGGTTGCGTCCAGAATGCAGTCCGCACCTTCCACCAGGCCCTCAATGTTGCCCGGACCGATGTCGGCTACCAGCGCCTCCACTTTCACCTTGGAGTTGATCTGGCCCAAGCGGCGTTGTGCGGCAACCGCTTTAGGGAGGGCGCCTTGGGCATCGGCCTCCGTGAACAGCGTCTGCCGTTGCAAATTGCTTTCTTCAACGAAATCCCGATCGACGATGCGCAGCCTGCCCACACCGGCCCGGCACAGCGCTTCTGCCTGGACCGTGCCGAGCGCGCCGCAACCCAGAATGACAACCAGGCTCTCTGCCAAGCGTTGCTGTCCGCCTTCGCCAATCTCGCCAAAAAGTATCTGACGGGAATACCTGGAAGAAATCATTCAACCCTTTCTCAGAAGTAAGCTGCAAAGTGACTGACCTACCGGACCGCCAAGGCACCCAGGACCCGGTTCTCGAACTCGCTGAGTTTGGCACTGATGACGTCCGGACGCGTTAGGTGATCCTGAACGGCCTCCTGAGTTTTGAGGCCATTTCCCGTGATGGCAATCACAGTCAGTTCATCGGGTTTAATTCTGCCCTGCTCCACGAGCCGCCGGGTTACCGAGACCGTAACGCCGCCAGCTGTTTCGGTAAAGATGCCCTCTTCTTCGGCCAGCATGCGGATGCCCTCAACCACCTCGGCGTCGGAAACATCTTCTCCCCAGCCGCCGGTTTCGTTCATCGTCTTGATCGCATAAAAACCGTCGGCAGGGTTTCCAATGGCGATCGACTTGGCAATCGTTTGAGGCTTTACTGGCTTGATAAAATCGCGTCCGGCTTTAACCGCGGAGGTGATGGGCGAGCAGCCGGTCGCCTGTGCTCCAAAAATGCGGCACCGGTTCTCCGACACCAATCCCAGTTTTTCGAACTCACCAAAAGCTTTGCGAATCTTGGTAATCAATGAACCGCCGGCCATTGGCACCACCACGCAGTCTGGGACGCGCCAGTTCAACTGCTCTGCGATTTCATAGCCAACGCTTTTCGATCCTTCGGCGTAAAACGGGCGCAGATTTATGTTCACGAATCCCCAGTGGTATTTGCCGGCGATCTCGCTGCAAAGGCGGTTGACGTCATCGTAGTTTCCGTCTACGCCGATTACGTTCCCCCGGTAGATGAGAGTGCCGAGAACCTTGCCCAGTTCCAGGTTTGCCGGGATGAACACGTAGCTGCGCAGGCCCACACTTGCCGCGTTGGCTGCGACAGAGTTCGCCAGGTTGCCGGTTGAGGCGCAGCCCACGGTATCAAACCCAAACTCCAGCGCCTTCGATAACGCCACAGAAACCACACGATCTTTGAACGACAGCGTGGGAAAACAAACGCTGTCGTTCTTGACGTATAGCTCACGAATTCCCAGCCGCTTTCCCAGGTTCCTGGCTCTGACCAAAGGTGTAAAGCCCACCTGGCTTCCGACGCTTGCTTCCCCGTCGACGGGAAGCAGCTCGCGGTAGCGCCACATGTTGGGCGGGCGTCGCTCAATAATTGCCTGGCTGAGCGCAGTCTTGGCGCCCGCATAGTCGTAGTTGACTTCCAGCGGACCGAAACAATACTCGCAAACCGAAAGAGGAGCTTTGGGATAGGGCCTCCCGCACTCCCTGCACTGCAACCCTGTGACATAGGACGTCATCAGAATTCACCTCACTGCGCCAGCCGCCGTGCGAACGCACCTGCGAACCGTCGGAAATGTTTGAAACCCACTGTCCCCTGGAGAAGAGGAAACTCAGGTCGTTTGAGGACGTAGCCGGTTCCCAAACCTCCACAGACCCTCTCCACGTGCAAGGAGCGTGACGTTACTTTTCAGACAAACAAAAAAAAACCTCTTCGATAAGAAGAGGGATGTGTAAGCGTCTCATTCTTATCTTCCAGAAACCTGCTCTGTCGGAGTTGGCACCTTCCCTGAAGGGGGGTTGCCGTGGTTTCAAAGGGCCTGTCCCTCAACCACTCTGGATAAGAACTACGTATTCAATTGTAGAGCGGAATT
>Ga0187893_10001560_pt1 | contig 54579 bp, 48 predicted proteins | sample MA1701074metaG_FD_139574 | JGI IMG/M metagenome (GOLD analysis project Ga0187893, IMG submission 139574) | White microbial mat communities from a basaltic lava cave in the Kipuka Kanohina Cave System on the Island of Hawaii, USA - MA170107-4 metaG ... | reverse complement strand
GGACTCTGGTGCCGCTCAGCTTGCCTCGTGCTCGACGTCGCTTCGTCTCTACAGCGGAACGAGCTACACGGGGCAGGTCTTGTACCTGAGCACCCGCAGCCTGTGGCTGAACCTCTCCGCCTACGGGTTCGACAACCTGACGAGCTCCTACAGGGTGGGGGCATGCTCGGTCTACATGGCCGAGAACAGCAGCGGCGGAGGCTCGTGGTACCCCGGCAACACGTCGGCAGGCGCGCAGGCCTCAGCGATGCTGTCGGGATGGAACAATCGGGTTTCGAGCGTCTACATCCAGTAGGCGCGCGGCCATGCCATCGACGAGCCCTCGGTCGGTCGCCGTTCGGGCAGATCGAATTGACCCACGGTATGCGTTTCCGTGGCGCGTCGGTCAGTGGAACCGATCCGGTGCCCATGCGTGTATAGACACGTGGCGTCAGGAATGGCCGTGCAGGTTGAACCGCTGATCGGCGATCCCACGCGCGGCGAAGGCTCACGCGCAGAGGCCCTGCGCGTGAGCCTCCCGTTCGAGGTCTTCTACCGGGACAACGCGGAGAAGCTCTACAGAGCCCTCGCCGTGACGATCTCTGATCCGGATCTGGCACGAGAAGCCACCGACGAGGGCCTGGCACGGGCCTTCGCGCACTGGCAGCGCGTCGGCACCCTGGAGCACCCCACCGGCTGGGCCTACCGAGTGGGACTGAACTGGGCGACCTCCCGTTGGAGGAAGCTTCGGCGGGAACGCCCGATCGATGTCATCCCGTTGCGGCGACCCTATGGCCGTTACAGCGAGTCAGCACTGACGACGTCGGCGTCGCCGGCTTCGATGGGCACCTTCGCCGTTGCCGCCTTGCGGAACCTCCCGCTTGCTCAGCGATCCGTCGTCGTCTGCCGGGTGCTCCTCGACTACTCGACCAAGGAAACCGCCGAGGCCCTTGGCATCGTGGAAGGCACGGTCAAGAGCCGCCTGGCGCGCGGTCTGCAGTCGCTTCGAACGACCTTGGAGGGCACGGCATGAGTCCCGAGTCCGGCCACGAGGTCGGGGTTCCCCTGGCGATCGCGAACGGCCTGCGTGCCGAGGCGGCCCGATACTCACTGGAACCCGACCTTGTAGCCGTCCACCGCCGAGCAACCCGCCACGCCCGGCGCCGCCACGCAGTCACGTTGATAGCCGCCGCGGCATTCCTCGGCAGCGCAGTGGGCCTGGTGACCCGAACGGGCGGCGAACCAAGCGACAATCAGGTCGCCTCGGCGCCCGGCTTGAGCGCTCCCCTCCTACTGGAGCGCCGTGGTGATCTGGTCGAGGTATACGCCAACGGTCAGGAGTTCACCCGGTACGAGGGCAATCCGGATCTGGACTCGATCGTCGCCTGGACGGTCTTGCCCACGGGCGAGCTGGTTGTCCAAGTTCGTCGAGACGGGGGTGATGACGAGCCGGACCATGACAGGCTCATCGAGGTCGATGGCTCGGCAACCATCATCACCCAGACCGAGCTCCCGACCGACCTCTTCGACGTCCGCCTGCTCGGAGCGGGCAGCGAGCCCCACGACGTGCTCCTCCTGGCTGCGGAATCCTCCGGGTCGGAGACCTACCGTGTGGCCCGCTTCGACCTTGAGGCCCGCCAACTCCAGACGATCTCGACCGGCCTTGAACCCGATCGCTTCACCGACGTCGACAGTGTCGGCGATGTCCTCGTCGCCGTCGACGGCGGCTGCCCCGGTGTGGCGTCCTTCGACGCAGCGACTTTGCGCGAAGTCGCGTCCATCGTTCCGGCGATCTGTCGGACCGCTCAGCCATGGGTCCCTTACGCCGTGGAACTGTCCGAGCCCAACGGCCAACTCGTCGCGGTGATCTGGCGTCCCAACTCAGGCTCTGCGGCATCCGCTGACCGCCTGACCGTCCACCGCGTCGCCACCGGTCAGGTCGTGTACGACGCCGAGGTCCAGGATGGGATGATCGCTGCCGCAGGGTGGAGCGGCGACCTCACGCTCTGGGTCGCCTCGACTTCGCGCGTCACCCTCCCGGCCGGGGATGCACTAGCGGTCCGGACCGTGCGGATCAGCGACGAGTTCGCCCCACCGCATCCGCAGCGAACCCGCCCAACCACCACCACGATCGAAGGGGGGTGAGGTTCGCTGCCGGCATGTGCCCGTTCGGCACCTCTCGCGGCGCCCGCGACGCGAGAACTCACGATTCCGAGCACGCAACCTGTAAGCACCTGACACCGCCGGACACTTCCTGGCGGGATGAGGACATCGAACGGCTAGCGGCCGGCGCGGAAGCGCCGCTCGAGTGGTCGGGAACGAGTCAGACATCCCCAAGGAGGATCGCAATGAGGCGAGGGTTCGTAGTGCTGACGGTGTTTGTGTTGCTCGGGCTGACGGCCCCCCCGGCGTCCGCCACGCACCTGGAGTCCGGTGACGGGGTGTGCGTCGGAGTCGACTTCTGTGAGTTCAAGGGAGACAGCCAGACCGGCTGCGTCGCCGACTGGTGGTCGGGGTTCACCACACACACGAGTTACTATAACGACTGGCACTACGCCTGCAGCACGAGTGACTCGCCCAACGACGACATGGAGTACGTGAGGAACCGTGACTCGGTTGCATGGATCGTCTACGAGGACCCGCACCCAGACCACTCGCCGAGCAGCTGCTTCCCGGCCGGCTACAACAGCAGCGACACACTGGGCAGGGAGAACAACGGGAGCCACAACATCCGCACGGGCAGCAGCATCTGCTGAACCCCGGGCGCAGGCCCGACGGCAGCTGACGCTCGTCCTCGCCACCGCAGCCCTCGCATTCGGCTGCGCAGCGGACGACGACGCGTCAGCTGTCGCGCCCCCTTACTCCACATCGGGGCTGGTCGCATCTCCTGGCGATGAACGCCCCGTCGACGTGCGGGCGCTGCCGCTGACCAACCTTCGCTTCTACTCCGACGCTGAGGACCGCGTTGTGCACGCCGCAATCGAGTCCGCAGTCGGCGAGTGCATGAGAGCACGGGGATTCCAGTACCCAGCTCGGGAGTTCGTCGCGCGCCCGCTCGACACCGTGCTCGATTACCCGTTCGGGCCATGGACGCAAGAAGAGATCCAGGACGGGGGCTACGACTTCCTTCCGCATCCAGAGCCCGACGCCAGTCTCGACGAATACCTGGTGACCCTCTCGCAGTCGGAACTCGATGCTTGGAGCGACGCATTCGTCGGAGTCCAGGGCGAACCACTTGAGGCGGAGCTGCCGGATGGCAGGACCGTCGAGTCCGGGTTCCGAAGCGCAGACGGATGCAACTACGAGGCGGCGTCCGCCATCTTCGGGGACTACGCCGACTACGAGGCCATGAGGCAAGAGCTCGACCGCCTACGAGAAGCTGCGTGGGACGAGGCCCGCGCCCACCCCGCCATCGAACGAGCTCTCGACGAGTGGCGAGTTTGCATGGGAGACCTCGGCTACCAATACGACAGTCCGAACGCGCCGCTCGCAGAGTTCGTCGGCCAGGACGGCGAGGAGCATGTCCACGCCGAGACTGAGCCGGCGCCGCACGACCACGATGACGCGGCGCCGACTGAAGCGGAGATGCGCGTCTCGGAGGCGGACGTCGGATGCAAGGAGGAGGTGGGGCTCCACGACATCTGGTATGGCTTGAAGCAGGCCGCCGAACAGCGGTCGCTCGAAGAAGAACCAGAGATCATCGAAGGCTGGCGATCCGTCCGAGCCGATGCGCTGGCTATCGCTCAAGCGGCGGTTGATGATGGCGAGTGACCCGATCCCGGCGTCGAGCTGCCTCTTTGCGGCTAGACCGCGCCGCCTGCTGGTGCAGTGACGGCCCGCCGCCGATACGTCGCCGCGGCAGTGGCCCTCGTTGGCGTCACAGGAGCAGCCGTGTGGGGCGGCACTCACGCCCGCACGCCTGACCAGGTCGCGGCGGATGCCAAGCCGCCTGCCCCGTCGATGCTGACCGCCGCGGTCGAGCGTCGAGAGATGACCGATTCAGTCGTCCTGCGCGCCACGATCGCCACCGCAAGTCGACTGGACGTTGCGGGCCCGACTCTCCCGGAGGGTACACAGCCCGTGGTGACGCGTCCGGCCGTGGCGGTCGGATCGACGATCGAGGAAGGCTCTGTGCTCGCGGAGGTGGGCGGACGCCCGGTCTTCCTGCTCGCGGGTGAGGTACCGGTCTTTCGCGACATGCGCCCTGGCGACGCGGGCGCGGACATCGTCCAGCTTCAGCACGCGCTCGCGCGGCTCGGCCTTGAGCCCGGCGCAGAGGACGGGAACTTCGGGCCATCGACCGAGGCGGCGCTCGATCGGCTCTATCGATCTAAGGGCTATCTCGCCAGACTGCACGAGCCCTCAGGACCTGAGGGCGACACGGACGGTGCAACCCGAGTGCAGCAGGCCGGTGAGCGTCTCGCTGTGGCCGAGTCGTCCGGCGACGGTGCGGCGATCTCGGCAGCCCGCGCGGAACTCAGCGCCGCTCGATCGGCCCAGACCGCGCTCGAGCGCGAGAGCGGAGCGATGGTGCCCTTCGGCGAGATCGTCTTCGTACCCACGGCTCCAGCGATCGTGGTCACATCTGGCGCACCGGTCGGTACCCGCTTGGACGGGCCACTCATGACGATCGCGGCCGGGCGTTCCCAACTAGAGGTTGCGATCAACCCGGCGATGGAGAGCATGGTGCAGATCGGCGACACCGCGACGGCGGAGAACGACCGCACCGGTCAGACCTTCGCCGGAACGGTCGTGTCGTTCGCCTATCGGCCCGGTACCGGCGACAACCCTGAGGGCTCGACCGTTGCAGTGCTGGACACCGACCCGGCCATTCCCCTGGACCTTGTCGACGGCAACCTGCGCATCGTCTTCGTCGTCGGCGCTTCTGACGGGCCGGTCCTCGTCGTCCCCGCCGCGGCGGTCTTCTCTCGCGCCGACGGCTCGACAGCGGTCCGCCGAGTCGAAGGCGGTCGGACGGTCGGCGACGTGGAGATCATGGTCGGATTCTCGGCGGATGGCTTCGTCGAGGTGACCCCCCGCTCCGACCCGCTGCGGGCTGGCGACCTCGTGTCGCTGGGACGATGATCCCCACGCATCCCCCGCCGGAAGCCGCGGAGGTTGTCCCCGTCGTTGACATGGCAGGCGTGACCCGCGCCTACGACGGGCCACCGCCCTTCGTCGCCCTTCGTCCGACATCCCTAGAGGTCTTGAGCGGCGACTACCTCGCCATCCGCGGCCCGTCAGGCTCGGGGAAGTCAACCCTTCTCAACCTGCTCGGCCTCGTGGACACGCCCACCACCGGCCGCTACCTCCTCGACGGAATCGATGTGGGCGGCCTCGATGACGCGTGTCGGTCAGGGCTCCGCGCCACGCGCATCGGATTCGTATTCCAAGCGTTCCACCTCATCGGCCAACGCACTGCCGCTGAGAACGTGGCGCTCGGACTCCTCTACCGGCGTTGCGCGCGAAGCGAGCGCCGGGAGCGAGCCCACGAGGTTCTCGACCAGGTCGGCCTCGCTGATCTGCGCAACGCCCTTCCCTCGACCATGTCCGGCGGCGAACGTCAGCGCGTTGCGATCGCTCGTGCCATCGCCGGACAGCCGCGCCTCTTGCTCTGCGACGAACCCACAGGAAACCTCGATTCGGCCAATGCCGAGCGGGTGCTGGATCTGCTGGGCGAGCTCAACGACCAAGGGCTCACGGTCATCGTCGTGTCCCACGACGTCGACGTCGCGCGGCGCGCGCGCCTCGAGGTCGACGTACGCGACGGAATCGTGTCCCCTCGTCGCGCAGCACCGACATGAGGCCGCGCTCAGTCTCGCAGCTGGCCTTTGGAGACCTCCTCGGTGAAGCCCTGCTGAGCCTAACCATGCGTCCCGGACGAGCAGCGCTTACGTGCCTGGGGACCGTCGCCGGCATCGGCTCCCTCGTGGCCACGCTCGGACTCACCAACACCGCCGAGGCACAGGTGAGCGGACGCTTCGACGCGCTCGCAGCCACCGAAGTGGTTGTCCGCGACTCGGGGACATCCGCTGGTGACACGTCCGCCATACCACCCGACGCCGAGCAAATGCTCAGCCGGGTGAACGGCGTACGGGTTGCCGGCTACTACTGGGAAGTCGACCTGGGCGGGCGGACCGTCGTCGGCCGATGGGGCGCGCCAACAGAGATCGGAGACGATGGGCTCACAGTGATCGCCGCCTCGCCCGGTGCCTTCGATGTCATCGGGCCTCGGGTAACGGCAGGACGCATCTTCGATGACTTCCACGTCGCCGACAGCCTGCAGGTAGCGGTTCTCGGCGTTAGCGCCGCCGCCCGCCTCGACGTCGGCGCCCTCGACGCCCAACCCGTCATCTTCATGGGTGATCAGCCGTTCACGGTTATCGGCACCTTCGACGAAGTTGATCGCCATCCCGAAACCCTGCTCTCGGTCGTCATTCCCGATTCCACCGCTCGTGGCCTGTTCCGGCCGGCAGCACCGGGTGAGGGCCTAATCGTGGCGACGGCCCCAGGCGCCGCCCAGCAGATCGCCGCCGAGATCCCACTTGCACTCCGCCCCGACGCCCCTGATGAAGTTGCAGTGCTGGCGCCCCCAAGCCCCGATCAGCTTCGCGCGCAGGTCAGCGGTGATCTGACCTCCCTGTTCCTTGCGCTGGCGGGGGTATCGGTCGGCATCAGCGCCTTCGGCATCGCCAATACCACGCTCGTCGCCGTCCTCGAGCGGATCAACGAAATCGGCCTTCGCCGAGCGCTTGGTGCGAGGTCCCGCCACGTGGCGGCCCAGTTCCTTACCGAGAGCACGGCACTCGGCACCATCGGCGGAGCGGTCGGCGCATGCATCGGCGTGCTCGTCGTAGTCGCTGTCTCGCTCCTGCGCCAATGGACGACGGTGCTAGATCCGATGGTGGTTCTGTGCGCTCCGCTCCTCGGCACGGTGACGGGGCTTGTCGCCGGCGCCTATCCCGCCTACAAGGCCGCGAGCATCGAGCCAGTTGAGGCGCTGCGCGCCTGAACCGTCGATCCCCGGTCGCCACCTGCATCGCCTTCATCTTGCGCAATGGCTTGCCCTCTTGCCGCTGGCGTCATCCGCGTTCATCTGCGATTCAGGTGGGCTTCTGTCGCCGGGCCCGTGCGGCTCGGCGCCGAGCGCCACCATTGCCTCCAGTAGGCCATTCACCGGTCGACTCAGGTCCGGCGATCAGGTGCGGCACCGCGGTGGTCGGAGCATTCGTGGCGAATGAGCGGGTCCACAGCTCCTCCAGGGTCGTCGTCAGGCGCGCCACGTTGCCCTCTGCCCTCTCTCGGCCGCGGCGCTCTCGATCGAGCGCGTCGCTCAGCCGTGCGACTCTGAGCTCGCCGAGCTCACGGAGTCGGCGTTCCTTCTCCAGTGCGTCACGAAGGCGGGCTACCCGACGTTCCAGCGCCCGGCGCTCCTTCCGCAGCCGGTCGGGGTCGGCATGTTCCAAGGCGCGGCGGGCACGATAGGCGCGCGCTCGCTCGGCGTCGTCCACCCAGATGCGAGGGCGACCGGGGCGGCGCGAGCTGGCGTGAAGCGGGCTGTGATCGTCTGCAGCCGCGGACTCGGTCATGTCGTTCAGGATAACCGCACGCGACGAAATCATGAGGGCGCACGCTTGTGCATACTGTGCCAGCCCCTCCACGCCCCTCTCCGCCGCGTCCCGCCCCCCCCGGCTCGGCGCGCTCGTGCGGTCGCTCCCGGGTCTTACCTCGGTCCCGCGTCGCGTCCTCCGCGCCGGGTTCCTCGCCGGCGGTCGGCACGGTGGCTGGGCCTTCAGGGCGATGAGCTGGGGCACTCACGTTTCGGCCGCTGACCAAGGGTTGCCGACTCCTCCACTCACGTACGTGAGTGGGCGCGCTCACGTACGCGCTCACGTTTCAGATTCGTGTCGCCGGAAGGCGCTTCGGGGGGGTGCACGGAGGGTGCTCGAGCCCACCAGCGCGGCGAAGATCCCTGAGGCGCCGTGGCTGGAGTCTCCGGTCGCCTGCGCCTTCGGCACGAGTGGCATCGACCCCGCGTCGTGACCGGATGAGCGCGGATCGCGCGTCCCGACCCGTTGACGAGCTCTATACGCGCTCACGTCTTCGACCGCCGCCACCCGCCAGCCACTCACGTCTTCGACCTGCTCACGCCCTCGCGAAACCGCTCAACCCTCAGATACACACTTGCAGGTTTCCCTTCAGGAAAACCTGCCGGTTGCGCGTCGCCGACATCGGTCGCGCAGGTTCGTCGTTAGACGAACCTGCAGGTGTGTATCTGGCGGATTTGCGGTCGAGGCCGGGCAGGGCTGCGCGGAAAACGTGAGTGGGTGGAGGCAGGGGCCGCTGATCACGCGAAGCGCGATCGGGCGATGGCATGGGTCCATGTCGCCGCGGAAGGCCTTCGCGGGCTTGCAAGCGAACATGACGGAGCGCCCGGCGGCCGATTCGAGTGCTCGCTGGCCCGGGGGGACTCCCCCGGGCCGCAGGGGGGACTCCCTCGCCGCCATTGGTCCCAACCAGCCCGATGAGCACGGACGCATCCGACCGGCAACGACCGCATCACCTCACACGATGGCTAGTTCGCGTGTCGCCCATTCATCGACGGACGCGCTCCACCCGTGGGTGGCCAAGGCGCGCGCGATCGACGCTCGGGTGGGCGGCGGTGACCTGTCGGCCGACGTGCTTGCCCGCTTCGTGCGGATCCTCCGCGCCGCTAACGGGGATGCCAGACGAGGCGGCCGGGGTCGAACACCTTCCGGCCCGGCTGACCGGGAAGCACATCGACGCGCTGGATGACGAGGTCGATGAGCTGCCGTTGGAACCCGATCCCCTTGTCATCCCAGAGCGCGGCAAGCTGTTCCACAGTCGGGGGGAGGTCGCGCAGCACCGAGTTCTGCGGCACGGAGAATACCTTGCGGTGCAGGGCCTCGATCGTCGCCGACAGTGCCTCGTAGCGGCGCTCGTAGGCGGCCTTGGTGACCTTGTCGTCGAGGTAGAGGTCGAGAAGGCGGTCGCGTTGGGCTTCGGCGTCGGCGAGCCGGTCGGCGAGGCTGTCGGTCTCGTCCTCGGCCGTCTCGGCGAGGCGCGCCAGTCGCTTGCGGTACTTCGGGTCGCACAGCTTGCCGACCACGTACTGGCGAACCTCCTCTTCCACCGGCTCCGCGAGGGTGACCAGCGACCCGCAACCGCCGAGACCCGGACCCTTGCGACACGAGTAACCGCGCTTGCCGCTCTGCTTGCGGATCGAGCGGAGCTTGCCGCCGCACTTGGAGCAGAACAGGAACCCGACGAGCGGGTACGTGCGAGCCCCGTATCGTCGGTTGCCAGCAGTCGGGCGGGACTTGAGCGCGACCGACAGCCGCTCCCAGGTGTCGCGGTCGAACACCGGCTCCCACGCTCCGTCGGCAACGACGACGCCGTTGTGCGCTCGCAGGCCCGCGTAGCGCGGATTGGTAAGGATGCGGGTGAGCACGCCAGTCCGCCAACCCTTGGCCAGCGCCGTCGGCACGCCGCGGGCGTCGAAGTCCTTCACGATGCGCCACAGCGATTCGCCGAGGAACACGCGCTCGGCCGCTTCGCGGATGATGGCGACCTCATTTGGCACCAGGCTCATGGTCCCGTCGTGGCGGCATCCCTCGACCTCGCAGTCGTCGGCTCGCAGGCCCGAGCACGAGTAGCCGAACGGGCGCCCGCTGATGCGGGGCCTGCCCTCGCGCGCTTCACGGGCGCGGACGTCGCGCATGCGGTCGGAGAGCTTCTTGGACTCCTCGCGGTCCATCGACGCCCGGATGCCGATCTCGAACTCGCTCAACCAGCCCGACGGCGTGAGCACAGCATGGTCGGTGTCGCACCCTGCCTGCTCGAACGCCTCGATCAGCGGCGCCCACCCTGGCCCGCCGCCGCGGGAGAGCCGGTCGGACTTGTAGGCCATCACGGCCCGCGCCTCGCCGGCACGGATCCGCTCGAGCAGGTCGAGGAACTGCGCGCGGGAGCGCCCCCGGTTCTTGTAGCCAGACGTGCTCGGTGGCTCCACGAGCGTGTCAACGATCACCGCGCCCAAGTGCGCGGCTGCTTCGGTGCACCGCTCAATTTGCATCGGAATCGACTCGGACTTCTCCCGCGTCACGCTCTGGCGGATGTACAGCAGCGTCGGAATCGGTTCGACCGTCATTGGTGTCAAACAGTAACACTGTTGACGAACACGAAGAACACGCCTATCGAGGCGCTGGAACGGTCCTTTCCGATGCGGGTGTTGCGTTACCGGCTGAGGCAGGGGAGCGGCGGCGCCGGGATTGCGCCCGGAGGCGAGGGCATCGAGCGCGACCTGCTGATGCTCGAGGACTGCACCGTGTCGCTCATCACCGAGCGGCGCGTCTCTCGGCCGTGGGGCCTCGCCGGCGGTGAGCCCGGGGCGGTCGGGGAGAACTGGTTGCTACCAGGCGCCGACGAGCGGCTCGCGAAGCGGCTTCCGGACAAGTGCACGCTCCGCCTGAAGGCCGGCGACGTGCTTCGCATGCTGACGCCGGGCGGTGGTGGATGGGGAGCGCCGCCGGGGCAGTAGGTGCTATCATCCTGCAAGCATGACGAACGTTCTTGTACGAGACATCCCCGAGGAAGTCCACGCGGCGCTCCAACGTCGAGCCGAACGGCGCGGACAGTCGCTCCAGCAGTATCTGGCGACGGAGCTGACGCGAATCGTTGAGCGCCCGACGCTCGACGAGGTCATCGACCGGGTCGAGCGTCGACGGGGTGGCTCCGTCGGGTTGCGGCAGGCGGTCGCGGACCTGACGAACGAGCGGGACGGCGATTGATCGTCGTCGATGCGTCGGTGCTCGCCAACGCGATCGGTGACGACGGCCCGGATGGCCAGACGGCACGGCGGGAACTCCGAGCAGCCGCGGAGATTGCTGCCCCCGATCTCGTTGATGTCGAGACAGTGGCGGTGTTGCGTAAGCGCTGGTTGGCGAAGACGATCTCGGATCGTCGTTTCGCGTCGGCCGTCGCCGACCTCGCTGCGCTCGATGTCGCCCGTTACCCGGCCGTCTACTTCGTGCGGCGCGTGTTCGAGCTGCGCACGAACGTCAGCGCCTACGACGCCATGTACGTGGCGTTGGCGGAGAACCTCGGGTGCGAGCTGGTCACCGGCGACCAGCGACTGGCCCGCGCGCCGCGTCTACGGTGCCGCGTCCGCGTCCTGACCTGATCCAGCGCGCTCGCGCGCGACGTCGACGCCACGGTGGCGCCGGAACCAGTCCGTCCAGGCGGCGCGCACCCGGCTCGGCAAGACGATCGTCTCCCAGACCTTCTCGAGCTCGTTGACATCGATGAAGCGGCGAACGTCGTCATCGGTGCCCTCGCGGAGGACCTGCTCGTAGACGCGCGTCCGGTCGATCGGATCGTCGAGGTCGTAGGTCTTCGGGGGACCGCTCCACCGCACGTGGGGCGGCAGCTGGACGACACCGGTGGCCTTCTCGTGGCGCAGGTCGTCGACGTCGTCGGGCACGGCGACGGGTCGGGGATCGGTCCGCGAGGAGCTGGCCATCGCTCGCGAGTTTACGAAGGGCAGCTCCAGCTGCCCCCGCATCGACGTAGTGCCCGCCGGCCGGGCTGAGCGTGGGACGGGTCGCGTCGGGCGCCATGGCCTCTGCAAGCCCTCCGACGCTCGGTTCGGCGACATGGCGCCGACGTGCCTCGCCGCATGCTGCCGTTGCGCACTCACGTTTCAGGCCGGTCGGCCATCGCGAGCCACTCACGTCTTCCGCTCGCCAACGCCGCTCGCGAACTCGACTGTCCGACGGATAACACTTGCCGGTTCGTCTGACGACGAACCTGGCGAGGGCTGAGGGCGATGGCCGAGCTCGGTCCTGGGCCTCACCGCTCTGGAGATGTCGCGGCGATGCTTGGGGTGAAGGTGGAGTCGGTTGCGCCGCGTCGGTCGCAGCTGATCTCGAAGGGGATGATCTTCAGCCCGGCGCATGGTGACACGGCATTCACGGTCCCGCTCTTCGACGAGTACCTCCGTCGCACGATGCCGCGCTGGAGGCGTCCGAGCGAGAGAGGATGATCGTGAACAGTGCGGCGCTTCCGCCTACGTCCGTGTAGCGCCGGCGCAATCGTTCAGGCACCCGTGTCGAACCCGTGTCGCCGTCGTGCTGACCGGATGCCTGAACGATCGCCGCCGCCAGGGTGCTCAGTTGGGGCGGATGTTGATGGTGGCCGTGGTCGGGCTCAAGGTGATGCCGGGCGTGGCGTTCGACAACGTGACGATGATCGTCTCCTTCGGCTCGGCCACGGCATCGCCCAGCACGCGGACCGTGACCGTGGTGCTCTGAGCACCGGGCGCGAACGTCAGTACCCCGCTCGCGCTCTCGTAGTCGGCACCCGGCGTCGCCGTGCCGCCGGTGGTGGCCCAGTCCACGGTGGCCTCACCGAGGCCGTCGGTGCGGCTCACCGTGAGCACGGCGTCCACCCCGGCGGCCATCTCCCGCACGGTCTTCTTGGTGGTGCTGAAGCCGATCGTGCCGGTGACGTCACCGCCGCCGCCGCCCACCGCGGCGGCGGCATCGACGATGCCGGCTCCGCATTGGCTGCACGTCCCGGGGAAGGCCCGGGTGGTCGACTCCAGGTGCGTCTCCAGCGCGGCGGGGGTCATGGCCCCGCCGCCCAGCACGAGGGCAGCCACACCGGCGACGTGGGGGGCGGCCATGGACGTGCCCTGGTAGAAGACGTAGGTCGGGCTGGCCTCCACGGTGGTGCCGGTGTTGAGGGTGGACAGCACCCCGTTGGCGGTGGTGGGCGTCGTGTCGCCGCCCGGGGCGGCCAGGTCGACCACCGAGCCGAAGTTCGAGTAGTCGGCCTTGGCCCCCGAGCGGTTGGTCGAGGCCACGGTGATGACGCTGGCACAGCTGCCCGGGCTGAAGTTGGCGGCGTTGGCGTTGGAGTTGCCGGCGGCGACGACCACCGCGGTGCCGTTGCCCACCGCCGTGTTGATGGCGTTCTGGAAGGTCGCGCCGCAGGCACCGGTGGCGCCCAGGCTCATGTTGATCACGTCGGCCGGCGTGGCGTTGGCGGGCACCCCGCTCACCGCGCCGCCCGAGGACCAGACGATGGCGTCGGCGATGTCGGAGATGAACCCGCCGCACACGCCGAGCACCCGGGCCGGCAGGATCTTGGCCTCCGGGGCCACGCCGGCCACGCCGAGGCCGTTGTTCGTGACCGCGGCGATGGTGCCGGCCACGTGGGTGCCGTGCCAGGAGCTGTTGCGGGCCGGGAGGCCGCACTGGTTGTTGGTCTCCCAGTCGCCTTCGTCGCTCTCGTCGGCGTCGCGGCCGTTCCCGTCGCGGGCGGTGGCGGCGTCGTTGATGAAGTCGTAGCCGTCCACCATGTTGGCGTCGAGGTCGGGATGCGTCGTGCGCCCGGTGTCGAGCACGGCCACGACCACGCCGGCGCCATCGGCGGTGTCGAGGGCGGCCGGCAGACCGATGCCGCCGGTGGCTTCGGAGTAGTGCCACTGCTGGCCCCACATCGGGTCGTTGGGGACGAGCGTGGGCCGCACCATCAGGTCGGGCTCGACAAAGGCCACCGCCGCGTAGCGGCTCACGGCGTCCATGAAACGAGAGGCGTCCTCGGGAGCCAGCCGGCGCGAGACCTCGACGAGGGCGCCGCCGGTGGCCAGGCGACGCACCAAGCGGGCGTCGGCCCCCACCTCGGCGGCGGCGGTGTCGGCGATGGCCTCGGCGTCAGCGCCGGGGTCGGCGCTGGCCGTTTCCACGTCGCCGCGCAAGGTGATGATGAACCCGCTGGGGTCGGGCTGGCCCGCCAGGACCGAGGTGTCGGCTCGCCGGGCCGGATCGGGCGCCGACGTAGGCGGCTCCTGGGCCCCGCCGGGGCTGGCCAGCGCGGCCAGCACGGTGACGACGGCCGCCGCGCCGATCACGGCATGGGTCACACGTCGAAGTCGCATGGTTCTCCCGTCTGTTCCGATGAGTCCGCGGCGCGCACGGTAGCAGCGTCGACCGACCCGGGCCGTGCCCGGCACGGGGAGCCCTTACGATGCAGCGTGCGCTCCGGAAGGTCGTCCCGATCCCCGTGCTGAGCCTGCCGCCCGGCGCCGAGGGGGTCCTGCCCAACCAGTACCTGGTCGACGCCATCGCCGCGGGGGTCATCGACGCCGACGGTCGCACCATCCCGCGGGCGAACATCCAGCCGGCCAGCCTCGACCTGCGCCTGGGCGACGTCGCCTACCGCATCCGCTGCAGCTTCCTGCCCGGCCGTCACCGCGTTGCCGCCCGGGTGAAGGACCTCGTGATCGACGAGCTCGACCTGCACGGCGCCGGGGTGGTCCTGGAGACGAACCGGCCGTATCTCATCCCCCTCAAGGAGCGTCTGGCGCTCCCCCCGGGAGTGCGGGGCAAGGCCAACCCCAAGAGCTCGACCGGGCGGGTCGACGTGTTCACCCGGGTCATCACCGACCACAGCGATCGCTTCGACGAGATCGCGCCGGGATATCACGGCCGGCTCTACCTCGAGGTCGTGCCCTTGTCCTTCGCGGTGCGGGCCCGCGCGGACCTGTCGCTGAACCAGCTCCGCCTCTCGGTCGGGCGCACCCAGCTCAGCGACGACGCCCTGCGCCGCTTCCATGCCGAGCACCCCGTCCTTTTCGCCGACGCCGCGCCGGTGCCCGTCGAGCAGCTGGCCCTGGCCGACGGCCTGTTCCTCGGGCTCGACCTGCGGGGTGACGAGGCGGGGGTGGTCGGCTACCGAGCTCGCGACAGCGCACCCCTCCTCGACCTGACCCGGCGCGACGCGGTCGAACCCGGGCCTTACTGGGAGCCGGTCATCCGGGAGGCCGGCGATCGGGTGGTGTTGACGCCGCGCGAGTTCTACCTGTTGATGTCGCGCGAAGCGGTGACCATCCCCCCCTCCCTGGCCGCCGAGATGACGGCCTACGACCCCACCAGCGGCGAGCTTCGCACCCACTACGCGGGGTTCTTCGATCCGGGTTTCGGCTACGAGACCGACGGTCCGTTGCTGGGTTCCACCGCCGCACTCGAGGTGCGGGCCCATGACGTCCCGTTCATGATCGAGCACGGCCAGCGGGTGTGCAAGCTGACCTTCGAGCGGATGCTGGACGAGCCGACCCAGCTCTACGGCCGGGGCATCGGTTCGAGCTACCAGGGCCAGCGCGAGACGTTGGGCAAGCACTTCGCGGCGCCGTGAGGAGAATCGCCCTCACTCGTTCGCTTCGCTCACTCCGTTCGGGCGAGCTGGATGGCCGTCGCCTGCGGCGACGCCGAGGGACTCATCGCCGATCGACCGGGCCTGGGCCATGCGGCCCGGCGGCGCCAGCAGCCGAGAGCGGCAGCGAGGGCGGATCGATCGGCAGCCGGGGGGCTCCGGCGGAGCCTCTGCTCCCCGGGCCCCCCGCCGGTGCCGGCACGGCGATCAACGGGCGTCGCAGGCCGCCCCGCCAGGGGCGGTCGGGGAACTGTGACGAGACTGTAACGGGGTGACCCGGCCGGCCTGTCGGCCGTGGCGCTACCGTCGCCGGCCAAATGGCGGGCAGGCAGTGGTGGCGACGGGTGGGACGCGCGGCGGCCGGGGTGGTCGTCGCGGCCTCGGCCGTGGCCGTGGCGACGGCGTCGTCGAGTGAGTTGTCGGGCGCCTCTTCCGCACTGTGGCCCACCCGGACGGTGATGTTCGGGCCATGCCGCCACGACGGTGCCCGCCTGGCCATGGACCTCTACCTTCCTCCGCCATCGGCCGGCGTTGCGCCCTGGCCGGTGGCCATGTTCGTCCACGGCGGGGGTTGGGCGCAGCGGCGCCGCAGCGAGGGCCCGCTCTTCGCCGACATCACCGCCGGGCTCGTCGAGCAGGGCATCGCGGTGGCGTCGCCGGACTATCGCCTGGCTCCGGACCACACCTGGCCGGCCCCGCTCGACGACGTCGAGTGCGCGCTGGCCCAGATCGGGACCATGGCGGCGCCGTGGCAGCTCGACCCGTCCCGGGTGGGGGCGTGGGGGGTCAGTGCCGGGGGCCACCTGGTGTCCCTCGCCGGTACCCGCCCCGCCGGCCCGGTCGCCCTGGTGGCGGTGGCCGATCTCTACGGCCCCGCCGATCTCGCCGCGGCCGGCTGGCCCGTGTCGACCGGCGCGCTCATCGCCCAGGAGTTCGGCTCGTCGCCGGCCGTGCTCCGCGAGGCGAGCCCGCGGCGATGGGCCAGCGCCGAGGACCCGCCGTTCCTGGTGGTGCACGGCGATGCCGACCGCAGCGTCCCCCTGGCTCAGTCCGAGCATTTCGTACGCGCCTTGCGGGCGGCGGGGGTCGAGACCGACTTCGTGGTCGTCCCGGGGGGCACGCACGGGCTCGGCGACCGTCCGGAGGTGGCCGCGCGGGTGATCAGCTTCCTGGCCGAGCGGCTCAACCGCGCCCTAGCTCCGCCCTGAGCCCGTCGGCGAGCCGCGGGTGGTGGAACTCGAAGCCGGCCTGCTCGAGCACCGCCGGCAGCACGCGGTGGCTGGCCAGCGCCAGCGAGTGGAACAGCTCGCGGCCGAACAGCAGCCACGGGCCGAGCGAGGGCGCGGGGATGCGGGCCGGCCGGTGCAGCACCCGGCCCAGCTCCTTGGCGAACTCGGCGTTGGTGACCGGGTGCGGCGAGCACAGGTTCACCGGACCGGCGATCTGGCTCCCGGCGCCTCGGTCGACCAGGAAGCGGATCGCCCGCACCTCGTCGTCGAGGGTGATCCAGCTCCACCACTGCCGTCCGGTGCCGAGCCGGCCACCGATCCCCGCCTTGAACACCGGCAACATCCGCGCCAACGCGCCGCCCTGCGGGCTCTGCACCGCCGCGCTACGGATGAGGGCGACCCGGATCCCGGCCTCGGCGGCGGGCGTGGTCGCTCGTTCCCACTGTCGGCAGACGTCGGCCATGAAGCCGGTACCCGGCGGGTTGACCTCGGTGATGACCTCGTCGCCGGTCTCGCCGTAGTAGTCGATCCCCGAGGCGCTCACCAGGACCGAGGGCCGGGGTTCGAGCCTCGCCAATGTCTCGGCCAGCAGCCTGGTCCCCGTGGTGCGGCTCTCGAGGATGACCCGCTTGCGGTCCTCGGTCCAGCGCTTGTCGCCGACGCCGGCGCCGGCCAGGTGCACGACCGCGTCGACGCCTTCCAGGCCGGCACGGTCGATCTCACCTCGGGCCGGGTCCCAACGCAGCGCCGGCTCGCCCGGCGGTGGCGCCGAGCGCAGCACCCGGCGCACGCGGTGCCCGTCAAGGCGCAGCTCGCGCACCAGCGCCCTGCCGACCAGGCCGGTCGACCCCGTAACCGCGACGTCCATCGCGTTCACGCTACGGCGTCAGCCACAGGCCCCCGGCCGCTGCGGTGCGGTGGCGGGAACGCTCGGGACGCCTCAGGCGCGGACCTGTTGGGCGAGGTAGTGCTCGACGCCGAGCTGGCGGATCAGCTCCTGCTGGGACTCCAGCCAGTCGGCGTGGTCCTCCTCGGCGCGCAGCATGGTTTCGAGCAGGGCCCGGGTGCCGTTGTCCCCGGCCTCGACGGCCAGCGCGATGCCCCGGTTGAACCGCTCGATGGCGTCGTACTCCATCTCGAGGTCGACCCGGAGCTGCTCGGGCACGGTTTCCCCGACGCGCACCGAGCCGAGACGCTGGAGGTTGGGCACGCCCTCGAGGAAGAGGATGCGCTCGATGAGCTCGTCGGCGTGGCGCATCTCGTCGATCGACTCGGCCTTGACCCGTTCGGCCAAGCGGTCATAGCCCCAGTTCTCGCACATCTTGGCGTGTACGAAGTACTGGTTGATTGCCGTGAGCTCGGCCGTGAGGACGTCGTTGAGCAGTTCGATGATCTCGGGTCGGCCGTGCATGTCCGAGACGCTACCGCCTCTCAGCAGCTGCGCCGCCGGCCACGGTCACGCCCGTCCCGGCCTCGGCCAGCAACGCCTCGATCATCGGCCGGCAGCCGCCGCAACGACGGCCCGCGCCGCAGCGCGCGGCCAGCTCGTCAGGGTCGAGGGCGCCGGCGAGGATGGCGTTGTGGATGGCCCGGTCGTTGACGGCCAGGCAATGGCAGACGACCATGGTCAGGCCTCCACGCGACGGATCACCGTGCGTAGCCCTCGCTGGCGCAGGACCGCGGCGACCTCGAGCGAGACCACGACGGTGACGGGTCGGCGGTGCCGGGTCCCCATGACCCGCGCTCGGTGACCCCGTGCCGCCGGCCCGAGCTCGACGCGCTGCCAGAACAAGCGGGTGACGCTGCGCTCGATGGCATCAGCGGCGGCGACCGCCGGGGCGCGATCGGCGCCGCCAGAGCGATAGCCGGTGTTCCACGCTACGGCTGCTGCCATGGGTACCTGCTTGGTCGGTGGCGGAATGCCTGTTGACTAGCGTCAAGTATGCCTATCAGGCCTGCACCGCTGTCAAGGCGGAGCGCCCGGATCACTAGGATGCGCGACCGTGCCCGGCACCGCCGCCGGGCTGTGCCCGTGCTGGGGCCGGAGGTCGTCATCGTGCATGTGGTCGTCGTGGGATGCGGACGGGTTGGCTCCGGCCTGGCCCAGGCTGTCGATGCCGCCGGGCATTCGGTGGCCATCATCGACCGCCGCAGCAAGGCGTTCGTCCGCCTCCCGGTCGGGTTTTCGGGACGGACCGTCGTCGGGGTCGGTTTCGACCGCGACCGTCTCACCGATGCCGGCATCGACGAGGCCGGTGCGGTGGCCGCGGTGACCAACGGCGACAACTCCAACATCCTCATCGCCCGGATGGCCAAGGAGACCTACGGGGTCGAGCGGGTCGTGGCCCGTATCTATGACCCCCGCCGCGCCGCCATCTACGAGCGGGTGGGCATTCCCACCATCGCCACCGTCCAATGGACGACCGAGCGGGTGTTGCGCCGGATCCTGCCCGGGACGCCTTCGGTGGAGTGGATCGACCCCAGCGCCAAGGTGTGCCTGATCGAGCGCCAGGTGCCGCCGGCCTGGGCCGGGCGCAAGGTGAGCGAGCTCGATCTGCCCGCGACGGCCAAGGTGGTGGCGCTGGGTCGTCTCGGCGTCTCGGTGGTGCCGTCGGCCGACCTGGTGGCCCAGGACGGCGACGCGATCTACGTGGCCGTCACCGGAGACCGCATCGACGCCTTCGACCGGCATCTCGACGGCGGGGGGGGCCCAGCGACATGACGGCGCGCGAGATGGGACGAGCCGGGATGGACGAGCGGAAATGAGGGTGGTGATCGCCGGCGGGGGCAACGTCGGGACGTTCATCGCGTCGGAGCTGAGCCAGGCCGGCCACGACGTGCTCATCGTCGAGGTCGACGCCGACCACGCCGCCGACGCTCAGCTGACCGGCGAACCCATGGGGGTGCCGTGGCTCGTGGCCGACGCCTGCGAGGTGAGCGAGCTGGCCCGCGCCGAGGTCGAATCGGCCGACGTGGTCGCCGCGGTCACCGGCGACGACGAGGACAATCTGGTGATCTCGCTGCTGGCCAAGCAGGAGTTCGCCGTGCCCCGCGTGGTCGCCCGGGTGAACAACCCCAAGAATGAATGGATGTTCAACGAGATGTGGGGTGTGGACGTGGCCGTGTCCACCCCGCACCTGCTCACCGCCCTGGTGGAGGAGGCCGTGTCGGTGGGCACCCTCGTGCGGCTGCTCAGCTTCGAAGGCGGGCGGGCGCGCCTGGTCGAGGTCACCCTGGCCCCCGGTTCGCCCGCCATCGAGCGGGCCATCGTCGAGCTCGGCCTCCCCAGGGACTCGACCGTGGTGGCCATCCTGCGCCAGGACCACGTCGTGGTCCCCCGGGGCGACACCCCGCTGCAGCAGGGCGACGAGGTCCTCGTGCTGGTCACCCCGGACAGCGAGGACGATGTCCGGGCCCTGCTCATCGGCTCCTGACCGAGCCCGCGCGACCATGACGGGCGGCGGGGAAGAATCGTCGCCGAGCCCGAGGTCTCATCCGTCGCGGTCCCCCCGCCCGGGGCGGTGGAGAACTGAGGTGACGTGGCCTCCATCCTGAAACGGGTGCTCGTCGGCCGCCCGCTGCGCAGCGCCGAGGAGTCGAACCAGCGCCTGGCCAAGGTCATCGCGCTGGCCATCTTCGCCTCCGACGCCATCTCCTCGACGGCCTATGCCACCGAGGAGATCCTCCACGTCCTGGTGCCGGTGGCCGCGGCCGAGGCGCTCGAGTTCCTGATCCCGATCTCGCTCATCGTCATGGTCCTGCTGGTCATCGTGGTGGCCAGTTACCGCCAGGTGATCTTCGCTTACCCCTCGGGCGGCGGTTCCTACGTGGTGTCGAAGGAGAACCTGGGCGAGACGCCCTCGCTGGTAGCCGGCGCGTCGCTGCTGGTCGACTACGTGCTCACCGTGGCCGTGTCGATCTCGGCCGGCGTGGCCGCCATCACCTCGGCGGTGGACGGGCTGCGGCCCTACCGGGTGGAGCTGGCGGTGGGGTTCATCGTGGTCTTGATGCTGGCCAACCTGCGCGGGATCAAGGAGTCGGGCCGGGTCTTCGCCGCACCCACCTACGTCTACGTCGGCTCCCTCGGGGCTCTGCTGGGTTGGGGCTTGTTCCAGTCCTTCTTCGGTGACCTCGGCCCCCTCGAGCCGGTGGCCGAGCGCTACGACGAGTTCACCGACAACGGGGCCCTGGTCACCGGCGTCACCGCCTACGCCTTCGCCCGGGCCTTCTCGTCGGGAGCGGTGGCCCTCACCGGGGTCGAGGCCATCTCCAACGGCGTGCAGACGTTCCGCAAGCCCGAGCCTCGCAACGCGGCCACCACGCTGGTGTGGATGGGGGCCATCCTGGCCGTCTACTTCTTCGGCATCTCGGTGCTGGCCCATCGGGTCCAGCCCACGCTGAGCGACGACGAGACGGTGCTGTCGATCCTGGGTACCGCCGTGTTCGGCGAGGGGGCGGTGCTGTACTTCGTGTTCCAGGCCGCCACCGCGGTGATCCTGCTGCTGGCCGCCAACACCGCCTTCGCCGGGTTCCCCCAGGTGGCGTCGATCCTGGCCCGCGACGGCTACCTGCCCCGTCAGCTCCACAACCGGGGCGACCGCCTCGTGTACTCCAACGGCATCATCGCCCTGGCCGTGGTGGCCGCGCTGCTCATCGTGGCCTTCGGGGGCGTCACCACCGCCCTCATTCCCCTGTACGCCGTCGGCGTCTTCACCGGCTTCACGCTCTCGCAGTTCGGGATGGTGAAGCACCACCAGCGCCTGCACGAGCAGGGGTGGCGGGCCAAGCTCGTGACCAACGCGGTCGGGGCGGTCGCCACCGGAGTGGTCCTGGTGGTCGTGGTGGTCTCCAAGTTCACCATCGGGGCGTGGATCCCGGTGGTCCTCATCCCGCTCATCGTGGTGCTGCTCCGGGCGGTGAAGCGGCACTACGACCGCGTGGCCGCGGCCCTGCGGGTGCCGGCGGACTACCGCCCCCGGCGCCACACCCACACGGTGGTGGTGCTGGTCGGCTCGGTGCACCGGGCCACCCTCGCCGCCCTCACCTACGCCAAGTCGCTGGCCCCCGACCGTCTCGTCGCCTTGACGGTGGCCAGCGACCAGACCGAGACTGACCACATCCAGGCGCAGTGGGCGGAGTTCCACCTCGACACGACCTTGCAGGTCGAGTCGTCGCCCTACCGCGAGCTGACCACCCCCGTGCTGCGCTACCTCGACGAGCTCGACGCCCTGTACGAGAACGACATCATCACGGTGATCCTGCCCGAGTTCGTCCTGACCAAGTGGTGGGAGCAGCTCCTGCACAACCAGAGCGCGTTCATGCTCAAGGCCCGGCTGCTGTTCCGGCGCAACACGGTGGTGATCTCGGTGCCGTACCACATCGACAACGGCGTGGTCGACGTGCCCGGGGTGGTCGCCGAGGTGCCCCCGTCGCGCCCGCCGGGCCCGCCGGGCCCGCCGGGCCCGCCGGGCCCGTCCCCGCACAAGGAGGTGTCGCCGTGACCTCGGTGCTCAAGCGCCTGCTGGTCGGGCGGCCGCTGGCCAGCGCGGAGGAGGGCCACCAGCGCCTGACCAAGATCGTGGCCCTGGCCGTGTTCGCGTCCGACGCCATCTCGTCGACGGCCTATGCCACCGAAGAGATCCTGCACGTGCTGGTGCCGGTGGCGGCCACCGAGGGCGTCGACTACCTCATCCCGATCTCGCTCATCGTCATGGTGCTGCTGGTGCTGGTCATCACCAGCTACCGCCAGACCGTCTTCGCCTACCCGTCCGGCGGCGGCTCCTACGTGGTGTCCAAGGACAACCTGGGGGAGAACCCGGCCTTGGTGGCCGGTGCGTCGCTGCTGGTCGACTACGTGCTCACCGTGGCGGTGTCGATCTCGGCCGGTGTGGCCGCCATCACCTCGGCGGTGGAGGGGTTGCGGGACTACCGGATCGAGCTGTGCCTCGGCTTCATCGTCCTGCTGATGCTGGCCAACCTGCGGGGGCTCAAGGAGTCGGGCACCGTGTTCGCGGTGCCCACCTATGTCTACGTGCTCAGCCTGGGCGGGCTCGTGGCCTACGGCCTGGTCCGGGTTTTCTTCGGCGGGCTCGACCCGCTCGAGCCGGTGGCCGAGCGCTACGACGAGTTCAGTGAGAACGGCGCCCTGCTCGGCGGGGTGACCGCCTACCTGTTCCTGCGCGCCTTTTCGTCGGGGGCGGTGGCCCTCACCGGCATCGAGGCCATCTCCAACGGCGTGCCCGCGTTCCGCAAGCCCGAGTCGCGCAACGCGGCGACGACGTTGGTGTGGATGGGCGCCATCCTGGCCGTGTACTTCTTCGGGATCTCGGTGCTGGCCCATCGCCTCGAGCCGACGCTGAACGACGACGAGACGATCCTGTCGATCCTGGCGGCGACCGTGTTCGGCGGCGGGTCGTTCTTCTACTACGCGCTGCAGGTGTCGACCGCGGCGATCCTGCTGCTGGCGGCCAACACCGCCTTCGCCGACTTCCCCCGCATCGCCTCGATCCTGGCCCGCGACGGCTACCTGCCCCGCCAGCTCCACAACCGGGGCGACCGCCTGGTGTTCTCCAACGGCGTCATCGCGCTGGCGGTGGTGGCCGGCCTGCTGGTGGTGGCCTTCGGGGGCATCACCACCGCGCTCATCCCGCTGTACGCGGTGGGCGTGTTCACGGGGTTCACCCTGTCGCAGTTCGGGATGGTGAAGCACCATCGGCGGCTCCGGGAGCCGGGGTGGCAGCGCAACCTGGTCATCAACATGATCGGCGCAACAGCCACCGGCGCGGTGCTGGTGATCGTGGTCGTGTCGAAGTTCACCATCGGCGCCTGGGTGCCGGTGGTGCTCATCCCCCTCATCGTGGTCGCGCTCAAGGGGGTGAAGCGCCACTACGACCGGGTGGCCGCGGCCCTGCGGGTACCCGACGACTACCGGCCCCGGCGCCACACCCACACCGTGGTGGTGCTGGTCGGAACCGTGCACCGGGCCACCCTCGCCGCCCTGGGCTACGCCAAGTCGCTGGCGCCGGACCGTCTGGTGGCGCTCACCGTGGTGAGCGACCAGGCGGAGGCCGCCAGGGTCCAGGCGCAGTGGGACCGCTTCGGCCTCGACACCGCGCTGCACATCGAGGCCTCGCCCTATCGAGAGCTCACCCGGCCGGTCATGGCCTACCTCGACGACCTCGACGCCCGCTACGACAACGACATCATCACCGTGGTCGTGCCCGAGTTCGTCTTGACCAAGTGGTGGGAGCAGCTCCTGCACAACCAGAGCGCGCTCCTGCTCAAGGCCCGGTTGTTGTTCCGGCCCAACACGGTGGTGACCTCGGTGCCCTACCTTCTGCGCCAGGGCCGGGTCGAGGTGCCCGGCGTCATCGCGCCCGACGGCGCCATCGCATCCGGCGCCGATGAGGGCGCTGGTCCAGGGCACACCCCCGCCGCCGACGTCCCGACGTCCCCCGCCGACGTCCCCCGCCATCCCCGCCCCCGCTGACGTCCTCGGCGCCCCCGCCGTTGACGCCCCCGCCGCCGCCGCGGCCCCCGACGCCGATCAGGGCAAGAGCGTGTAGGCCGGGTTGAGGAGCACGAGGCGACCCCGCTCGGCCCGCACCACGCCGTCGAGCACCACGCCTCGCCCGCAGTCGAGCCCGGCGATGCGGCGTCGCCCGGTGAACACCGCCACCGCCTTGCCGGTGCCGTCGGAGATCGTGATCTCGAGCGACGGGCTGCCGGCGCGGGGGACGACGCGCAAGGATTGCACCTCACCGCCCAGGCGGGTCGGCGTCCGGTACGGGGCTTCGGCGATGCGGGCATGGCCGAGCTCGCAGTAGCGGCCCTGGAGGCGGCCCCGGTCGAGGTCGTCCGCCGACGCGCTGAACCGCCGCTTGAGGTCCTTCAGTCCCATCGGGTGAGATTCTAGCGGCGCCCCCGCCGTGCCCACGGGGGGCCCCCGAGGTGACCCGGCCGGCGGCCGGGCCTACCGGGCGACCGTTACCTGGATGGCGAACGCCGCCAGGATGGCCAGCCCGCACACCAGGGCGGCCAGGATCAGGCGTCGGGTGGACATGGGACCAGGTTAGGGCGGGCCGGTCCGGGGGTAGCCGCAGACCAGCCGAACCATACGGAGGACTCCGATGACCCGCATTGCCCGATCCATCTCCGCCGGCGCGTTGGCCGGCGTGTTGCTGCTCGCGCCGGCCTGCAGCGACGAGGACGGCGACGGTGCCACCACCGACGAGGAGCTCGAGGACATCGAGAACCGGGTCGACGACGCCGGCAACGAGATCCAGGAAGAGATCGACGGCCAGGACGAGGGCACCAACGAAGACGGTGAGTAACCCCGTCTCATCCGGTGCCGCGACCGCCACCACCACGGCCAGACCGCCACCACCACCGCCCGACCGCCACGCCCCTCGAGTCCCGAATAGTGCGTGCACCAGGTCGTACCGTGTGCGCTGAGCGTCAAGGATTCACGATGAGCGCACGCGGTAACGCTGAGCGCACACGGTACGAGTGGGTTGGTACGTGAACTCGTGAGGCGGACGCGCCGACTGAGAGCACCGGAACGTGGACGGGAAGCGGCCGGTAGGCTCCGCCAATGAGCAAGTCGCAGCCGCGCGATCGAGTACGCACAGCTCGTCTCGGCGCGAGCCGGATGACGCGCCGCGCCGTGATGGTGCGTCAATGACCGAGCCGCGCCGGCACGACGTGGTGATCATCGGCGGCGGGCCCGGCGGCTATGCCGCCGCGTTGTACGGCGCGGCAGCCGGGCTCGACGTCGGCATGGTGGAGAAGGACAAGGTCGGTGGAACCTGCCTGCACCGCGGGTGCATCCCGGCCAAGGAGCTCCTCGAGACGGCCTCGGTCTACCGCCACGTGATGGGGGCGAAGGAGTTCGGCGTGCAGGTCGAGGGGACCGAGCTCGACTTCGGTGTGGCCATGGCCCGCAAGGCCACGATCGTCGACGGGTTGTTCAAGGGCCTACAGGGCCTGCTCAAGGGGCGCAAGGTCACCACCTACGCCGGCACCGGCGCGCTCGGCGCCGGTCGCACGGTCTCCGTGCGCGGCGGCGAGTCGGGCGACGTCGAGCTCAGCGGCGACTCGGTGATCCTGGCCTCGGGCTCGGTGCCGCGCACGATCCCCGGTTTCGACATCGACGGCACGGTCGTGGTCACCTCCGACGAGCTGTTGGCCATCGAGGCTTTGCCCGCCTCGGCCGTGGTCATCGGCGGTGGGGCCATCGGGTGCGAGTTCGCGTCGATGATGGCCGACCTGGGCACGAAGGTCACGGTGCTCGAGGCGCTGCCCAGGATCCTGCCCGGCGTCGACGCGGACATCACCCAGGTCGTCCAGCGGTCGTTCAAGAAGCGGGGCATCGACGTCCGCACCGGCGTCGACGTCACCGGCCACGACCCTGCCGGCGATGGCCAGGGCACCACCGTGGCCTTCGGCGATGGCGAGTCCGTGCGGGTGGACCTGGTGGTGGTCTCGGTGGGGCGCCGTCCCTTGTCGGAGCACCTGGGCCTGGAGGGCACCGGCGTCACGCTCGACGAGCGGGGCTTCGTCGTCGTCGACGAGCACTGCCGCACCGGCGAGGACGCCGTGTGGGCCATCGGCGACCTCATCGCTACGCCCCAGCTCGCGCACGTCGGCTTCGCCGAGGGAATCGGCGCCATCCGCGGCATCCTCGGCGAGGACGCGGTGCCCGTCGACTACGACCGGGTGCCGTGGTGCATCTACTGCCATCCCGAGGTCGCCTTCAGCGGCCACTCCGAGGCGAGTGCCACCGAGGCCGGCTTCGACGTGGTCGTGGCCAAGCACCGCTTCGTGGGCAACGGCCGGGCCCTCATCGTGGGCGAGCCCGACGGCATGGTGAAGGTGATCGCCGAGCGCGACGGGGACGGGCGCGCCGGGCGGATCCTGGGCGTGCACATGGTGGGCCCGTGGGTCACCGAACAGCTCGGCCAGGGCTACCTGGCGGTCAACTGGGAAGCCACCGTCGACGAGGTGGCGCACTATCTCCAACCGCACCCGTCGATCAGCGAGGTGTTCGGCGAGACCGTCATGGCGTTGACCGGGAGAGGTCTGCACGGATGATGGCCGCGCTCGATCGTCGAGGACCGCAACGTGACGCGTTGACCGGGAGAGGTCTGCACGGATGATGGCCGCGCTCGATCGTCGAGGACCGCAACGTGACGCGTTGACCGGGAGAGGTCTGCACGGTTGATGGCCGAGCTCGAGTGTCGAGGAGCACAACGTACGCGGTTGACCGGAAGAGGACTGCATGGCTGACATCACGATGCCCCAGCTCGGTGAGACGGTGACCGAGGGCACCATCACCAAGTGGTTCAAGCAGGTCGGTGACCAGGTCGCCGAGGACGAGGTGCTCTTCGAGGTCTCCACCGACAAGGTCGACTCCGAGGTGCCGGCGCCTAGCGGCGGCTACGTCACCGAGATCCTGGTGCAGGAGGGTGAGACCGTCGACGTCGGCACGAAGCTGGCCGTCATCGCCGACTCGCCGCCCGGCGAAGCTGGCGAGAGCACCGGCACGGAGGGCGGCGCCGAGCCCGGCGCGGCGCAGGACGCCGACGCGTCATCCGGCGAGGCCCAGAACGACGACCAGGCGCCGCAGAGCACCGCGGGGGCCGAAGCCGAACCCGAGCCCGAACCCGAGCCCGAACCCGCGCCCGAGCGCGGGCCGAAACGCGCTCCGGCGGCGGCCGCGGCCCAGCCGCGCGCCACCGCACGGTCGGCGGGGCGTGACGGGGCGGCGCCCGGCGCTCGCCCCAAGTTGCTCTCGCCCGTGGTGCGCCGTCTCATCACCGAGCACGGCCTCGATCCCGCCGCCATCGCCGGCAGCGGGGCCGGTGGCCGCATCACCCGTAACGACGTCCAGGCGCTGGTCGAGCGCCAAGAGGGCGGCACCGGCCCCGCACCGGGCGCACCGGCCGCACCGGCCGCGACGGCCGCACCGGCCGCGACGGCCACGACGTCGTCCGGGCCCGCCGGCGAGGCCGCGGCGCCGGCGCCGTCCGGCGAGCGCGACACCGCGGTGCCGCTGTCCAACATCCGAAAGCGCACGGCCGAGCACATGGTGCGGTCGTTGCAGACCTCGGCCCACGTCTACGCCTCGATCGAGGTCGACTACGAGGCCGTCGAGGTCGTGCGGCGCGCGCAGAAGGAGTCGTTCAAGGCGGCCGAGGGGTTCGGCCTCACCTACCTGCCGTTCGTCTCGCGCGCGGTGGTCGACTCGATCGCCGAGTTCCCCCAGGTCAACGCCACCCTGGCCGGTCCCGACCTCGTCCTGCACAACTACGTCAACCTCGGCATCGCCGTCGACCTCGACTTCAACGGGCTCATCGTGCCGGTGGTGCGTGACGCCGACGGGAAGCGCCTCCGGGCCATCGCCCGCGACGTGAGCGACCTGGCCCGCCGGGCCCGGGCCAAGAAGCTGTCGGCCGACGAGATCTCCGGGGGCACGTTCACCATCACCAACCCGGGCCCCTATGGCACGCTGCTCACGCTGCCCATCATCAACCAGCCCCAGGTCGCCATCCTGTCCACCGACGGCGTTCGCCGCCGCCCGGTGGTGGTCGACCTACCCGACGGGACCGAGGCCATCGCCATCCACTCGGTGGGCAACCTCGCCCTCACCTGGGACCATCGCGCCTTCGACGGTGCCTATGCGTCGGCCTTCCTGGCCAAGGTGCGCTCGGTCCTTGAATCGCGCGACTGGGCAGCCGAGCTCTAGTGGCCCATCGCGGAAGTTCCAGCAACGTCTCGCCGGCCCTCGACGCCGCTGACGGCGTCCTCGTCCTCGAAAGTGGGCAAGGCACTTCCTTCGTCCTGCGTCCTGGCCAGCGACGCCGAATGGCTCGGCGATCCGTCACCGTTACCTCCGCGATGGACCACTAGAAGCCGGCGGCCGCGATCCCCATGTTGAGGGTGCGGTGGTTGGGCCGGGCCCGCTACCGCGACGCGCTCGCCTTGCAGCAGGGTTTGTTCGCCCGGTCGACCGACGACCATCTCCTCTTGGTCGAGCACCCGCACGTGTTCACCACCGGCGTACGGGCCGACCCGGCCGACATCCTGGTGGCGCCGGCGTCGGTGGGGGCCGACCTCGAGGTGGCCGACCGGGGCGGCGCGGTGACGTACCACGGGCCCGGCCAGCTCACCGGCTACCCGATCCTGAGCCTGCCCGCCAAGCATCGCGGCTCGGCTGCGGGGCAGGTCACGGGGCAGGTCACGGGCATGGTCGACACGGTGGCCTACGTGCGCGCCGTGGAGCAGGTGGTGATCGACGCGCTGGGTGACCTCGGCCTGCCCGGCCCGGGCCGGGTGCGGGGCCGGCCCGGTGTCTGGGTGGAGCCCGAGTCGGCGCGGCCCCGCAAGATCGCCGCGGTCGGGGTGAAGATCCGCCGGGGCCGGACCATGCACGGCTTCGCGCTCAACGTCGATCCCGACCTCGCCTGGTTCGACCGCATCGTCCCCTGCGGCATCCGTGACCTGGCGGTCACGTCGTTGGCGGCCGAGGGTAGGGCCGTCGCCATGGCCGACGTCGTCGACGCCGTCGTCGCCCGCGCCGTGGCCCGATGGGGGAGTGCGGGCTGGGACCGCCAGGACGTCTCTCCCTCCCCCCACTCCCCCCACTCCCAAACTGCGTATGTGCGTCCCGCCTCTGGGACGGAGCTACGCGAGTTGGCGGGTGGAGGCGGGGGTGAGGGTGAGAGCGGGGGTGGGGGGGCGCGGCCGGTGACGGCGGGGAAGGCGGGGGCGCCGCTGGAGATCACGGAGCGCAAGCCGGCCTGGCTGCGGGCGCCGGCCCGGATGGGCCCCGACTACCTGCGCCTGAAACACACCATGCGCGACCTGGCCCTGGTCACGGTGTGCGAGGAGGCCGGGTGCCCGAACATCTACGAGTGCTGGGCCGACGGGACGGCCACGTTCATGATCAACGGCCGGCGCTGCACCCGGGCCTGCGGGTTCTGCCTCATCGACACCCGCCGGCCCGGGCCGCTCGACCGCCTCGAGCCACAGCGGGTGGCCGATGCCGTGCAGCGCATGGGCCTCGACTACGCGGTCATCACGGCGGTGGCCCGCGACGACCTGCCCGACGGCGGCGCAGGCGCGTTCGTGGCCACCATCGAGGCGGTGCGCCGACACCGCCCCGGCGCCCGGGTCGAGGTGCTGATCCCCGACTGCAAGGGCGACCCGGCCGCGCTGGGCGCGATCTTCGCGGCCCGGCCCGACGTGTTGAACCACAACCTCGAGACCGTGGCCCGGCTGCAACGGTCGGTGCGACCGTCGGCCTCCTACGCCCGCAGCCTGGCCGTGCTGGCCCGGGCCAAGGCCGCCGGCCTGGTCACCAAGTCGAGCGTCATGGTCGGCCTGGGCGAGACCGAGGCGGAGGTGACCGCGACCCTGGCCGACCTGCGCGCCGTGGGCGTGGACATCGTCACCCTCGGCCAGTACCTGCGGCCCAGCGCGGCCCACCTGCCCGTCGCCCGCTGGTGGACGCCGGGCGAGTTCGAAAGGCTGCGGTCGGTGGGCGAGGGGTTGGGCATCGCCCACGTCGAGGCCGGGCCGCTCACCCGTTCGAGCTATCACGCCCGCCAAGCCGCCGCCGCGGCCGGCGCCTCGGCGGCGTTGGGTCATGGGACGCACGTTCGCGTCGGTTGAGCCCGCCCAGGCCGAGTTCCTGGCCCGGCAGCCGGTGTTCTTCATCGCCACCGCGCCCTCCGGCGACGGCGGTCACGTAAACCTGTCGCCGAAGGGTTACGACACCCTGCGGGTGCTCGACCCGAACACGGTGGCCTACCTCGACCTCACCGGCAGCGGGGTAGAGACGATCGCCCACGCCCGCCAGAACGGGCGCATCACCATCATGGCCTGCGCGTTCGACACCCCGCCGATGATCGTGCGGGTCTACGGCCGGGGCGAGGTGGTGACCCCTGCCGAGGATCGATTCGGCGACCTGGTGGCTCGCTTCCCTGTCCTGCCGGGCACCCGCGCGGTGGTGCTGGTGCACGTGGAGCGGGTGTCGACATCGTGCGGGTACGGCGTGCCGGTCATGGCCCTGCAAGGGGAACGGCCGATGCTGACGGAATGGGCCGAGCGCCGCGGGGCCGAAGGGGTGGCCGAGTACCGGGCCGAGCGCAACGCCACCAGCATCGACGGCCTCCCCGGCCTTGCTTGAGCGACCCTCTGGCTGGCCCCCCACAACGATGCGGCAGCCGTGCACCGAGCCGGTTCGCGCTGGCCCCCCACAACGGTGCGGCAGCCGTGCACCGAGTCGGTTCGCGCTTGCCGCATCAGGAGGCTCGTAGGCTCCCGCCAGTGCCCACCAGCCCCCTGTTCGCTGCCCGCATGAACCGCGCCAGGGCCCGCATGGCTGATCTCGGCATCGACGTGATGCTGCTCTCCGTCGGTGCCGACCTGCCCTACCTGACCGGCTACGAGGCCATGCCGCTCGAACGCCTGACCATGCTGGTGCTGCCCCGCGACGGCGAGGCCACCCTGGTGGTGCCCCGACTGGAGGCGCCGCGGGTGACCGAGCGGCCCGAGATCTTCACCCTGGCCACCTGGGAGGAGACCGACGATCCCGTGGACGTGGTGGCCGGCCTGGCCGGCTCGGCGCGCACGGCGGCCGTCGGCGATCGCACCTGGGCCCGGTTCCTGGTGGACCTGACCGCCAACCTGCCGGCCACGTCGTTCCGCAAGGGCAGCGAGGTCATGGGGCCGTTGCGGGCGGTCAAGGACGCGGCCGAGGTGCGGGCCCTGCGGGCGGCGGCGCGGGCCGCCGACCGGGTGGCGGCCCAGCTCCAAGCCGGCGACATCGCCCTCGTCCGGCGGTCCGAGGCCGACGTGTCGTCCGAGATCGGGCACCGCCTGCGGGCCGAGGGCCACCGCGCCGTCAACTTCGCCATCGTGGCCTCGGGGCCCAACGCCGCCAGCCCGCACCACGAACCGGGCCAACGGGTGATCCAGGCCGGCGAGGTCGTGCTGTGCGACTTCGGCGGCACCTTCCCGGACGGCGACGGGGTCGGGTACTGCTCCGACATCACCCGCTGCGTGTGGACCGGCGGCGCCGAGCCGCCGGCCGCGTTCCGCGACCTCTACGCGGTGTTGCGCGACGCTCAGCGCCGGGCGGTGGACGCGGCCACGGTGGGCACGCCGTGCGAGGACGTCGACGCCGTGGCCCGCCGGGTCATCACCGAGGGCGGGTACGGCGAGCACCTCGTGCACCGCACCGGCCACGGCATCGGCGTCGAGGCTCACGAGGACCCGTACCTGGTGGGTGGGAACTGCGAGGCGCTGGCGCCGGGGCACGCCTTCTCCGTCGAGCCCGGGATCTACGTCGAGCACCGGTGGGGCGCTCGCCTCGAGGACATCGTGGTGGCCGCGTCGGCCGGCCCCGACCCGTTGAACCGGGCTGAGCACGCCCTCGTCGTCGTCGACGCATGACGCGGCCCCACCACGGGCGACGGGCGTGATCGACCTCGACGCGGGGACCGTCCTGTTGCAGTGGGCCACCGGCGGGCTGGCCTTCCTGTGGGTGACCACGCGCCATCGCGACGTGGGCGTCGGCTATGGCTGGCTGGTGCGCGCCACCTACCTGGTGATGGCCGCGGGGACGGTGGCCATCGGGGCCAGGCTCGGTTGGGTGCCGGGTCGCGATCTGGCCGCCCTGGGGGTCGTCGGCGCGTCCGGCACCGCGCTGACCGTGTCGGTGCTGCGACGCCGGGCCGGCGTGGCCGGCGAGCGGGCGCGGGTGGCGGTCCGCCGCGCCCGGGTCACGGCCATGACCGGCATCGACCGAGCCGCGGAGGGGCCCGATCCCACCGTGGCCGAGTTCCCCCCTGCCCTCGACCTCGTGGCCCCGGCCATCGGCCTGGTGGGGCTGGTGGCGGCCGGCATCGACGCCGGCGACCCGGTCGTGCTGTCCGTGGTCCGCACCGTGGTCGGCGCCGCCTTCCTGGGCAGCGTGTCCGACGCCATGCTCCTCGGGCACTGGTACCTGGTGCAGCCCGGCCTGGGCCGGGGCCCGCTGCTCGAGCTGGTGCGGTGGTTGGGCGTGATCTGGCCGTTCGAGGTGGCCGCGCTGTTGTGGCCCACCGGGATGGCCTCGGCCATCACCGGCACCATCGACGACGGCTACAACGGTTTGCTGGGATGGTTCTGGGTGGCCTGTGCGGTGACCACGATCGGCCTGGTGGTCGTCACCCGCGCCGCCCTGGCCGAGCGGGCCTACTCGGCCGTCATGGCCGCCACCGGGCTGTTGTACCTGGCCATCCTCACCGCCTTCGGCACCGACCTGGTGGCCCGAGCCGTGCTGGCCACCTGATCCGGCACGGGGAAAACGGCGTTCTGCCGTCGGTTTCGGTAAGACTTGGGCCATGCCTCGTGCCATGTGGAGCGGTTCGATCAGCTTTGGCCTCGTCAACATCCCGGTGAAGCTGTTCAACGCCGTGTCTCGAAAGTCCGTCCACTTCAACCAGATCGACAGCCGTAGCGGGTCACGCATCAAGTACAAGAAGGTGTCGGCGGCCGACGAGACCGAGGTCCCCAACGACGCCATCGTCAAGGGCTACGAGTGGACGTCGGGCCAGTACGTGCTGGTCGACGACGACGAGCTGGCCTCCCTCGACCCCGAGGCGGCCCGCAGCGTCGACATCGAGGAGTTCGTCGACCTCGACGAGATCGACCCGATCTTCTACGACGCGGCCTACTACGTGGCCCCCGACCGCGGCGCCCTCAAGTCCTACGCCCTGCTGGCCGAGGCCATGGAGCAGGCCAACAAGGTGGGCATCGCCCGCTTCGTGATGCGCTCCAAGCAGTACCTGGCCGCCATCCGCCCCCAGGACGGGCGTCTGGTGCTCTCCACGATGGTCTATGCCGACGAGCTCAACGAGCCCGAGAGCATCGGCGAGCTCGAGGGCGTGGCTGGCGTCGAGCTCAGCGAGAAGGAGCTGACCATGGCCCGCCAGCTCATCGAGTCGCTCTCGTCCGAGTTCGAGCCGTCCAAGTTCGAGGACACCCACCGCAACCGGGTGCTCGAGCTCATCGAGCGCAAGGCGTCGGGCGAGACCGTGGTGAGCGCGCCCCAGCCCGCGGCGGCCGACAAGGTCGTCGACCTCATGGCCGCGCTGGAGGCCAGCGTCGCCGCGGCCAAGGAGTCGCGCCAGCGCCACCCGACGGCCCGCCGCGGCGACGGGACGGCGGCCGGCGACGACGATGGGGCCGGCGACGCCGAGCCGGCGGCGAGCGGAGCGCGCAAGGCCCGCTCGGCGTGACCCCTGCGGGTCCGCCCCGGCGTGACCCCGGCGTGACCCCGGAGTGACCCCGGGCGGCGCGTCCAAGGGTCCGCCCGGCCCGGGTGTCGCCGAGATCGACGGTCGCTCGGTGAAGCTGTCGAACCTCGACAAGGTGCTCTACCCCGAGGCCGGCTTCACCAAGGGCGAGGTGATCGACTACTACGCCCGCATCGCCCCGGCGATGCTGACCCACTGCCGCGACCGGGGCATCACCATGCGCCGCTACCCCAACGGCGTCGACGCCGGGTCGTTCTTCGAGAAGCGTTGCCCGTCGCACCGACCCGACTGGGTGCAGGTGGCGCCGGGGCCCGGCGACCGGGGCGGCCCCATCGAGTACTGCCGCCTGGTCGAGCGGGCCAGCCTGGTGTGGGCGGCCAACCTGGCGGCGCTCGAGATCCACGCCCCGATGGCCCGCGCCGGCGACATGGAGACGCCCACCATGGTGGTGTTCGACCTCGACCCGGGGCCCGGAGCGGGCATGACCGACTGCGCCGAGATCGGGCTGTGGATCCGCCAGGCCCTCGACGGGTTGGGGCTGTCGTGCCTGGCCAAGACGTCGGGCTCCAAGGGACTGCAGCTCTACCTGCCGGTGAACCGTCCCGGTCTCACCCACGCCCGGGCCAGCGAGTTCGCCCTCACCGTGGCCCGGGCGATGGAGAAGCACCACGGGGACCGGGTGGTGAGCTCCATGCGCAAGGACCTGCGGGCCCACAAGGTGCTCATCGACTGGAGCCAGAACTCCCGGCACAAGACCACCGTGTGCGTGTACTCGCTGCGGGCCCGGCCCCGGCCCACCGTGTCGACGCCGGTGACCTGGGACGAGGTGGAGGCGGCCGCGGGAGGTGCGCCGCTGCGCTTCGAGGCCGCCGAGGTGCTCGATCGGGTCGAGGCCGATGGTGACCTCTTCGCCGACGCCGCCACCCTCGAACAGGAGCTGCCCGTCCCCGCTGGCTGACCGGGCGCGCGCCGGCGCCGTTGGTGGTCGGCCGCGGGCCCGACTTGGCTGCGGGCGCGCCGTCCCTCTCGGGGCGGACCTCGAATCGTGCGATGGGTTGACGACACCGGCGCCCCTGGTCCCTATCGTCGGGCCCATGGTGCCGTACCCACTCCACCGCGGCACCCCCGGGTGCCGCCATCGGCCCGAGCGGGGCACCGAGGGGGTCCCGCCGTGCGCCGGGTGACGCTGCGCTCGCTGTGGGAGCACAAGCGGCGGCTGGTGTCGACCGTGGTGGCCATCGTGTTGGGCGTGGCCTTCATGTCGGGCACGTCGGTGTTCGCCGACACGCTCGATCAGGTGTTCGACGACCTGTTCAGCCAGGCCAACGAGGAGGTCGACGCCCAGGTGCAGGGCGAGTCGCTGTTCAGCTCCCAGTTCGGGGGCGACAGCCGCCGGCGCCTGGAGGCGACGGTGCTCGACGAGGTGGCCGCGGTCGACGGCGTGGAGGTGGCCGCCCCCTACGTGCTCAGCCTCGGCTTCGGGGCCAACAACCGGGTGCTCGACGCCCGGGGGGACACGGTCGGCGCCAGCCAGGGACCACCGACCTTGATCGAGTCGTGGATCGAGGACCCCCGGCTGAACCCCTACGAGCTGGTGCAGGGCGACGGACCGGCGGCCGACGACGAGATCGCCCTCAACGTCGGCGCGGCCGACGACGGCGAGCTGGCGGTGGGCGACACGGTCACGGTCGTGTCCCAGCAGGGGCGTCGGGAGTACACGCTCGTCGGCACGTTCTCGTTCGGGTCCGCCGACAGCGCGGCCGGCGCGGTGTCGGCCGACTTCACCCTGGCCGAGGCCCAGCTCCTGGCCGGGGCCGAGGGCAAGGTCGACAACGTCCTGGCCGCGGCGGCCGACGACCTCTCCCAGGACGAGCTCGTCGAGCGCATCGCGCCCGTGCTCCCCGACGGGGCCGAGGTGCTCACCGGCCGGGCCGCGGCCGCCCAGCAGGCCGACTCGGTGCAGGAGGGCTTCGAGTTCTTCCGGGTCATCCTCACCATCTTCGGCGCCATCGCCCTGCTGGTGGGCACGTTCATCATCTCCAACACCTTCTCGATCCTGGTCGCTGAGCGCACCCGACAGCTCGCCCTGCTGCGGGCCGTGGGCGCCAGCCGGGGACAGGTGCTGGGCTCGGTGCTGCTCGAAGCGGTGGTCATCGGCCTGGTGGCCGCGGTGCTCGGCCTCGCCGGCGGCGTGCTGCTGGCCATCGGCGTGAACGCCGCCCTGCAGGGCCTCGGCGTCGACCTGCCCTCGGGCGGCCTGGTGATCAGCCCGAACACGGTGTTGACCGCGCTGGTGGTCGGGCTGGTCGTCACCGTCGTCTCCGCGGTGGTGCCGGCGGTGCGGGCCACCCGGGTGCCGCCCATCGCCGCCCTGCGCGACGTGGCCATCGACCGCTCCGGCGCGTCGCGGTGGCGCGCCGGCGCCGGCGTGGTGGTGCTGGCCGTGGCCGCCGTGCTGCTGTCGCGGGCGTGGACCGCCGGTGGCGACACCGACGCCCTCCCCGCCGTCGGGCTGGGCGCGCTGGCGGCCGTGGTGGGCGCGGTCGTGATCGGGCCGGTGCTGGCCGGGCCCAGCGTGCGCCTGCTCGGCGCCGCGCTGCCCCGGCTCAAGGGCGTCACCGGCCGCCTGGCCACCGAGAACGCGGCCCGCAGTCCCAAGCGCACCGCGGCCACCGCCTCGGCCCTGCTCATCGGCGTCGCCCTGATCGGCTTCATCACCGTGTTCGCCGCCTCCGCCCGCACGTCGGTGCGGGCCGAGGTGGAACGGGGCCTGGAGGCCGACCTCATCGTGCAGGCCGAGGCCGGCTTCGCCGGGCCGTCGGGCTTCCCCACCACGGTGGCCGGCACGGTGGCGGGGATCGACGGCGTGCAGACCGTCTCGGCCATCGGCTTCGGCGAGGCCGAGATCACCTATCCCGACGGGGGGACGGCCCGCACCTTCCTCGGCGCCGTCGACCCCGCCACCGTGACCGAGGCGCTCACGCCGCGGATGGAGCAGGGCAACGTCGCCGACCTCACCGGCACCGGCGTGCTGGTCGACACCCAGATCGCCGAGAAGAACGACCTCGCGATCGGCGACCCCATCACCATCGTGGTGCCGGGGGGCGAGTCGCTGGAGGTGACCGTGCAGGGCATCAGCGACGACCGGACCATCCTCGGCATCTGGACCATCACCACCGATGCCTACGCCTCGGTGGTGGCCGAACGCCTCGATGCCCAGGTGTTCGCCACCCTGGTCGACGGCGCGGAGCTGGCCACCGTGCAGGCGGACGTCGAGCAGGCCCTGGCCGGGTTCCCGGCCATCGAGGTGCTCGACCGCGACGGGTTCGTCGGTGACCTGGCCAACCAGATCACCGGCGTGCTCAACGTCATCTACGGCCTGTTGGCCCTCTCCGTGATCATCGCCCTCATCGGCATCGCCAACACCCTGTCGCTGTCGGTGCACGAGCGCACCCGCGAGCTCGGCCTGCTCCGCGCTGTGGGCATGACCCGCTCGCAGCTTCGGTCGGCCGTGCGCTGGGAGGCGGTGCTCATTTCGGTGCTGGGCACCGTCGTGGGCCTCGCCCTCGGCCTGCTGCTGAGCTGGGCACTGGTGAAGGGCCTGGAGGGGTTCGGGCTGAGCACCTTCTCGGCCCCGCTGGGCTCTCTGGCGGTGGTGGTGGTGCTCGCCACCGCCCTCGGCGTGCTGGCGGCGCGGCGGCCGGCCAAGCGGGCGGCACGCCTCGACGTGCTCGAGGCCATCGCCGCCGACTGACCTACGGGCTGGGGCCCGAGCCCGGAGTCGATGCGGCAAAGCCGAGCCGAGCCGAGCCCGGAGTCGATGCGGCAAACGCCCACCGTTACGGTGCGCGACTGCCGCATCGACCGCCCGTCCATCGACTCAATCGTCCGATCGGCGCATGCTCTTGGCACTGAAGGGCGCACACCGCCGAGCGACCTCATGGCACACTGAGGAGGTGGTCGCACCAGCGCACGGCGAGCTTCGCGGCTCCGCTCGGGTCGTTGAACGGGCGCTGCGAAGCGTCGAGGATGCTATGCACGCACTTCGCCAGAGAGTTCTGGCCCGCGAGCTCGCCCGGTCGGCCCCCGGCGAGCACTGGAAGCCGGAGGCAAGCCACGAGGCGGGCCTGTCGGCCGATGACCTTCGCCGCCATGCCGACGAGGTCCGCCGCGGCCAGCGAGGTTGAGCTTTCGCCTCGTCGGGGTCGATCTGCTCTCGAGGTGGTACATCGCCGAACCGGACGTGGAGCGCCAGGCTCGGATGGACGAGTGGCTCGCTGACCTCCTGGACGGGCCATGGTCGCGATCACACGAAGCGGTCCCGGGTCCGAACCAACTGCTTCGGGTCGCGATCGTGCCTCATACCGACTGGGCGGTCGCGTTTCTTATCAACGACGGTGACCGCCAGATCGAGCTCAAGAGCTTCATCGCACTCTGATCGCAGGCACGACGGTTGCTCGGCGAGGCGAGAAGGAGTCGATACTCGTTCCAGACCTGAGCATCAGCGCAGGTAGGTCGGTGACGAAATGCCGAGAACGGTCGCGCCGGGCGCGCCGGGCTGTGGCGCGACCTGAGCGGATCGGCCGGCGGGCGCTGAACCATGCGCACCACCATCCACATCGTCAGCGCCGGCGACGCCCTCGTCCTGCGACCGGTGGTGCAGACCTGGTCGGGCCTGTCGCGGCTGCACGAGTTATCGAGCGGTTTCCGGCCCGAGCTGCACACGTTCGTCGACGAGCACGGCGCCGAGCTCTTCGACCTGCCCGACGCCCCGCGCCCCGACCCGCAGCGGCTGCGCCGATTCGCTTCCTGCCCGAGCACGACAACCTGCTGCTCTCGCAGGCCGACCGTCGCCGGGTCATCGACGACGACCATCGGGCCCGGGTCTTCACCAAGGGCGCGGTGTTGGTCGCCGGCCGAGCCGCCGGCACCTGGAGGATGGTGCGAGGTCGAGGCGCGGTCACGCTGGCGGTCGACGCCTTCGCACCCTTGACCACGGGGCGGCTCGGTGAGCTCGAGGACGAGGGCGCGCACCTGCTGGCCTTCGTCGAGCCGGGAGCCGGGCGCCGGGGGCCACGGCGTGCGCGTCGTCGAGGGCGACCGAGCGCGGGCCTCGTCGAGCCGACACCACGTCGACGCCGAGAGCACCGCGGGAAGGGACCGGCAGATCCCCGGCAAAGGGCACGACTGGATCAAACGCACCGATATCGACTAGGGCTGCTAGGTTCATCGAGCGGGTAGGCGCGAAGACGGCCGCATTGGCGGCTGGCGGAGACCGACTCGGATGAACCGTTTGTCGAACCTTTCTGGCGGAATGGGTCATATCCGATCCCGTCACACCGATGAACCCTCGACCGTTCTCCTTCTGAGGGCGGGCTTGGGCGCATGCCCAACGACAACCAAGCAACCAGGGAGAATCGAATGAGTTTCGGTAACCGACGAGCGCGTAGGCGCGCCGCAGCAGCAGGCATGGCCGCGCTGCTCGGCGGTCTCGGCCTCGCAACCGTACCCACGGTGGCCCAGGCCACCCCATCCTTCGAACTGACCCGGCTGGCCGGCAACACCCGTACCGAGACCGCGGTCGAGATCTCCGAGGCGACCTTCCCCGCCGGCGCCGGGCTGGCGTTGATCGCGGCCGACGGCACCGCCAACCCCACCGGCGGTTTTGCCGACCCGCTCGCCGGTAACTACCTAGCCGCTGACGCGGGCTCTCCGATCCTGCTGTCCGGCCAGTCGTCCGTGCCCCAGGCCACCCTCGACGAGTTGGTCCGCCTCGGCGCCACCGACGTCGTGCTGCTGGGCGGGACCCTTGCCCTGGCCGACAGCGTGCAGACCCAGCTCGCGGCCGCCGGCTACGAGGTCGGCCGCGTGGCCGGCATCAACCGGTTCAGCACCGCCGCCGCCGTCGCCCAGGCCCGCCCCGCGGCCGAGGTCGGCCTCAACGAGAACGGCCTCAAGACCGCGGTGCTGTCGTCGGGCTTCGCCTTCCCCGACGCCCTGGCGGCCGGCCCCATCGTCTACGCCGACAGCTTCCCGCAGCTGCTCACGCCTGACACCTCCCTTGCCGTCGAAGCGGTGACGGCCATGGACGCGCTCGGCGTGCAGCACGTCATCCTCACCGGTGGCACCGTCGCCATCGCCGCCTCGGTCGAGGCTGCGTTGGTCACCGAGGGCTTCACCGTCGAGCGCATCGCCGGCGCCACCCGCTTCGGTACCGCCACCATGCTGGCCGACAAGGCCATCGACGTCTTCGGCCACGACGACACCAACACCAACGTGGCCTTCGCCCGCAACTTCCCCGACGCGCTGGCCGGTGGCCCGCACGCCGGTGAGGAGAACTCCACCATCGTGCTGAGCGAGACCGCCTCGGTCGACGCCACCACGTGTGCGTTCTTGACGGCACGGGCGCCGACGCTGGCCAGTGGCCACCTCTACGGCGGCACCGCCGCGGTCAGCGACGCCACCAAGACCGGCCTCGAAGCCTGCGCCCAAGCCGCCGGCGGGGCGGGGACCGGTCAGGTTGTCGACGTCAACAACGGAGCGAAGGAGTACATGTTCGTCGACAACAGCACGGACGAGGAGGTCACCGTCGTCCATGACAGCGGCGACACGTTCCGCGTCGACGGCGCCGATGTCAGCCAGGCCATCTTCGAAGGTGCGATCACTCCCGGTGACAACATCGCCTTCACCGACGACGAAACCCTTGCCGACGAGGATGTCCATGACCTGACCAACGTCGAGGTCACCGCCGGCCTCGTCGGAGACGTCAACACGGGTGCCGACGTGTTCGACATCGTCAACCCCGTGACCGGCACGGTCGTCGGCGATGCCGACCCCGACACCGCCGGCCTCCAGCCGTTCACGTACGGCGAGGGTGACGACACCTACACGGTGGACGGCGCCAGCGCGGCGATCGCGGTGTTCGAGGACGACATCAACGAGGGCGACACGGTCACGGTCACCGACAGCGACGACGACGGCGACGGCGAGACCTTCGCCCTCGTCAACGCCGACGCCACCGGTGAGGTCACCGGTCTCAACGCAGTCGGCAACATGATCGAGTTCCAGATCGACGAGGCCCTCGGCGACGAGCACCAGAGCGTTCAGGGTGTCAACTATCGGGCCGATGACCCGCCGGTGCCTGGCGACGAGATCTACAACGTCGACGGCGACGCCGACGTGGCGTACATGGACTTCTTCGACGCCATCAGCGACGGCGACAGGATCACCTACAGCCGCGAGGACGACGTCGAGACATTCGACCTCACCAACGAGGCGCCGGCCCTGGTTGCCGGTACCGCGGTCGATGACCTGGATATTGGCCCGGACACGTTCACCGTCGTGAACGAGGACGGTCCCGAGGTCGCCGACTACAGCACGGGTACCACCGTGTTCACGGTCGACGGCGTGGTGGTCACCGAGGTGCAGTTCGAAGCTGCCTACACGGCTGGCGACGAGGTGGAGTTCCAGGCCGGCGACGACGACACGAGCACCAGCCAGACGCTCGACCTCACCAACGCCGACCTGACCGGCCAGCTCGCGGACCCGCAGACCGGCACGAAATCGTACGAGGTGCTAGGACCCGACGGCGACACGACACTTGCCACGATTTCCTACGTGCCTGACGGAACGAACGACTACTCGATCAACGGCACGGACGTGGTCTTTGTCGACTTCGAGATTGCGCTCGATGCACTGGACCTCGATGCCGATGATCAAGACGACACGATCACCTTCATCGACGCCGTGCTCAACCTGCACGAGCTCGTCACCGATGACGACGTGACGCCGTAGTCGTCTCTTCTCACGCCTGAAGTTGCTCGGCCCCGGCCTCGTGCCGGGGCCGAGTCGCGTTCTGGCCCCGGCGTCGGTACCAGGGCTGGGGCCGCGGCGACGGTTCTGAACCGGCGTAGGTCCGTCCACCATGGCGAACCCCGGTGCGCATGTCCGTTACCGACGCCGGGCGAGCGGTTCCCGGGCCGGTCGATCGCGACGGGTTCGAGGAGGCGCGCGGCGCCACGGCGGGAAGGCCGGCGTCGGGCGCCGGCCTTCGCCGGCGCCGTCGCCGTCATGGCGTCCCCCCTATCGCGGCCCTCTCCCGGTAGATGGTCGCGGCGGCGGTGGTCCCCGGCGATGTCGCGGCCTGGTGATGGGCACGCACGGCCTGCCCGGCCCCGTTCCGTGACGCCCTCGCCCCGCGAGACGGAATGGCACGTCACGTACCGCGGCCCTGGCGCACCTGCTCTTTGTGCCCTCGTGCGGGCCGCGACTCCTGAGGGCTCGCCGTGGCCCGCGGGCCGGGGGCGTCATCAGCCGGTCCCGCCCGACCGGAGGCGCTGCGACCGCCGTCGGCGAGCGTCAGACCGCCACGACGTCGAGGCCCGGCACTGCGACGTGGTCGTGGTCCTGGGTGAGCAACGGCACGCCGAGCGCCACCGCCGTGGCCGCGATCCACGAGTCGTTCACCGCCATGCGCTGGCCGCTGTCGCGCAGTAACAGCCGCAACCTGGCCCAGGCGTCGGCCACCGCGTCGTCGACCGGTACCGGCTCGAGAGCCAGCGCCCGGGTGAGCGTGTCCAGGCGACGGTAACGAGTCTCGATGTTCCCGGTCGCCAGTACCCCGGCCCGCAGCTCACCGATCGTGATCACCGACACCGCGATCTGCTCGGGTAGGGCGGAGCGGTCGAGCGGCCGTCCGGACTCCCGGGCGATGAAGACGCTGGTATCGGCCAGGCCTCGCCCGCGGGTCACGGCTGCGGGAGGTCGTCGGTGGTCTCCGGGGCGAGGTCGCGCAGCTCGGCGGTCAGCTCGGGATCGGCCTGGTGCCCCACGATCCTGCCGATGAACTCCTCCCGGGAAACCCACCGTGCCCCGCGGGGCAGTGGTTCGATCTGCGCCACCGGACGACCGTCCACGGTGATGGTGACGGTCTCGCCCGCCTCCACCCGATCGAGCACGGCGCGGGTGCGGTTCCGTAGCTCTCTCGAGGCAACCTCGGACATGCGACGATCGTAGCAACTATGCGACGAGGTACCCACGGTCGTTCAGCCGTCGGCCACCGCCGCGATGCGTCGGCGCCCGATCGAACGGTGCCCGCCCAATACCCTCCGTTGAGCGATAGGTTTTACCCATGGTCGAGCAGAGCCCGTTCCCGTACCAGGGACCGCTGGCGCCCGAGCAGGTCACCGGCCGCGACGAGCTGGCCCGTGACCTGGCCGAGCGCCTGACCGAGCGCCGGCTGACCGCGCTGCTCGGCCCCCGCCGCTTCGGCAAGACCAGCCTGCTCAGCCGGGTCACCGCCGACCTGGCCGCGGTGGGGCCCGAGACCGTATGGGTCGACCTCTACGAGCTGAGCTCGATGGCGGACCTGGCCGGGGCGCTCGACCGCGGCCTCGCCCTGGTCACCGGGCCGGTCCGTCGAGTGCTCGACGGCATCGCCGGCACCCTTTCGCTGCGGCTCGGGGTGGTGGCCGTCGAACTGTCCAAGGGCCGACGCGACCGACCCGACCCGGTGCTCACCGTGCGGGCCCTGCTCGACGTCCTGGTCCGTACCGCCCAACGCCGGGAGCTCATCGTCGTGTTCGACGAGTTCTCGGGCATCGCCGGTGTGCCCGGTGCGGCCGGGATCCTGCGCACCGCGCTCCAGCACCACTACCGCGAGCTCGGCATCGTCTTCGCCGGGTCCCAGCCCTCCACCATGCGGGCCCTGTTCAGCGAGGCCGCCCAGCCCTTCTTCGCCCAGGCCGACCTGGTCGAGCTCGGGCCCCTCGGCGACGGTGCCGTGGCCGAGATCGTGGAGCAGGGCTTCGCCGGTACCGACCGCCGGGCCGGGGGCATCACCAGCCGCCTCGTCGCCCTCGCCGCCGGTCACCCCCAACGGGCCATGCAGTTGGCCGACGCCGTCTGGCGCCAGACCCCCGTGGGCGCCACGGCCGGCGATGCGGAATGGGAGGAGGCCCTCGCCGCGGTACGGCACAGCGTCGACAACGGCTCCGAGCGGCTCTACGCCCTGCTCCCCCCGGGCCACCAAAAGACGCTGCGGGTGCTGGCCACCGGGGGGAGCGTCTACGGGCGGGCGGCCGACGTGGTCGACCTGTCGCCCGGAACGGCCCGGGCCGCGGTCGAGGCGATGGTGGGCAACGGCACCCTCGCCCGCCGCGTCGAGCCCGCCGAGCGGGCCGTGGTCGTGGACCCTCTCTTCGCCGATTGGGCCCGCCGTCGCTTCCCCGTGTGAGGGCGGACAACCGCAGGTCCCGCGACAGCGCTCGCCGGCCCCGCGGCCTGTGCAGAGCCGGCCGCGTAAGTATGCTGGTCGATGCGTACACGCGTCACCGTCACCGTCACCGTTGACCGGGCGGCGGTGGCCGCGGCTGAGGAGGCGGTGGCGCGGGGCCGGGCGGCGAGGGTGAGCGCGTGGGTGGCCGAAGCCATGGTGGAGCGAGCCCGCCGAGAGCGCCTTCGAGATGTGCTGGCCGACATCCGGGCCGAGCTCGGGCCCGCCACCGACGAGGAGACCGCGTGGGCCAGAAGCGTCCTCGGCCTGTAGTGCTCGACGCGGGCGCGCTGATCGCCATCGACCGTGCCGATCGACGGGTGGTGCGGCTCCTCGAGCTGGTCGCCGAGATCCACGTCCCGGCCGCGGTCGTCGCCCAGGCCTGGCGCAACCCGGCGCGCCAAGTCCGCCTGGCTCGGGTGCTCGGTGCCGACTCGGTCGAGATCGCTCCGCTCGACGACCTCATGGCCCGCGCCGTCGGCCAACTCTGCGCGGCGAGCGGGACCGCCGACGTGGTGGGTGCCTCCGTCGTGCTCCTCGCTCGTCGGGTCGGCGCCGTGGCGGTCACCAGCGACGCCGGCGATCTGCGCCGGATCGACCCCGGCGTGGACCTGGCCGAGTGCTGAGCGCCGCCCCCGGGTTCTGCGATGCGGGTTCTGCGACCGAGCCCGGGTTCAGGCGCCCCGGAACGATCGCAGGATGCCGCGGCCGAGGGCGGCCCTCGCCACCGCTCCCGGTGCCGGCTCCCGGCCGGACGTGCCGGCCGGGAGCACTGCGGCACCCGGTTCCCTACGGCGTGTACTGGAAGATGTAAAGGCCGAAGTCGCGGTCGCTGGCGGCCACGTACTCCACGCCGTCACGCTCGAACACCTGCACGCCCCAGAGGTTGTTGCCGCCCTCGTCGATGAAGGCGCCGGCCTCGACGATCTCGTTGCCGACGATCCGGATGACGCGCAAGCCGCCCGAGTAGTACGACAGGTAGGCGAGGTCGTTCTGCCTTGCCGACGTGGCCACCTCGTGCACCGACAGGTCGCCGAAGCCCTCCGCGAAGGCCGGGTCGTGCGCCTCGTCGATGGCGTAGGTGTCGAGCTCGACCAGCTCGCCCGCGGTCCTGCCGAGGAGGTGCACGTAGCCCCAACCGTCGAAGAGCGACTCGATGGCGAGCGTGTCTCCGACGGTGCCCACTGCGATCGGCGCTTGGGCGGTGCCGTCGCCGGCCAGGCAGGCATCCTCGTCGAAGGGCACGTCGAACACGGCCAATCCCTGCTCCCGAGCGGCGACGCCGAAGGTGAAGGTGCTGCCCTCCACGCTCATGCCCAGCGTGGCGTTGCAGGCGTCAGGGCCCTCGCGGTTGAAGATGAGGATGGCCTCGTAGCCACCGGCGGCCTCGACGTTGGCGACCTTCTCGGTGAAGGTGCACAGCCCGCGCTCGACCACCGCGATCTGGGTCCCGTCGCCGCCGGCCGGCACCGCCGGGTCACCGATGCAGGCTCGGCCCACGAAGATCGCCGGCCCCTCGATCGGGGAGTCCTCGGGAAGGAACAACGGCGTGTCGCTGCCTTGGGAGGCGTCGATCTGGGTGTCGTCGTCGACGTTGGTGATCTCCGGCAGGTAGGGGTCGAAGTCCTCGTCGGCGGCCAGGATGTACCGGTTGTTGAGGGTGAACTCGGCCTGGTGGCCGTTGCCTTCGGGCGGCCGGGTCAGCCCCGCGCTCTCCAACAGCTCGGGGTCGGGATCGGTGAAGTCGCTGTCGGCGATGTAGCGCGGGTTGGTGGGGTCCTCGACGTCGAGCATCACGTAGCCGCCGTCCCAGTACGAGGCCAGCATCACCTGGCGCCCGGCCACCTCCTCGACCACCATGTCGTGCAGGAAGATGGCGTCGAGGCCCGCATCGGGCTGGACGATCTGGGGGAAGAGCAGCTCGAGGTCGTACTCGGCGATGAGCACCGGGTTGGTGGGGTCGGTGATGTCGAGGATGTCGACGTCGGCGTTCTCCTCGTCGTCCACCAGCACGGCGTACGCCTTGCCCTCGTCCTGCCACATGAAGACGCTGTGGATCTGATGCGCGATGCCGTTGGGCGTGGCCGGATCGAAGTCGCCCACCCCCTCGGCCAGGAACACCGGGTTGGTGGGATCGCTGACGTCGACAAAGGACGCGCCACCGAGTACGGCCTGGCGCCCGACGCAGGTCTCGTTGTTGAAGGCCAGCACGTCGCCGCTGAACGCCGGCGTGTCGATGTTGATGACCTGCACGCCCTCGCTCACATAACTGTTCTTACCGGTGCGGATGAAACCTTCCTGGCGCGGGTCGGACAGGTCGCTCGTGTCCATCACGTAAACCCCGCCGGGCTGGCAGTCGGCGGTCTGGAAAGCCCCGAGGTAGGCCCATTCGCCGAACACGGCCACGTCGGCCACCTGGCCCGGGTCGACACTTCGGACCTTGGCCTTGCCGACCACGTCGACGTTGTTGTCCACGGGAGCCAGGTGGCCCTCGGTGCCGCCGTGCTGGCCAGGGTGCTGCGCCTCAGCGCTGTCGATGGCGCCGTCGTCGAAGTCGAGGACCGACTCGGTGGCGGTCCCGGCATCGGGGTCGTCGGGATCCGGTATCCCCGACGCGCCGGTGGCGGTGAGCGCTATCAGTGCCAGGACGGTGACGGTGGCTGCGAGCCAGCGACGTTGCATGGATCCCCCTCGAGGTCGAGCGATTCGAGACCGTTTGTCCGCGCCACGGGCACGGTAGTACCTCAGCCGCTCGCGTGCACTGGAGTGGGCGTGCCTCGATCATCCGGGGCGCCGGGTGGCTGATCCAATCAGTCCTCCACGACGTGGTCCCGGAACGACTCCCTGGCGGCGGCCCAGCGACCGTGGTCGATGCTGCCGTCGGCCCGCACGGCGTCGGCCGCCTCCCACCCCATCTCCAGGGCGTGATGCGTGTTGTCCGGGGCGAACAGGCCCTGGCGCCCGAACGTGAGCAGGCCGGGTTGGGCGGCGGCCCACGCCTCGAGGATGGCCAGGTCGGCGGCGTAGGTGCCGGTATAGACCGGATAGCAGCGGGGGAGGCGGCGTACCTCGGCCCGCACCACCGCCGGGAAGCGAAAGCCCAAAGGGGTGAGCGTGCCGACCACCCGCTGGGCCAGCTCGTCACCGGAGGCGGTCCAGGTCTCGTCTCCCTCCCAGCACGGCAGCTCGGCGCAGACCACGGTCACGCCGGGGGGGTCGTCGCCGTCGCCGGAGCGGAAGTTCTTCGGCTCCGACAGGCGGCTCACGGGGGTGTCGAGGCCAGGGAAGTAGTGGGCGTCGTAGTCGGTGAGCCGGTCGGCGTCGAGCACGAGATAGGCGAGCACCATGGCCCGGTGACGTAACCGCCCCGCGGCCGCGAGCACGGGCGCGGGCGCGGCACCGAGGCGGGCCAGCAGCGGGATGGGGATGGTGGAGAACACCGCGCCCGCCCGCATGACGCGGGCGCCACCGGCGATCCCACCGTTGCTGCGGGCGTCGCGGCGGGCGCCGAGGGGCGTCCCGAGGCCGGCCCCGAGGGGGGCGTCGAGGGGGGCGTCGAGGCCGACCCCGATGCCGACCCCGATGCCGCCTCCGTCCCCGGACAGGTACAGGCCCGTCACCTCGGTGTCGAGGCACAGCGTGGCGCCGGCGGCCACCGCGGCGTCGGCCACCGCCTCGGAGATCTGGCCGTAACCCCGCCGCGGGTACAGGAACTGGCCGCCGCCGGGCTGACGAGTACGCAGCGCCTTGCGGATCACGTCGAGACCGCTGCGGGCCGACACCCGCCGGTCGGCCAGCTCGGCGGAGAGGTCGTCGGGGGAGGTGTCCCACAGCTTGGTGAGGTACGGGATGTAGAAGTGCCTGGCCACGGTGGGCCCGAGGCGCGCCGCGATGACGTCTCCCGCGGTGGGACGCCGGGGCCGGCGCAGCGGGGCCGTCGCCGTGTCGAAGGCCACCCGGGCCAGGAACGGCCGGGGCAGGTTGCGAGCGAGGTCGCCGAGCCGCAGGGGGAAGCCCAGCCAGCGGCCCTCGAGGTTGATCCGTCCCCGGCGCACGCGGGTCTGCAGGTCGGCGCCGAGCAGGTCCTCCAGCTCGTGGCGGAGCCGGGGTGAGACGACGGGGTGCAGGCGGTGGCTGCCGAAGTCGACCCGTACGCCGGCCACGTCGAAGCTGCCGGCCATGCCGCCCACCGCGCCGGCGCGCTCGACCACGGTGACGCGGCGCCCGGCCCGGGCCAGGCGCAACGCGGCCATGAGCCCGGCCGGCCCGCCGCCCAGCACCACGACGTCGGCATCAAGGTCCGTGCCCCCGACCGTGCCCGCGCTCGCCCTCACACCCGCTTCTGTCGCCGGCCCTTCTTCCCGTCGATGCGGCATCTCGGCACCGCCACGGTACGTGGCTGCCGCATCGACGGGGTCGACGGGGTTCACGGGGTCGACCGGGCCGACCGGGCCGACGGGGTTCGCGGGGTCGACGGGGCCGGCTGGGCGGACGGGGTTCGCGGGGTCGACGGGGTTCACGGGGCCGGCTCCGCGGTGGAGACAAGCCCGTAGGGGCCGGCGTGGGCATCGGCGACGGCGGCGGCGCAGTGGCGGGCCACGCCCGAGCCAACCGGTGGGTGCAGGTCGCCACCGGCCAGTTTGGCCAGCGCGGCCGCCAACGCCGCCGGGTCGTCGGGGGTCACCAGCACGCCGTCGTCACCGTCCACCACCGCCTCGGTGAGGCCGCCCACCGCGCTGGCCACCACCGGACGTCCCAGGGCCAGGGCCTCGACCGCCAGCAGCCCGAGACCCTCCGTGCGGCTGGGGACGACCACGAGGTGGTGGTCGCGCAGCAGATCGAACAACCGGGCCCGGCTTTGGAGGGGCAGGAACGTGACGCGCTCGCCCAGGGCGGCGGCGCTGACCTGGGCCACCAGGCGCTCGCGCTCGGGCCCTTCCACCACCAGGGTGGCCCGCCAGGGGGCCGCCTCGGGCCGGGCCAACGCGTCGAGTAGGACGTCGAAGCCCTTCTCGGTCGAGGCCCGGCCGGCGGCGATGCAACGAAGCTCGCCCCCGGGCAGGGGCGTGGCCACCAGGCCGTCCGCCAGGGGCAGCCGGGCCACGGTGACCGCGCCGGGGGCCAGGCCGAGGACCGACTCGGCCCGCCGGGCCAGGGGCTCGCTCACGGCCAGGACGGCGTCGGCGCGCCGGGCCACGAACCGGGCCACGGGCCCAGCCAGGCGAGATGCGGCCAACTCGACGTCGTTGCCGTGCAGCGTGATGACGGTGCGGTGCCGCCGCCGGCCGGGAACGAGTGCCGCGACGAGACCGCCCGGGAGCAGGAAGTGGGCGTGGACCACGTCGGGCCGGTGGCGGCGGGCCACGGTGGCGGTGCGGATCAACAGGCTGAGGACGAGGCCGGGGAGCAGGGTTGCGTGCGCCGGGCGGCGGAGCTTGGCGTGGCCGCCGCCGCGGTAGGCCAGCACCTCCCAGCGGTCGGGGCCGTAGCGGGCGCGGTGAACGGTGACGCCGCCGAGGTCGTCCACGGCGGGCAGGCCGGCGTCGTGGCTGGCCACGACGTGGACGTCGGAGCCGGCCGCGACCTGGGCCAGGGCCAGGTCGAGGAGGAACGGCGCGACCGCGTCGTCGAGCGATCGCGGGAACGACGCCGAGAGGTGCAGGACGCGTACGGGCAAGGTCGGCGATGCTACCGGCGCCGGTTCATCCGCCTGTCCGCCACCGAATCCGGCGTCCCCAACGGTTCTGGCGTCCAGATGGCCACCGAATCCGGCGCCCCCCAACGGTTCTGGCGTCCAGATGGCCCATATATGGGCCATCTGGACGCCATTTCGGAAGGGGGTGGGTCAGGGCGGGGCGAGCCGGGGTCAGCCGGGGCGCGGGCAGGCGCCGACCGTGATCGTCTGGGGCTCGGTCCGGGTCTCGTTGCCGAGGGGATCGGTGGCGACGATGGTCCACGTCGCGGTGCCGGCCGAATCGAACGGGCCCAGCCGCGCCGTCCATGTCGCGGCCCCGAAGTACGTCATGTCGGTCTCGGTCGTGACGCCGCGGGGATCGGTCACCACCAGCACCACGCCCCCCAGCCCGGACTCGTCGACCACGTCGGCGGTGACGTCGGTGGCATCGACGCCGCACTCCGCGACCGCCAGAGCGTCGTGCGCGGTCGCGAGGTTGGTCACGGTCGGCGCGCGGGCGACGTCGATGCTGACCGTGATCGAGCCGACGACCTCGCCGCCGACCGAGACCGGTACCTCGACGCCGCCTTCGCCCTCGGGCGCCGCATCCCGCTCGGCGGCGAGCACCAGGTCGGCCGAGGCTCCCGGCGCGAGCGTGCCGCTGGCCGGCGACACGCTGAGCCAGCCGGCGGCGGGGGTGGCCCCCCAGTCGGCCGCGGTGGCGCCCTCGTTGCGGATGGTGACCACGCCGCGGTCGAGGTCGCGGCCGAGGTCGACCGTCGTCGTGTCGAGGGTCACGTTGGCCGGCGCGGCCGGCGCGGCCGGCTCAGCCGGTTCGATCGGCGGGGTTTCGGGGATGTTTGGGCCCTCGGGCGCCGGAGCGTCGGGACCGGTCGGGGCCCCCTCGCCGCCGGGCGCGACGGAGCCGAGGCCCGAACGGCCCGAGCCCGTCGCCGCGCCTTCGCCGGTGGTGTCGAGCACCGGGTTACCGGCCGCGTCGTGGGGGACCGGGATCACTCCAGGCGGGGCGTCGACGCCACTGGGGGTATTTCCCGGCGCGGTGGCATCGGCTGTGGAACCTGTTCCGGAGGCCTCGTCGTCGTCGTCGGCCCGGGCCCGGGCCCGGTCGTCATCATCCTCGTCCTCGCCGTTGGCCCCCTCGTCGCCCTGGGCGGAGTCGTTCCCCGTCGCGGCAACGGTGGTGTCGTCGCCGGAGCGCACCGCCAGGGCGCCGAGCACGAGGAGTACGGCGACCGCCGCGGCCGCGGCGCCCAGGAGCGGCCGGCGGCGGTAGGCCGGCCGGTCGAGCGGCGGCGGGAATCCGTCCGTGCGGGGCCGGCCGTGGCGGGGCCGGCCGTGGCGGGGCCCGACGTGGCTCACCAGCTCGACCCGCTCGAGTACCCGGTCGCGCAGCTCGGCCGGGGCGGGGACGAGCGGCATCGCCGCCAGCAGGGCCATCGGCGAAGCCACGAGCGCTCGGCATTCGGTGCACACGTCGCAGGCCTCGATGTGGCGGGCGACCCGCTTGCGGATGAGCGGGTCGAGCCGCCCGGCCCAGCCGGCCAGCAAGGCGTCGAGGCCGGGACAGTCCCCGCGGCCGAAGCGCGCGACCAGCAGCGCGGTGATGGCCCGTTCCACCTGGGCCCGGAGCCGCGACGTCATGACGTAGGCGTTGGCCGGCGAAGCGCCGATGGCATCGGCCAGCTCCTGGCCTTCGAGGCCCTGGCGTACCGTCAGGTCGAGCAGGACCCGGTCGCGCGCCGACAGGCCAGCGGCGGCGGCCCACACGATCTCGGTGGCGTCGGCGCGGCCGGTGGCGTCTTCGGGCCCGGACCGCTCCGAAGCCACGTCAGCGACCACGGCGGTGGGAGTGGTCCGCTTCCGTGAGCGGCCCCGTCTCATGGCCTCGTTGCGGGCGATGGCGTACAGCCAGGGTCGCAGCTTGTCCGGCTCGCGGAGCTGGTGAAGCCGCCTGGCCGCGATCAGGAACGTCTCCTGGGTGACGTCGGCAGCCTCGTGGCGGTCGCGCAGCAGCGAGTGGCAGAAGTCGTGGACCCGATCGGCGTAACGGCCGTAGATGACGCCGAACGCGTCCCGGTCGCCGGTCCGCGCCCGTTTCACGAGATGCGCGTCGTCGTCGCCCGAAGGGCTCGTCCCCGAAAGGTCTGTCACGGTTGCTCCACCAGCCGTCCATGACTGCTGAGAGGCAGTCGGAATCCCCGATCTTGCGCTTTCTCGGTGACGAACGCAAGCGCCCGGCGGCGCCCGACGACGGAGCCGCGCCGAGCATCCGCGGGGAATTTCTCGAACGTTCCGGTTAGATCCGGGCGGCGTCGTGACTCTCCGAACCAAACAAGACCACCGAGCGGAACAGGAGAGACCAGATGGATACACGACGCAAGCGACGGGGCGCGGGCCTGCTGGCCGGTGCCATCCTGGCCGGCGGCGCGGTCGTGGCCGGCATCGCCGGCCCGGCCGCTGCGCTGGCCCCGGTGAACGACACCCGCTACGCGGGGCTCGACCGCTACGAGACGGCCCGGCTGACGGCCGAGGCCGCGTACCCGGGCGGGGCCACGCACGTGCTGCTGGCCCGCAGCGACATGTTCCCCGACGCGCTGGCCGGGAGCTTCTTCGCCGGCGAGATCGACGCGCCGGTGCTGCTGACCGGTTCGGCGTCGCTGCACCCCGAGGCCCTGACCGGCCTGGCCAACCTGGGGGCGACGATGGTCACGCTGCTGGGCAGCGAGGCCGCGTTGAGCGACGACGTTCGATCGGACATCGAGCAGGCGGGGATCGACACCGACCGCATCGGCGGTGACAACCGTTACGAGACGGCCAAGCTCCTGGCCACCGCCACGGGCGGGGTGAACGTCGGCTCGCTCGCCGGCGAGGGGCGCACGGCCATCGTGGCCAGCGGAGAGAACTTTCCCGACGCGCTGGCCGCAGGGCCGATCGCCAACGCCGAGGGGTTCCCGCTGCTCTTGACGCCGAAGTCGTCGCTGGCTCCCGAGACGGCTGGCGGGCTCGACGACCTTGACATCGACCACGTGCTGCTGGTGGGCGGCACCGCGGCGGTGACCGAGGACGTGCGTAGCGCCATCGAGGACCTGGGCATCACGGTGGACCGCAGAGCCGGCGGTGATCGTTACGGCACCGCGGCGGACCTGGCCACCTTCGCTCGGGTCGACCTGGCGTGGGCCATCGACGAGCTGATCCTGGCCACGGGCGCCGACTTCCCCGACGCGGTGGCCTCCGGTCCGCTGGGGGGCGAGCGCGAAGCGCCGATCGTGCTGACCGCCGACCCGCTGCCCCAGCCGTCCGTCGAGGTCTGCGCCGACAACGAGCCCACCGTGACCGACCTGCTGGTCGAGGGCGGCCTGGGCGCGGTCAGCGCGGCCTCGGTCGACGCTTGCCGGGCCGCGGCCGAGGGCGAGCCCGTGGTCGAGCCGCCGCAGCCGGCGGGCCCCACACTGGCCGGCTACGTGTGGGCCGACAGCCCCGGTGCCGCGGCCTACGTGCCCGACGCCACCTACCAGTACAACTCCACCGGCGCCGCCAACGACATCACCCGCTTCGGCACCGGCCGCTACTCGGTGCGCATGCCCGGCCTCGGTGTCAACGAGGGGACCGTGACGGTGACCAGCTACGCCACGTCGGCTCGGTGCAAGGCCACGGGCTGGGGGAGCTTCGACCTGGTCGACCAGTTTGTCGGCGTGGCCTGCGACGACTCGGCGGGGAACCCCGTCGACGCCGTCTACGCGGTCGCCTTCCAGCGCGTCGACGCCGGCGAGGGTGCGCGAGCCTACGTCTGGGCCGACGACGCGACGGCGGCCCAGTACGACCCGGACCCCAGTTACCAGCACAACTCCACCGGCGCCACCAACAGCATCAGCCGTAGCGGCGTGGGCCAGTACCGGGTGTTCCTGCCCGGCCTGTCCAGCACCAGCGGTCACGTCCAGGTGACGGCCTTCGGCGGAGGCACGGGCTACTGCAAGGTCCTGACCTGGGACGCCAGCGGGGATGACGAGATCGTGGATGTCCGCTGCTTCGACAGCGCCGGCAACCCGGCCGACGAGCAGTTCACGATGGTCTTCGTGGACGGCGCGCCGCTGGTGCCCAAGGCGGGAGCAGCCCACGCCTACCTGTGGGCCAGCGACCCCGTGTCGCCGGCTTACGTCCCGACCCTGGCCTACCAACACAGCTCGGCGGCTTTGGCCGGCACCATCGTGCGGGCCGGCGTCGGTGAGTACGAGGTGGCGCTGCCCGGGGTGGCGAGCCCCGGGGGCCACGTGCAGGTCACGAGCCACTTCTTCGGTGCCTCGACCTGCGGCGTCGACAGCTGGAACAACGTCGGGTTCGACATGAGCATCGACGTCAGCTGCTACGACCCGGCCGGTAACCCGATCGACGCCTTCTTCACCATCGCCTGGGTCGCCTAGCCGGAACGGCCCAGCTCGCGCGGGCTGGCCGAACGGCCTGGCCGAATGGCGTCGCCGACCGGAAAGTCCGACAGTTGCGGGAACCAGGGAACGGTGGGGCCGGTCGGCGGACCGGCCCCACCGAGCCGCGTGCGCACGACCACCCCTCGTGCGTTTCACCCCCGGTGACGTGGTCAGACGCACGCGGCGGTTCGTCACCAAAGCAAGGCGGACCGCGTCCAACCTTGGAGTGGGATCAGCCGCCCGCCCCCGCCCGCCGCGCTCGCCCGCCGCGCCCGCCCCGTTCGCCCGCCGTAGTCCGTGCAGCGAGCGGTAGTCCGTGCGCTGAGCGTGAAGGATTCACGCTCAGCGCACACGGTACGGCCGGGCGCACACGGTACGGCCGGGCGCACACGGTACGGCCGGGCGCACACGGTACGGCCGGGCGCACACGGTACGGCCG
>Ga0187893_10001559_pt1 | contig 54634 bp, 48 predicted proteins | sample MA1701074metaG_FD_139574 | JGI IMG/M metagenome (GOLD analysis project Ga0187893, IMG submission 139574) | White microbial mat communities from a basaltic lava cave in the Kipuka Kanohina Cave System on the Island of Hawaii, USA - MA170107-4 metaG ... | reverse complement strand
GTCCCGTCGGATAGGCCGCAGCTCGCCATCCTCGTGCTGCTCGACGGGCCGCGCGGTGTGCACTACGGCGGGACCACGGCCGCGCCGATTTTCAAGGCGGTAGCCACTCAGGTGCTCTGGCACCTGCGGGTGCCACCGGCGGCGACGTACTCGCTCTCGCGTTGAGGCTGCCTCCACAGCGGGCGATCAGACGGCGCGGGCGTCGGGCGGGAGGCGTGGGCAGTATAATAGAAAGGATTGGCTGGAGGTGCACGATGGATCTGCGCGCGCTGCTGACGGGTGTCGACGCGCCGTCGGTAGTGGGCGACGCCGCGCGGCAGGTTACTGGGATCGCCTACCATACCCGGGATGTTCGGCCCGGGTTTTTGTTTGCGGCGCTACGCGGTGTCGTGCACGATGGCCTCGCCTTCGTGGATGAGGCGATTGCCCGCGGCGCCACCGCGATCCTGGCAGACCGTGAGCTCGCCTCGGCTGGCGGCCGCGCACGCCTGGTGCGCGACGGGGTCACCTTTGTCCGGGTGGGGGACGCGCGGCGGGCGTTGGCGCAAGTCAGCGCCGCTTTCTACGAGCAGCCATCGCAGCGGCTCCGGCTGATCGGTGTCACTGGGACCAACGGCAAAGGCGCGACAACCTACCTCATCGAGGCCATCCTCCGGCGCGCGGGCCGCCGGTGCGGGATCATCGGCACGATGGGCGTCGTGATTGACGGTCAGGTGTACCCCAGCGAGCGTACGACACCCGAGGCGCCCGACTTCCAGCGGGTGCTGCGCACGATGGCCGATCAGGGCTGCGACTACGTGGCCACCGAGGTCGCATCGCACGCCCTGGTGCTCGAGCGTGTCAGCGGCTGCCGTGTTGGCGTGGGGGTCTTTACGAACCTCACACGCGACCACCTCGATTTCCACCTGAGCATGGAGGCCTATCGCGCGGCGAAGGCGCGGTTCTTCTCGATGGTTGAGCCGGCGGGTTGGGCGGTGCTGAATGCCGACGATCCCGCCGCCGTTGTCATGCGCGCGGCCACGCGCGCCCGGGTGATGACCTATGGGCTGAGCCCGTCGGCGGAGGTGCGCGGGAGCGATCTGGCCCTCCACCTGCGGGGCAGCGAGTTTGTGGCGCACACGCCCGCGGGTACCGCCAGGATCGCGCTGCGGCTGACGGGCGCGTTCAACGTGGCGAACGCGCTGGCGGCACTCGCCGTGGGGTTGACGCAAGAGGTGCCGCTTCCGACGATCGCCGAGGCGTTGGCGGAGATGCCCGGCATCCCAGGCCGCTTCGAATCCGTGGAGGAAGGTCAGCCGTTTGCGGTGGTTGTCGATTACGCCCACACACCTGACGGGCTTGAGAACGTGCTCCGCGCGGCGCGCGAAATTACCGCGGGACGTCTCATCGCGGTGTTTGGCTGCGGCGGCGACCGCGATCGCACCAAACGGCCGATGATGGGGCGGATCGCCGCCCAATGGGCCGATCACGTCATCGTGACATCGGACAATCCCCGCACCGAAGATCCACGCGCTATCATCGACGAGATTCGTCCCGGCGTCGATGACGGCCGCGCCGGCCGCGACGTGCGCGTTGAAATCGAGCCCGACCGCCGCCGCGCCATCGGCATCGCGGTGAGCAATGCCGGCGCGGGCGACCTGGTGCTGATCGCCGGGAAAGGCCACGAACCCTATCAAGAAATCGGGGGAGTGAGACATCCCTTCGATGATCGCCAGGTGGTGCGCGAGGCACTGCGCGACATGCTGGCAAGCCGGCCGCGGCAGCCGGGCCACGCGGCCGTTCAAAGCCCGGGACTCTCGTGAGCATGCGACTCGCCATCGCCGATGTGCTGAAGGCGACGGGTGGCCGGCTCGTGCAGCCCTCGGGCGCCCGCCTCCCCGATGCCATCACCGGTGTCGTCACCGATAGCCGTCGGGCCTCCCCGGGCGACCTGTTCGTGGCGCTGCGCGGCCCTCGGGCCGACGGCCACGCATTCGTGGCCGACGCATTTGCGCGTGGGGCAGCCCTCGTGTTGGTCTCGGAAGAACCCACGACCAGTGCAGGCGGTCCCGTGCTCGTGGCGCCTGATGCGCTGAGGGCCCTCGGTGCGGTCGCAGGGCTGCATCGCGGCACCCTGGAGACCACCGTTGTCGGGATCACCGGCAGCGTTGGCAAGACCACGACCGTAGGGATTGCGGCCCGGGTGCTTGAGACACGCTACCGCGTGGCGCGCTCCGCCGAGTCTTGGAATGCCGAACTGGGCGTGGCGCTCACGCTCCTTGGCCTGCGCGCCGGCCACGATGTAGCCGTCGTCGAGATGGCCATGCGGGGCGTGGGGCAGATCCGCGAGCTCGTTGCGATGGCGCGCCCGACTATCGGCGCCGTGACCAACATCGGAGAGACGCATCTCGAGGCGTTGGGATCGCGCGAGCAGATCGCTGCGGCCAAGGCCGAGCTTCTCGAGGCGTTGCCGCAGGACGGCGTCGCGATCGTCAACGCGGACGAGGCGTTGACCGAGCGGCTCGTACGTGATGTCCGGTCCCGGATCGTGCGCGTGGGACTTGCCTCCGATGCGGATTTGCGCGCCGCGGAGATCACGCGGATCAACGGCAATGGCTTTTCGTTCCGCCTGTGGCTTGGGCAAAAGGAAGCCGATGTGGTCATCCCATTACCAGGCACCCACCAGGTGCGCAACGCCCTAGTCGCCGCCGCGATTGGATACGTGATGGGGCTGACCGCACGCGAGATCATCGTGGGGCTGGCGCGCGCGCGCCCCGCGAAGATGCGCCAGGAGATCGTCACCCTGGGCGACGTGCTGCTCATCGACGACACGTACAATGCGAGCCCGCAATCGATGGACGCGGCGTTTGACGTGCTGGCGCAGGTCGGCGGCCGGCGCCGGCGGGTACTGGTGCTCGGCGAGATGCGCGAACTGGGACCCCAGTCGCCCGAGTTTCACCGCAGGGTCGGCGCACGCGCCGCGGTGCTCAAGCCCGCCTACCTGGTGGCCGTCGGCGCACACGCGCGGTCGTATCTGGACGGCGCCGCCGAGGGCGGCCTGTCGGCCGGGGCGATGATCTCTGCGCCAACGGCGGTGGATGCCATCCCGCTCCTCCGGGAGATCATGCGGGCGGGCGATGTCGTGCTCATCAAGGGATCGCGCGCCATCGAGATGGAGCACCTGGTTGAAGCGCTCCGCACGCCGGAACCGGTGAGCAACGTGTGATACAGATGGTCGCGTTGCCGGTCTGGGCTCAACTCCTGGCGGCCGCTGTCGCGGCTGCCGGCATCGTGGTCGCTGCCAGCCCTCGCACGATTGCGGCGCTCCGCGCCTGGGGCCAGCGGCAGCATATTCGGGAGGACGCGCCTTCACGGCATCGTGAGAAAGCCGGAACGCCCACCATGGGCGGAGTCCTGATCATCATCGGAATTGCCGGCGCAGCGCTACTGGTCGCAGGCGCCCAGGCGCCGGTGCTCTTCGGCCTGGCGGCGCTCGGGGCGTTCGGCGGCATCGGGTTGTGGGATGATCTGCTCGCCGTCCGGCGCGATCGCAACCTAGGTCTGCGGGCGCGAGAGCGTCTCGCGCTCCAGCTTGCAATTGGATTCGCGCTCGGCTGGCTTGCCATGCGTCAGCCCTGGCTGGATACCGCGATCGCGATCCCCGGGGGGGGCGACATGGATCTCGGTTGGGGCTACGTGCTCTTCGCCGGGCTGCTGTTTGTCGGTTTCGCCAACGCGGTGAATTTGACCGATGGCCTAGATGGGCTGGCGGCACAGCTGGTTGCAGTCGCCGCGGTCGGGTTCTTCGCCATCGCCCTCGTCCGTGCTCACGTACCCGCCGCGGTGCTGGCCATCGCGGTTGCGGGTGCCTGCGCGGGGTTTCTGATCTTCAACGCGCATCCGGCGCGGGTCTTCATGGGCGATGTCGGTTCGAACGCCCTGGGCGGCGTTCTGGCTGCGCTTGCGATTATCACCAGGGCCGAGGTGGCGCTGTTCCTTATCGGCGGCGTGTTCGTCGCGGTGGCCGCGTCGGTTATCCTCCAGGTCGCTTACTTCAAGGCAACCGGGGGCCGGCGCATTTTTCGGATGAGCCCGCTCCACCATCACTTCGAGCTCGCCGGCTGGCCGGAGCCCACGATCGTCAGGCGGTTTACCTGGGCCGGGATCGTGTGCAATCTACTGGGTCTGCTGGTCACGCTGCGATGAGTTCGGCCGCATCCTCGCGCGTCGAGCGCCGAAGGGACAGTCTGCGTGGCAAACGCATTCACGTGGTCGGCCCGTCAGGCACTGAGGGCTCGGCGGTGATCGACTTCCTCCTGAGCGGCGGAATCGCGACGATCACGGCCCACGATTTGGAGCCGCCCGAACGATTTGAAGCCACCGTCGAGCGCACTCACCGTTGGCTAGACCCCGAGGGCCAGGTCGTCCTTGCGCAGCGCTTTCGCAGGGCGCCGATTACCTGGCGGCAGGGCCCGCAATACTTGAAAGGGATTGAGAACGCGGACGTCATCTTCGTTCCGCAGTCGTGGTTTCGTCATGCCGAGAACGATCCGATTCGGGCGGCCGCCGCACGGGGCATCCCGCTGTCGAGCATGACGCACCTGTTCTTTGAAGTCTGGGAAGGTCCTATCCTCGGCGTCACCGGAACCAATGGGAAGTTCACCGTCGCCACGATGATCGCCGCCATGCTTGAGGCTGCCGGCATCCAGGCGTTGCCCTCCGGCAACGACCGCACCCACACGCCGGCGCTCTATCATTTGGAGCAGAACAGTCCGCAAACCTGGCTGGTGTTGGAATTGAGCAATCGGCAGTTGCTCGGGCTGCCCTACAGCCCGCACGTCGCGGTGGTCACGAACGTGGCGCCCCACCACCTGGACGATCATGGCTCCCTGGCAGCGTACGTCGAAGCGAAGCGGACAATCGTGCGACACCAGTCCTCGCGGGATTACGCCGTTCTGAACGCGGATGATTCCTTGGTGGCCGGGATGGCCGAAGGCGCGTCATCGAGCGTGCACTGGTTCAGCCGTCGGCGATCGGTCGACCGCGGCGCGCTCGTGGAGGAAGGAAGTATCGTCCTGGCGGGGGCGTCAATCCGATCGGTGGTCGAAGTGGCCGATCTCGCCACACAGGCCGGGCACGTCGTAGAGAACGCGCTTGCCGCCGTTGCGGCAGCGGCGATCGCCGGTGTGAACCCAACGGCGATGGCGACAGTGCTGCGCGCGTTTCGCGGTCTTCCGTACCGTTTCCACCTGGCGGGGGAGCGGAGCGGCGTCGCGTTCTTCGAAGACTCGCTGGCCACCAATCCGACCGCCGCGGCGGCGGCGATCAGCGCTATGACGCGGCCATTTCATCTCATCGCCGGAGGCATGCGGCGCTCCGCGCGCCCTGAGGACTTCGCCCCAATGGTCCGGGCGCTCGAGGGCTCGCCCGTCCGTGGCGTCTACCTGATCGGCGCCACCGCGCCTGTCTTGGCCGAGGCGCTGAGCGCCGTGGCCGGGCGGGGCGGATCGCGCGTGCTGGTGGCCGGGACGCTTGAACGCGCCGTTGCCGACGCATGGGACACCGCCGCGCCGGGCGAGGCGATCGTGCTCTCTCCCGGTTGTGAGAGCTTCGATCAATTCACCGATTATCGCCACCGCGGCGACCGCTTTCGAGCCCTCGTGTGGGAACTACCGGCGCGCGCAGGCCGCGGGAGTGCGCACGGGGCATCGGTATGACGGGGGTGCCAGTGCTCGGCCGGCGCCAGCCCGATCTCATCCTCTTTGCCTGTGTGCTGGCGCTGGCAGGCGTCGGGCTGGTGATGGTGTACAGTGCCAGCAGCGCGGTCGCGTTCGACCGCCTCGACGACAGCGCCTACTTCCTCAAGCGGCAGGCGGTGTGGATCGCGCTCGGACTGGCGGCGATGTGGCTGGCGCGAAGCGTTCACTATCAACGGCTGCGCGCGTACAGCGTACCGCTCCTGCTGATTGCCGGGGTATGCATGGCCGCCGTGCTGGTGCCCGGCGTGGGCCGCGTCGCGGGCGGCGCGCGGCGCTGGATCGCGCTGGGACCGTTCAGCTTCCAGCCGGTGGAGATCGCAAAACTCGCGCTCGTGATTTACCTGGCCCACTTCATCACCCGCCGAGGCGCGGGCATGTGGCAATTGCGCGGACTGGTCCCGCCGCTGGCGCTGGCCGGGGCATACGCGGCCCTCGCGCTGCGTCAGCCAGACATGGGATCGGCCGTGATCGTGGCCGCGGTGACGATGATCATGCTCTTCCTCGGCGGCGCGCGTCTAGTCCATCTCGGCGCCGTGGCGGTCGCGGCTCTCCCCGCAATCATCGCGGCGGTGGCGGTGGCCGACTATCGCATGGCGCGGGTCGCCGCGTTCCTCGACCCCTGGCGCGACCCACAGGGCAGCGGGTTCCACATCATCCAGTCACTCCTGGCATTCGGCTCCGGCGGGATCTTCGGCGTGGGACTGGGCGCGAGCCGTCAGAAGTTTTTCTATCTGCCCGAGCGCCATACCGATTTCATCTTTGCCATTCTCGGAGAAGAGCTCGGCTTGCTCGGTACGCTCGGGTTGCTCCTCGTGTTCGGGCTGCTCGCGTACCGCGGCTGGAGGATTGCGTTCGCAGCCCCGGACCGCTTCGGCGCGCTGCTTGCCGCGGGGCTCACCGCCGCGATCGTCTCACAGGCACTGGTCAACATGGGTGTCGCCACGGGCGTGCTGCCCGTGACGGGTGTGCCGCTTCCGCTGGTTAGCTTTGGCGGGTCGTCGCTCGTCGTGACGATGATGCAGGTCGGCGTGTTGCTGAACATCTCGCAGTACGCGCGTAGCCGCGTTCCTGCGAACGCGCGGGCCGAGGCCGCACCGGCGGGCGCGCCTGCGGGGCTCACCTCATGAAGGTGCTGATAACCGGCGGTGGGACGGGTGGACACCTCTACCCCGCGCTGGCCATCGCGGAGGCGCTGCGCCGGCGCTGGCCAGAGATCGAAATCCTGTTCGTCGGCGGGGATCGTATTGAATCGCGCGTCGTGCCGGCTGAAGGCTGGACGTTTCAAGCGATCGCCGCGCGAGGATTGCCGCGGCGTCCCGGCCTCTCCTCGCTGCTCGCTCTTGGAAACACCGCGCTGGGCACGGTCCAGGCGTTGCGGATCCTGTGGCGGTGGCGGCCCGACGTCGTCGTGGCCACCGGCGGCTATGTCTCCGTACCGGTTGGATGCGCGGCGGCCACCTTCAGGAAGCCGCTGCTGCTTCAAGAGCAGAATCAGCGGCCCGGGCTCGCCACCCGCGTTCTTGCGCGGTGGGCACGGTGCGCGTCGATCCCGCATCCTGACGTCGCCCCGCGCCTGGGCATGCGTCGAACCGAGGTAACGGGTGTGCCTGTCCGCCAGCGCGCGCTGGAAGGCGATCGTGCGCGAGGCATGGCGCAGTGGGGGCTGGCGGCAGAACAGTTCACGGTGCTGGTCATCGGCGGTAGCCAGGGCGCCAGCAGCCTCAACCGAGCGATCTGCCGGCTGGGCGACTTGCTGATGTATGATGGGCGGCTGCAAATCCTGCATCATACCGGCCCGGAGCACCTGCACTCGGTGCGCCAGGCCATCGGCCACCGCGAGCACGTGGGACCACCGGCGCTGCGTCACATCGCCGTGCCGTTTCTGGATCCGATCGGCGATGCGTACGCGTGCGCCGATCTGGTCGTGTGTCGTGCCGGCGCCTCGACGCTCGCCGAGATCACGGCGTGGGGCCTGCCCGCGATCGTCGTCCCCTATCCTCATGCCGGTGCCCACCAGGAAGAGAACGCCGCGCTGCTCGTGCGCGACGGCGCGGCCGTACGCCTCAGCGACAACCTCGATGGGACAGAGCTTGTCAGCGTCGTGACCGGCCTGCTCGAGGATCATCCGCGCCGGGCCGCGATGGCTGCCGCGAGCCGCCGGCTTGGCCGGCCCCATGCCGCGGATATGGTCGCGCGGCTTGTCGAGACCCTCGGTCGGGGCGGGCAGGTGCAGGAGGTGCGCGCATGATCCCGTCTGGCGCGCACGTGCACTTCATCGGCATTGGCGGGGCCGGGATGAGCGCGGTAGCGCAGGTTCTGCTTGGGAGGGGCTTCACCATCTCCGGCTGCGACCTGCGCGACGCCGAGACGACGCACCGGCTGCGCAAGATGGGCTGCGTCGTGCACATCGGCCATGCGCCTGCGCATCTGCAAGGCGTCGACGTGGTCGTGGTCTCACGGGCGATCCCCGACGACACCGACGAACTGGACGCGGCGCGGCGCAAAGGTCTGCCGATTTTCCATCGGGCCGCTGCGCTGGGGCAGGTCATGGCCATGGGGAAAGGCGTGGCGGTCGTGGGCACGCACGGAAAGACCACAACGACCGCGATGCTCACGCGCGTACTCGCAGCAGGAGGCCTCGATCCGACCGCGCTGATCGGCGCCGACGTCGATGAGTATCGCGGGAACGTTCGGAGCGGCGACGGGATGTGGATCGTCGCGGAGGTAGATGAAAGCGATGGATCGCTTGTCCACGTCGCGCCGTTTGCGGCCGTCCTGACCAGCCTGGACGTCACCGACCATCGGGACTTCTACACGTCATCGGTCCACCTCAAAGAGACCTTCCTCCACTTCCTCCAGACCGTCGATCCAGCGGGCTTCGTGGTGCTCTGTATCGACCATTCCGAGGTGAGCGGCCTGCGTCCCCTGCTCGGGCGGTCCGTCACTACTTACGGGTTTGACAGGAAGGCCCAGGTCCGCGGCACGGTCAAGATGATGAAGGGCGAGGCGAGCCGCACCGCGGTGTGGGTGAATCGCCGCCGTGCCGGTGAGCTCGTGCTGCAGGTGGCCGGCCGCCACAACGTGTGCAACGCGCTGGGGGCGATCGCCGCGGGGGTGCGGGCGGGCGTGCCCGCAGAAGTGGCCATTGACGCCCTGCAAGGGTATCGTGGTGCCGCGCGTCGCTTCGCCGTTCGCGGCGAGGCGGGCGGCGTGCTGGTCGTCGATGACTACGCGCACAACCCGACCAAGGTTGCCGCGGTCCTCCGTGCCGCCCGCGAGGGCTGGCCTGGCCGCCGTGTCATCGCGCTGTTTCAGCCACATCGCTTCTCGCGCACCCGCACGACGCACGCCGAGTTCGGTGGGGCGTTTGCGGCTGCCGATGAGGTCGTCGTAACGGAGATTTACGCGGCGGATGAACGGCCCGAGGCAGGCGTCAGCGCTCGGCTGATCGTCGACGCCATCGCCCGCCAGCGGCCGGTGCACTTTCGGCGGACGACCGAGGAAGCGCTCGATCTGGTTGAGACCATCGTCGCCCCGGGCGACATCGTGCTCACGCTCGGCGCAGGCGACATCGGGGACGCCGCCGACGTTCTACTGACGCGTCTGGCCGGCCGGCCGCCTAGCGGGGTGTCCACCGCGCCGGCGGCGGCCGAGGGCCCATCATGACGACGGCCGCTATTCCGCTTGCGGCGCTGGAGCGGCGTCTGCGAGAAGTCGTCCGTGACGTTCATCGTGAGGCCCCATTGCGCCGCCATGTCGCGTTTCGCATCGGTGGCCCGGCCGACCTGCTCGTGATTCCGCGCGAGGCACGCGAGCTTCGCGCCGCGGCAATGATCCTCTTCGGCGAGGGCCTGCAGCCCGTGATCCTCGGACAGGGGTCGAACGTCTTGATCGGCGACCGCGGAATCCGCGGCGTGGTGGTCAAGGTCGGCAAAGGCCTCGATCGAATCGAGATCGACGGTGCGCGCGTCACCGCGGAGGCCGGCGCGGGCCTGCCGGCACTCGCGCTGCGCGCCGCAAAACGTGGGCTCTCCGGCCTGGAGTTTGCCGGGGGGATACCTGGCTCGGTCGGCGGCGGTGTCGTGATGAACGCGGGCGCCCACGGGCACGCGATGGATGAGATCGTGGACGCGGTCGACGTCCTGACACCGAGCGGCGAGCGGCGGCTGGACCGTGGCGAACTGGATTGGGCCTACCGGACGACGGCGCTGCAGAGCTTTCCATGTATTGTGACCAGTGTCGCGATGACGCTCCACCCACAAGATCCCACTGCCGTCCGCCAGCGCCTGGACGCCTGGCTAGCCCACCGAGGCGCGACGCAGCCCATCGGCCCGCCGAGCTCGGGCTGTATCTTTCGCAACCCCGCGGGCGATCACGCCGGCAGATTGATCGACGTGGTCGGCGGGAAAGGCATGGCAATCGGCGGCGCGTGTATCTCGAACGTTCATGCGAACTACATCACTAACCGTGGCGATGCGACCGCTACGGAGGTGCAGGCGCTCGCGGAGCGTATCCGTACGCTCGTGGCTGAGCGCACCGGCATCACTCTCGACCTGGAGGTCAAGTTGCTGGGCGAATTCTAGCGACGTTCCATCAACGTGCCTTCGACCCACCTTGCCTCGCCGCAGCCACCGTTCCCGGCCGTCGATTCCGGCCCGGCGCCCGCCCACGCCGACGCCGCGTCCCTACCGCTGCACCGGCTGCGCAGCATTCCCCGCTTCGGTGTCGTCATGGCGGCGTTGCTCGCCGTTGCAACGTTTCCTCAATCCGCGGTATTCGCGGTGGACCGTATTGAAGTGATCGGGGCGGCATCTATGTCGCCATCGGCTATCGCCGCGCTCGCGGGCGTGCAGCACGGTCAGCGATTGTTCGCCGTCCCGGCAGTGCAGGCCACGGCGCGGCTGCGCGCGTACCCACGGATCAGGACCGCTAACGTGCGGGTACGGCCGCCGGGGGCCGTCGTCATCACGGTGACCGAACGCCTTCCCGCGATCGCTCTCGTCGCCGGCTCACGCTTCGCCCTGCTCGACGAGCAGCTGACCCTCGTGGCCCTTTCGAAGGATCCGGAGGGGCTGATCGTCGTCGAGGATCGTCTGGGGCGTGCTGCGCCGCTGCTACGTGTGGGCTCTCCCGTCGCGTCAGAGAGCGCGCGCCTCGCCCTGGCGGCACTGGCGGCCACCCCCCGCAACCTGCGCGGCGAGGTCATTCTCCTCAGCGTCGCCCCGGGTCCGGACTTCACATTGCTGGTTGTAGGAAATGTCGAGATTCGCGCCGGCGGATCCCGCGGCTTGGCCGAGCGGCTTGCACAGCTCCCGGCGGTCCTTGATGGCCTTGCCACCCGGGGGGTCACCCCCCTAACGGTAGACCTCCGCTATGCCGGCTCGATCGTCGTGACCCCCGCCTTAGAGGATATTGCAGAAGGAGATGGTCGGTAGGCGTGGAATAGCGGGCCAAGATATAGCGGCGCGGGACTCCATATCCTACTACAGGTAGAAGATGGCGCGGCGAGGCTCGGTCGCGGGCCTGGACATCGGGACCACCAAAGTATGCGCCGTCATGGGCGACGTCGACGAGGATGGGGAGATTCACATCGTCGGCGCCGGCACCTCGCCATCGACGGGCATGCGGAGGGGCGTGGTCGTCGATCTCGACTCCACCGCCGGAGCAATCGAGCAGGCCGTGGATCGGGCGGAGCGCATGGCAGGGACAAAGGTCACCTCCGCCTATGTTGCCGTCTCCGGCGAGCACATCACTTCGGCCGACAGCCGCGGGGTCGTCGCGGTGGCGCGAGGTGATCACGAGATTGGCGACGCGGATGTCGCGCGCGTGGTCGATGCTGCGCGCATGGCCGCCCTGCCGGCCTCCGACCGTGAGATCATTCACCTGCTGCCGCGCGATTTCGTCGTGGACGGTCAAGAAGGTATCAAGCGGCCGGTAGGGATGTTCGGCACACGCCTCGAGGTGGAGGCGCACATCGTCACCGGAGTGGCCACCGCGCTCGCCAACCTCGCCCGGTGCGTGCAGCGCGCTGGAATCGATGTCGAGGCGATGGTTCTCGAACCGCTTGCCGCCGCCGAAGCGGTGCTGACCGCGGCCGAGCGCGATCTCGGCGTCGTCGTCGCGGATCTGGGTGGTGGGACCACCAGCATGGGCGTTTTCGCCAACGGCGGACTGTGCCATATGGCCATTCTGCCCGTCGCCGGCGCTCATTTGACAAGCGACATTGCGGTCGGAATGCGCACCCCCATGCCGGAGGCGGAGAAGCTCAAGGTCCGCTGGGGCGCAGCGACGCCGGGCATCGTCACCGAAGGTGAGATGATCGAGGTCTTCGGGACCGGTGGGCGCGAGCCGCGCGTCCTGCCGCGTCGAGTGCTGGCCGAATACATCGAGCCGCGCCTGGACGAGATCTTCGCGATGATCCGTGGGGAGATCCGCCGCAGCGGGTACACGCACCGTATCCCAGCAGGGGTTGTGCTGACGGGCGGCGGGGCCCAACTCGAAGGGTTGGATGCCTACGCCGAGAGCCGCCTGGGCCTGCCCTCGCGCATCGGCGCCCCGGCTGAGATCGGCGGACTCGTCGAGGCCGTCCGGGGTCCCGCATTCAGCACCGGCGTGGGATTGGCGCTGTACGGGACGCGCGCCCGGCAGCACGTGGGCGCCGCGCTCGGCAACGGCGCACGCACGTTTTGGGACCGGACCCGGACCTGGCTCCGGGGCGTTCTCGAGACCGGATAGCGCCGGCAACCACGGCGCCCTTGTATTGAATGGTGAAGTCTACGAGATGGCACAGGCTACCACAAGGAGGCGTCCCGATGGCCAACATCGAGCGTGATCTTCGTCGCTACGCCGCAATCAAGGTGGTGGGGGTAGGCGGCGGCGGCAGCAATGCCGTCAACCGCATGATTTCTGCCGGTCTGCGCGGCGTTGAATTCCTTGCAATCAATACGGATGCCCAGGCCCTGGCGTTGTCGGGTGCCGACAAGAAGCTCCACATCGGCGCCAAGATCACCAAGGGTTTGGGTGCCGGCGGCGACCCTAACGTCGGACGACAGGCTGCCGACGAAAGCAAAGACGACCTCGCCGAATCCCTGGCCGGGGCAGACATGGTGTTCGTCACCGCGGGCATGGGCGGTGGCACCGGCACCGGCGGCGCGCCGATCATTGCGGAGCTCGCACGCGACCTCGGTGCGCTCGTCATCGGGGTTGTGACGCGTCCGTTCAGTTTTGAAGGGCGGCGGCGGGCGGCCTCCGCAGAGGAAGGCGTGCGCGCCCTCAAGCAGAAGGTCAGCACGCTGATTACGATCCCCAATGATCGTCTTTTGCAGATCATCGATCGCGAGGCGACGGTGATCGACGCCTTCAGGACCGCCGACGACGTGCTGCGGCAGGGCGTCCAGGGCATTGCCGACCTCATCACGGTGCCGGGCCTGATCAATCTCGATTTCGCGGACGTGCGGGCCATCATGGCCGAGGCCGGCGCCGCCCTAATCGGTATCGGCGTCGCCTCCGGCGACGACCGGGCCACGCGCGCCGCCCAGGCGGCCATCAGCAGCCCGCTGCTGGAAACCACGATGGAGGGCGCACGCGGTGTGCTCATCAATGTCACCGGGGGCACCGACCTCGGCTTGCTCGAAGTCAGCGAGGCGGCGCAGATCGTTCGCGAAGCGGCCGATCCGGAAGCGAACATCATCTTCGGCGCGGTCATTGACGAGAAGGCGCGCGACGAAGTCCGCATCACCGTGATCGCCACCGGCTTCGAGGGCGTGCAGCGCGCCGAGGAGCAGGTTGTGGGGACGGCGAATCGCACCAAGGAGCCGGTGAAGGTCATCGACGATCTGGACATCCCGGCGTTTCTGCGGAGGCGTTAGCGCCGAGTTCGTGCGGCCGGAAGATACTCCACCGTGGCCGGGGGACGCTCCGGCCGATCTCGCCGAGCGGCTTGACCGCGCCCGGGCGCACATTGAAGCCGTGCTCCCAGGCGAGGCATCTCTATCGGATGAGCCGCAATCCATCTATCTGCTCCACAGCGCCGAGCGGATTCGCGAGCGGTTTCTCGAGCTGCGGGCGCGCCTTGCGCCGCTCGGCCTTCTGCCGCTGCTCCGCACCCGCAACGGCCGCCCGGCTCTGATACTGGTACCCACGCCTGCGCCCGGCCGTTGGGCATGGCAGACGAACGCCCTGCTGTTTCTCGCGACCGTCGGGTCCACATTCTTTGCCGGCTACCTGCAGTCCGAGTCCCTGGTGCGGGCAGGCTACATGTCGGACGCGATCCGCGGGGGGATCGCATTCTCCGTCTCGGTCCTCCTCATCCTGGCCGCCCATGAGATGGGCCACCGAGTGGCGGCCCTTCGCCATGGCATAGACGCGAGCCTCCCGTACTTCCTGCCGATGATTCCACCGGTGGGCACGATGGGCGCCGTCATTATCACGCGGACCCCGGCACCCAACCGCGATAGCCTGATGGACCTCGGCGCGTCGGGGCCGATCGCGGGGTTCATCGTCGCGATTCCCGTGCTGCTCTACGGCATCGCGCGCTCCTTCATCGTGAGCCCCGGGCGCCTCGAGGGCGTGGTGTCGATTCCCGACCCGCTGCTCATCCGAGGGTTGATCGAGCTGATCCTGCACCCGCCAGCCGATGCCGTGGTGTTGGGGCACCCCGTGCTCTTCGCCGGGTGGATCGGCCTGATCGTCACCAGTATCAATCTCCTCCCCGCGGGAATGCTCGACGGCGGCCATGCGGTGCGCGCCGCGTTTGGCGCCCGGGCGCACATGCTGCTCTCGTATGCGGGCGTCGCGCTGGCGGCCCTGATGGGGTTCTATCCCATGGCCATACTGATCGCCCTGCTCCTGCGGCGCGGGCACGTCGGACCGCTGGACGATGTCTCCCCGCTGAGCCGCTCCCGCCGCCTCATCGGCGCACTGCTTGTCGTCGTGTTCGTCCTGAGCGCGGTCATCTTCCCCAGCCCGTTCGCTCCCTGACGTCCCACGGTGCCGTCCGGTCGCTCCCCTGGTGAAGCGCGGCGGCGCTTCCGCTGGAGCCGCGCCGCTCTGGCGGTGGTCCGGAAAGAACTTGTCGAGGTACTGCGCGATCGCCGTACCGTGATTGCCGCGCTGGTCCTCCCGGCGCTGGTCATGCCGCTCGTCGTGCTGGCGATGCCCGCGTTGGCCAGGCTGCAGGAGGAGCGGATCCGCGATCGGCCGGCGAGGATTGCCGCGGAAGGTGGCGGTGGGGGAGGCCTTGTTGCGCAGGGTTTCGATGAGCGCGCCTTCACGGTGGTTTCGGTGCGCGAGCCGCGCACAGCGCTGCTGCGAGGGGAGATCGATGCGGTCCTGGTCGACCGCGGCCCCGCGGCGTCGGGTCCGCGTGTGGTTACGGTTTCGTTCGACGCGACGCGGCCGGCCTCCAGGAGCGCCGTGCAGAAGGTCTCCGAGGTGGCGGCCCGCCTGGCGCTGCGCGAATTGCGCGCGGCCGCACGCTCGAGGGGTGTTGACCCCGATCGAATCATCTCACTGGCCGTGGAGCCGCAGAACATCGCCTCACCGGAACAAATGGGGGCTGCGCTTCTCGGAACCGCGCTCCCTTTCTTTCTCGCCGTGTGGCTGTTGCTCGGCGGCCAGTACGCGGCGCTCGACGTAGGCGTTGGCGAGCGCGAGCGGGGAAGCCTGGATGCGCTCCTGGTAGCGCCGCCGGCGCGCAGCGCGATTATCGCCGGGAAATTCCTGGCGGTGCTTATCCCGGCGGTGGTCGCGCTCGTGGCAATGCTGCTGGCAGGCCTGGCCGCGGTCCGGCTTGGCAGCCCCTGGCTCTCCGATGCGCCGGTGGCGATCTCGCTTCCCCTTTCGGCGCTGGGCCAACTGTTTGCCGTCGGCGTGGCATTGGGATGCCTGCTGTCGGCCGTTCAATTGACCGTCAGCCTCGCGGCGCGGACATTGAAGGAAGCCCAGCAGGCTTTCACCGGCCTCTACCTGGCCGTGGCGGTCCCGGTGATGTTCATCCCGTTTGTCGAGGACTGGGCCGCCCGGCCCTGGATGGCGCTCGTGCCGATCTTGAACGCCGCGGTGGCCTTCCGCGCGGCTCTCGCAGGTGACTCAGGGGCCGGCGCCCTGGCCGTGACGGTCGCGTCGTTGGTCGCCCTGAGTGTTCTCACCCTCCGTTGGGCCACCGGCAACCTCGAGCGGCAGCGCCGCCCAAATCAATGATCGAGAGGCGTGCGGGGCCGAAATCGGACGTCCGGCCGACCTTGGACGGGCCTGGAACGCCCACCGGGCGTTGACACCCCAGATATGGGCCTCTAGAATCATCCTTGCCTCTACTGCTGGGGTCCCCGCCGATGCGCTGCCGGTTTTGCGGTCATGAGGAAAGCAAGGTTCTTGACTCCCGTCCAGTCGAGGAGGGTCGCTCGGTTCGCCGTCGCCGGGAGTGCCTGGAATGCGGACGGCGGTTTACCACCTACGAACGCGCCGACCCCTCGCCCCTGATGGTGGTCAAACGCGATGGCCGGCGGGAGCCCTTTGACCGAGGGAAGGTTCTGGCCGGCATCATCCGGGCGTGCGGCAAGCGGCCGGTTTCAATGGACGCGATGGACCTACTGGTGGATGACGTGGAGCGGGAAGTCCGGCGCAACGGCAGTCAGGAAGTGGTCTCATCCAGTATCGGCGACCTGGTGATGGATCGCCTGCGCCGGCTCGACGATGTGGCGTACGTCCGCTTCGCGTCCGAACACCGGCGTTTCCAGGATGTGGATTCGATCGCCGAAGAGATCGAGACCCTCAAGGAACGCAAGCGCAGGGAAGATGCGCTCCGCGACCAGGTTCCTCTGATCACGCTGCCCGAAACGCACGGCTCGCGATAGTCATACTCAACGCCTGGGGGTGACACATGGAAGGCGGCTCGTCCTCTTCGACCGCTCATCACGCCACCGGATCGGACCTGCACCCGGAGACTCTTGCTGCCTTCGATGGGGACGAGCTCCGCGCGCGTGTTTTCCACGACAAGTACGCGCTGCGGGATGCCGACGGGAACATCGTGGAGCGCACGCCCGATCAGATGTGGAGGCGGATCGCTCGCGAGCTGGCGTCGGTTGAAGCCCCGGAGCGGCGGGACGAGTGGGAGGAGAAGTTCCACTGGCTGCTGGATGATTTTCGCTTCATCCCCGGCGGGCGAATCATGCACGGGGCCGGCAACCCCAAACGCGTCACGCTGCTTAACTGCTTTCCGGCGGGCACGCCGGTGCTCAGCAAGCGAGGGTTCTTGCCAATCGAGCAGGTTCTCCCGGGCGATGAGGTCCTTACTCACCGCGATCGATTCAGTATGGTTACCCATGTCATTGAGACGAGGGTTCAGGAGCCTCTTGTTGAGCTCTCGTGCTTCTACCTCAATGATCAACCCATCCACTGCACCGCAGATCATCATTTTCTTACGCTTAACGGTGAGGGTCGGGTTGGGTGGATGCCTGCGCGTGAGTTGACGCGGGACCATTACATAAAGGTTGGGCGCGCGGCTGAGACGATTCCGCTCGAAGAGCTTGACATTGCCGACTATCTCGAGGGCGGCGCTCTTGACGACGACGAGGGTAACGTCTTTCTCGCTAAACCTTACGTCGGGGGACAAGGTGGTGTAGTCGTCGCCGAGAGCCGGCGCGTCAAGCGCAGAATTGCTCTCAATGAGGACTTCGGCCGCTGGCTTGGGTACTTCGTCGCCGAAGGAGGTGTTACGCAAGGAAGCGTCTACTTCACCCTGAGCAAGGACGAGAGCGATGTTGCTGCAGAGATTGCGCTGCTGACACAAAGAGTCTTCGGCGTTGTGGCCACGGTCCAGACCCGAACCGGGCAGCCCCGTCATTGGATGCGAGTGTATGCTCACTCGAAGCTGCTCGTCCGGTTCGTCAGGAGTTTCTTCAACTCTCGGGTCCATAGCACAGACAAAGTCCTGCCTCATTGGTTTTTGCGCCTTTCGACGCGTGTCCAGAAAGCGTTCGTTGGGGCAGTCTTCGCGGGCGACGGCGTCTTCCTGGAGAAGAGTGTGAGACTGTTTCTGGCCAACCCGGGCCTCATTCGTCAGATCTATGCGATCTTGCTCCGGCTCAATGTCGTCGCCTCGATTCGTTGGGAAGGTATGCTGCGTTTCACGAAGCATCGAGGAATGTGGATCGTTGTCGGCACGCAGCGATATGTCGATGCGATCAAAGCCTGGATGCGCGGAGAACTGGGCGCCGACTCCCATCTTGCAGAAGTCTGCAAGAACTACTTCTACAAGGTTTCTGGCGGTGATTTGTTTGTCAAAGTGAAGAGAATCCGTCACACAGACCCCGTAGCGCAGACCGTGTACGATCTGACAGTGGAGGATGATCATTCATTTACAACAGGGTGGCTGTGTGCCCACAACTGTTACGTGATTCCAGTCAAGGATGACTCGATCGAGTCCATTTTCCAGTGGACGAAAGAGGCCGCGCGCACGTATTCGCTGGGTGGTGGCGTGGGGACCGATATCTCGATTCTGCGCCCGCGCGGGGCCCCGGTAAACAACGCCGCACGCAGCAGCACCGGGTCGGTCTCGTTCATGGAACTGTTTTCACTCACCACGGGCACGATCGGCCAGTCGGGCCGTCGCGGCGCACTGATGATCACGATCGCGGATAATCACCCCGACGTGCTCGACTTCATCAAGATCAAGCGCAATCTCAACAAGGTCAGGTACGCTAACATCAGTATCCGCATCTCCGACGCGTTCATGCGGGCCGTCGAGCAGGATGGTGACTGGGAACTGAGCTTCGAGAACGATCGGGCCTCCATGCACGAGACGGCGCGTGCGCGCGAGGTATGGCGCGAGATCATCAAGGGCGCTCGAGATTATGCTGAGCCCGGTGTCATTTTCTGGGACACCGTCAAGCGGTGGTCGACGTCCGAGTACAACAGTATGGGTGTTATCACAACCAACCCGTGTTCCGAGATCCCTTTGGAAAAATACGGAGTCTGTGATCTTGGAAATTTGTGCCTATCGAACTTTGTGAAGGATGAATTCACATCCCAAGCGCGCGTTGATTGGAAGCATCTCGACTACGCGCTGCGCTACGCTACCCGCTTCCTCGACAACGTGCTGGATTACAACGCCGACAAGCATCCGCTGCCGGAACAACGTGAGGCAAGCCTGTATTCTCGGCGCATCGGCGTAGGCTTCACCGCGCTGGGCGACATGCTGATCAAGCTCGGCCTGAAATACGATACCGAAGAAGCCATCGCGTTCGTGGACGGACTCTTCGGCCGGATCAAGAACATCGTGTACGACGAGAGCGTGAACCTGGCGATCGAGAAAGGCACTTTCCCAGGGTACGATTCGCGTGCCCACCTGACCCAGCCGTTTATGGACGCGCTGTCGCCGAAAGTACGCGAACGGATCGAGCGGCATGGCCTGCGCAATGTCGCTCTCCTGACCGTCCCGCCGGTGGGCAGCGGGGCGGCCCTGGCTGGGGTCACCAGCGGCATCGAGCCGATCTTCGATGTGTCCTATATTCGCCGCTCAGAGTCGCTGTCGCAGGAGATCTTCACCGTCTACCACCCGCTCGTGCGCGAGTACATGACGCGGTTCGGTGTCGAGCGCGAGGAGGACCTGCCCGAGGCGTTTATCACCGCACATCAGATTCGGCCGGAGATGCGGGTGCGAATGCAGGCCGCGATCCAGCGGCACATCGATCATTCGATCTCCTCGACCGTCAATCTGCCTCACGATACAACTCCGGAAGAGGTCGAGCGCATCTACTTCCTTGCATGGAAGCTTGGGATAAAGGGGATAACCGTGTATCGGGAGAGCAGCCGTGAGGGCATTTTGATTACGCAAGAACAGTCCAAGAGCCTCTCGGCCGAACATCAGGGAGCGCATGCCGGGCCGGCAGAGCCGAGGGTTGGCGAGCCGGCCGGCGCTCAGACCGGAACGGTAGCGGCCGCTGCGGCCCCCGCGACCGGGCGCGCCATGCCTCGCCCGCGGCCGAAGGTGACGTCTGGGCGGACGGAGCGGATCGAGACGCCGCGCGGCCGCGTGTACGTTGTCATCAATGAGGATGAGCTCGGGATCTGTGAGGTATTCGTGCACTCGCTCGACGTCGAGGCCGAAGCGATCGGGCGGATGGCATCACTGGCGCTCCGGGGCGGCCTCGATGCCCGCGACATCATCGAGCAGTTGTGGCGCGTGCAGAGCAAAGAAGTCGCATTCGACCGCGCGGCCGACGGTACGGTCGTGCGGGTCACCACCATCGCGCAGGCCGTCGCCCTTGCGCTGGGGCGGGTGCTCTACGGCGACGCCTTCAAGCCGGACAAGGCGTTTCCTCGCGCGGACGCGCTCCCTGAGCCCGGGCCGCGCGTACGTCAGGAGAGCCTCCGCTTTGCCACATCTCCACGAGCCGGCGACCCGGTGCTGGCGCCGGTAGCCGGAGGCAATGGGAGTCCGGTGGGCGACGGCGATGGTGAGCATGGCGTTCGCGCGGCCGCCCCGGCTCCCGCTGATATTGCGCTCGAATTCATCGGCATCTGTCCTGACTGCGGCGCGTCGCTCGTGCACGAGAACGGGTGCGCGACCTGCCGGCAGTGCGGCTACTCCCGGTGTTGACGACGCGGTGGTAGACTGAATCCGCGACGCGCACGTGCACCCCAGCGGGTTGGCGCCCGGCCTCCCTAGCCGTGCCGGCCGAGGCGACGACCTCCGGACAAAGGGAGGGCCCTCGGCATATGCGGTGGAGAGTCGCGGTTGGTCTCATCATGCTTTGTGCACTCACGATACTCGTAACAGCGTGGGCCGTTGCGGCCCAGCAGCCGGCGAACTGGGTCGTTGTCCCCGGCCACGCCATCGGCGATATCCAGCTCGGCATGACGCACCAGCAAGTGCTCAACCGCCTCGGCATGCCCGACGAGATCTCCAACGATCGCAGCAGCGACGGCAGCCGGAATATCTACTGGGTCTATCCGCAGGGCACCGATCGTCAGGTGCTGGTGGTCTCGTGGACGAAGCGCCAGGATGATATGGGCGGCGTCGACTTCATCTTTACCGACTACATTCGGTTCGTGACCAGCAAGGGCGTAACCGTAGGAGGGTCCAACTTCAAAGACCTGATCACCCACTACGGCATGCCGGAACGCATGTCGGGCGTCGGCCGCGGCGCCGTCATGCTCTATTACGAAGGCCAGGGAATCCGATTCCGCGTCGACGGCGAGGGCGGCAAAGTCAACGCGGTCACCATCGTCCCGCGAAAGTAGCCGATCCGTGCTATGCTGGACCCGACCGGCAGATGGCATACATACGTCCATTGAGGAGGGGTGGGGCGCCGGCCTGCCCTCGGAGGTAGCACATGCTGAAGCGCGTGGTTCAAGGTGTGGCGGTCGGCCTGATCGCCCTGCTCGCGCTGGGCGTCGGGTCCTTCGCGCCCCAGGCCGCGGGACAAACTAGCCAAACCACGCTGACACTGGCGTTCGTCCCTTCCCAGGATTCCCAGCGGGTCCTGGAGACAGGGAGTATTCTGGCTCGCATGCTGGAGGTCGCAACAGGGTACCGCGTACAGGCAACCGTGCCCACGAGTTACGTGGCGACCATCGAGGCGATGTGCGCTGGGCGCGTCGACATCGCGTTCCTGGCGCCGTTTGCCTACGTCCTTGCCCACGAAAAGTGCGGCGCGGATGTCCGTCTCGTCAGCGTGCGCGCGCAGTTGCCCTTCTACAAGTCGCAGATCATCTACCGGGCAGATCTTACCGTCCGAAACCTCAATGATCTCCGGGGAAAGAAATTTGCGTTCGTCAACCCGGCATCGGCTTCAGGCTATCTGTTCCCGGCGGCGCTGTTGAAGAAGAACGGGATCGATCCCGACCGGTTCTTCAGTCAGGTCCTGTACGCCGGCGGGCACGACCGGGTTGTGCTGGCGGTGTACACCGGGTCGGTGGACGCGGGCGCCACGTTCGGTGACGAGGTCTTCAGCGACGCGCGGACAACGGTGTCTCGGCAGTATCCTGACGTAAACGCCAAGGTCAAGGTCTTGATGTATACCGACCCCATTCCCAACGATACCGTGTCATTTCGCCGCGGTCTGTCCGACGAGGTCAAAGACAAGGTGACGAAGGCTCTGTTCCGGATCGCGGAGACCGCGCCCGGCAAGGAGACCCTCGATCGCCTCTACCAGATCCAGGGCTTTGCGGACTTCAACGCGCTCACGACCACGTACAAGCAGTCGAAATTGCGGACATTTGACGACTATTTTGATCCCATCCGCGACGCGGCCAGGTTCCTCGGCCTGAACCTGGAGGAGATTCTGCGGCGGTAGGTCGACCAGGAAAGCGCGTTCGGGCGCGTCGTACGCAATGCCGGAGGGCATGGCCGCTCGCGAGGTCGCGCAACTTCCGCAGCAGGGTGCCACCGTACAGAGCGACCTGAAGGGCGTTCCCGGCGAATGGGCGGGTTTTCGCGCTGACGACCGCGTGACACCTCGGTGGCCCGCTCCACACTCGGTTGCAGAATCATCGACACCCTGTCGCAGAATGTGCGTCCCTCCCTCATGTGATTCCTCCGGTGGCCTAAAGGAGTGAGTGCAGTGGGCGGCGCGGCGGTCCGGCTCGAGCACCTGAGCAAGGTGTATCCTGATGGCACGCGGGCGCTCAACGACATTACGCTGTCCGTGAAGCCCGGAGAGTTCTTGGTGATCATCGGACTCTCGGGCTCCGGCAAGTCCACGTTGATGCGCTGCATCAATCGCCTGATCGAGCCCAGCTCCGGCAAGGTCTTCATCGACGATGTGGACGTGACGGCGCTTTCGCCGGAGGGGCTCCGGCAGATACGCCGCCAGATCGGCATGATCTTCCAGCAGTTCAATCTGGTGAAGCGCGCCTCGGTACTCACCAACGTCCTTTCTGGCCGGCTCGGCTACGTGCCGCCGGTCTGGTCGCTCACCAACTACTTCCCGCGCGATCTCCGCCTGCAGGCCCTCGGGCATCTCACCACGGTTGGCATTCCCGAAAAAACGCACACCCGTGCCGATCAGCTCTCTGGAGGACAGCAGCAACGCGTGGGCATCGCACGCGCGCTGATGCAGGATCCCAAACTCATTCTGGCCGACGAACCCGTCGCCAGCCTCGACCCGGCGACGTCGCATTCGGTGCTGCGCTACGTTGAAGATCTTAACCGGCGTGACGGTATCACCGTCATGTGCAGCCTGCACTTTCTGAGCCTGGCCCGTCGGTACGGGACACGTGTCGTGGCCCTCAAAGGCGGGGAGATTGTTTTCGATGGGCTGCCCAAGGAGATTGACGAGGCGCGCTTCAAGGGCATCTACGGCGATGAAGCCATCGAGGTAGAGATCGCCTGATGGACCCGTCCGCGACAACGCCCCTTCCCCGCGCGCCGGATATTCCTAAACCCGGCGGGGGCGCGCTGCGGGTTCTGGCCTGGCTGGCGGCTCTGACGCTGATCTATGTCTACGGCTGGAAGGTCACGCAGATCAACCTGGTGGAACTTGCGACGAAGTGGTCACTCGCCAAGCCGCTGCTCTACGATCTGATCCGCCCGGATCTGATTCAACGCTATCCGCGACTGCAGCGCGCGGATGCGGGGATCGGGCTCGACGGCACGCCATCGCCTCCGCCAGAGATCCGTGGAGAAGGGCGGATCACCGTGACCCCCCAGACGGCGAGGCAAGGCGATAGAGTCACCGTGATCGCGGAGGGGTTCGCGCCCTCACGACCCATAGAGATTATCTGGCGCGACCAGGCCGGATCGACCGCCACGGTCGCCAAGGGCACCACCGATGCCTCCGGGCGCTTCGGGACCACCATCGCCGTTCCCAACGTGATCGGGACCGCGCACCACGTGGTCGCCCAGGTCACCCTGGAGGGAACAACGCTTGGACCCAGCAATACCCTGCGCCTCACGCTCTTCCGCATGGTTGAGACGATCTTTTTGGCGCTGATGGGAACGACCATGGCTGTGATCTTCGCGGTGCCGCTCTCGTTCCTGGGCGCGAAGAACTTGATGAGCCGCAGCGCCGTGAGCCTATGGATCTACTATGCGATCCGCACAATCTTCAACATCGCACGGTCGATCGAACCGTTGATCATGGCGACCGTGTTCGCCGTCTGGGTTGGGATTGGGCCGTTCGCCGGCGTGCTGGCCCTGGGCGTGCACTCGATCGCCTCGCTCGGCAAGCTTTACTCCGAGCAGATTGAGTCTATCGATCCCGGTCCGATCGAGGCGATCACGGCCACCGGAGCCTCCATGCTGCAGATCGTCCGGTACGCCGTCGTGCCGCAGATCGTGCCGCCGTTCATCGCGTTTACGATCTACAGGTGGGATATCAACGTGCGCCTGTCGACGGTCATCGGGTTCGTCGGCGGCGGCGGCCTGGGGTTCCTGCTGATTCAGTACATCAACCTGCTGCAGTGGCGGCAGGCGGCCACCGCGGTGTGGGCCATTACCGCCGTCGTCGCGGCGATGGACTATCTGAGCTCGGCGGTGCGCGAGCGGGTCGTCTGAGCGGACCCCCACCGACCCCTATGGATCCCACTCACCGCCCATCCATGATTGACTCGCAGCCCGCTGCGCCGCTGCCGCGGGGTTGGCGCTGGCGGGGTGTCGGCAGCCTGATGCTATTAGTGGCGACCTCGCTCGAGGAGGTCGGAGTCCCCCATGCGTTCACTACGCGCCTCGGGGGAATGAGCGCAGCGCCCTTTAACACCCTCAACCTAGGACGGGGGGTTGGCGACGATCCCGTCGCCGTGCAGACCAACCGCGCCAGGGCGGCCGCAGCGGTAGGACGGCGGCTCGATGACCACGTCGAGGCCTCCCAGGTGCACGGCGCCTCCACAGCGATTGTGGGTGCCGCCGACCGCGGCGGAAAGATCGACGGGGCGGACGGGCTGGCCAGCAGTGATCCAAAGACGCTTCTCGCTGTGCATTGCGCGGACTGCGTGCCCATTCTGCTCGCCGATCCCGTCCGACGCGCCGTCGCGGCGGTGCACACCGGATGGCGCGGCACGGCCGCGGGCGCCGCCGCCTCGGGGGTGCGCGCGATGCACGAGGCCTTCGGGAGCAGGCCGGCCGACCTGCGCGCAGCGATTGGGCCGGCGATCGGGCCGTGCTGCTACCTGGTTGATGCGCCGGTGCTGGAGCGTTTTGCGGCTTCGCCGTGGCGCGATGACGTTTTTGCCGCCGCCGCACCCGGACAGTGGCGGCTCGACCTGTGGGAGGCGAACCGCCGGCAGCTCGAAGACGCCGGCGTGCCGGCCGGTGCGGTTGTCACCGCCAGGTTGTGCACCTTGGACCATCCCGGGCTATTCTTCTCGCATCGCCGCGACGGCAGAAGTGGCCGGATGGCAGCGTTGATCGCACTCCCCTGACCGGCCGGAGGGAATGCCATCATCCCGGCGAATAGCCCGCAGGCGTGGCCGTCATAGCGGAGCGGCTCAGGGGAGTCCAGCAGCGCATCGCCGGCGCGGCCACCCGGGCGGGCCGCGATCCGGCCTCGGTCCTCCTGATCGGCGCGACCAAGGACGTTGATCCCGCGCGCATCCGTGAGGCGCGTGCCGCCGGCCTGAACGATTTCGGCGAGAACCGGATCCAGGAGGCCGTGCCCAAGATCGAAGAGCTCGGCGATGGGCCGCGCTGGCACTTCATCGGCCATCTGCAACGCAACAAAGCACGGCTCGCGGTGGGGCCGTTTGCGATGATCCACACGGTCGACAGCCTGAGGATCGCCCAGACCGTCGATCGAGCGGCGATGAAGGCGGACCGGCAGGTCGCGATCTTGATCGAGGTGAACGTGGCGGGTGAGCCATCGAAGTTCGGCGCACCGCCGCCGGCGGTGCCGGATCTGGTGATGGCTATGCGCGCGTGCTCGCACCTCGTGCCGGTAGGGCTGATGACGGTTGCGCCCGCAGTTTCCGATCCTGATGCGGCACGGCAGGTGTTTCGCAGCCTGCGGGCCTTGCGTGACCGACTGCGGTCCGGTAGTGTAGGCGAGGGTTTTAAAGAGTTGTCGATGGGCATGTCGTCGGATTTTGAAGTCGCCATCGAAGAAGGCGCGACGATGGTACGTATCGGGCGCGCGATCTTCGGCGAACGAACATGACGGCCACGGGAGAGGCCACGTTCCAGGGAGGGAGGGGAGAGCGGGAGGTGCATGGTGGGCGCGATGCAACGGTTGTGGACGTTTCTGGGTTTCACTGAGGAGGACGCCGCGGACGCGACACCCGAGGACGTCGAGCCTCGGCGGCGACGGGCGCCGGTGTTTACGCTGCATGCACACCGGCCCATGGAGATCGTCGTGCTGGAGCCGCGTACCTTCGATGACGCGCGCGGCGGGGCCGAGCATCTCAAGGCCCGGCGGCCCGTGATCATCAACCTGAAGGACACGGACCGGGACCTCGCCAAGCGGATCGTGGACTTCACGTGCGGTGTCACGTACGCTGTGGACGGCCAAATGCAGCGCGTCGGCGAGGAAATCTTCCTTTTCGCGCCCAGTACCGTTGCGGTCACGGCGGAGGCCCTGCGCGACGGTGCGCGGGACCTGTTCCCCTTGCCTTGAGGGCGCCTCCCTAGGAGCGGCCTCGGGACGCGACGCACCGTGTCACCTCACGCCTCGTGGTGGTATGAAGACCGTGTGGCTCGAGGACGGCACCGTTCACCTTGTAGACCAGACACGCTTGCCCCATGAATCTGTGATCGTCACCTGCCGAACCACTGAAGAGTTGGTTGACGCCATCCGTTCGATGCGCGTGCGCGGAGCGCCGGCGATCGGCGTGACGGCCGCCTACGGCCTCGCCCTGGCCGCGTCGCGGGCCGCGGGCCGTCCCAGCCGCGAAGCCATGGCCGACCTCGAAGTGGCCGCCGCGGCGCTCGCGCGGGCGCGGCCCACCGCCGTCAACCTGCGGTGGGCGCTGGCGCGCATGCTCACGGTCGCGCGAGCGGTGGACGATCCTCGGGAACGCGCCGCGCGCCTGGGCGCGGAAGCCGAGGCGATCGCCGCCGAAGACCTGGCCGCCAATAAGGCGATCGGCCGGTGGGGCGCCGAGCAAGTCCGCTCCGGCGAGCGTATTCTGACCTATTGCCACACGGGCGGGCTGGCCACCGCCGGCTTCGGCACGGCGTTTGGCATTCTGCGCGCCGCGCACGAGGCCGGCAAGAATATCCAGGTGCTTGCCTGCGAGACGCGGCCGATCCTTCAGGGCGCGCGGCTCACGTCATGGGAACTGCGCGAGCACGGCATCCCGGCCACGTTGATCACCGACAACGCGGCGGGGGCGCTGATGGCGCGGGGTGAGGTGGATCGAGTGATCGTCGGCGCGGACCGCATTGCGGCAAACGGCGATGTCGCAAACAAGATCGGAACCTACACGCTCGCCGTACTGGCGCGTGCGCACGGCTTGCCCTTCATCGTGGCCGCGCCAACGTCAACGATCGACCTGGCCACGCCCTCCGGTCAGGCGATTCCCATCGAGGAGCGCGCCGCGGAGGAAGTCACGCACGCGGGAGGCCAACGGGTTGCGCCCGACGGCGTGGCGGTACGCAATCCGGCCTTCGATGTGACCCCGCACGATCTCATCACGGCGATCGTGACCGAGGCCGGCGTCGCTGATCCGCCCTACACGAAGAGCCTGGCTGCCATCGTTGCAGCGGCGCGCAGGGGAATGGAGCGGCGATGAAGGCGCGGTCGCCCGTCACTCGGCACCTGGTGTTGGGGGGCCTGGCGCTCGCCTGGATCGCCGCGGTTGTGCAGAGCATCACATACCGAGATGCCCTGTGGTTCCGCTACTATGTGGTGAACCTCGTGTGGTTGCAGTACTTCTTTTTGACGCTCGCAATTTCGGGTGGCGTCATGCTCTTGCTGGGTGTCATCCGGGCGCGCCCCCGGCCCGTGCCGTCGGGGACGCAGCCCTTTGTGAGCATTATCGTTCCCGCCAAAGATGAGGTCCGGGTCATCGCAGGGGGGGTCCGCTCGGCCTGCGCGCAGGTCTACGATGGCGGCTTCGAGGTCATCGTCGTCGACGACGGGTCCACAGACGGGACTCGGGAGCTGCTCGAGCGTCTCCAGACCGAGCTCCCCCTGACCGTGGTGGGGACGCGGCCGGACAGCTTCGGCAAAGCTGGCGCGCTCGAGGCCGGCATCGCGTCGAGCCGCGGCGATCTCGTGGCCGTCTTCGACGCGGATGCCAGGTTTGGCCCCGACGTTGTTGCGAAGATGGCGGCGCACCTGGCAGACCCGCTGGTGGGCGCCGCCCAGGGTCGCAGGCTCATCTACAACGCCGACCGCAACCGGCTGACCCGCTTCCAGGCAGACGAATACGGCGTCATGCAGACCCTGTTCCAGCGCGCCCGGCAGGTTGCAGGTGGATTCGTGTGCCTCGCCGGCAACGGCCTGATCGTGAAACGAGCCGCCCTGGACGCGGTCGGTGGGTGGAATACGGAGGCGCTGACGGAGGACATCGACCTCGCCGTCCGGCTGCACGTCGGCGGGTGGGAGATCCGTTATTGCTACGAGGCCGAGATTTGGGAAGAAGGGGTGGTCGGACTTCGTGACTTCATCCGTCAGCGCGAGCGATGGTTCGAAGGCGCGTTGATGTGTCTGGGCGAGTATCTTCCCCAGATTCTCCGCGCGCGGATGCCGCTGCTTCGCAGGGTGGACGCGCTGTTCTTTCTCTCAGGGTCACTCTTCAGCACGCTCACCGTCCTGACCGGGTACCTCTATGCGGTGATCGGGGTTGTGTACGACGCGGTGGTGTACCTGCAGCTGCCTTCGGACGTGATGGTCGTGTCCTCGGGGTTCCTCACACTCGGACTGCTTGTCGCGGTGAGCTCCGAACTCGGTCCGCACCCCATGCGCTTGATCGGGCTGTTCGCCCGCTGGAGTGTGTTCTCATTCCACACGATGGTGATCGTGCCGCTGGCGTTGCGGCGGTACCTCTACGGGGCTCTCACGGGCGCGCGCGACTGGCGGAAGACCACCCATGAGGGCGCGGCCAGGCCCATTCAGGACAGTCGCGCGTAGATGTCCCGAAGCCGGCTGCCCACCTGCTCGAGCGAGTGAGCCGCGGCAAAGCGGCGGGCTTCGTCGCCGAGGCGGAGGCGCAGGTCGGGGTCGTCCACCAGGCGCTGCAGATGCCGGCTGAACTCCTCGGCGTCGGCGGCCATCAGACAATTCTCGTCATCGACGAACCGGCCGGCAAAGCACTCCGAATCCCGCAAGACTAGCGGCCGGGCGGCCGCCGCCGCTTCCAGCACCGCGATACCCTCATTCTCCACCGCGCTGGGGAAAAAGAAGATGTCTCCCGCGGCGTAGGCTTCCGTGACGTTCTCGACGTAGCCGGGGAACCGGACATTCTCCGGCGCTCCCATGATGATGCGCCGCGTCCGAGGCTTGACGGCGCGGTGAACGCGCCCAAACCAGACAAAGGTGATCGCGGGCAGCCGACGGGCGACCTCGCAAAACAGATCCACACCCTTGCGCAGCAGCACCAGGCCAACCGCGAAGACGACCACCCCCCGCAAGAGGTGCCGCCCCCGCCCCATCGAGCGCGCGCGGTTGAGGGACTGAAACCGCGTCAGGTCCACCCCGTTGCTCACCACCTCGACCGGGCGCGTCACTCCATCGCGCTGCAGAACGCGTTGGGCGTACGGCGTCGGCGCAATCAGGAGGTCGGCTTTGTTGTAGAAATACGTGAGCATCCGGCCGAGGTAGGGGGCCAGCGAGTCGCTCATGACAAATGAGTTCGCAAAGTCCTCGGCGGTCGTGTGGGCGTGAATGATTACGGGAAGCCGGCCGCTGTACTTTTCGGCGAGGTACAGCGAGCGGGGGCCGATGCGTTGGAGGTGGAGCACGTCAAACGAATCTGACGGCTCACTCGTGACGGTGATGCCGCACTTGCGCAACGCCCGGCGCTGATTCTCGTAGGCCTGGCGGATGCCACCGCTGAACACGCTGGGCTCGCTGAGTTCGAGGTACAGACAGACCTTCACGAGGCCTCCCGGCCGATCCCCGTCGGTCCGTCATGGGCTTCGCCGCGTCGCTAGCCGCCCCTGCCAGTGGCTATCAATCGGTGCGCAGTGTCAATGCGGCCCCAACCAGCCCGCGAGCACCGCCTTTCGAACGGCGCCCGGCCACCACGCGGCAAAGACCCACCCCAACACGTTGCATGGAGCCCGTCCAGGCGGAGGAGCTTCTCCCAGATACGGCAGTGTGCGTCGAGCCGGCACATCGTGTCGGAGCTTATGCTATCGGGCCGCCGGCGGCTCCACCTGCGCGAGCTTGTGTCGTAGGACCCTGTACCTGTCCGCGCCTGGGAGCCAGAAATCATCTGCGTCTAGAAAAGCCACCAGGTCGCTATTGCTACTCAGGATCGCCCGGTTCCGCGCGGCCGCAGCGCCGCCGTGCGGTTGATACACATAGCGGACCCTGCCCGCAAACTGCCTCACGATGGCAGGTGTCTGGTCGGTTGAGCCATCGTCAACGACAAGAATCTCGACCTCAGGGAACCCCTGAGCCAAAATCGACGCGATGGCGTCGCGCAGCCACAACGCCGCGTTGTAGGCTGGAATGACCACCGTGACGCGCGCCTGGTGCGCCATTTATACGCTTCGCTCCCGGACAGTGACGCTGGTTCTCCCCGCCTGTCCCCTCGTGATCACATTTTTGACGGGCACGCCAAGACCCTGCCGGCCTGTCAGGGTGCCCAACAGCGCTTGAGCCGTGTTGTACGCCATGCTACACTACCGCCACGTGAGGCGATGACGGGGACGGAGCGAGCGTCGCGTCAAAGCGAGCCGGGTCGGGTGGTGCAAGCCCGGTAACGCGAACGCCGCGCCCATCACCTCAGAGCCGCCGTCCGAAGGCCACCAGCCGTAGGCGCCGCCGGACGCTCCGCCGAGATATGGAGCGTGAGGTGCCGGAGACCGGGATCTGACGGCGGCCGGAACCAGGGTGGTACCGCGGGCACACCCCGTCCCTTTGGGCGGGGTGCTTCATTATTAATGAGCGCTGGCAGGGAGGATTCGCCGTTGAAGAGTGGCCGGCAAGCGTCGCACGCCTTTGCGCCAGTCCCCACCAAGGTGGACTTTGCCGCGCAGGAACGCGAGATCCTCGCGCAGTGGCAGGCGCGCGACATACTCGAGCGCTACTTGCGGCGCAACGAGGGCTCGCCCCGCCGCTTTTCGTTTCTCGATGGACCGATCACGGCCAACAACCCGATGGGTATTCACCACGCCTGGGGCCGCACCTATAAAGATCTGTTCTGTCGGTACAAGACCATGCGCGGGTTTCGGCAGCGCTACCAGAACGGCTTCGATGGTCAGGGGCTCTGGGTCGAAGTCGAGGTGGAAAAGGAGCTTGGTTTCAGTAACAAGCGCGACATCGAGGTTTTCGGCATCGCCCCATTCGTCGAGAAGTGCAAGGCGCGTGTCCGCTTCTTCTCCGAGCTGATCACCGAGCAGTCGCTGCGCCTCGGACAGTGGATGGACTGGGACAACTCCTACCACACTATGTCCGACGAGAACAACTACATGATCTGGCACTTTCTCAAGCGCTGCTGGGATCGGGGGATGATCTATAAGGGGCATGACTCGATGCCCTGGTGCCCGCGCTGCGGCACCGGCATCTCGGAGCATGAGATCGTCACCGAGGGCTACCGGGAGGTGACGCACCCGGGACTGACGGTGCGACTCCCGCTCATTGGCGGGCCAGGCTCGTTGTTGATCTGGACGACGACGCCGTGGACGCTGACCAGCAACGTCGCGGCCGCTGTGCACCCCGAACTGACCTACGTGCGGGTGCGCCAGGGGAGCGAAGAGCTCTATCTGTGCGAGAGCAGGCTGGTGATGTTGAAGGGCCCGTATCAGGTGGTGGAATCCCTGCCGGGCAGCGCGCTGGTCGGCCGCCGTTATCGAGGACCGTTCGACGATCTACTCGCCCAGGCGGGTGTCGAGCATCCCGTGATCCCGTGGAAGGACGTCAGCGCCGACGAGGGGACCGGAATCGTCCACATCGCCCCAGGAGCGGGCGCCGAGGACTTTGCGCTGGGGAAGGAGTTCGGCCTGCCCGTGCTGGCGCCGCTGGATGAATTCGGGGTGTTCGTCTGGGGGTTCGGCGAGTTCGAGGGGAAATCGGTCGGTCAGGTCGCCGGTCTCATCGAAGCACGCCTGGCCGAGCGCGGGCTGCTTTACCGGTCCGAAGCCTACACCCACCGCTACCCGGTCTGCTGGCGGTGCGGCACCGAGCTCGTCTTCCGTGTGGTGGACGAATGGTTTATCGCCATGGATCCGGTGCGCGAGCCAATGATGGCCGTTACGCGGCAGATCCGCTGGATCCCGGAATTCGGCATGGATCGCGAGCTCGACTGGCTGCGTAACATGCACGATTGGATGATCAGCAAGAAGCGCTACTACGGGCTCGCCCTTCCGATCTACGAATGTGAGGCGTGCGGGTCATTTGAGGTGATCGGGTCGAAGGACGAGCTCAAGGAAAGAGCGGTGGAGGGGTGGGAGGCGTTTGAGGGCCATTCCCCCCATCGCCCATGGGTGGACGCGGTCAAGATCCGCTGCATGAAGTGCGATGCGGTGGTCTCGCGTATTGCCGATACCGGTAACCCGTGGCTCGATGCGGGCATCGTCCCATTCTCCACGCTCGTCGATCCCAGCACGGGAAAAGTCTCCTACACCGATGACCGCCGGTACTGGCGCGAGTGGTTTCCGGCGCACTTTATCACCGAGGCTTTTCCCGGGCAATACCGTAACTGGTTCTACTCGCTGCTCGTCATGAGCACCGTGCTGGAGAGTCGTGCGCCCTTTGGGGTGTGCCTGGGCCACGCGATGGTCCGGGACGAGCACGGTCGGGAGATGCACAAATCCTGGGGCAACGCGATCGAGTTTGAGGAGGCCGCCGACCGTATCGGCTCGGACATCGTGCGCTGGCTGTTCGCCACGCAGAACCCCGCCCTCAACACGAACTTCGGGTACGGCCCGGCGGATGAGGTGCGTCGGCGGTTCATCATCCCATGGTGGAACGTCTACGCCTTCTTCGTCACCTATGCGGCGCTGGAGCCCATCGATCTACGAGCGCTGCTGGCCTCCCCGCCGCCGTTACGGCTGCTCGACCGCTGGATCCTCTCACGGTTGGCGGCCCTGGTCGGCACGATGCGGGAACGCCTGGACGACTACGATCCAGCGGGTGCCAGCCGGCCGGCGGAAGGGTTTGTCGAGGATCTTTCGACGTGGTATGTCCGGCGCAGCCGGCGCCGCTTTTGGAAGAGTGAGGACGATGCCGACAAGCGCGCCGCATACTTCACGCTCTACGTCGTGCTGCGGACGTTTACCCAGGCGCTTGCGCCCTTCGTGCCCTTTGTGGCGGAGGCCATCTATCAGAACCTCGCGCGGACCGTCGAGCCGCAGGCCCAGGAAAGCGTGCACCTGTGCGACTACCCTGAGCCCGACACCGGACGGCGCGATCCGGGCCTGGAGGCGGCGATGGAATCTGTGCGCACGCTCGCGAGTCTGGGCCGGGCGGCCCGGAGCGCGGCAAAGATCCGTGTGCGCCAGCCCCTTCCCGCCGTGCTGATCATGGCGCCCGAGCCGCGGCTGCGCGCGGAGCCTGAACTTGTCGACCTCGTCGCGGATGAACTCAACGTGAAGGCCGTCCGCTTCATTGACGATGCCTCGGCGTACGTACGCTATGAGGTGAAACCGCGATTCGACCGTCTGGGGCCAAAGTATGGAGGACGGGTCCAGGCCGTGGCCGTGGCGCTGCGCGGGCTCGATGTCGCGACGCTTCTCGCCGGCCAACCCCGCCGCGGTGAGGCACAGACGACCTTTCACGTTGACGTCGGTGGAGAGTCTGTCGAGATCTTGCCGGATGAATTCGAGGTACGCCTGCACACGGTCTCGGGGTATGCTGCTGAAGGGTCTGGAGGCAACCTGGCGATCCTCGAGACTGCCGTCGATAAGGCTCTCACCCGGGAAGGTCAGGCCCGCGAGTTGGTCCACCGCATCCAGCAGCTCCGCAAAGACCTGGGCCTCGATGTCAGCGACCGGATTATCCTCTACCTGGACTCGCTGGACGGGCCGGACACCCTGAGAGACCTTCTCCAGGCGCATCGGGACTACGTGCAGGCCGAAACCCTGGCCACCGAGATCCGCCCCGGCGCAGCGGATCAGTCTGATGCCCGAGAGGTCGGCCTGGACGGAGTGAGGGCGCGGGTCGCGGTGGTCAGGGCCCCCTAAATCCGCTCTTGTCAGGGTTGGGTCGCCGAAGTAAGATAGGCAGGATTCTGGCGCCAAACCTTGACGGAGGTTCCCCATGGCCAGCAAGGCCCCAACCCGTTCGCGCAGTGGGCGGCGGGTTACCAAGACCGCGCCACACCGCGATCGTAAGAATAAGAACACACGTTCGCCACGTGCCTTGCGAGTTCGGGCGGCCCGCGGCACAATACGGGCCAAGACGGCGCTCGTCGGCCGACCGTCCGCCCCGCACTCGAAAATTGCCCGAAAACCACTGGGTAAGCGGGAGCTCAATGAGTTCCACCGGATGCTACAGGCCGAACGCGAGCGCCTCACCGAGGAACTGGAGGCGATCGAGGAGCATCTGCCTGAAGTAGAGCAGGTCAGCGTCGAAGCCAGCGGCGGCTACGATGAAGACCTGGCGGATGTTGCCAGTGACACGTTTGAACGCGAGAAGGGGTTTGCGATCGAGAACAGCGTGCAGGAGCTCCTCGAGCAGGTCGAGGAAGCTCTGGAGCGCATCGGCCAAGGGACATACGGGATCTGCGAGGTCTGCGGGTTGCCGATTCATCCGGATCGCCTTCGAGCGCTCCCGTACGCGAGGCTGTGCATCAACTGCAAGGCGCGCGAAGAGCAGGCGACTCCTCGGTAGCGTCGTCACATCCCTGGACCGCCCTGCCACCACGGCGGACCTGGAGAAGTGTCGCGGCCGCTGCGGGCGTGGTGGCCGTAGCGGATCAGGCGGTCAAGATGCTCGTGTCAGCAGCGATTCCGCCTGGGGGCAGCGTCCCCGTGATTCCGCGGGTCTTCAGCCTGACACACGTGCAGAACACCGGTGTGGCTTTTGGGCTGCTGGCCGGGGCCTCGCCGGTGATCACCGCGCTCGCCGCCTTGACCCTGGTCTTGCTCCTCTTCTACAATAAGGGCCGCCAGATTCGGACCCGCGCCGCCGGGTTGGGGATCGCAGCGATGGCTGGGGGCGCCGCGGGAAATCTCATCGATCGCGTACGGCTCGGCCACGTCGTGGATTACCTCGACGTGCACATTTGGCCGGTGTTCAACCTCGCCGACGTCGCTATCGTGCTGGGCGCCGCTATCCTGATCGTCGCGCTCTCGCGCGAGGGCAGCCCGGCGCCTCGGAGGTAAAGCCGTGCGTCCCGTGTTGTATGATCTGTGGGGCATTCCGATCTCCTCGTTTGGTGTCTTCCTCCTCATCGCCTTCTTTGTATCCGTGGCGGTGGCACGGCGCAGCACCCAGGCGCGCCTAGGTCTGGACCCCAACTGGACACTCGACCTCGCGCTCTACGCCATCATCGCTGGAATCGTTGGAGGCCGCATCGGTTTCATCCTGGCCAATCTCGGTCAGTTTGTGCGTGAACCCGCAAGCATGGTCACGATCTGGCGCGACGGCGGCCTGGTCTTCTACGGCGCGCTGCTCGGCGCGTTGGTGCTCATCCGGTGGTATGCGCGGGGAGCCAAGGTATCGTTTGGGGCGCTGCTGGACGCGTTCGCGCCGGCGATGATCCTCGGCTACGCCATCGCCATGATCGGGGCTCTGCTCCACGGGTTACTGGTCGGGAAGCCGACGGGGGTGCCGTGGGCGGTCGAGCTATTCCTGGAGCGCCGCCATCCGGCCCAGATCTACCTGGCGCTGGCGGCGGTCGCCATCCTCTGGATTCTACGCGCCCAGCGCCACCAGCAACTCGCCCCCGGCACACTGTTTGCCCTGGCAGTGTTCCTCCAGAGCATTGCCCGCTTTGTCGTGGACTTCTTCGTGGATGCCCCGGCGATCGCGGGACCGCTGACCATGGGGCAGCTTGCCAGCGGTGCGGCCGCGCTGATCGCGGGGGCCTACCTCGTTGTCCTTCAGCGCCGCGCACCCCTTGCAGAGCCTGAGGCGCCCGTCGAAGTTCCTGCCTAGCGGGCGTCACACGTTCGTAGTCGAGGCGCCGGATGCTGGCCGGCGTCTCGATGCATATCTGGCGTCCCGCCTGCCCGACGTCTCCCGTGCCCGCCTGCAGGACTTGATCGTCTTGGGTCACGTGCACGTGAGCGGGCGGGCGCACGAGCGCCTGCCTCGACCGGCGGATCGTCTCCGCGCGGGCGAGCGAATTGAGATCGACATCCCGCCGCTTCCGCGTGCGGGAGCAACGCTCCGCGCGGAATCCACTCCGCTGTCCATCGTATACGAGGATCAGGACCTGATGGTCATTGATAAACCCGCGGGAATGGCGGTGCACCCGGGTGCGGGGCGCGCGACCGGGACGCTGGTGCAGGCCGTTCTGGCGCACTACCCCGATCTTCCCCGTCTGGGCGGCGAGAATCGTCCGGGGATCGTCCACCGGCTGGACAAAGACACGTCTGGCCTGCTCGTCGTGGCGAAATCCGAAGCGGCATTGCGCGGGCTGCAGGAGCACATCGCGTCGCGGCGCGTGCGCCGGGAGTATCTGGCACTCGTGCACGGCCGGTTACGGCGCCACTCGGGCACCGTTGACGCGCCGGTTGGAAGAGATCCCAGGCACCGGACCCGCATGGCCGTGGTCGCCTCCGGCCGGCCGGCCGTGACCCACTTTCGCATGCTGGAGGCATTCCAGGACGCCACGCTGCTGGAGGTTCGCCTCGAGACGGGCCGGACGCACCAAATTCGCGTTCACTGCGTTCATCTCGGTCATCCCATCGTGGGCGATCCCGTGTACAGTCGGAAGGCAAACCCATGGGGGCTCCACCGCCAGGCACTGCATGCCATCAGGTTGGCCTTTGTACATCCGGTTTCCGGCATCGCACTGGGCTTCACCGCTCCGGTTCCTCCCGACATCGAGTCGGCGCTCGAAGCGCTGCGCACATCGGGCCGCGCCGTAGGGCAAACCACGGCCGGAGGCCGGCGACGTCGATGAGCACCGGCCCTGGACCAATGCGCGAAAAGGCTCGCGTCATGGATGCGGAGGATGTACGCCGGGCCCTCGTGCGTATCGCGCATGAGATTCTGGAACGTCACAAGAATCCGGCGCGACTGACGCTCGTCGGTGTGCGGACCCGTGGGGCGCATCTGGCCGCGCGGTTGGCGGACACCATCGGCGCGATCGAGGGCACGCGCCCTCCAACGGGCACGCTGGACATCACCCGTTATCGCGACGACCGTGAGGCCTCCGCGGGCAGACCGGCGGCAGCGCTGCCTTTTTCCGTCACAGGTCAGGATGTCGTGCTGGTGGATGACGTGCTGTTCACGGGTCGCACCGTTCGAGCCGCGATGGATGCGCTGATCGACATCGGCCGTCCGGCTGCGATCCGTCTGGCGGTATTAGTCGATCGTGGCCACCGGGAACTGCCGATCCGCCCGGACTATGTGGGAAAGAACGTCCCGACAAGCGCCCGCGAGCACGTCGCCGTGCGTCTGGCCGAGACCGACGGCCGGGACGAGGTGGTAATCGAAGAACCCCTCGGTACGTGAGCCCGCGGCTCGCGGGCGAGCCGAGACTCGGGGCTTGACAGACTCGCCGCCTTCCGTACACTGTGACCAAGCATCATCTCAGTATGCGGAAAGTGGGCCGCGACGCCCATGCCTGCAACGGCGTGGGCGTTTCATTTTTCCGCTAGAAGGAGCGATGTACCATGACCAACCGACCCGACGATCCGATGCGGCTCTGGACTGGTTCCTGGGCACCCCCACAGGTGCGCCCGCCGGCTCGTGACAAAGAGAGGAAGAAGGACGAACCCGCGCCAGCCAAACTGGAGAATTCCGAGCAGCGGGACTGAGCGCTAGCGCCCGCGCCCCGGAAGGCCCGGGGCGACCATAAGGGTGCGTTCGTTGGTATAGGTAACCTGCCCCGGTCGGCCCCCGCGCACCCTGCGCACATGGCGGCGCCGCGTTACATCGACCGGCACCTTAGCGGCGTCCCGGCCCGCGCTGTAGTAGGCCGCGACGCGGGCCGCGGCATCGACCGCCGCGTCGGTTGCGACCCCGCGCTCAGTCGAAAGTATCACATGGGCGCCGGGCATCCCCCTGGCGTGCAACCAAAGATCGTCGGGCCGGGCGACCTCAAAGGTCAGGTGGTCGTTCTCGCGTGCGCTCCGGCCGACGCGGACACGCTGACCTCCCGTAAGATCCCAGGCACGACCCTCCGCGACCGCGCGCGGGCGAGCAGTGGTTGCCCGGAGCTGGCCGGGGCGCTTTACTCTGCGCCGGAGACCGACTGCGACGAGATCCTGCTCGACCTCCCAGAGATCGTCCTCACTGTCGGCCTGCGCGATCGCAGTCGCCATGCCTTCGAGGTACGCGCGCTCCGACTCCAGCGAAGCTTCCCGCTGGGGCAACCGGGCACGCGCCGCCGCCGCCTTCGCGTATCGCTTGAAGTATGCCTGCGCGTTCTGCACTGCCGTGCGCGCCGGATCCAGCGCAATCGTCGTCGGCCGGCCGTTGAATCCGGGCACGTCAACCGTTGTCGCTCCCGGCGTCACCGCATTGAGGTACGCTAGGAGTAACTCGCCCGCTTCTCTGTAGCGCTCAGCCTCACCGGGGGCGCCGGCATCGCCGCGAACCGCCTCGAGTGCCCGAGAGGCGCGCCGGAGAGCCTCAGCGACAGAGGCCCTCAGGCCTTGCCGGATCGCCTCTAGCCGCGCAGCCTCGGCCGCCCGCGCCGTGACCTCTTCCACCGCCGCGCCGATGGACGCGGGCTCCGCGTTGAGGGCTCCGTACACTCGCATCGGAAAGGCCGCGTATGCCATCGGCATCTGCTGCCTATCACGGTAGAGCACCGGCGCAAAACGCCCCAAGCGAACGGTATCGGCCAGGGCGTGGAGCGCATCGGCGACCGCGCCGGCCGACTCCGCCGTCACCGGCCGGAACGGGTCGATTCCGGCGCGCAGGCACACCTCGTGGGCCGTGGCAGCCCCGATGCCCGCGGTCGCGTCCAGGACAACGCGCCAGGCCGGACGGTGCTCCGCCCCGGCGGTCGCGGAAGCCAGCAGGCCCTCCGCCGTGATGCCGGCGGGATCCGGACGGGGCTGCGCAGGGGGGATGTAGGGCCGATGCGGTAAGAGCTCGCGCGTCCGCGATCGGTCAAGGCGCACACTTTTCTGCACGCCGATGATGAGATCTCCCGTGCGGAGCATGGCATTCGAATGCCGGCCCATGATCTCCGCGACGAGATCGCAGGGGCCCTCCAGGGTATCGAACGCGCATGTGACGATCCGCTCGAACGGCGGGGCGGTAATCGATCGAAGCATCGCGCCTTCGAGACGGCTGCGGGCCTGCTGGAGGAACGGGATGGTATCCGCCGCGGTAAGGCCTCTGGTAGGCCCTTTACGTGTCAGGTGCACGCGCCCAAATTGGGGGTGGAGGGAGATCAGCAGCGCCTGTGGCCGGCCCGCATCCCGGAAGACGAGCACGAAGCCGTCGGCGTCCACCTGATGGATGCGTGTGAGTCGTGCACCAACCAGCACCTGGCATTCCGCGAGAACGGCGGCGAGGATGATGCTGTCAAACGAAGGCGGGGGCAGGCCCGGGCGCGCGCGCATTGCGGTGCCACGATACGACAGCCGCGGTTCCACCGCAACCGCGCCAGCGGGGGGCGATCAGACCAGGCTGATCCCGGACCGTGTCACGCGGACCGGGCGGTCAAGGAGCAGATGCTCGCCGGCCGGTGTCCTGGCCAGCTTTCGAAGGGTCGCCCAGTCGCCGTTTCGCGGAACCGGCGCGAGTGCAAGCGTGTCGCGGTCGGGAATCGCGGCCGCGAGTTCCTGACCGTCCGCAAGCTGCTCGGGAATGAGGAGGAGCCGGGCCGCATCGTAGGTGTCGCCGGTCTTGAACATCACCAGCGACTGCTTCTCCAGTACGCCCTGCGCGACAGTGGACGGCGTGAGCCGCTGCAGGTTTGTGATCGCGCGGGTGTGCAGGGCCGTGGCGTCTAGACCAAGTTCTTCTGCGTTGGCGCGCGTGATGTATGCAACGCTGTTTTCTGCGTCAATGACGTAAACGACGGAAAGCCCGAGCTCCATCAGCGACGTCCGGGGCAGGTCGCCGTCATCGGACACACTGGTAAGAAAGCGCTGCGTGACCAATCTCGGCATGATGAAGTCGCCGTGGGTGTTCAGGCTCAGCGAGCGGGCGTGCGTTTCGATGGCTTCCACGAGGGCCTTGACATGGCGGTCATAGACGCCCCGGCGCGCCTCCAGGGTATCCGGCCTCAGGCCGGCGACGGCGCTGTAGAGGTTGGCCAGGTTCGCCTGCGCTCCCTGTTCCGGGCCCACCCGCAGCACCAAACACGCCTCTCGCTCTTCTATGACTTCGATGTGTGGCTGGCGCTCACGTAGGAGCGCGATGAATTGGGAGCGGATGCCCCGGCGGAAGGCCTTGAGCGCGAGAACAATCAGGGTCCCTGCCGAGCCGGCAACGGCGCACGCCAACAACCACCACGGGAGAGCAGGCATCGAATAGACCATGCCCGAGGCGCCGCCGGCCGAGTCCACGGTCAGCGGCACGGCCGCCTTTCGGGAAAAGGGGGCAGGAACGGTCTTTTGATGATCGAACTGAACGCGCGTGATTCGCAGTATGACTGGTTTTGGGACCGCGACGGCGCAAACGCCCGGCGGTCGGTTGTCCGTGGAAGTCCGGTCGGTCAATCATCGCTTCAGCGAAGTGCAGCTCCGCCTGCCAAAAGAGCTGATGACCCTGGAGGACCGGGCCCGGGCCCTGGTTCAGGGAAGAGTGCATCGCGGGCGCCTTGAGCTCATCGTCACGAGAGAAGACGGCGCCCGGCGGACGCGCTCGGTGCGCGCGGACATCGATCTCGCGGCGGCATACGCAGGCGCGCTTCGAGAAATCGCGGGGTCCGTGGGGGCCGCCGGTGAGGTGACCCTCCAGCAGCTCGCGGTGCTGCCCGACGTCTTGCGCATCGAGGATGACCGTGCCGACGTTGATCTACTCTGGCCGGCGCTCGCCTCGGCGGTGGGCGAGGCGATCGAGGCGCTGGTGGCGATGCGCGCGGCGGAAGGACACCGGCTCGCGGAGGATCTGATCACCCGCCTCGGCACCCTCGTCTCGCTGCTCGATGGGATTGCCGGGCGCAGCAAGGATGTCGTGCAGTCCTACAGCGAACGGCTGCGCCATCGCCTGGCCGAGTTGCTGGGCGAGATGCCCGTCGACGAAGCGCGAATCGCGACGGAGATCGCGCTGCTGGCGGACCGCAGCGACATCAGCGAGGAGCTCGTCCGTCTGCGCAGCCACTTGGCTCAGTTTCACCAGACGATCGGCGAAGACGGCCCGGTCGGGCGCAAACTGGAGTTCCTCCTTCAGGAGATGGGACGCGAGGCAAATACCATTGGAGCGAAAGCCAACGACCTGGACATTACGCGCGCCATTATTGCGATGAAAGCCGAGCTGGAAAGCCTGCGCGAGCAGGTACAAAACGTTGAATAAGGCGCAGGGACCCGTCATGGAGCCTCGCCTAATCAATATCGGTTTCGGAAACATCCTGGCCGCCAACCGGATCGTTGCGATCATCAGCCCTGATTCCGCGCCGGTCAAGCGGATCATCCAGGATGCGCGCGAACGCGGTACGCTGATCGACGCGACGTATGGCCGCCGGACGCGTGCCGTGGTGTTCACCGACAGCGGACATGTCGTTCTATCGGCGGTCCAGCCCGAGACCGTCGCCAATCGCTTCGCGGCCCGGGAGGGCGAAGAAGAAGCGGTCGATACGGAGAAGACACGCTAGCGTGAGCCAGCCGGTGGCCGTGACGGTGGCGCTGGGCGGACCCATCGGCGTCGGCAAGACCACCGTGGCGCGCGCGCTGGCGACGCGTCTGGGCGTCTCGGTCATCTCAGTGGGAGGCGTGTTCCGCGAGCTCGCGCGGCGGCGCGGCATCTCCGTCGTTGAGCTCAATCGCCTGGCCGAAACGGACCCGACCATCGACCGCGATATCGATAGGCTGCAGGCGGAGATGGCTCGAGTTGCGCCCTGCGTGGTCGAGTCGCGACTCTCCGGGTGGATGGTGAACGCCGACCTAAAGGTCTGGCTCGACGCACCGCTGGAGATCCGCGCCGCACGGGTGGCGGGCCGCGAAGGCCAGGGATCGGTAGCGGCGCGGGATGAACTCCTGGCGCGGGAGCAGAGTGAGTGGTCTCGGTACAAGTCACTGTATGGCATCGACATGACCGACCGCATGCCGTTCCACCTGACGATTGATACCAGCCGGTGGGACTACGAGATCATCGTTGAGGTCCTCGAGCGCCTCGCCCGGAGCATCAGGGCCGGGTCGCACACCCGCTGACACGCAGAGTCTCGGCTGGCCCGTGAGCCCGGAGTCTTCGCCGAGGGCTCCCGCCCCGCCGGGTGCGTCCCACCCTCCTGGCCCCGCTGTGGTGATTGCCGGACTCGCGGCGGTGCCGACGCTCGTGGCGCTCGATCTCCCGCTGCGTGCCGGGGATGCTGCCTTTACCTTCGCGGCCGCGCGACCTATTTCGCAGGGTGTCGGTGTCATCGTCCCGTTCGGCCGCCGTTTAATGCCGGGCATTGTGGTCGGTCCCGGCACTCCTCGTGCTGACTTGAGACCGATTATCGCCACGGTAGCCGACGAACCAATGATTCCCTCCCGTATTGTCGACCTGGCACGCTGGGTAGCATCAGAATATCTCTCGTCAATCGGCGAGGCTCTGGCGGTCGCGACGCCATGGGACGCGTTGTGGTCCGGCCTCCGCATCGCCGCGCGGGAACCGCCTGGCGCACACCTCGCGCCACCAATCCGTGAAGCCCTCGAGGCGCTGCGTCGCCGCCCGGCCGCGCTGGCGCGGGCCAGCCGCGTGTTTGCGCAACTCGATCCCGAGGCGCTCATGTCCATTGCGGCTGAGGAGGTGCTCGTGGCGGCATCCGGCCGTCGCCGCGAATCATCGCCTGACCTGACGCCGACCGAGACGCGATCGCTGCCGGAATTCGCCGGAACCCTGTACGAGGCTCCGCGAAAGCGCGTTGAGCGCGAGATCTCGCTGGCTCTGGCCGGCGGCCCGCGCACGATCGTTGTCGCCGGGCCGCACCGCACTGCCGCCTATCTTGCGGCCATCCGGCGCGCTGCCGAAGCCGGTCTCTCCAGCCTGGCCGCTTTCGCTTCGGTGGACGGCGCAACGGCGTTCGCCGCGGCGGCGTTGCGCGCGGGTCTGAATCCGGGACTGCTGCACGCGGATCTTTCCCCGCGTATGCGGCTCGCGTCCTGGCACACCATGGCTGCTACGGCGGGGGGACTCGTCGTCGGCACCCGCGGAGTGGTCTTTGCGCCCATTCGAGACCCGGCGCTAGTCATCGTGGACGACGAAGATCACAGCGGTCACAAGGAGGAGCGCTCCCCGCGGTATGTGACACGCGCTGTTGGTGCCGAACGGACGGGCGAGCGTGGCATCCTGATGGTTGGGGCCACGACGCCGACCGTGTCAACCTACGCGGATGTCGCCAACAGGCGAGCGCGTTTGATCGCGCTGGCTGGGCCGCGTCCGCGTCTTACCATCATCGACCTGCGCCGTCGCTCCGACCCCAGCGCCGCGGTGAGTCGGCCCGTCCTGGATGCGGTCCGTCGTGTGGTGCGCCGGCGTGGCCGGGCCGTGCTCATTACCGATCGCAAGGGCTATGCGGGCGCGTTGCAGTGCCGCGAGTGCGGCTCGGTCGAACGGTGCCCCGACTGCGGAGTGGCCATGAGGTACGGGCGAGGTGGCCGGCTCCGTTGCCGGTTGTGCGGCCGGACTCGTCCGGCGCCCGGCGTTTGCTCTCGATGCGGCGGGAGGGATATGGCACTGCTCGGGGCCGGGACGGATCGAATCGCCGCGGCGACACGTCGCCTCACGCCTATGGTGTGGAGGGTAGACCGCGATGCGCTCGGGCCCGGCGAGAACATCGCAGCGCGACTCGAGCCGTTTCGAAAGCGCGGTGGCGTGCTTGCGGCCACACCGGTGATCCTGCCCTGGATCGAGACGCTCCAAGCCGATCTCGTCGCGGTGGTCGGGGCGGACCGGTTGTTGCAGCGCTCGGAGTTTCGGGCTTCCGAGCGGGCACTCGCATTCTTACGTGAGATTGGGATTGCGTCTGGCTCGCCGGTGATGATAGAGACGGCGGATCCCGAGCACCCCGCGCTTCGCGCCGCGGTGGCGCCGAGCCTGCGGCCGTTCTATGCCGACGAACTTGCCCTGCGAGAGCGCCTGCGGTATCCGCCCACGGTGTCGTTGATCGCGCTCACCGTTTCTGCGCGATCCCCGTCACTCGCCGCCGCCAGCGCCGCGTCGATCGTCGAAGGTCTCAAGGAGGGGCCAGCCATGGGAATGGAGGTCCTGGGCCCGACGCCTCAGGCCGGCCCGCCCCCTCGCGCCACGATTATTGTTAAGGTGGCGGATCGCGTAGCGGCGCGCGCGCGCATCTTTCCGCTGCTGATTGGCGCCGGAGTACCCCGCGGCGCGCGCCTTACCGTCGACGTCGAACCGCACGACCTCTCGGGTGGCGGCTGAGCAGGGGGCATTCTCGTGCGGATCGAAACGTGAGGCGCTATGGCGACGACCAAGCGACTGGACATCATCACCGTGGAGAGTCCGAAGGCGGCCGTCCTGCGGCGACGCGCGCGTCCCGCGGGAAAAGTGACCCGCGAGATCCAGGCCCTTATCGAGTCGATGCTGGTCACGCTTCGCGCCGCGCGCGGCCTGGGGTTGGCCGCGCCCCAGGTCGGTGAGAGTGTGCGGGTGATGGTGGCTCAGGTGGAAGACCGCCTCGTTATTCTCGTGGACCCGGAAATTCTTCTTGCCGAAGGTGAAGAGATCGCCACCGAAGCCTGCCTGTCGATTCCGGGCTTGGTGGGCGACGTGCCGCGCGCCACATCGCTCACCCTGCGGGGAAAAAACCGCCGGGGCCGCCGGATCACGATCGTTGCCGATGGCCTGCTCGCCCGTGTGTTGCAGCATGAACTGGATCACCTGGACGGCATCTTGTTTCTCGATCGCGTGCGCGATCACACGACGATCCGCGACATTACGATATCCGCCGAGGCCGGCCCGGCTGCGGAATGACCGTCTCCGGCCCCGACGCGACGCCGGCTGCCGGCGTGCGCGTGCTCTTCCTCGGCACGCCCGTGTTCGCGCTTCCGTCGTTGCAGGCAGTGGCGCAGGCGGCAAAGGTCGTGGCCGTCGTCACGCAGCCTGACCGTCCGGCCGGCCGCGGACGGCGCGTTCTGTCCCCGCCGGTCGCTGTCGAGGCGCGCGAGCTAGGCCTGCCTCTGCTGCAGCCCGATCGAATTCGGACGCCGGCGACGATGGAAGAGCTCGCGGCCCTGCGCCCGGATCTTCTGGTCACGGTTGCGTACGGACGCATCATCCCGCGCGCGCTGCTGGACCTTCCGCCGCTCGGGGCCATCAACCTGCACCCCTCGCTGCTGCCCGCCTACCGCGGCGCGTCGCCGATCCAGCGGGCGATCGCTGATGGAAATACGACGACAGGCATCACGATTGCCCACATGACCGACGACCTCGACGCGGGGGACATCATTCTCCAACGCGAGGTGCCCATACATCCGGATGAGACGGCCGGAGATCTCGAGGCCAGGCTTGCCCGGGAGGGCGCGGCCCTGCTGGTGGAGGCCGTGCGGCTGATCGTCCGTGGTGAGGCGCCGCGCCATTCCCAGGATCACACCCGGGCGACCTACGTCGGCCGGCTGAAGAAGGAGGACGGCGCACTGGAGTGGTCGCGGCCGGCGCGAGAGCTCGTGAACCTCATCAGGGCAATGAACCCATGGCCGTCGGCCTACACGACCTGGCGGGGCAGAACACTGAAGGTCTGGCGGGCCCGGCCCGGCCAGGGGTCCGGGCTTCCCGGCGAAATGTTGGCGGCCGATCAGGAGGGCATGACCGTAGCGGCCGGGGAGGGGGCTGTGGTCCTCCAGGAGGTCCAACTCGAGGGGGGGCGGCGGATGTCGGCCGAGGCGTTTTTCATTGGCCACCCCGTTCGGCCTGGAGAGCGCCTGGGCGGCACGTCCGGCCAGGCGGCGCGCCATGCGCCCGGATGATACAATAGTGCTCGGGAGGGACGCCCATGTTCTTTGACAGCACGATGATCATTCTGCTGCCGGCGATCGCGCTCGCGATCTTTGCCCAGTACAAGGTTCGCAGCACGTTTCGGAAGTATAGCGAGGTCCGCACCGCCGCAGGCCGCACGGGCGCGGAAGTGGCCTCCGAATTGCTACGGCGCCGCGGTGTCCACGAAGTGAAGATCGAACCGGTCGACGGCATGCTTGCCGACCACTACGATCCGCGAACGAAAACGCTGCGGTTGTCGCCCGAGGTCTACGGCAGCACCTCTGTCGCCGCGGTCGGCGTGTCGGCGCACGAGTGCGGCCACGCCCTGCAGCACCACGAGCACTATGCCCCGCTGGCGCTGCGATCCGCGATCGTGCCCGTCGCGACCTTTGGGACCAATGCCGCCTGGATTCTGTTCCTGATCGGCATTTTCACGCGCACAACGGTCTTGATGGATCTTGGGATCCTGCTGTTCATGGGCTACATCGCGTTCTCGCTCATCACGCTCCCGGTGGAGTTCGATGCCAGCCGTCGCGCCGTCACGGTGTTGCAGGGTGAGGGACTCGTGATGCCGGGCGAGGCTGCCGGTGTGCGCGCGGTACTGAACGCGGCGGCGCTGACGTACATCGCCGCGGCCGCGATGGCGATCTTACAGCTGGTGCGGTTGCTGATCCTGCGCAACTCGTCTGACGACTAGCCGAAGCAGCGCGGTATCGCCAGCCCGCGAGGCCGCCTTCGCCGTTCTCCATCGGGCGGAGGCGGCCGACGCATTTGTGTCCGTCCTTCTGTATCACACGCTCGCGCGCTCGACGCTGTCTGCGGTAGACCGCGCGCTGGCGACCACCATCACCCTAGGGGTATTGCGGCATCGCGGCCGCATTGACCACGCCATTGCGCGTCTGTTGAGCCGTCCGCTGGCCAATCTTCCGCCGGCCATCCGCACCGTCCTGAGAATCGGCGCGTACCAATTGATGATGCTGGACCGTATCCCGCCACCCGTCGCGGTGTCCGAGGCAACCGCGCTGGCTCGCCGCCACGGCCATGCTGGCACCGCGGGCCTGGTGAACGCGGTCCTGCGCCGCCTGGCGGCCGAAGGCCCCTCGGCTCTGCCCGATCCCGAGCGCGAACCGATCGCGCACGCGGAAGTCGCTTATTCACATCCCCGCTGGCTGCTGACGCGGTGGGCGGGGCGCTGGGGCATCGGGGAGGCCACGGCCCTCGCCGCCGCGAACATCCGGCCCGCCCCGTCTGTTGTGCGCGCCAACACGATTTTGATCACGCCGACCGAGCTTGAAGCGGCGTTCCGCGCCGGAGGTGTCGCCGCCGAACCCGGCACCGTGCATGAGGCGGTGCGCGTGCGCGGCTCCCTTGCCGACCGCTTCCCGCTGATCGAGCGCGGCTGGTGCGCGGTGCAGGATGAGGGGGCCATGCTCGTCGCCCACGCGGTCGCCCCACAGCCGGGTCAGTTTGTCATTGATGCCTGCGCGGCGCCGGGAGGAAAGAGCACGCATCTTGCGGCGCTCATAGGCAATGCCGGCCGTGTACTGGCGTGCGACATTCACCCGGCCAAGGTGAGAGCGCTCGCCGAGCGTGCCAGGGTCATGGGCACCACCTGCGTGGAGGCCCGGCATCTGGACGCCAGGGATCTCGGCAGCCATTTCCCGGAGGCCGCCGATGCGGTTCTGGTCGACGCTCCCTGCTCGGGCCTCGGAACGGTGCGTAGGCGGCCGGAGATCAAGTGGCGGGTGGCCGAGGACGCGCTTCCCAGGCACGCCGCGCACCAGCGCGACATCCTCGCCGGCGCGGCCGGGGCTGTCCGTGTGGGAGGCGTACTGGTCTACAGCGTGTGCAGCCTCGAGCCCGAGGAAGGAGCGCAGGTCGTGCGCGCCTTTCTAGACACCCATCCGGCATTCGCGCCCGAGCGGTTGCCGGAAGGCTTTCCGCGAGAGGTCAATGGGAGCGCCGTAGAGGATGCTGGGAGCGGCGAGGTGCTGCTCAGTCCCCACCGTCATGACACGGATGGATTTTACGTCGCACGGCTCCGCCGGCGCTTGCCCGCAGAGACACGCGGGGGCGGATCGGGACGGTATAATCAGGACGGCCTTGCTCATGGCATCGCCATGGCAAGCCCAGATACTTGATGCGCGCGCCGGCGACGACGACCGAACTAGTCGGACTCACGCTCGAGGAGCTCGAGGCGCTCGCCGTGGGGCTGGGCGAACCACGCTACCGCGGGCGTCAACTGGCCCGGTGGGTCTACCGCCATCGCGCCCCTTCGATTTCCGCTATGACCGACCTGCCCCAGGCGCTCCGGGCGCGTCTCCCGCAGGCCGCGACGCTGTCCCGCCTGCGGGTGCTCACGCGCTCAGAAGCCTCTGATGGGGCCGCGACCAAATTTCTGCTCGCCCTGGCCGACGGGCCGACAATTGAAACCGTCCTCATGCGCTACGATGACGGCCGGCGGACCGTTTGCGTCTCGACGCAGGTAGGTTGCGGAATGGGCTGCACGTTCTGCGCGACCGGCCTTGCCGGCCTGACACGCAATCTCAGCGCGGGAGAGATTGTCGAGCAGGTGCTCCTCGTGGGGCACGAGAGTGCGGAGCGCGTCACACATGTGGTGTTCATGGGCATGGGTGAGCCCCTGGCCAACTATGCCGCGACACTGCAGGCCGTGCACCTCCTGAACGCGCCCTACGGTCCATGGATTGGCATGCGGAACATGACGATCTCGACGGTGGGCCTCGTCCCTCAGATACGACGGCTGGCTGGCGAGCGGCTGCAACTCACCCTGGCCATTTCGCTGCATGCGGCGACCGACGAGCTTCGCACGCAGCTGGTGCCGATCAACGCCCGGTGGCCGATCGAAGAACTGATGCAAGCCGCGCGCGACTACATGGCGCACACCGGCCGGCGTGTGACGTTCGAATACGTGCTCATGGCGGGTGTCAACGATCGCGACGACCAGGCCAGCGTGCTTGGACATTTGCTCGCCGGTGGCGGAACCCACCTGAACATCATTCCCTGGAACCCGGTGTACGGATTGGCGTACCGCAGGCCATCGGTGGATGCGGTCCGCCGTTTCGCCGGACTCGTGCGCGCGGCCGGCGTCCCGGTTACGGTGCGAATCGAACGTGGAGTAGACATCGACGCCGCCTGCGGCCAGCTGCGCCGCACGCACGCGGCCGGGGTGCCGGCGTGAGCCGCGCGGCAGGCACCGTTATCGCCGATCGCTACGAAATTCTCGGCCGCATCGCCGAAGGCGGGATGTCCACCGTCTACCGGGCCCGCCGGAGAAGCGACGGCACCATTGTGGCCCTGAAGATTCTGCGCGACCAGTATGTCGCCGACCGCGAGTTCCTCGAGCGCTTTGCCCGGGAGGCGCGCGCGGCCGAGACGCTGACGCATCCCAACGTCGTGCGCGTGTTTGAGACAGGAAAGGACGGCGACACGTATTTCATCGCGATGGAGTACGTGGACGGCATCGACCTAAAGGTGCACCTGCGCCGCATTGGCCGGCTCGAGGCCGCCGATGCCGAACGCATTGCGCGCAGCGTGTGCGAGGCGCTCGACTATGCGCACCATCAGGGGATCGTCCACCGCGACGTCAAACCGCAGAACATCCTGCTCGCCTCCGACGGAACGGTGAAGGTGGCCGACTTCGGGATTGCGCGGGCTATCGCCGCGGTCACCATCACGCAGGCCGGCACGGTCCTGGGGTCGGTCCAGTATATGTCGCCGGAACAGGCTCGCGGCGCGGGCGTGGGCCGCGCGTCGGATCTGTATGCCCTGGGCGTCCTGCTATTCGAGATGCTGACGGGCCAGCTGCCGTTTGACGGTGACACGCCTATCGCCATCACGCTGAAGCACCTCCACGATCCACCGCCGAGGCCACGATCGATCGAACCTTCGGTACCGCTGCGCCTGGAAGGCATCATCATGCGATGCATGGCCAAACGCAGCGAGGATCGCTACGGGTCTGCGCAAGAGCTCGCTTCCGACCTATCAGGTGAGACCGACCACTGGGCGCGTCTGTTGGAGGAAGAAGAGACGACGCGGATGTTCGAGGTGACGGAAGACGGCGCGGAGCCGCGCAGCCGGCTTCGCGTGTTCTCCACGCGCGTTGCCATGATCCTGCTGGGAGCCGTCCTGCTGGGCCTCTGGACCGGCTGGCAGGCGGTCAGCGCCTACCTGAACGTTCCCGAGGTGGAGATCCCCAACATGGTGGGCCGGACGCTGCCCCAGGCCACACAGATCGCCCGGCAGGCCGGCCTGACAATCGAAATCGCCGAGCGCTCGTATTCACCCAAGGTCGCGGCCGACGTCATCATCTCGCAGGATCAACCTCCGGGGAAACGGGTGAAGCAAGGCCGCGGCATCGGAGTGGCGGTCAGCCTCGGCGCACAGCTCGTCACCGTGCCCGATCTGGTGCAGCAGACGCTCCAGGCCGCACAGCTCGCGCTGGATTCTGTCCGCCTCAAGAGCGGCCGGCTCCAGGAAGCGTATGACGATGTCGTCAAGCCGGGCTCCGTGGTGCGGCAAAATCCACCTGCGGGCACCCGCGTCCCTGTTGACAGCGCGGTGACCCTGGTGATCAGCCGTGGACCGACACAGATTGACATGCCCGCGCTCGTTGGCCGCACGCTCGCCGATGCGCGGCGGGCGCTGGATGAGCGCGGCCTGGTCATCACGTATCTGCGCACGATTGCCTCCACGGAGGTGGAGCCGGGCGTCGTGATCGAGCAGACGCCATCCCCAGGCAGCAAGGTGCGCGCCGGTCAGGTGACGATCACGATCACCGTGAGCGCGCGGCCTGGGGAGGAGAGCGCGCCGCCCCGCGCGCCCGTAATCACCGCGGAGCCGCAGGTCGTCGAGACGCCCAAACCGGCCCCTACGCCCCGCCCCGTTCCGCGCGTCACGCCCGCGCCGCAGACAAGCCCTGGCCAACGGGCCACGCCGGCGCCCGCGGGGGTGCTTCGGCGCACCCGCATTCAGATCGTGATTCCCGAGGGGCCGGCGTCCCAAGAGGTGAGGATCGTCGTGATCGACGAATCGGGCGTCCGGACGATCTACAGGGAGGCTCGCCCTCCAGGCGAGCGTATCGATCAGGTTGTGCAAACCCGAGGGTTCACGGTGATCCAGGTGTACATTGACAGCCGACTTGTGCAGGAAGTGCGACCATGACGGGGCCGAAGCGCGCGGACAATACGGCACGCGCCGGTGATGCGGCGGGCGCGCGAATCACGCAGGAGCCGCCCGGCAATCGTGTGCGCATCGCCGCCAGCATCCTGAGCGCCGATTTCGCCGAGCTCGGTGCCTCGGTGCGCGCCGCCGAGCGGGGTGGGGCGGATATGATCCACGTGGACGTGATGGACGGGCGCTTCGTGCCTCCTATCACGATGGGCCCGGTCGTTGTGCAGGCGTTGCGGCGCGTCACGAGCCTGCCGCTGGACGTTCACCTGATGATCGTCGAGCCCGAGCGGCACATCGAATCATTCGCCCAGGCGGGCGCGACGAGCATCGCGATCCACCTCGAAGCCACATCGCACGCGCACCGTACGCTCGGGCACATCCGCGGGTATGGCGCGCAGGCCGGAGCCGCCCTCAACCCTGCTACACCGCCTGAGGCCTGTGCCTGGCTGGCCGACGCGCTCGATTTCGTCCTGGTCATGAGCGTCAATCCCGGCTATGCGGGCCAGGCATTCATTCCCGAGGTGCTGCCGAAGATCGAGCGGCTCCGGACGCTGCTTGCCCGCCGGCCGATTTGGATTGCGATCGACGGCGGCATCTCGCCACAGACGGCTGGTCGAGCCGTCGCCGCCGGTGCCGACGTGCTGGTGGCCGCCTCGACCATCTTCGAGTCCCCAGACGGCATCGAGTCCGGCATTGCACGGCTGCGGGCCGCTGCCGGCCGGTGAGTGGCGGGACCGAGCGCGTACGGCTCTACGTCCATCCCTCATCTGAGCGTCACCTGACCGGACCTGGCCATCCAGAACGGCCCCAACGGCTCCGCGCAATCCGTCAGGCGGTGGAGCGCGGCGAACTCGACGACGTCGTCGCCTGGGTCGAGGCACCTCAGGTTGACCGTGACCTCCTCGCCTCTGTGCATGCGTCGGCCTATATCGCAGAGATTGGGCGTATTGCCAAGAGCGGCGGCGCATGGCTCGATGCCGATACCGCGGTCAGCGCTGAGTCCGATGTCGCCGCGCTGCACGCGGCCGGCGCCGCTCAGCGCGCGGCCGAGACGCTGTGGGCAAAGGAGACCCGCGCGGCGTTCGTGATTGTCCGGCCCCCGGGCCACCACGCATTGCCTGATCGCGGCATGGGGTTCTGTCTGTTCAACAACGCCGCGGTGGCGGCCGCCGCGGCACGGCGTGCGGGTTGCCAGCGCGTCATGATCGTTGACTGGGATGTCCATCACGGCAACGGCACGCAGGCGATCTTCTGGCGCAATTCCTCCGTGCTGTATGTGTCGCTCCACCAGGAGTACTGGTATCCCGGCACCGGCGCCATCGATGAGGTGGGGGAGGGGGCCGGGGAGGGCTTCACCGTCAACATCCCGCTGCCGGCGGAGACAGGCGACGGCGGATATGCGGATGTCTTCGAAGAAGTCGTACTGCCTCTTAGCTCGGCGTTCGGTCCTGAGCTCGTGATCATCTCGGCAGGGTATGATGCACACGACGCCGATCCGCTTGGGGGAATGGTGGTCACGACATCGGGATTCGGCCATTTTGCACAATTACTCGACGGGGCCGCGCGTTCTACCGGCGCCCCACTCCTTGCCGTGCTCGAAGGCGGCTATGATCTTGCGGCGCTCGGAGACTCGGTGGCTGCCACGCTTCGGATCATGGCCGGCCTGCCGCTTCTCCCGCAACTGGCGGCCGCCAACGGTCATCCGCCCGGTCAACCGGCCGGTCCTCGCGAAATCCCTCCCGCCGTCATCCGCGCGCGACTGCGAGAGGTCCGCCGCATAGTGCTCGCGCACTGGCGTATCTAGTTTTGGGCTCCGACAAGAAGTGACTTCCCTGCGCACGCGATCTCTCTTAGAAAACCCTCCACTCACCGCGGTACGTACCCCTCGGGAGGAAACCCCAGGGTGGCGGCGAAGGCTCCGAGGCTGTGAGCGAGGACGGAAATAAGCCCGAGGATCAGGCGTCGAAAAGTGACGCCGTGGACCTGTCCGAGGCCGTGCCGAACCTGCAGGAACGGCAGATCGTGCAGGGCACGGTTGTGCGGGTCGACACCGAAGGAATTCTGGTCGACGTCGGCGCGAAATCGGAAGGCCTGATTCCACCGAAGGAAATGGTCCGTCGGGGTGACGCGCCCGAGGCTGTTTCAGTCGGCGACCGCATCGATGTCATGGTGATGCGCGTGGACGGCGAAGAAGGGAACATCATTTTAAGTAAGAAGCGGGCCGACTTCGTGCGCGCCTGGGAGCGCGTGCTGGAGGCGCAGGAAGCCGGCCGCGTCCTTCACGCCATGGTCGTCGACAAGGTCAAGGGCGGGCTCGTCGTGGACCTCGGACTCCGCGGCTTCGTGCCGGGCTCGCATGTGGATCTTTCTCAGGCCAAGGGCCGGCGCTTCGAGTGGTTCGTCGGGCAATCAATCCCGCTCAAGGTCATCGAGGTGGATCGCGGCAAGGGCCGGGTGATCCTCTCCCACCGGCTGGCGGTTGAAGAAGAGCGGAAATCACGCCGCCATGAGGTGTTGACCACGCTGGAAGAGGGGGCGATCGTCGAAGGGACCGTCAAGCGCATCACCGACTTCGGGGCATTCGTGGATCTGGGAGGCGTTGACGCGTTATTGCCCATCAGCGAGATGGCGTGGACCTACATCCGGCATCCCTCCGAGGTGGTGCGCCGCAACCAGCGCCTGCGCGTGCAGGTGCTGCGCATCGACCGCGAGGGTGGGAAGATCTCGCTGGGCCTCAAGCAGATCATGGAAGACCCCTGGGCGGATGTCGCCGCGCGCTACCGTCCGGGTGAGGCCGTGAAGGGCAAGGTCGTGCGGATCGTGCCCTCCGGCGCGTTTGTCCGGCTGCGAGACCTGGACGCCTTTCTCCCCATTTCGGAAGTGGCCGAACGGCGGGTGCAGAAGGTCGAGGACGTTTTGGAGGTCGGCCAGACGATCGAGGCGATGATCACCGACGTCCGGGCCGAGGAGCGCCGGATGCTGGTGAGCCTCAAGCGCATGGCCACGGAGACAGAACGCAAACGGGTCAAGGAGTACCTCCGCTCGCAGGAAGAGGAAGGCCGCGTCACGATCGGCGACGCCGTCGGCGCGCTGCTTCGGCAGGTCGTCGAGCCCCGGAGCGAGAACTCCGAGGCTGAAGAGGCGAAACCCGACCCCGGCCAGTAGGTGCTTGTCCGCTCCCGCCGCGCTGATTACAATGGTGGCGGCGTCGGGGAGTGGCGCAGCTTGGTTTAGCGCGCAGCGTTCGGGACGCTGAGGCCGGGGGTTCAAATCCCCCCTCCCCGACCAGAATATAAACTCAACTTTGATCGCGCGGGGCGGCGCGAGAGCGCTGCCCCGTACCCTTGTGCGCCCAGCATGGGCGCTGGCTTGGAGGTGCAAGTCCTCTCTGGGGGTGGTCGCCCCTTCAGTAGCCTACGGCAAGGGCATCGTCGCGAGGCGATGTCT